>OIZT01000091.1_pt1 | contig 68809 bp, 55 predicted proteins | sample 1588611 | NCBI WGS metagenome assembly OIZT01 (sample SAMN03283278) | human gut metagenome | biome: human-associated habitat; material: feces | host: Homo sapiens | place: Peru | collected 2012
GGCTGCCTGATGAAAAAGACACTTTTTTCAATCCACAACAATTGACAATAACTCCATTTGCCGAAAACAACGGCGTAAAATTAAAAACATTTTGGAGCCTTCGCAAAGGAACATGCGGACTTCTGGTGGTTATAGAAAATGAAATGCAGCGGAGCGCACTGTAAGCCCGTTTACGCTGCTTAGGAAAAATTCGTTATTCTACGGAAGCAGGAAAGGCGCCGAAAGCAGCTGCTGGATTCTGACATTGATTGAAACTGCAAAAATCCACAATTTGAGTCCGGAAGATTATCTGCGTTGTGTTTTTGAACGCGCGCCTTACTGCGAAACAACTGAAGACTGGCAGAAACTATAAGATTTGGTTTATAAGTTTTGAACTGTTTTTGAACAAAAGCAGAATCCAGTTTTCTTAAATCATCATTTCGATTCTGAATAATTTTTACATAATCCAATCCTGGAATCTTATTGCTCTTTCGGATATTGCATGATGGACAAGCCAAAACGAAATTCCATAATTTGTCTTCTTTTATAAAACTCCATGGAATAAAGTGATCCACATGAATCTCATGCAATTTTTTTCCGCAGTAGAAACAATTGCACTGTTCAAACTCTTTATAAAGAACCTGTCGGAATACAGATAAATCATCACGCTGAGGAGTTGCCAGTTCAAGCTTGTCCAGAAGTTTTACAACTACAGATTCATCGTTTATCTTTTCAAGGAATTTAGCCCAGGCATAATAATTGAGTTTTTCAATTTCGACCTTATACTTAAGCATAAAATTAAAGGCATAAGCATTAAGGTAGATGCCGTCGCCTTTCAAATCAAAGGCATATAGACAATCCTGAAAATCCCTGTGTAGAGCACCGATTACATTTCTTCTGCAGTCACTGCTGACCTGTTTTATTATTGAATTTCGTTTATTTTCTGGAATCAAAGTAAAAGGAATATCCGAAAATGTTGGCTCTTCCTGAATTAATGCCATAAAGATTTGTTCGATTTTCGAATACTCACTTTTTCCATCCGGAACCATTTGTCTTAAATGATATTTAGTAACCAAGTTCCAGTAATTTTCTGCAAACTTTCCGAACAAGTTTTCATAACTGATAAATAGAGAATAATCCTCGCCTTCACTATTAAAAAGATTATCAAGAATAGATTTTATGAGACCAAATTTATATGTAGTTCTCTTCGCCGAACTGTCAGAAAATACATAATTGAACAACATCCAAAAAGTATCCTCTGATATCGGCCCTTCCCGAAACGTTCCAGAAGTCTGGTTCCAGCCTGCTGGCATAAAGCTCCTTATTCTTCTATCACTTCAATCAAAGACTGCTATTCGATGTATTCTATCATTTATTTTTCACCACAAAGTACAAACTGTATTTCATATGCTGGTAATTCATATCCATACTCCATCAATCTAGATTTAATCTGAATCTCAATTTTTTCTGGAATAAAGTTAACAAATTCTGTTGAATCAACTTTCTTATCCAGCTTATTTAAAATTTTTATGAAATTATCTAATGATAAAACATAGAATTCTGTGGTTTTCGAATCATACTCAAAAACTATTAAATCTTTAGTAATTCTTTCTGAAGAATACGACTTCTTAGGCTCCTATTTTTCATAATACGAGAATCATTAAAAACTCCAAAAAAGAAAAATGGAGTTAAGATTCAGCACGATTTAGATTAGAAGTAACCATTTTTCTTTAATTCATCATCTAACAATTTCATCATTATGTCACAATGTTCAGTTACACAGTTTTTAGTCCAATCTTCATTCTTTTTTCGCAATTTTTCCATTTCAATGAATTTCAAACTCTGTTTCAAAGTATCAGGATAATTTTCTATTTTTGAATTTGGACTTAAATTAGAAAATCTTGAATTAGCCTTTACGGTAATAAGAACTAAATTGCCAAGGTCATTCAAATAAGACTGCCTATCTTCTTGTGTATTCCAGTCTTCAATATTATCAGACTGAATTGGATGCTGAGGATGAAAATGCTCTATTGAAGTCCGGAACTGATATTGGAAGTCTCCATACTTAAACTTATTATCTTTTGTAATTTCAAAGGTTTCGTTTTTAAAGTCTCTAAATAAAATATAATCCAAATAAGTAAATACAATACGTTCAATATCAAAACCTTTTTTATTATGATAATTTGCTTCCCGTACTTTCTTACATGCGTATTTTTCAAGAACATGCAAAATTTGAGCTGCTGTAATTTTTTGTGTTTCTGTATGATATACTTCATGCAAAGTTTTAGAAATCCAATGCATAGTCTTTGGAGAAGTATATGTAATACGAAGTCCAGATTGTAGTGTTCGTAACCGTTTTGAATCTTCATCTTCTATATCAGAGCCGCTAAATGTTGAAACATACTTAGGCTTATCATGGTCAGATGCAGTTTCAAGTCTTTCCAAAGACCACTTTCCGTCATTCTTATACTCTCTAACGAATTCACGTTTTATAATAAAACGATCGAACAGATATTTCATTTTAAGCATATCAAAGATAAATTGTTTACAACGCTTTGCAGCCTGTCCATCTTTATTATCCCAAATATACTGCAGTTTTTCTATAAACTGTTTATCGTCAAGACCTGAATCATCTTCATTTTCTTTAAGATTCTTTGCTTCATTTACAATCATCAAGAAATTTGGGAAATTTATTATTGATTCAAATCTTTCGTTTTCTCCATCTTCTTTCTTTTCTTTTAAAGTTTTAATGTTGGTTGTATCAGTAATAATTTGCTCAAGAGAATAAAGTTTACTTATATCAACCTTTTCTTTATCTTGTTTCTTTTTTGCTTCTTCTTGTTCAGCTTCAATAAACTTTGCATGAACTTCTTCAAAATTATTGCAATTAAAATCTTTCCAATTCTTTTCAAAGATTTTTTCACGTACATCTTTTTTTATACACATCTGGATATAATCATCCATCTGTGAACAAGCATCCCAAATAGTAGCTGCAGTCTGTTGTTCTTTTTTGTCTTTTATATTATCTAAAATACGCCCTTTTGCAATTTCATGAAGTTCAAGTTGTTCTCCACGAGTGTTCATTATTTCAAAGTAATGATTCAAGTCTATATTCTTCGGAACCTGTGTACGAATCAACTTTACTTTATCAAGAACAGATAAAATCTTTTTTATATACTCTTCCTTTGTATCATTTGTGTTCTTTGGAGACTTAAAGAATTGCTGAATTACTTTTATTCCTGCAACAATCTCATCATTATATTTCTCACCATCTTCAAAGTCACCATCTCTTTCAAATTTTGGAGATTGTAAGTCTTTCAAAACAGTATTAGATTTTTCTCGAGCTTCGAAAGTAAGACAATTTTGTCGTAATAAACTTTTATCTATGTATGACATCAAAAGATACAAGGTTGTTAATCGTTGCTGACCATCAACAATCATCATTTTCTTCTTCTCTTTATCATTGTGAATTACTACAGTCCCAATTCGGTATTCTTCTCCAATTCTCTTAAATGATTCATACATATCGTTAAATAGCAATACCGATGACTCTATTGTCCATCGATATGGACGCTGATAAAAAGGAATATCCAAAGAGTCTTTTAAAATTGTTGAAACAGATACAATCTGTAAATTCTTGTCTGCCATATTTTTCCTGCCACTAATACTATTGCGCTGTCAGCCCATATTCAAAATTACTATCAACAAAGTTAATCTTCTGAACAAGACGAACAATATTTGAATCAAAAATAATTGGCTGTCCAGTTTCTAATTTGAACGCTGCAATGATATTTTTTATTGTTTCCTTCTGCTCTGGGCCCAATTCATCAATAATCAGATATACATGAATATTTCCATTGAATGCCTTTTTCAATTCTTTCTCAAACTGACTGATTACAAATGCTTCCTGAATTTCAGGATTCAGTTCTTTCATCCATTTTGTTACTTTCTGAATATCAATTCCTGTTGTCTCAATCTTTTCAATCCAGTCAGAAATTGTATTATCGCGAGTTGTTTTATCTGTGATAGTGCTAAAACTTGAAGCAAACTGCATAAGTTGCGGAATAATATGAGAGTTCATATATTTTGATTTCTCGGAACTTTTTAATTTTCCTTCGCCATAGCATTCATATTCAACAAGACTTATTCTAAGTGGAATTTCTCTATTTTTATCAAAGGTAATCATTAATGCGTCAGGAATTCTTGATTCACCAATTACTGTTTCTTTTTTCTGCTGAGTTTTAAATAAACGATTTTCAGAGATAAGAATTGTATGTTCTTCTGGATAATTAGGAAAAAGCTTAAAGAAGTTCTCTGAAACAAGCTTCTCTAATCCCCTAAAAGAGTCTGTTTCATTTCTGAAGTTTATTGTTTGGAAAGTTCCCATAATTTTAATTTCAGCATCAGGAACTGCTTTCTCAATCTTTTTTCTTTCTTCTTCTGAATAATCTTCTTCATCATCTTCAGATTCTGCAATCTGTTCTATAGGATATGTTCTTTCCTCTACCTTATTTGCTGTAAATAGTTCATCTAATTTGGCTATTGCTTTCTCATCTTTGAATGCTTTTGCTCCTTGCATAAACATCAATGGCCAGTATTTCCCACCAAACTCAGAAAGAAAACTCATATCAAAGAACTTGCAATATTCTATATCCTTAATTGAATAACATAGAACATAATTGTCAGCATCGTCCCAAGGTTTTTCATCTGTTATCTGATCCAACACAAAACGAGCACCACAAAGAGATTTCTTCCCATTTTTATAAAGAAGATAGATAATATCTCCTTCTACTGGACCGCGATGAGTAAAACCTGCAACTTTATGTTCAAGACATAAATTATAATTAGTTGTGTTTGTGCTGCAATGTAATGTTCTTATCATGGTTAATTATTCTCCTCTGTTTTTCTGTTCTTTCCTAAAAGTCCTGTTTATGCTGCACTTCCGTAAACTGACTGCACATACTCAAAAACCTTCTGTCTGCATTCACTTACGGCTTTATCATCATAGCTTGCAGGAAGTTCTGCCCACAAAGTATTCTTGATAAGTACATCTATATCTGCCGCATTCTGACTGTTTCCGAATGGATTTGTCATTTCTGCAAGTTTATTGTTTATCTTTTCAAGAAGCTCTTTTGCAATTGCTTTAATCTGTTCAATTTCTTTTTTATCAAGAGTATCCCTAAAAAGCATATCGTAGACTGCAAGTTCCTTAATATCAGTAAAACCTTCACGAATACAGCGGTCCTGTTCATCAGAAAGTGATTTTGCAACTTTTAAGAGTTCTTCAAATACTTTTCTGATTTCTGCTTTATCCTGTGCTTTGTTGTATTCTTCAATTACTTCCTGATAGTGCTTATAATATTCAGTAGTAGCTGGATTTTTCTTTAACAAATCCTCGGCTTTCATTTCGATAATTGCGGAAAGTTCCTGAATAACAAGTTCCTTTGGTTTTACTTTTTCAAACTCTGCCTGCAAAACTTCAAAGTTGATTTTACTGATGTCAAGTTTTACACCTTCTTCTACTACTTCTGCATCTTCCAGTTTGATATATTCATTTATAACTTCCTGAAGCTGCATCATTACATCTGTTGTATCGGTTGGCTGGCGTCGAATATTCAAACGATTAAAAATTGCTTCTATTCCGCCTTTATCTTTCTTTAATTCAGCAGTAATTTCTTTGTTTGTGGCGTATTTATACAAACGCAAAAACTGAGCTGTCATTAAATTGAAGCGTTTTTTTGTATCTGACGGTGGAGTTGCAATTGTATTGGCAGCCATTTTTATAGCCTTTAGCTTTACATTTTTATCCTGTTCATCAACAATTGATGAAAGTTCAATTCCTTTTTCATGCAAAAATTGAGTAATCTGAGTGCAATGATCGTAAATCTGTTTAATCAAATCTTCACGATTAATTGTAACTCTTGTTTTCTGTTTTTTATTGTTTACAGTGTATTCAGCAAGGGCTTTTTCAAGATAAGGCACAATACCAATGTAATCTACAATAAGACCGTTTTCCTTTCCTTCGTTTACACGGTTTGCCCGCGCTATTGTCTGCATAAGAGTATGGTCTTTAAGAGGCTTGTCAAGATAAAGGTTTCCAAGGCATGGAACATCAAATCCGGTAAGCCACATAGCACAAACAAAAACAACTCTGAATGGATTATCTTCGTCTTTAAAGTCTTTGTCCAGTTCATTGTTTTCAATTGCTTTTCTGTGAATATCCAGATCAAGTCCATATTTTTTGAAGCGTTCATCATCACCTTTCTGGGAAGAAATAACAACACGCATAATTGTTTCTTTCATCCAGTCAATTTTGTGTTTAGCTTCCAAAAACTCCTGCTGATCCAAATCTTTAAGTTTTTTTTCAAGTTCGGCAATTTTTAACTGCCAGTATTCCTGAACATAATTATACATTCTGACTGCTGTAATTTTATCAACAGAAACAAACATTGCTTTTCCGTTGAGCCAAAGTTCTGAATAATGATCTACAAAATCTTTTGCAATTTTACGCAAACGCTCTTCACTGCAGATTACATGAAGTTCTTTCTTAATCTGATTTTTGAGGTTTTCAATATCTTTTTCGTCATAATCAGAATCCTCTTCATTTTCTGCCTGTTCAATTATTTCAAGAAGTTTTTCATCGATTTCAGGATTTTCAATCTTTAGTTTGCTTCCACGGTTTTCGTAATAAAGAGGAACTGTTGCACCATCTTTGACTGCACGCTGGAAGTCATAAACAGAAACATAATCACCAAAAGTTCGTTTAGTAATATTATCGTTTGAAAAAAGCGGAGTTCCTGTAAACCCAAGACGACTTGCGTCCGGAAGCAATGCACACATATTGTCAGCAAAAATACCGTTGTTTGTTCTGTGTGCTTCATCACTAATCAAAAGAATATCGTGGTCTACATGAATCGGGGTTGGATTTGATTTGTTGAATTTCTGAATTAAAGTAAAAATATATTTTGAATTATCTTTGCTAAGTTTCTTTATTAAATCTTCACCGCTTGAAGCAATATATTTGTTTGCTTTCATGACACCAAGACAACCGGCAGCTTCAAAAGTTCCGCTAATCTGTTTGTTAAGTTCACTGCGGTCAGTAATGATTACAATTGTAGGGTTTCCGCCATATTTACGGTGAATTTTTTCTGAAAGGAAAAGCATGGAATAACTCTTTCCACTACCCTGTGTATGCCAGAAAACACCGATTTTTCCTTCAAGAATCTGTCTGTCTTTGTATTTATCAAAAGCCTGATTTACACCAAGATACTGATGGTTTCGGGCAAGAATCTTTGCAAGTTTTCCGGATGAATTATCAAAGATGATAAAGTTTTCTACCAGGTCAAGAAATGTCTGTTTGTTGCAGACTGATTCCAGTATAATGTGCATTTTTGGTTCATCATCATCGACTTCATCATCTTCTGTTTTGCGGTTCCATTCACTGAAGAATTTATATTTTGAACCAACCGTACCGATTTTTGCTTCCATTCCGTTGGAAAGAATAACCATTGCATTGTAATAAAAAAGATGCGGATCACATTCTAAAGAACGCTTGTAGTTATCCGTGTAAGCATTGCGAACATCTACATCAAGGCGTTTAAGTTCAGTAAAAAGCAAAGGAATACCGTTTACAAAACCGATTACATCAGCACGCATTAAAGGTTTGCCGATTGGGCTTTCCATCCAGAGTTCTCGGACTGCAACAAAATCATTTTTTTCGTTTTCTGGTGAATCTGGTTTTTCGTTAAAATTTATTATTTTAAAAGTCTTCTTTACGTTGTTTCCGTTTTCGTCTGTTGTATCAACTGGAATACCGTCTTTAATGTAAGCATAAAACGCCTTATTCTGCTGAACAATCATTGCAAGGTCGTTGTTCAAAGAATAATCCAAAAGAACTTCCACTGCCTTTTTTACTTCGTCATCGGTAATACTGGGATTAAAACGATAGAGCGCTTTTTTTAGATAAGGAACAAGAAGAAGCTGTTTTTGTGAACTGCGGCCTAAATATACTTTACCGTTAGGCTGAATTCCTAGCGTTAGAGTTTCATCGTCAGAAATAATTTCGTCATCAAAAGCATAGTAATTTTCCCATCCCAAGCTTTCCAATATTTCTGCGGCGTTTTCCTGAACAAGTTTATCTTCTGAATAATCTGCATTCATATTTCTCTCCTTTTAGTCTGACTCTTCGTAATAATAAGAATAATCAATACCTTTCATAAACATTTCACGATCATTGATTTTATCTGTAAGCGCATTCTGCAAAAGCATTTTAATTTTTGAAGAATCCAGAACACTCTGTTCCATTGCATCAAGATATTGTTTTTTATTGATTTTGCTCCAGTCCGTACATTTTTGAAGACGTTTTTTTCCGTCTGGTGCAGTTAATTTGAACTGGGTAGTCACACTACCCAATTGATTATTTTCCTTTTTGAGTTTTGCCTTTAGGTATTTCCAGTAATTACGGTTCTTCTCATAATCGTTCTGGGCATTCAGCACACCAATAATATCCAGTACGCTGAACCACCATTTTGAGTTTTCTTCATCCCAAACCGCGCGAACTTCTTTGTCATTAAAAAAACGAATTGAAACCTTGTCCATAAGCTAAACCTCAAGTTCGCCGTTCATAAGGCGCGGTAAAAGTTTGTCACGGGCTGATTGAAGGGGTTGGATTTGGGATTGTAAAATTTTGATTTTGTCAAAATAAGGTTTTACAACAAAACTAAACTTATTCAAAATCGAATCACTTGGAACAATAATATTCAAAGCATTTAAATCTTTTGCGTAAACATGAGGTTGAGCAGCACCTTTCTGCAAATTATCAACTACATTTTTTGTTGCTTTCAAAACACAATAAACAAAATACAGATTTTCACATATTGAAACATCAACAAATGAACAGTCTGATGCCCAAACTTTTTCTTGATACATTCTTGTAAAACCAGCATTTGCACCAGAACCACTTACTGTTATTACAGGAGCTTCTGTATTTGATTCATTGTGGTAATATGCAGGTTCCAAACCACCAGCAACAACAGGAATTTTTCCTTCCAGAGTCTGATCTTTTGTGATAGTCTTTCCTCGTTTGAATTCTCCAATATCCGAAAGTACGCCTTTCTTCCATCCTTCCGGTACACCATCTACAATTTTTGCAGTTTCATGGCCAGGGAAGTTCAGCTTTACAAACCATTCTTTGTACAACTTTTGGGCGGCTTCTTCCAAAAGTTTAATTTGCTTGCGGTTGTTTTCGATTAAATCATCATAAGCAGAAAGAATTGAAGCAATTTTCTGCTGGGTTGGGAGGGGAGGAAGCTTGAACTCGTGATTTGAAAGTAAACCTTGATTCAAATTCTGAATATTTGCGCCAACTGCAGTATTTGACATTGCTTTTCTAAATGCTTTTGATTTGAAATAATATGTAAAAAATCGAGGATTGTTTTCTTCAATGTTGTTCAATCTTGCACGAATACAGAATCCTGAATATGTCACTGGTTTTGGCGGATTCTGAATCAACATGCATCTTCCCACCAATTCTTTATTTCCATTTGAACGAACAAAAACAATATCACCATTTTTCAAATAATCATTTGGGCGCAATACTCTTTCATCAATTTCATCAAGATCTTCATATTCCGGAAAATATCTATTTCCAAAATTTGAAACTCCAATAAGTTTAACACCTGGAGCATAAGATTCTTTTCCAAAGTTTACACCATTAGAGAATGTTGCGATTGTCCCAAGCTTAACTTTCTTCCATTCTTCTTTCATAACACCCAATCCCTACCTAAACAAAGGTTCATTTTCCCAACCTGCAGGGAATCCCATTTTTGATTTTTGATTTGCGCTGGCGGTAGATATTAAATCGAAAAGTTTAGTTTTGAAATCATATTCAGGCATACAATAATCAAGCAATCGCTTTATTACACAGATAGAAGAATAAATCTTATCATGGGCAAATCCTAAAACAAGCCAATTGTCAGGAAGAGTTGGATAAGATGGAGTTACTATTCCAGTTCTTGAAAATAATCTTCCATGATGAGCACAGATATTACGAACAATGTTCAAATTCTGAAGCCAGCTTTTCAAGTATTCAGTACAACCATGAGGAAATCCAAAATATTGTGCGATAATATCTTTTTCTGGAACACTTTTTTTAAGATTTCCATAATATTTACTCATTACACCGTAAGTGGCAGTCTCAAAAATAATCCAAGATGGTGGCAACTGTGCATTGTTGTAATCATTTTCATAATGTTCTTTAAATTTTTCTTTTGATCTGGCCCAATCTTTCAATAATTCTGAAAAGTTAGTTCTGAAATGTTCGTCATTATGAAATAAATCCTTATCAGTATACCAAGTTGGTTCATATCCTAAGGACATATTTAATGTAAGTTGCGTCTTCAATGCAGTTTCAATATGGCTAATGCTTTCAAACAATAGAGCTCTTAATCTTGAATCCAATACATAATCACTCCAAATTTCATCCCAATTGTTACTAGGTAGAAAAGGACTATTTGGCGCTGTATTATCCTGATAAGGATATGTATATCCCCTAAGCTTATAGTAATTTACTGAAGCAAGTTTTTTGATTAAATCTTCTCTGGAATTAATGTTCAAGCCACGATTAATCAGCAAATCGGCTTGTTCTTCAAGTGTTTTGGCGGGTTTATTATAAAAAGGCTTCATTTGCCCTCCTGACTAGTCAAAAGAGCAAAAAAATAACCTCGCTGGGTACGCATTTCTTTCGAAATTAAGCGTGCAAGGTTTAATTGGTTATAATATAGCACGCTTATTCGATTTTGACAAGTAATTTTTTTCATATTTACTCTCCCAGACACAGTTCTTTAAAATTGGCAGTTATTGTATTCATCAAATAATTGCTTTCGTTCTGCAAAGTAACTAGTTCACTGTGAATCTCTTTCATGCGTTCTTCAAAGTTTTCGTCTTCTTCTGTAACTTCGGCAACTCCAACATAAGCACCCGGCGTAAGAGAACTGTTTTTTTCTGCAATTTCTGATCTTTTTGCAATCTTACAAAGTCCTGCAACATCGGCATAAACTCCGTCACCAAACTTTTCTGTAAGCCAAACAGCATCTTTTGCAACAGTAAGAATTTCGTTTACATCATTTAAAAGTCCTTCCATAAGTTGAATAGCAGTTTTCTTCTGACGTTTTGCTTCATTAGCAGCTTTTTTATCGCCTGTCTTTGTTGCTTCTTCTGCCTTTCGGTCAAATTCTGCTTCCTGCAGTTTTTGTTCAGCCTGAATATTTGCAATTTCTTTTTCGATTGCAATTTTTACTTCTGCAAAATCTTTTGCTTCTTTACATGCGCCAAGAGTTCCGGTCATTTTACGCTGATTAAACTCTACTGCCATTTCATGAAAATATTCACAATAATCATTGATAACTGCTGTATATTTTTCTGTTTCTCCGCGGTAAAGATGAACAATTGAACTGAGGTTTTTAATCTGCCAGGAAGTCCATTCATTCAAATTACGGTCAATTACAGTAAAGTAGTTTCTTGCATCAATAAAGAGAACTTTATCTTTTAGCTCTTCTTTTTTACCTTTATCAAAGAACCACAATGTACAGGGAAGACTCAAAGTATAAAAGAAGTTATTTCCGACGCTCAAAATTACATCAACATTTCCGGTTTCAATCAATTTTGAACGGATTTCTTTATCTGCATGCTGGCTGTCTGTTGCAGAACTTGCCATAACAAATCCTGCACGTCCTTTTTCATTCAAATAGGAATAGAAGTAACTAATCCAAAGATAGTTGGCATTTCCAATTTCCTTTGTCTTTTCATTGTAACCAGGAAGCCCGAATGGAAGACGGCCTGCATTCTGTGCGTTTTCGTAATTTACTTTATTTACGTTAAACGGCGGATTTGCCATTACATAATCACATTTTCCTTCAAGATTATGCGCATCGTTATAGAAAGAGTTTGCACCTTCCCCGCTTACGATTTTTGCGTTAAGTCCGTGAACCGCCATATTCATAGTACAAAGTTTTGCATTGAACTCAACTTTTTCCTGACCAAAGAATGCCATTGAACTTGAAGCATTTTTTCCTTTTTCGTTTACAAAATCACCGGAAGAAACGAACATTCCGCCGGAACCACAAGCTGGATCCAAAACAATTCCTTTATCCGGCTGAATAATATTTACGATCATTCTAACAAGAGATTTAGGAGTAAAGAAAACTCCGTCATCACTGGCAATGCTTTTTGCAAACTTGTTCAGGAAATATTCATAAATGCGACCAAGAAGATCGTCTTTAATTTCATCAAGTTCGGGTCGATTAAACTTTGTCAAAAGAGTCTGAAGAATCTGCTTTTCTTTTGAACCACTGAAAATTGTTTCATAATTCTTTGGAAGAATACCTTTAAGTTCCGGAACATCAGCTTCTATTGATTTCATAGCATCATCAACAGCTTTACCGATATTGTCTTCACCTTTAAGACTTAAAAGATAATCATAGCGAGCAATATCACGAAGTTTGATAGCTCCTTTTGCTTTATAATCTGCAGACTCTGGTTCCATTGTTCTTCCACCACGACTAGGAAGATTTGCACGGATTTCTTCGTCTACAAACTTAAAACGAGAAAATGCATAACGAAGATAAATAAGCCCAAGAACAGGCATACAGTATTCCTGTGAACTAAGACGAGAACCTGCACGAAGTTCATCTGCAGCATCCCAAAGATCGTTTTCCAATGCTTTTATGTTTAATGATGACATTTATTTATCCTCTTTTATATCTTCATTTAATACAAGAATATCGCCCACATCACAATTGAGCGTTTTGCAAAGTTTATACAGGCTCTCCATAGAAACAGGCTCGCCCTTGCTAAGTTTTGCAACTATATTTGCGGAAATACCTGCTTTTTCTACCAGTTCAGATTTCTTGATTTCTTTGTCTATCAGAAGCTTCCAAAGCTTTTTGTAATTAACCTGCATTTTTTTATTATATCACACTTTTAAATATTTTTTTGAGAAAATCTCACGTTTTCGTGAAAATATTTTAGAAGGAATTATTTCTTTCCTTTGAGGGTATAAATTGTTATTTTATAAATAGTTCCGTGGTAGAGCTTGCGGTCAGTGCGAAGATTTTTATCATACCATATCTAAACTTAATGATTACCTTAGAGCATCAGGTTTATTGTTGCTAAAGGTACTGACAAAAAGGCATAAGACCAAATAAAAGGTCAAAAATATCTTTGTTTTTAAAATCCCTGCACTGTGCTGCTGCTCCACTTCTTCTACAGAATATAATCTTCCCAGTCGCCGGCATCTTTCTCATGAACTGCATCTTCAATACAAATACCCGCTTCCCTGACAGAATTCTTATTCCCCGACACCAGAGGATGCCACTGTGGCAAAGGTTTGTTTTCATACAAAAGCCGGTACGCACAGGTTTCTGGAAGCCATGAAAATTCCTTTACATTCTTTTTTGTAAGATGCGTACATTCTTTGTTCAGCTTAAACCGATTTTCATATTCGCTACAAAGCCCTGTCTTAAGGTCAAGAAAGTTGCAGGCAATCCGCGTAAAAAACAATTTTGAATTTTTTCCGCGGCCTTCAATAAATTTCCTATAGCAACATTTTCCGCAGCCGTCACAAAGAGCTTCCCATTCTTCATCGCTCATCTCAAAAAGCGATTTATTTTTGTAAAAATCCCCAGTCATAAAAAAAGTATACCATGATTCCAAAAACAGAATAAACCCTGCATTTCTATTGCTAAAAAACTCCCCTTCATCACAAATTTATGTTATACTTTAATCAAACAGGAGGAAATAAAAATGATGTACCGTTATGTTGAATTTGACGACGAAACGCTTGTAACACATTCCGAAATTCGTGAAAAAAACAATGAAAAATATATCGATGTCTATTTTGAAAAACCAATTGAAGGAGGATTCTGTTCAGCAAACTGCCAGCTTCCATCTTACACTTGGACCGAAATTGACGGTTACACAAAAGACGACATAGATTTTTTTACAAAATGGCTGGAACACAATGCAGCTACAATTTTCAAATATGCTGCCTGCGGAGGACTGCAAATTGCCTAAAGTGTTAATTGTCGGCCGCTATATAATTTATTTCTGGTCAGATGAAAAGGAACCTGTACACATTCATATTGCAATAAAAAAGCCAACCCAGGACGCAACAAAAATCTGGCTCACAAAATCAGGTGGAACAATTATTGCGAACAACAAAAGCAAAATTCCCGAACATGACTTAAATAAACTTTTGGAAATTATTTCTGACAACTTTTTTTTAATCTGCAATAAGTGGATTTCCAAATTCGGCGAAGAAACCCTGCATTTCTACTGCTAAATAACTCCACCTCACCAAAAATTTATGCTATACTAATCCGGAACAACAAATTATAAAAACGGAGCACAAATGTTCGGGCAGATATACGCAAAAATAAAAGACGCAAAAATAATTCCGGTAGTAAAAACAGACATTCCACAAAATGCCGTAAATCTTGCAGGTGCTCTTCTCCTGGGCGGAATAAATGCAATTGAAATAACATTCCGTACAACGCAGGGAGAAGAAGACCTCGAAAAAATAGCTGAATGCATAAAAGCCGTCAGAACAGCACACCCAGCGATGCTCATTGGCGCCGGAACCGTAATCAACCCCCGCCTTGCCGAACTTGCCCAAAAAGCAGGAGCCGACTTTATCGTAGCGCCGGGATTCAATGAACAAACCGTGGACTGGTGTATTTCCCGCGACGTACCAATAATTCCCGGCGTTAACAGCCCCACTCTGGTAGAAGCCGCGCTCGCAAAAAATCTTACCGTATTAAAATTCTTTCCCGCAGACATAAGCGGTGGTACAAAAATGCTCAAATCCCTCGCGGGTCCTTTTCCGCAGGTAAAATTCATTCCAACCGGCGGCATAAATGAAACCAACACGGCGGAATACCTTTCCTGCCCCAACGTACTTGCTGTCGGCGGAAGCTGGATGGTAAAAGAAGATCTTGTAAAAACAAACAGCTGGGACAAAATATCGGAACTTGCAGAAAAAGCCGTAAATTCCGCCTCTGCACCGGCTCCAAAAACTAACGGTTCCAAAATAAAAAATGCACTTTATCTGATTCCGGTAACACTTGGAGAAACAGAATTGGACCGCGTAATTCCGCCCTACAACCGCCAGATTATCGCGGGAATAAAACACTTTATTGTAGAAAATATACGCTCAGCACGCAGATTTTTAGTTCAGGCTGTAAAAGGAATAGACATAGACGCGCTCACATTTTATGAACTGAATGAACACACAGATCTTACCACTATAAGCGGTTACCTGGACCCGCTGCAAAAACAAAAACTTCCTATGGGTGTCATTTCAGAAGCAGGATGTCCGGCAGTAGCAGACCCCGGCGCGATCGTAGTTGAACAGGCACACAAAAAAAATCTGCAGGTAATACCGCTCGCAGGCCCTTCATCAATGATAATGTCAGTAATGGCAAGCGGTTTTAACGGACAAAGTTTTGCCTTTAACGGGTACCTTCCGGTAAAAAACCAGGAACGTGCAGCAAAAATCCGTCAGCTTGAAGGCCGCGCATGGAAAGAAAAACAAACACAGTTGTTTATAGAAGCACCGTACCGCAATCTTAAAATGCTCGAAACACTTACACAGACCTGCCGCCCCGACACAAAAATATGCATTGCAGCCGGAATGACAACCGAACAGGAATACATCGCCACCCATACCGCCGCCGAATGGAAAAAACTCCCCGCGCCGCCCATAAACAAAGTCCCCGCCATTTTTCTCATATACGGAAAATAAATTGCTTCCTACCCTTTCCGTACATGAGTATCTGTAAACGAACGGATTTGTAAACACAATGTTCGCGCGGGAAGACGCAGTTTTGTTTAGATAAGTGTCAGCGATAGGTTAAAATGCTCCCAGTCGTCCGGTAAAGTCCAAAACCGGACCATAAGGTCCTTGACGTGGTTTTTGCAAGGAAACTATCGTTTGTCGCTTCGCGACGGCAAAAAATCAAGTCATTTCCGCTTCCCGCGTCCTCCTTCGCGCATTTTAACTTTCGTTAAGACTTGTCTTTGTAAACGCAGCGTCTTCCCGCGCAGACGTGCGTTAACAGACACATATATAAAGGAAGATTCATGTGGGAAGATAATGTATTTAGAAAACTGACACCGATAGGTTAAAATGCTCCCTGTCGTCAGGCAAAGTCCAAAACCGGTTTATGCAAGAAAACTTCTTTAGATAACAAAGTCTTTCTAACCTATGAATTTAGTAGACTTTTTTCATTCTTACAATTATATTTAAATTATAAACAGGAGGTTGTATGAAAATTGCTTTTTATGATACCCGTTCCTATGACAGGGATGCGTTTACTGCGGCGAATAAGAATTTTTTGTTTGACATTGATTTTTTTGATTTCCACCTGAATGAAAAAACGGCTTTTTCGGCAAAAGGTTATGATGTTGTTTGTGCTTTTGTTAATGATACTTTGGATTCTAAAGTTCTGCATATTCTTAAGGACTGCGGCATTTCTCTTGTTGCGATGCGCTGTGCCGGTTACAACAATGTTGACTTAAAGGTCGCCGCTGAACTTGGACTCAGGATAGTTCGGGTTCCGGCTTATTCTCCTCATTCTGTTGCTGAACACGCTGTGGCTCTTCTTATGTCACTTACACGAAGAATTCCGCAGGCTTATATGCGTACCAGAACAGGAAACTTTACGCTTAACGGACTTACAGGGCGTGATCTTTTTGGTCTTACGGCAGGAATTCTTGGTACCGGAAAAATCGGCAGAATTATGGCAGAGATTCTTTCGGGCTTTGGAATGAAAATTGAACTTTATGACGTGTATCCTGATAAAGAATGGGCTGATTCCCATGGATTTGAGTATGTTATGCTGGACAAGCTTTTTAAGGATGCAGATGTTTTGAGTCTGCATTGTCCTCTTACTGACGGAACAAAGCATATTGTCAATGACAAGTCTCTGGCTCTGATGAAGAAGGATGCTGTGATTATCAATACCGGTCGCGGTGCACTGATTGATACACGTGCTCTGGTTAATGCCCTTAAACGCCGTGAGATTGGCGGTGCCGGACTTGATGTTTATGAAGAAGAAAGCAAGTATTTCTTTGATGACTGGTCGGTTGATGTTATTAAGGATGATACTTTGGCACGGCTTATGACTTTTCCGAATGTTATTATTACCGGACATCAGGCGTTTCTTACTACAAATGCACTTTCTGCTATTGCAGATGTTACTTTGGGGAATATACGCGACTGGATGAACGGTACAGCACTTGCAAACGAAGTTAAATGATTTTCGTCTACCCGCGCGAACCTTCCCGTACACACGTATCTGTTAACGCAACGTCCGCGCGGGAAGACGTTGCATTTAAAAAGATACCCCTTAGCTAAAGTTAAAATGCGCGAAGGAGGACGCAGAAATTGGAAATGACTTGATTTTTTGCCGTCGCAAAGCGACAAACGATAGTTTCCCAGCAAAAATCACGTCAAGGCCAATATTGGCCGGTTTTCGATTTCCGCGGACGACTGGGAGCATTTTAACATTAGCTGTCTCTTATCTAAACCAAACGTCTTCCCGTGCGGACCTTCCCGTACATGTATGTTTATTAACGAACGTTCGTACGTTAAGATACGAATTTTCTAACGACCGTTAGTTTATTAAGGCGATAAAAACTACCAACCAATCATTAGTTATGCACAAATTCCCCACAACCTGTGGAAAACTACCGAACGACCGTTATTTAAAAATACAATTCCACAGGAACCCACATGTACTTTTCTCTCACACCAACAAACTAACACTTGTTAAAAACCGTATTTTTTCGTAAAATAAACGCCTATGGAATTCACACAAGAGCAGATTGACGCATTGTCCGTCAACGAAGTAGAAATCATGAAAAGAATCGCTGAAGAGCTCAACATAAAAATAGCTCAGGTCAGCGCCGTAATCAGTCTGGTTCAGGAAGGATGCACAATCCCCTTTATTGCCCGTTACCGCAAAGAAAAGCACGGTTCACTTGACGAAGTTCAGGTTCGTGACTGCGACCACCTCTTCACTTCATACAAAAATCTTGAAGAGCGCCGCCTAGAAATTGTAAAGGGAATCTTTGCACAGAACAAACTTACCGAAAGCCTTTACAATGCCGTAATGAGTGCAAAAACACTCACCGAACTCGAAGACCTCTGGGCTCCGTTCAAGAAAAAAAAGAAGACCCGCGGAATGGTTGCTGCAGAAAAAGGACTGGAACCTTTGGCAGATGCCATGTACGAACTTGATGACGCCGCAATTCTTTCCAAAGCAGCAGAATTCGTAAAAACAGATGCCGACCACCCCGAACTCGATGTTGCAACCGCAGAAGATGCAATTCAGGGTGCAAAAGATATTATTGCAGAACGTGTATCACAGGACACAAAAAACCGCGAAGATGTTCACGACCTTTACATGAGCACTGGAAAAATCACAACAAAAGGAATCGTTCCCGAAGGTCAGGATGCAGCAACAGTAGAAAAAACTTCTACATACAAAATGTACTGGGACTACAGCGAACCGCTCAATCAAGTTAAGCCCCACCGTATTCTTGCAATAAACCGTGCAGAACGAGAAGGCGCTCTCGAAGTAACACTCGATGTAGATGTAGACGCAGCAGTAAAAGCTCTGTCAAAAAAATACAAGCTCAACAACAAATACATGGCAGACGCAATAGAAGACGGACTGGTACGCCTCTTGAGCCCGGCAGTACTCCGCGAAATCCGCAGTGACGAAAGTGACGAAGCAGACACACACGGAATAGGAATCTTCAGCGAAAACCTCAAAAATCTTCTTATGACACAGCCAATCAAAGGAAGCCGTGTTCTTGGAGTAGACCCGGGAATCAGAACCGGAACAAAATGTGCAGCCCTGGACGAAACAGGAAAATATCTCGGATACTTCCTCATCAAACAGGTAGTCGCTCCCGATGAATCCTACAACCTCATAAAAAATGCAATCAAAAAATACGACATTCAGGTTGTGGCCGTAGGAAACGGAACAGGCAGCCAGGAAGTACAGACAATCGTTAGCAAAGTAATAAGCGAAAACTACCCCGACGTACGCTACACTGTAGTAGATGAAAGCGGAGCCTCAGTTTATTCAGCAAGTGACATTGCCCGCGAAGAATTCCCCGACCTTGACCTTACAATCAGGGGTGCAATCAGCATGGGCCGCCGTCTTCAGGATCCGCTTGCAGAATTTGTAAAAATAGATCCAAAGGCAATTGGCGTAGGACTTTACCAGCACGATGTAAACCAGAAAAGACTTTCTGACACTCTCGATGAAGTAGTAGGTTCTGTAGTAAACCAGGTTGGTGTAAATCTAAACACGGCATCTGCCAGTCTTTTAAAATATGTATCAGGAATAAACAGTTCCCTTGCAAAAAAGATTGTAGCTTACCGTGACGCAAACGGAAAAATCACCAGCCGTGAAGATCTTAAAAAAGTTTCAGGACTTGGACCAAAGGCTTTTGAACAGTGCGCAGGATTCCTTAAAATTCCCGAAAGCGAAAATCCGCTGGACAATACGTGGGTTCATCCCGAAAACTACGAGGTAGCAAAAGAGATACTTCCTATAGTTCAGAAGAAAGAAAAAGTTTCTGCTGAATTGAAAAAGCAGCTCGAAGAAAAGTACGGAATCGGTGCAACAACAATCAATGACATCGAAGAAGAACTTACAAAGCCAAACCGTGACCCACGTGACGGTTATCCTGCACCAATCATGCAGAAAGGCGTTGTAAAGTTCGAAGATCTTACAGTCGGAATGAAAGTTACCGGCAAGATTAAAAACGTTGTTGACTTCGGAGCATTCGTAGACATAGGACTTCACGAAACAGGTCTTATCCACATAAGTGAACTGAGTGACACCTTTGTTTCTGACCCGATGGACGTAATAAAAGTCGGCGACATAAAAGAATTCACAATAATAGACCTGGATCTAGACAGAAAGAGAATATCACTTTCCTTAAAGTCAGATGCAGCTTCCCGCCTTCACCACGAGGGAATGTCTTCTTCTTCTGCTGGCGGCGAAAAAAAGAAGCGCGTCGTAGTAGTAAAGAAAGGCTCCGGCACGACTTCACCTTCAAAAACTGCCGCAAGACGTGATGACAACCGCAGTTACAGCGACAGAAATTCCGGCAGCGACGACGGAATGTACTACAACCCGTTCGCAGCGCTGTTAAAGAACAGAAAATAAATTAAAAAAGACTTTACATATCTATGGTATGTAAAGTCTTTTTTTTAACGGCCGACCAGGAGGGCTGTTTGTAAATAGAACTTTTTATTTGTTAACTAAATTCTATTAAACAGATTACCTGCGCAGTTCGTTAAGAAGTTTAATTACATCGCCTGACTTCGCCAGCAAATCTTTATAGGACTGTTCAAGTTCGGAACGTGACATGGAATCGCGGGACGTAAACACTTTGTGAACAATAGAATGCAGTTCTTCATGTTCCGACTCAAGAAGGGCAAACCCGCTCCGTGACTTAAGTTCTTCATCCGCAGACGCAAGCCATTTTCCAAGATCGCATGCTGTATGATCATAAATCTTAACATCAGCAGCAGAAAGCCTGCCGTCAATCAGAGCGCGCACTTTTGTAACCCATGCCAGATGTTTAAGAACAATCCCCGAGTAAGGAAAAGCCGACTTTGCTTCACCTTCCAGTACGGCATCAATATCAAGGGCTGTAGAAATCATATCGTTCATGTTAAACAAATCTTCGCTCATTCTTGAGCTTATGCTGGCAGAGTTCGTGCGTATGTTAGAAAAATACTGTCTGCTTCCAGAAGTAGATTCTGCTATAGTTCCAACACAGGAAGAAACGCCTTCAAACTTTTCCTTAAGATTGTCTGCCGACTCAGAAATTACTTTAACAGAAGAAAGCAACTCGTCTCCTCCTGCAGAAAGCTGTTCCATATGCTCCGTAATCTGATTGAATGAATCTGTCGTTTCAGAAACTTTTCCGCCTATCCACTTCATTGCATTACCGGCTTCATTCGCTGTCTGGTGTGCTTCTGACAAAGTGTCTATCATACTGCGGAGTGTAGAATCTATATTTGCAGCATTATCGCGTGTCACGTCTGAAAGTTTTCTGATTTCACCTGCAACTACGGCAAAACCAAGTCCGGCCTTACCTGCATGCGCCGCTTCAATTGCTGCATTCATTGCAAGAAGATTTGTGCGCTCGCTTATGTCATTGATTGCAGAAATTACATTTTTGATTGCATCAACATTTTTATTCAGAATAGAAATAACGTCCAGAACCTTTGCAACCTTTGCCGAACCTGACTCAGTCGCACTCGTAAGTTCACGCGTAAGTTCAATGCGCTCTCCTACAATATCCGCAACCTTATGTACAGAACCGGCAATCTGTTCTATCGAAGCACCGGAAGAATGAACAGCATCGTCAACTTCCGACACAAGTCCCTTTACCGTATGAATCTGTGAATTGATATTTTCTATTGCAGAAATAGCATCCTTCATGCTTGCGCCAAAAGAATTGAAACTTTCTTCCTGCTTTAGAATATCAGAAATTATATCAGAAGAAGAAACAATATTTTTTCTTAAAACATCAACAAATTTTTCCTGGCCTTCCACAAGTTTTTTTGCAGACTCAGCAGAAATCACAAGACTTCCTTCGGGAACAGCCGCTTTTTTTACAGCAGCAGAAACTTCTGCCTTCTTATTTCCAAACATATAAACTTCCTTCGGTGAAAACCGCTTTTACAAAAAACGGACGGCCCCGAAAGACCGCCCGAATCAAATTGAATTATTCCTTTGATTAAATCTCTACTTCGCCGTCATAACACAAAGAAGTGTTTCCGGTAAGATAAACCGAATCTCCGGTATATTTTACAACAAGTGTTCCGCCGCGTACTTTTACGGTAATATCCTGGTTAATAGGACTGAATCCATTAAGAACAGAAGCAATCGCTGCAGCACAGGCACCGGTTCCACAGGCAAGAGTCTCGCCGTTACCGCGTTCCCACGTGCGCATCTTAAGTTCATTCGGTCCAACTACGCGTACAAATTCGGTATTTATTCTTCCGGGGAAAGCCTTGTTGTTTTCAAACAAAGGTCCAATCTTTGCAACAGGTTCTTTGTCAACAAACTTGCTGAACACAACACAATGCGGGTTTCCGACTCCGACGCATGTTACGTCATAAGTTTTTCCGTCAACATCAAGCTTCTGTCCGACCACTGCCTTTGCAGGAAGAAGTGCTTTGTTTGCGCTGTTAAGTTCAGATTCAGGAACTTTTACTTCCTTAAGGCTTGTTCCTATAAGTGCGCTTTCAAATTCAGGACGGCCCATGTCTACGGTAACAGATGTTACTTTGCCGTTCTGTTTGTACAAAAGCAGCGACTTGATTCCGCTTCCAGTCTCAATAGTAATTGTTTCTGTATTGTCAGTTTTTTTGCCGTGCTTTTCTGTAATTCCGTTTATATTGTTATCGTAAAGATATTTTCCAACACAGCGGATTGCGTTTCCGGCCATCTTGCCTTCTGTTCCGTCAAGGTTAAAGAAACGCATCTTTGCATCGGCTGTTTCGCTCGGTTCAATAACAACAAGACTGTCTGCACCAATACCGCCGGTTCTTCTGTCGCAGAGTCTTACGGCAAGTCCTGCAGGATTGCTTACAGGTTTCTTCATTGCGTTGATTACAATAAAGTCGTTTCCTGTACTGTCCATCTTGCTAAAGCAGATTTTTTCCTTCGTGTCGCGCAACTGATTAATGTCAACAAGTTCAACATTCTGTGCCGAATACTTGCTCTTAAGACAGTTGGCGATTGCGTTTGCTGTATCAATTGCAGTAAGACACGGAATATCGCGCTCAACGGCATGTCTTCTCATGCGCACTGAATCTGCACGCGGGTCACGTCCCTTTGCCGAAGTAGAAATAACGTAATCAATCTTGCCCGAATCAAGCAAAGTAAGAAGATTGTCATCAGGATTTTCGTGAATCTTGTTAACAACAGTTACTTCCATTCCAAAGTCGCTGATTGTCTTTGCTGTTCCTTCAGTTGCATAAAGCTTAAAGCCCATGTCGTAGAATTTTTTTGCCAGATCCGGAACTTCATACTGGTCAGTTTTGCGCACGGTAATAAGCACACCGCCAGAACGCTTCATGTTGTAACCGGCAGCAATAAGTCCCTTAAAGATTGCCTCTTCCATTGTAGAAGCAAGTCCCAGAACTTCACCGGTAGACTTCATTTCAGGTCCAAGGTGAGTATCCACGTCCATAAGTTTTTCAAAGCTGAATACAGGAACCTTTACCGCAAAATACGGAGGAATTCTGTAAAGACCTGTTCCATATCCAAAGTCCTTTACGTGTTCGCCCAGCATTGCACGAGTAGCAAGTTCAACCATAGGAACACCGGTAACCTTGCTTATGTAAGGAACTGTACGGCTTGAACGCGGGTTCACTTCAATAATATAAAGATCATTGTTGTAGATAAGATACTGAATATTTACAAGACCGCGTGTACCCAAAGCGAGTGCAAGTTCACGGCTCTGATTTATAATCTTTTCGCGCAGAATGTCATTAAGGTTCCAGCTCGGATAAACGGCAATAGAGTCACCGGAATGAATTCCTGTACGCTCAATATGTTCCATTATACCCGGAATAAGAATATCCTTTCCGTCACAGATTGCGTCAATCTCAAGCTCGATACCCATCATATACTTGTCTATAAGAACAGGATTTTCGATTCCCTGAGAAAGAATAATCTTCATGTATTCCTTAACATCGGCATCGTTAAACGCAATAATCATATTTTGTCCGCCAAGAACATAAGACGGACGCAGCAGAATCGGGTAGCCAATTTTTTCTGCAGCAGAAAGAGCTTCTTCTGTAGTAAAGATTGTCATTCCGCGCGGTCTGTTGATATGAAGCTTTTCACAAAGATCTTCAAAACGCTCTCTGTCTTCGGCAATATCAATTGAATCAGCAGAAGTACCAAGAATTTTTATTCCCTGGCTGTCAAGGAATTTCGTAAGCTTGATTGCAGTCTGACCGCCAAACGCAACAACAACACCAATCGGCTTTTCGGTATTGATTACGCTCATAACATCTTCGGGAGTAAGCGGTTCAAAATAAAGCCTGTCAGAAGTGTCAAAGTCTGTAGAAACAGTTTCGGGGTTATTGTTTATTGTAACAACATCATAGCCCAGTTTTTTAAGCGACCATACACACTGAACAGACGCGTAATCAAATTCAATTCCCTGACCAATGCGAATCGGGCCTGAACCAAGAACAATAATTGTTCCCTTCTTGCCCTTTGAACTCTTTTTTCCCTTCATTGCAAGGAAGTCAGCAGCTTCGTTATCGGCATTGTATCCGCTGTAGAAATAAGGAGTTTCGGCATTAAACTCACCGGCACAGGTATCTACCATTTTGTATGTAGCCGGAATATGTGCAAGCTTTCCTTTTGCAACAAGTTCTGCCGCTTTTTTTGCTTCCTTTAGAATTCCGCCTGCACCAGGAATTTTTACTCCTGTCATATCCTGAATAACCTTGTCGGGATATCCAAAATCTTTTGCTTCCTTATAAAGTTCAGGAGTAAGCTTTCCGTTGCCGCCCTTAATCTCATCAAAACGGCGCTCCATCTTTGCAAGATTTTCAAGATGAGCCAGGAACCAGATGTCTATCTTTGTAATTTCATTAATTTTTTCTATGCTCAGAATACCGCGCTTAATCGCCTGGAATACCGCAAACACGCGCTGGTCTGTACATTCACCAACGCGGCGTATAATATCCTCGTCGCTTTCTTCTGCAAACGCCGGCAAATTCAGGCTCATAACACCAATTTCAGCACCGCGGGCGGCCTTCATTATAGCCTGCTCAAAGTTGTGGCCAATTGCCATGACTTCACCGGTTGCTTTCATCTGTGTACCCAAAGTTCTCTTTGCATAAACAAATTTGTCAAACGGGAACTTCGGCATTTTAACGACAACATAGTCAAGGACAGGTTCAAAACAGGCCGCAGTCTTTTTTGTAACGGCGTTCGGAATCTCGTCCAGAGTGTAGCCTATTGCAATAAGTGTCGCAACTTTAGCTATAGGATAACCTGTCGCCTTTGAAGCCAAAGCAGAAGAACGGCTTACACGCGGGTTAACTTCAATAACGGCGTACTCAAAACTGTCGGGCTTAAGTGCAAACTGACAGTTACAGCCGCCTTCCATTCCCAAAGAACTTATTATGTTAAGCGCCGCCGAACGCAGCATCTGGTATTCTTTGTCGCTTAAAGTAACCGTCGGAGCAATAACAATGGAATCACCTGTATGAACACCAACCGGATCAAAGTTTTCCATAGAACAGACGGTAAGAACGTTACCGGCACTGTCGCGCATTACTTCGAACTCAACTTCTTTCCAGCCCGAAATACACTTTTCTACAAGAATCTGGTGAATTGGAGAACGGTGAAGTCCATTCTGCGCAATTTCTTCCATCTCTTCACGGTTGTATGCAATACCGCCGCCTGTTCCGCCCAAAGTAAAAGCCGGACGCACAATTGCCGGATAACCAATTTCGTTGTCAGAAAAATCAAGTGCGTCTTCAAGGGTAGTAACAACCTTAGACGGAATACACGGTTCTCCAATAGCAAGCATCGTGTCCTTGAACATCTGACGGTCTTCTGCCTTGTCAATTGTCTCGGGCTTTGCTCCCAAAAGTTTTACACCGTGGCTTTCCAGAAAACCGCTTTTGGCAAGTTCCATACTCAGTGTAAGACCTGTCTGTCCGCCAAGTGTAGAAAGAAGGCTGTCGGGCTTTTCCTTTTCTATAATACGCTGAATTGTCTCGGGAATAAGAGGTTCAATATAAATCTGATCAGCCATAGAATGGTCGGTCATAAGCGTAGCCGGATTGGAATTTACCAGAACAACTTCAAGTCCCTGTTCCTTAAGAGCCTTGCACGCCTGACTTCCTGCATAATCAAATTCCGCAGCCTGACCAATAATAATCGGACCCGAACCAATAACCATTACCTTATGAATATCTGGATTTAAAGGCATTATTTTTTACCCCCGGATTTTTTTACGCTCTTTGACGAGGCTGATTTAGAATTTTTTATTGTGCTGGAAAAATATGCAATTGAATCAATTCTTTCATACTTGGCCTTGAATGTCTTGAAATAATCGTGATCGTTGATAAGACGAACAAATTCATCAAACAAAAAACTTGTATCCAAAGGACCGGAACAGGCTTCAGGATGAAACTGAACACTGAAAGCCGGGATTTTGGTATATGTAATTCCTTCACAAGTGCCGTCGTTTGTATTTACAAAACTCAAAACTGCACCTTTCGGAAGAGTTTCATTTTTTACCGCATAACCGTGGTTCTGTGATGAAATATAAACGCGTCCCGTAGAAAGATGTTTTACAGGCTGATTCGCTCCGCGGTGGCCGTACTTAAGTTTCATTGTGTCTGCACCCATAGCAAGTGCCAGAAGCTGGTGTCCAAGACAGATTCCAAAAATAGGAACACCAGACTTTGTTATTTTCTTAAGTTCAGAAATAATCTGAACATTTTCCTGCGGGTCTCCCGGTCCGTTGGAAAGCATTATTCCGTCAGGATTAAGGGCAAGAATCTCCTTTGCAGTAGCAGATGACGGCACTGTTATAACATCAAGCCCGCGTTTAAGAAGCTCGCGTCTTATATTTGCCTTTGCTCCAAAGTCCCAGAGAACAACTTTCTTTCCCTTACCGTCCTTCATTGCAACTTCAGGATCATTTTCCTTTGTACCGTCTGCCCTTACAGGAACAAAACGGTAGGCAGCCGACTCTTTGAATACAACATCAGCGCTTTCTTCTATCTTAACAGCATCGCAACTTACGCTTTCTACAGCCTTTTCTATCTTAAATGCCTTGATTTTTTTAAGAAGCTTGGGCTTTTTTTCTGCGTCTGCAAGCATTTCAAGAGCCGCCTTTGCTTCGTCACTATCGCCTGAAATAAGCATAGCATTCATAACACCTACTTCGCGCAAAATCTTAGTCAAAGCACGGGTGTCAATATCATAAAGGCCAATAACATTCTGTGATTTCAAGTAGGAATTCAAATCGCCTTCGCAGCGGAAATTAGAGGGGGTTTCACACCAGGAGCGCACAACATAACCGCGCACATGGCTTGATGCACTTTCAAAATCTTTTGGAATAACACCGTAATTACCAATAAGTGGAAATGTTTGGGTTACAATCTGACCAAAATAGCTGGGATCCGTAAGGGTCTCAATATAGCCGTTCATTCCGGTCGTAAATACCGCTTCACCGACAATACATCCGGCAGCGCCAAAACCTTTGCCTTCAAAAACCTGTCCATTAGCGAGGACAAGAAACGCTTTAGTAGAATCTGTCATACTAAAACATTAGTATATAATATTTTTAACAGTGTGTATACTGGTTTATAGGTAAGAAACATTTATGTCAAAATACGTCCGCGTGGGAAGACGTTGCATTTAAAAAGATAAATCTTAATGAAAGTTAAAATGCGCGAAGGAGGACGGGGAAGTACGAAATGACTTGGTTTTTTGCAGTCGCGAAGCGACAAACAATAGTTTCCTTGCAAAAACCACGTCAAGGGCCTTATGGCCCGGTTTTGGACTTCACCGGACGACTGGGAGCATTTTAACACTCGTTGTCACTTATCTTCTAAAACTGCGCCTTCACACGCGGACCTTCCTCTACACCAGCGTCTGTTTACGCAATGTCCGCGCGTACACATATCCATGTTGTAAAAAAGTCAAAATAGATTTATCATAAACGCCAGACCAAACAAAAATGGGGGAAATAAAAAAAATGAAAAACCTGTACGAACCCGGACAGCTTGTAGAAACAACCGTAGTGGCAATATCCGGCGACACCGTATTCATAGACCTTGGACTCAAAAGCGAAGGATTTGTAGACAAAGCAGAATTTACAGATGAAAACGGAAACATAACAATAAAAGAAGGCGACAAAATAAAAGTCTACTTCGCCTCAGCAAACCGCGACGAACTGCACTTCACCACAAAACTCAGCGGACAAAATGCCGGTAAAGACATACTCGAAAGTGCATACAAAAACGCAATACCCGTAGAAGGACACGTAACAAAAGAAATCAAAGGCGGCTACGAAGTAATGGTCGGAACAGTCCGCGCCTTCTGTCCTTATTCTCAAATGGGATACAAACAAAAAAAAGAACCGGCAGAATACATCGGCGAACACCTGACCTTCAAAATTCAGGAATACAAAAATGACGGACGCAACATCGTAGTTTCAAACAGAGCCGTCCTTGAAGAACAGGCCGCAGACGAACTCAGTAAACTTGAACAAAAACTCACCGTCGGAATGACCGTAACCGGAACAGTAAAATCAATAGAAAGCTACGGAGCATTCATCGACGTAGACGGATTCCAGGCTCTTCTTCCAATATCAGAAATTTCACGCACAAGAGTAACAAACGTAGCAGACGTACTCAAAGTGGGACAGACAATAACCGCAAAAATAATCCGCACAGACTGGGCACACGAAAGAATGAGTCTTTCAACAAAAGAACTTGAAGCAGACCCGTGGGAAGGAGCAGACAAAAAATTCCCAGTCGGAACAACCTTAGACGGAACAATATCACGTGTAGCAGATTTTGGCCTCTTTGTTCAGCTCGCAAGCGGAATAGACGGACTTGTTCACATATCACGCCTTAATGTTGAGCGCAACACAAATCTCAAAAAAGTATACAAACCCGGAGACAAACTACCGGTCGTTGTAGACAAAATTGACATGGCAGAACACAGAATTTCCCTTTCTCCTGTAGTCTCAAATGAAGAAGAAGAAAATGCACACGAATATCTTTCCAAACAGAATGACGACGGCGAAACATACAATCCGTTTGCAGCTCTTCTAAAAAACAGAAAATAAGTTCTGAACCTTCTATTAACTAATGAACAGTTTCTATAATAATGTGCCCGCGCGGGAAGACGGGGGAATCGGAAATGATTTGATTTTTAGCCGTTACAAAGTAACTCCGTTACTTTGTAACTACAATAGTTTCTATGCAAAAATCACATCAAGGGCCATATGGCCCGGTTTTCGATTACACCGGCTGACCAGGAGGGCTGTTAGTAAATAACTACCGTTCGTTAATACACAAACGGTAGTTAAACTACAACTTACGACCGTTCAGAACAGATTCAACCAAACGACCGTTAGTATACACCAGCTTCAAAGAAAAAAACGGCGCGTCTTCTTCAATCAGCTTAAGAAAAATGGCATCTCCTTCCCAGTGCTCCAGTTTCATAAAGTCGGCCTTTTTAATCCACTCAAGTTTGCCTTCATCACAGTCAATAAGTGTACCGCTAAAATCATCACTTGTATAAAGACACATATATTCGGCCTCAGATCCGTCAGAAATAAAAGTCACAATACCGCGGAATCTGTACCCATTCAGAGTAAGTCCTGTCTCTTCCTTAACTTCGCGCAAAAGACAGTCCTCCGGGCTTTCATCTCTTTCAAAATGCCCGCCCACTCCAATCCACTTGTCATGGTTTATATCATTCTTTTTGGAAACGCGGTGTAGCATAAGATAACTGTCACCTTTTTCAATATAGCACAGAGTCGTTAACTGGCTGCGTGGTTTTTCACCTGTACCCGTTTCTGTTTCCACGACTGCATCTGTATCCTTAAGCGTTGATTTGTTTTCTGAAACTGTACCCTTTGAACTGTCCCCTTCATCCGGTGCGGAATATTCACGTATGCGGTAACTAACACCAAGCCCGCGGCAAATCTCTGCACAGCATTTTTCGTCCTCATGACTTATTGTAGTATCAACCGTAGTCATCACCACGTTGGGAACATATTTTTTACACTCCCGCGCAAAATCCAGCATACTCTCAAATGACTCCGCGCCAAAACCCGGCCTAACAACGCGCAGATAATTTTCAACATCGCTTGTATTCAGGCTTACAGAAACCGTATCAACAAGCCCTTCCAAAAGCGGTTCAATTCTTTTGCCGTTAATCAAATTTCCCAACCCGTTCGTATTCAGCCTTACGGGAATTTTATAATGCTCTTTTACAAAAGCAGCAGTCTCAAGCATAACATCCAGCGCTTCAGTCGGTTCACCGTAACCGCAAAAAACAACTTCAGTATAGCGAGACATATCCTGTGCCTCAAAAGCCGCCCTGACTTCAGAAAACGAAGGCTCATGTTCAAGCCACAAAGTATCAGGCTCTTCGTAAACCTTATCAGCATTTTTACGGATACAAAAAGTACACGCGCAGGGACACCTGTTTGTCAAATTCACATAAAGACCTGATTTTACACCGTAAACTATAGTCATTCCCTTCTGCATAAAAACCTCGCACAACAATAATAACGCAAACAAAAATATTTTACAAACAAAAGAAATCTGCTATAATTCCGCACATGAAATGGCTAATTGCATCAGATATACACGGTTCAGCATATTACTGCGAAAAACTTATTCACGCGTTTGAATACGAAAAGGCAGACAAACTTCTTTTACTGGGAGACGTACTTTATCACGGCCCGCGCAACGATTTGCCAAAGGAATATAATCCAAAAAAAGTAATTGAACTGCTTAACGGCCTGTCACAAAAAATTCTTTGCGTAAGGGGAAACTGCGACAGCGAAGTAGACCAGATGGTTTTGAATTTTCCTCTCATGGCGGAATATATAGCACTCGACCTGGGGAACTCCACAATTTTTGCCACACACGGACACATTTTTAGCGAACAGAAAATGCTGCCCTGCGCACAAAACAGCATACTTCTTTGCGGGCACACACACATTCCGGCCTGCACAAAGCACGAAAACTTCACTTACCTGAACCCCGGAAGCATTTCTCTTCCAAAAGAAAATTCCCCGCACAGTTACATGACACTCTGCGAAAATACATTTATATGGAAGAAACTTGACGATAACAGCGAATTCGGTTCGCCATACAAAATTATTCAATAAAAAAGGCTGAAAAAAAATGGATAAAAAAACACTTAACGAAAATCCCTTCAAGAATTATCTTGCTTCAGGAAACGAACGATTTGACAAACAGATGGAATTCATAGCCGAAATCGATAAGATGACGCATATTATGAGACAGACATTTCTTCTGGACAAAAGCCGCCGCGAAAACGACGCCGAACATTCATGGCATCTCGCTGTTATGGCACAGCTTTTAGGCGAATACTGTACCGATACGCCCGACATAAACAAGGCCCTCCGCATGGTCACGGTACATGACATCATCGAAATATACGCGGGCGACACATTTGCCTATGACACCGCCGGTTACGAAACAAAAGCCGCGCGCGAAAAACAGGCCGCAGACAAAATTTTTTCAATACTACCCGAAGATCAGTCCACCCAACTGCGCGCGCTCTGGGAAGAATTTGAAGCGCGGCTCACAGCAGACTCACGCTTTGCAAACTGCCTCGACAGAATTCAGCCGTTTTTTCACAACACGCTCACTCAGGGCGGAACCTGGCTCGAACACAAAGTGTCAGTTTCTGCCGTTCAGCAGAGAATGGACATCGTAAGAACCACAATGCCGGTCGTCTGGGAATGGGTACAGAAAAACATAGAAGCCGCCGTACAAAACAACTGGCTCCTGCCCAACTGAACCGTGTGCGCAGAAAGACACTATATTTAACTAACTGTCAGCTAATGTTAAAATGCTCCCAGTCGCCCGGTGAAGTCCAAAACCGGCCAATATTGGCCTTGATGTGATTTTTGCATAGTAACTATTGTAGTTTCGAAGTAACTTTGTTACTTCGAAACGGCTAAAAATCAAATCATTTTGAACTCCCCCGTGCTCCTTCGCGCATTTTAACTTTCGTTAATATTTATCTCTTTAGGACAAGAGTCTTTCTGCGCGCGCTGTTATTCCCCGGCAATGGCGTGTTTAACATCCGCCAGTGTAAATTTTGCACGTCCCTGTTGCAATGCCAGCAATGACGCGCGGTTTATCACAGACTCAATTTTTGCGCACGAAAAGCCGTCAAATTCCCGTGCAAGAACCTGCGCGGAACAGGACTCATCTGTACCCTTATTTCGGGTATACATTTCCACAAGCTGTACCCTTGCATCAAAATCTGGGAAAGGAACTTTCACCCGCGCGTCAAAACGACCTGGCCTTATCAACGCTTCATCCAGTGCACTAATGCTGTTTGTCGCCGCAAGAACAAGAATTCCGTCATTCGATGTAAAACCGTCAAGTTCGTTAAGAAGAGCCGTAACAATACGCGTGTTTTCTGTCTCAATTGCCGACCCCGAATAATTGCGCCTTGTTCCAATTCCGTCGAATTCATCAATAAAAATAATACACGGAGCCATACGTCGCGCTTTTTTAAACAACATCTTTACTTTCATGGGACCAATCGCCATAAACATACTTTCAAAATCAGTAGCTTTGGCTGGAATGAACGAAACCTTTGACTCACCGGCAAGAGCTTTCGCAAACAGAGTTTTTCCGTTTCCGGGCGTGCCTTCCAAAAGAATTCCCTTTGGCATCCTTACTCCGGCCTTCTGCCATTTTTTCGGGTTCCGCATAATGTCCATAACCTGCAGCATATCATGCTTAAGAGAATCCATTCCAACAACGTCAGAAAAATTCTTCCCTGTTGAACGCACGCATTTAAAAGTATTCGGCGAAATAAATTTCTTAAAGACAAAAATTACCGTACCAAAGAATATTATATAGAAGAAAATATCAAAAATCAGCGAAAGAACTTCACTGCCACTTTTTTCTACATTTACTTTCACGTTGTTTTTCAAAAGGAATTCCTTGAGCAAAGGCGAGTCAGGATTTTCTGTACAAAACTTTTCATCTGTACCCTTTTTTGAATAAATTAGATTTCTATCTGTCACCGTTACAGATTCAACTGTCCCCCTTTCTACATCTTCATAGAAGGCGGAATAAGGCTCGACAATATTTTTTTTGTCAAAGAAAAACCCCCATGACAGGTACAGAACGGCAGCCATAAAAACTGTACCTATTGCAAAAACAAATTTCTTTTTACGAGAATTCACATTTCCCCCAAAAAAATTCAATCTCTTCCCACATCAATAATAAATGTACATCCGTCAAAAGTCAAAACCTCCACGCCGTGCATTTTTGCATAATTCTAGACAATTACACTTCTTTTCGTTACAATATATGCACATCAAAATCATAGAGGATACCATGCCAAAAATAGAAGTTAACGAAAAACTCTTCTTCAATCTTCTTGGAACAAAATACGATTGGGACACTTTTGAAAAAAAACTTACCTTTGCCAAAGCCGAACTTGACGAAAAGCCCGACATGTCACAGCCCGACGACAAGCGCGTAATAAAAATTGAACTTAACGACACAAACCGCCCTGATCTCTGGTCCACCGGCGGAGTCACACGCTGCCTTCGTGAACATGAGGGAGCAAAGCATTCAGACTACACAGGTTTCCTCTCTACAAAAGAAACACGCCAGGATTCAGCAGACAGAATTGCCATTGTTGATCCTGAACTCAAAGATATAAGACCTTACATGGTTTCTTTCGTCATAAGCGGAAAACCCATTGACGAACCAATGCTCATAGACATAATGCAGACCCAGGAAAAACTCGCCTGGAACTTCGGACGCAAAAGAAAGTCTCTTTCAATGGGCGTCTACCGTGCTGCAGACATCAAGTGGCCGGTTCACTACACCGCAGCCGATCCCGACAAGGTAAGTTTTGTTCCTCTGCAGGGAGAATCCAAACAGACATGCCGTGAAATTCTTGAAACCCATCCAAAGGGAAAAGACTACGGCTACATACTCAAAGACTTCAAGAAATACCCTGTTCTTAAAGATGACAAAGGCGAAATAATGAGCATGGCTCCTATTATCAACAGTGCCACTCTTGGACAGATAGAAATAGGCGACAAAGACCTTATGGTAGAACTTACCGGAACAGACATGGAAAGCCTCATGCTTGCCGCAAACATTGTAGCCTGTGACTTCTTCGATGCCGGATACGAAATTCTTCCTGTCAAAGTTGTGCATCCTTATGACACAGGATTCGGCAAAGAAATTACGGCTCCTTTCTATTTTCAGGAAACAACAGACGCAAAGCTTTCTGCAATAAACAAAAAGCTCGGCAGCAGTCTTTCAGAAAAAGAAGTTTTGGACGCGCTTTACAAAATGGGAAACAAAGTTACATCAAAACAAGAATCAGGCGACACTGTATTTACAGTACAGCCGGCTCCTTACCGCAACGACTTCCTGCACGAAGTAGACGTAATCGAAGATGTAATGATCGGCTGCGGACTAGACAGTTTCTCTCCCGAAAAGCCCAGTGACTTTACAATAGGCCGCCTTCTTCCCATAACCCTTTACAGCCGCAAGGTAAAAAACATTATGGCCGGAATGGGCTACCAGGAAATGATTTTCAACTACCTTGGTTCAAAAAAGACATACATAGACAACATGTGTGTAAAAGCCGACGACGTTATCGAAATTGCAAACCCGATGAGCGAAAACTATCAGTTTATACGCCCGTCAATCATTGCATCCCTTTTCGAAGCCGAAGCACAAAGCGGCAATGCAGTCTATCCGCACAAAATCTTTGAAGTAGGAAAAATTGCATTCATCGATCCTTCTGAAAACACCGGAACAAAAACAATCCAGAGTCTTGGTTTCCTTACTTCTGCAAACAATGCAAACTTCAACGACACAGCCAGCGAAGTAAGCACAATTCTCTACTATCTTGACCACAAATACGAAGTTCAGGAAACAGACGATCCGCGCTTTATTCCGGGAAGACAGGCCGGAATCATGGTAAATGGAAAGCAGGTAGGAATTTTCGGAGAAATACACCCGCAGGTTCTTGAAAACTGGCAGATCAGCGTTCCGTGTGTAGCCGGAGAAATGGATCTAGAGTACCTTATGGCAACCGAGCCAAAGGAACACAACGACAAGACGGCAGCACCACAGAAAAACGAAAGTTCTGCACAGCCTGCCGTTCAGTTTGATGCAGTCGCTCACTTTAACAAATACATAGATCTTCGTGTAGCAAAGATTATCAAGGTAGACCGCAATCCTGAAGGCGAAAAGCTCTATATAGAAACACTCGACGACGGTAGCGGAACAGAGCGCATAATTCAGTCAGGACTTGTTCCTTACCTTAAGCCCGAAGAACTCCTTGGCCAGCACATCATAATCGCCGCAAACCTTGCTCCAAGAAAGATGCGCGGTGTAGAAAGCCACGGAATGCTTCTTGCTGCAGACTATGTAGAAGACGGTAAAGAAAAAGTAGAACTTCTTACCGCTCCCTGGGCTGCTCCTGGAACACAGGTCGTTCTTGAAGGTACAGAGCCCTGCGAAAAACCTGCAAAAATAGACATAGACAAGTTCTGTAAGATTACATACAGAATAGCAGACCACCATGCACAGGCGGCCGGAATAAATCTCCAGGCAGACGGAAAATCCATTACTACGGTAAAGACCGCCGACGGAGAAATCCAATAAATCAGGGTTAAACATTTAAAAATAGAAAGACAAGCATTTGGCGGTCGGGATCTAAAGTTCTGGCCGCCTTTTTTTTCGATTTATTCTCCATTTTATAAAAAACGTAGTATACTTATACGGTTTCGGGCATGGCAGACTCTTTCCAGAATCTGCTTGAATACATAGAAACCGGTTCAAAAACACAATGCTAACTATGGGCACCGGCACAAAGAAAATCCATGAAACCGGCGAATCGTTAACCTAATTTTCCGAAAACATAAGCAATTCAATCCAAACAATCGGTAAGCAGATACATCTGTTCAAAGTCTGACCGTTAAGGCGCAGGTCTCTTTCAAAAAGCTTTGCGCCTTATTTTTTCCCTTGACCAAAAATCCAATTCACAATAAGTTAAAACCATGAACGAAAATTATATTCATGAAAAAGCCGAACGAATCCGTGACGTAATACGCTACATACGCAAATTCAAAAATGCTCTCGTTATAATTTACATTGATAACAGCCTAATTGACTCACCTCTTTTTACCAGCCACATCAGGGACATTTGCTTTATTCACGAAGCAGGTCTTAAAGTAATAATGGTTCCCGGAGCCAGCAAAAGAATCAATGAAGTTCTTTCTTCGGCCGGCATCACGTGGAACATTCACAACAACTGCCGCATTACAGGTTCGGAAGCAATGCCTTTAATAAAAATGGCAGCCTTTGATGTTTCAAACCAGGTAATGACAGCCTTTGCCGGTGAAAAACAGACAGCAGTTATAGGCAACTGGGTCAGGGCACGTGGCAAAGGTGTTATAGAAGGATTTGACTACGGAACCAGTGGTGAAATTGACCGTCTCGAAATTGAATCAATCCGCACAGTTTTGGATAACGGCTTTATTCCAATTTTCCCCTGCATAGGTTGGAGTGCAGTAGGAAAACCGTACAACATTTCTTCCATAGAACTTGCCCAGCAGATTGCCGTACACATGAAGGCAGAAAAGCTTTTTTTCCTTATCCCGAATGCAGACATTTCACAGCAGATGTTTACCATCCCACAAGATTTGGGACTTTCGCCGGAAGGTACAGTTCCGGCAATGAATTTAGAAGAAGTCGATAATTTCCTAAAAAATAATGACCAGTCGGTAAATTCTGAGGCAAAAACTACCGACCAGACGATAAATTCTGCTGAATTTAACTACCGTTCGGTAGTTCTTAAAGAAAAGATTTTATCTCTTTTAGCACTTTCAAAAAAAGCCTGCAGCAATGGTGTTTCACGTGTACACATTCTGAACGGATCTTTTGATGGAACTATTTCATGTGAAATCTTCAGCGACCTTGGTTCAGGAACAATGATTTACAGTCAAAACTACGGCCGTATACGCGATATGATAAGAGAAGATATTCCTTCAGTACTAAGCGTTATGCAGCCTTTTGTAGATAACGGCGTGCTACTCCCCCGTTCAAAAGAAATACTTCTTAACCAGCTGTCAGACTACATAGTTTACGAACTAGACGGTGCAATACGTGCATGTGCAGCTCTTCTACCATACAGCGACGGTCAAATGGAAATAGCCGGTGTCGCTGTAGAAAAAACTTGTTCCCATATTGGCATTGGCCCCAAAATGATAATGTTTCTCGTGGAACGTGCAAAAAAGCTTCATGCAAAAAGCATTTTCCTGCTTACCACACAAACAGCAGACTGGTTTGAAAAACTTGGATTTGTTGCTTCAGAAGTGTCTACCCTCCCTGAAAAAAGAAAAGAATTATGGACTCCCCAACGTGGTTCCAAAGTAATGCGAATTAACATTTAATCATGTTTCACATGAAACACTATTTAAGTTATCCACAGTTTATTCACATCTGTATGAAAAACAAATAAAACACTAAAGGCCTGTAAATTCTTATATACAAAGAATTTACAGGCCTTTTACTTTGAAATTCCCAAATTTCGTCCAATTTTCCATAAGTTATCCACAGTTTGTGATATTTTATAATTTTGTTTCATGTGAAACTATTTTAAAATATATCAACCATCATCAAAAAACTTTTCTGCATTCAAGAGATTGTTTCTTTTTATTACCATTTAATATGCATTTTTTATTTAAATCTTTTCTCTGACAAACACTTTTATTTGTTTCACATGAAACACATTTTCTTGCGCGTGAAGGCTTACCCAAAATCAGTATTTATTAAACATTTGACAGGAATAGCTTCTGTTCATCTAACTAATGGCTCTGTTTCATGTGAAACATTCGTTTATATATTTTTACCACATTGTTTCATGTAAAGTTTATTTTCCCTCCACATAAAGCATGTTTTCTGCGTTCATTCAGAAATAAGGCGATTCTATAAATTAAGTTTTTAGAAACAACTTTGAAATCGACGTCAATCTATAAAAGCTAGTTTAACGGATTTTTATGATTGAAATATGAGTTCTTTCGCAATTTATTCCAAAGCTTAGATATAATTTTGTTTAACAGTGATTTTTTTTCAATCACTTATGTTTCATGTGAAACATAATATGAATTGTGCTGGTTCTGCAAATTAAACTATGATGCTCTGTTTCACATGAAACATTTATTCTGTAAATGAAAAAAAAAGGTGTCTGAATTCTTCCCTAAAAGACAAAAACAGACACCTTTACTTTCCTAAAATACTATATTTAAATATAGTCTATATTTTATTTATTTCTTTATATTATATACAATTACGCATCAGCTTTATCTTCATCTGAATGAGCAATCCGGTCTATACCAACAACATAATCAGGATCCTTTATGTCTACAACCTTAATGCCGCTTGCTGAACGTCCCTGAACAGTTATGCTGGAAGCTTCAACCCTGATAGATGTACCCTGGCTGGTAATACACATTACCCCGTCATCGTCCTTAACAGAAAGGGATCCGATTATTTCACCCTTGTCGTCTACATTACCGAATATACGCTGACCGCCGGTTCCCCTTCCATGGGCATTGAACTCATTCGGATCTACACGTTTACCGATTCCCTTTTCTGTAACAACAAGAATCTTGGAATCAGGTTCGTTGTAAATCTTTATAGCAGCACAAAGTTCATCGCCTTCTGAAAGTTTCATGCCGTTAACTCCGCGGCTGCTTCTTCCCATAGGACGCACTTCTTCTTCATTAATGCGAAGTGCCTGACCCCTGCGGCTGACCAGAAGAATTTCGTCTTTTCCACTTGAAAGAATTGAACTGACAAGCTGGTCACCATCATCAAGTCTTGCCGCCTGCATTCCCCTGGATTTTGCATTACGGAATTCACTTGTAGGAGTCTTTTTTACAATACCGTTCGCTGTAGCCATAAACAAGAATTCACTATCTGTAAATTCCTTAAGATTTACAATTGTAGTTATATCTTCGTTGGCAGTTACGGCAAGAAGACTCTTTATATGTGAACCGCGGCTTGTTTTTGCTGCTTCCGGAATTTCATGCACTTTGATCCAGTAGGCTTTTCCAGCTGTTGTAATAAACATAAGATAATCGTGGGTAGAAGCAACAAACATCTGGTTAATGTAATCTTCTTCGACAAGTTTAGCGCTTATAGTGCCCTTGCCTCCCCTACCCTGGCTCTTGTACTGGCTTACCGGAACCCTCTTTATATATCCGAGTTTTGAAATAAGGATAACCATATCCTCTTCTTTAATCATATCCTCGATATTAATGGATTCAACTTCCCCGGCTACAATGTCTGTACGGCGGTCATCACCATATTTTTCTGAAAGTTCGTTTGTATCCTGTTTGATAAGTGCAAGAATTTTTTCGTGGTGTGTAAGAAGATCTTCAAGATGGGCAATCCACTTTTTGAGTTCTTCCATCTCTTTTTTGAGTTCGTCAATGCGCAGGTGTGTAAGTCTTTTAAGCTGCATATCAACGATAGCCTGAGCCTGAATGTCATCAAAAGAAAACCTCTGCATAAGGGAAGCTTTTGCTTCTGCTTCATCACGGCTTCCACGGATAATCTTTATTACTTCATCAATTGCATCTACAGCAGTGATAAGGGCTTCAAGAATATGCTCTCTGGCTTTTGCTTTTCCAAGATCGAATTTTGTTCTTCTTGTAATAACATCGTCGCGGTGATCCACAAAGCATTTTATAATCTGCTTAAGGTTAAGAACCTGTGGTCTGCCGTTTACAAGGGCAAGATTTATTACACCAAAGCTGGACTGAAGGGCTGTCTTTGCAAACAGCTGGTTTATTACAAGTTTTGTAACAACTCCGCGCTTAAGGTGAATTACGATTCTCATTCCGCTGCGGTCAGAAGATTCATCGTTTATCGCAGATATACCTTCTATGACTTTATCGCGTGCAAGTTCACCTATTTTTTCGCAGAGTGTACGTGTATTTATTCCGTACGGAACTTCTGTAAATACGATGGATTCAGCACCGCTTTTTTCATTTACTTCAATTTTGAATCTTCCACGTACAAGAATTTTTCCCCTTCCAGTTCTGTAGGCATCCTTGATTCCCTGGCGTCCAAAGATTATTCCGCCTGTAGGAAAGTCCGGACCTTTTATGTGTGTAAGGAGTTCATCCAATGTTATTTCGGGATTATCAATATAGGCACCTATTGCCGAAGCAACTTCGCGAAGATTGTGGGGCGGCATGTTTGTTGCCATACCGACGGCAATACCCATTGAACCGTTACACAAAAGGAACGGAAACTTTGAAGGAAGAACAGACGGTTCCTTTCTTTCATCATCAAAGTTTGGAACCATATCTACAGTATCTTTATCGATGTCGGCAACCATTTCTTCGGCAATTTTTGTCATTTTTGCTTCAGTATAACGGTATGCAGCGGCAGGGTCTCCGGCTATTGTACCAAAGTTTCCGCCCGGTTCAACAACAATATATCTCTGGCTGAAGTCCTGTCCCAAACGAACAAGTGCATCGTAAACAGAAGCATCTCCGTGCGGGTGATACTTACCGAGCACGTCTCCGACTATAGTAGCACACTTCTTTGTCTTGCCCGAAGAAGCAAGGTGAAGTTCGTCCATAGAATAAATAATTCTTCTGTGAACGGGCTTGAGTCCGTCCCTTACATCAGGAAGAGCACGGCTTACGATAACAGACATTGAGTAATCTATAAAAGCCTGCTTTACTTCGTCCTCGATAGGAATCTGTATAAGACTTGAACCGTTAGCAATAGGTGTATTTTCCATTTTATTCCCTTAAACTAAATATGAGACGACAAATCAGACATCAAGATTTGCGTAGATTGCATTTTCCTCAATAAACTTGCGGCGGGGTTCAACCTCTTCACCCATGCAGATTGTAAAAATTCTGTCAGCAGCTATTGCATCTGGAATTGTAACAACCTTCATCTTGCGTGTTTCAGGATTCATTGTAGTATCCCAAAGCTGTTTTCCGTCCATTTCACCAAGACCTTTGTAACGCTGAACATCGGCCTTTTCTCTCTTGTCACCAAGCTTTTCAAGTTCGGCATCTCTTTCTTCATCACTGTAAACGTAAGTAGCCTTGCGGTTAATTTCAATCTTAAAGAGAGGCGGCATGGCAAGATAGACATATCCCTTTTCTATAAGTTCAGGCATGTATCTGAAAAAGAATGTAAGCAGAAGAGTGCGAATGTGGCTTCCGTCAACATCAGCATCGGCCATGATGATAATCTTATGGTATCTTAACTTTGTAATATCAAAATCTTTTCCGAAACCTGCTCCCAGAGATGCAATAACCGGCTGAAGCTTTTCATTGTTGATTACTTTCTCGGGGCGGACTTTTTCTACGTTAAGCATTTTTCCCCAGAGAGGAAGAATTGCCTGTGTCTTTGGATTTCTGCCCTTCTTTGCAGAACCGCCTGCAGAATCTCCCTCTACTATGTAAACTTCGCATTCTTCTGCGTTTTTGGAAGAACAGTCGCTTAATTTTCCGGGAAGACCAAAACTGTCTATATTGTTCTTGCGGCGTGCACTGTCTTTTGCTTTTCTTGCGGCAATTCTGGCACTTGCTTCACCGACTGCCTTTTCAAGAAGCTGGTCAAGAATCTGCGGGTTCTGTTCAAAGAAGAGAGTAAGTTTTTCCCTTACAAGACTGTCTACATAACCGCGCACTTCACTGTTACCTAGTTTTGTTTTTGTCTGGCCTTCAAACTGAGGTTCAGGTACTTTTATTGAAAGAACAGCCGTAATTCCGGAACGAACATCATCACCGGTAAGTTTTTCATCTTTATCAAGTTTCTTAAGAAGTTTTTCCTTTTTCTTAAGAAAATCATTCATAACACTCGTGAGCGCACTCTTGAAACCTTCGAGATGCGTTCCGCCTTCACGCGTATTGATGTCGTTTACATAAGAATAAATCTTTTCGTCATAGCCTGAATTATACTGGAGTGCAACTTCCATAACGACATCATTTTCTTCGCCGCTTATATATACCGGTTCAGCCGGAATTACCTGCTTGCCTTCGTTAAGGAAACTTGTAAAATGTCTTATTCCGCCTTCGAATTTAAGAACAACTTCTTTGGGAGTTTCAAGCCTTTCATCCCTGAAAACAATCGAAATTCCGGGGTTAAGAAAAGCAAGTTCCCTCAGGCGGTTTGCAAGAACATCAAAATTATATGTAGTTGTTTCTGTAAAAATAGAAGGATCTGCCTTCCATCTGATTGTAGTTCCGTGAAGGGATGTATCACCAATACATTCAACCTTTGACTTTGGAATACCAGTCTGGTAGCGCTGTTCGTAACGCTTTCCATTTGTATTAACAAAAGCTTCCATCCATGTAGAAAGAGCATTAACGCAGCTTACACCTACTCCGTGAAGACCTCCCGAAACTTTATATGTACTTTTGTCAAACTTACCGCCGGCATGAAGTCTTGTAAGAACAAGTTCCAGAGCCGAAACATGTTCAACAGGATGCATATCTACCGGAATACCGCGTCCGTTGTCTTCTACACGGCATATATCATCTTTTTCAAGGGCAACAACAATTTTGTCGCAGTAACCGGCCATTGCTTCATCAATACTGTTGTCTACAACTTCATAAACAAGGTGATGAAGTCCGTTGGGTCCTGTAGAGCCAATGTACATACCCGGCCGCTTTCTTACAGCCTCAAGACCATGCAGTACCTGAATGCTGCTCGCTGAATAGTTATTTTCGTCTGACATTTGAAACCCCAAGAAACCCAACTTTTAATTTTGAGTGATTTTATTCTATTATAGAAATAATTTTGAATTTCAAGTATACCTGTATTGAAAAAAAAAGTAAAGGCGGAATATAATATACAGCTATGAGTGAACAGAATTACAAGGCTTTCTGGGATGAAGCATTAAAACAGATACACGAAGAATACAAGTCACAAGGTCAGGAAGACCAGTTCTCGCTATGGTTCAACATGACTTATCTTGAAGATTCAATTTCAGAGATAACTGTAACCGTTCCTTCTTCATTTATGTGGGGACAGATGGTAAAAATGGGGAACGTAGCCAAAGTTGAATCAAAAATTAAAGAACTCTGCGGCCAGACAATTTCAATCAATTATATAGTAAAAAAAGCTGAACCAGCACCAGAGCCGGTTACCACACAGACACAATCTGTACCCAAAACTGAACCCCAAATTCAGGCTGAACACCTTGAAACAACAGACACTTCTTCTGATAACACAAATTCTGTAAGTCAAACAGACAACGCGGCGGCATCTGTACCCAAAACTGAACCCGTACAATTCAGAAAACATCCGTTACTACGTGAAGATTATACATTCGACAGATTCGTAACAGGTGACAACAGTGAATTTGCATACAGTGCCGCACTGGCCGCCGCTAAAAATCCCGGAAGAAGATTCAATCCTCTTTTGATATACGGTGGCGTAGGACTTGGAAAAACCCACCTCATGCAGTCAATAGGCAATTACATCTACAACAATGCAGACCCTGACTCAAGGCTCAAAATCTGTTACATAACTGCAGAAAACTTTACAAACGAATTTACAGCTTCACTCAGAAATAACACAATAGAAAAGTTCAAGTCAAAATACAGACAGCTGGACGTACTTTTACTGGACGACATCCACTTTTTAAAGGACAAGGTCGGAACCCAGGAAGAACTGTTCCACACTTTTGAAGCTTTGTCTCAGAAACACGCGCAGATGGTATTTACATGCGACCGCCCTCTTTCAGAACTGAACGGTATTGAAGAAAGACTTAAGTCGCGCTTTTCTCTGGGAACACCTATTGACCTGCAGCCACCAAACTACGAAACAAGGCTTGCCATTCTTCAAAAAAAGCAACACCTGAACGGAACACAAATATCTGACGAAGTAATTGAATATATTGCAAAAAATGTTCAGTCAAACGTAAGGGAATTAAGTTCTTGCCTGGACAAAATGGTACGCTATGCAGAAGTTATTCAAAAGCCTGTCACTATAGATATTGCCCAGCGAGAACTCAGGGACTTCTTTAGTGAATCGGCAGGTGGTTCTGTAAACATAGAAACCATACAGAAAGTCGTTGCAAACCATTACAATATTTCACTGAGCGACATAAAAAGCAAAAAGCGAAATAAAAAATTCGTTGTTCCCCGCCAGATTGCAATTTACATCGCACGTGAACTTGCAGATCTTTCCTACCCTGAACTTGGTAATGAATTCGGAGGAAGAGACCATACTACGGCAATGCACAGTTACGAAAAAGTTGTTGACCAGCTCAAAACAGACTCAACACTGAATTCGACTGTTCAGCTTTTGATTAGAGAGGTTAAAGACTATAAAAAAATATAATTACCTGTGGAAAAACAGGTACCTTTATGATAAAATATTGTGGAAAACCTGTTAGATTCTTGATGATCTGTGTAAAAGTGAAAATCCTGTGAATTCAAATACACCGGTTATGCACTTTTCAATTTGTTTCATCAAAAAGAATTAAATGATTTTTCCACGAATTCACAGGCCTTATTATTATTACTACTAAATTTTATAAATTTATAAATTTAATAAGAGCGTGAATTAAATTTGAAATACCCGGTGTAATCCAAAAAGATTACCTTAATAACTTATAGGAGTTTTTTATGAAATTTACTTTTGAAAAAGATGCGATGATAAAAGAAATATCTATCGCCCAGGAAATTATTTCTACAAAGAATGCCGGTTCTATGCTTTCAAATGTTTTGTTGATTGCAGAGAATAATACTCTTACCATTAAGGCAACAGACATAAAAGTAAATTTCCAAACACAAATTCCTGTAAATATTGATATAGAAGGAACAACGACAGTTTACTGTGATAAATTTATGGGAATTCTCCAGTCACTGCCGGAAGGTGATGTTGAATTCATTCAGGAAGAAAGCCCTGACAATGAAAAATCAATAACAGTAACAATCAAACCTGTTCTTAAAAAAATCAAATTCCAGATGAAGAGCATGTCAGAAGAAAAGTTCCCCGAATTTGATTCTGCAGAAAAGGTTCCTTATTTTGAGATTCCTTCTAAAGAACTTAAGGAAATGATTCTTCATACAGCATTTGCAGTAAGCGTTGATGAAACACGCTATTTTATGAACGGCGTATATTTTGAGAAAAAAGATGATTCGCTGAATCTTATTGCAACTGACGGACGTCGCCTGAGTTTTGCTTCAAAAAATATTCTTGCCGGAGTAAGTGATTTCACACCTGAAATTGTTCATCCCAAAATTCTGAATATTATTTTAAAGCATGCTCCTGTTGAAGGAAACATTTTTATGGCAATTGTGGACAAAATGATTTTCTTTAAGTTTGGAAGTTACAGTTTTGGTTCAGTGCTTATTGAAGGACAGTTTCCCAATTATTCACGTGTAATTCCCGACCACCAGGATTTTGTGTTTAAAGTACAGAAAGATGAACTTATGGGTGCATTCAAGCGTGTTGCACTTATGGTAGACAAAAAGTCAGGAAGAATTTTCTTTGACATAAGCGATGGTGTACTTAAAATAAGTTCGCAGCAGGCAGACCTTGGAAGTTCATCAGAAGAAATTCCGTGTGAATATTCCGGTGAACCTGCAGTCATAGCACTTAATTACCGCTATATTGATGAGCCTTTGCGCGGAATGGACTGTGAGAGAATAGCCTTCGAGTTTACTGCCGAGATGAAAGCAATAACAATGCGTCCTGAGCCGGCCGAAGACTATTTTGACATAATAATGCCGATGCAGAAAGAATAGTGCCGTTTCTGTCTCTTAATCCCGTAAATTTCAGAAATCTCAAAAACGAGACAATCGATCTTCTTGCGAGAGAAGTTTATTTTACGGGAGAAAACGGCCAGGGTAAAAGCAATCTGCTTGAGGCCCTTTACTATTCTGCCTACGGAGCGTCTTTCAGAACAAGGGCAGACTCTGAAATTATACGGAATTCTGAATCTGCCTGTGCGCTGCATACTTTATACAGGGAAGAAAACGGTTCAACTCATACAACTTCAATAAAGATTATAAGGAATGCAAACAAAATAGACAAAAAAATCGAAAAAGACGGAAAAATCCTTCATGATCGTAAGGAATTGATTAATACGATGCCGTGTGTTCTTTACAATCATGACGATTTGGATTTTGCTGTTGGTTCTCCGGAGAGGCGCCGTTTTTTTATAGACCAGTCCTTGAGCATGTACGATGTTCTTTACATTGACGTTATGCGCCGTTACAAGCGTGTTTTGAAAAACAGAAACCTTTCGTTAAAAAACAAAGCCTTTGATTTGATAGATACTTATGATGCCCAGCTTGTTCAAAACGGAATTGAAATACAGAAAAAAAGAAATGATGCAGTTTTCAGCTTTAACCAGATTTTCGGTAGGCTTTATGAGGAAGTAACCGGAATAGACGGCGTAAGTATAAGATACTGCCCTTCATGGAAAAAAAATGCAGAAGTCTTGCCCTCCCCTTCCGAAGTGTATGACATTGTTCACTCACACCGCGAGGCTGAACGTGTAATGGGTACAACACTGACCGGTCCCCACCGTGACAGAATTGTTTTTGTCCGCAAAGGAAGTGCCTTTGTTCCGACTGCATCTACAGGACAGAGACGGCTTCTTGCCCTTATACTCAGAACTGCACAGGCTGTATTTTATACTCATGCAACTTCAAAAAAGCCCGTTCTTCTTATGGACGATGTGCTTTTGGAACTGGACCCCGAAAAGAGGCGGCGTGTAACGACACTTCTTCCCGATTACGACCAGCTTTTTTGTACATTTCTCCCGGGTGAACCTTATGAACATTACAAAACCGATGCGACAAGGGTTTATTCAATTGAAAAAGGAAACTGGAAGCAAATATAGACTGAATCATTCAGTTTTTGAAAGGGAAAAAAATGGAAGAAGCAGAAAAAATATCTTTTGTAATAGAAAGTGCATTTGAAAATATACGTACGGCAAATGCAGGTGATGCTCTGAATATTTACAATGTGTGGAAAAATGTTCTTTGCCGCATAAAAGGACGTTCCCCAAACGAAGGACAGAAACTTGCAGACCACAGTCGCGTAATTGACTACAAAAATGGAATTCTTCTGGTAGAAGCAGATCATCCCGGCTGGATAGAGCTGCTGCGTCTTCACAAAAAATATATCATGACCGGACTTGAGCGTGATATTCCACAGATAAAGATTACGAATGTAGTTTACAGACTTGCAGGACACCGCGGAGAAATTTTTGACACGCGTAATATGCAGGAAAAAGACAGCGATACCAGATCAAAAATGCAGCAACGTCTTGATGAAGAAGAGAAAATTATTGAAAAAACAGGAATTTCTGTTGATAAAAAGCATGGAACTGCTCCAAAAAAGGCTCTTCCGCCGGAATTGGCAGCAATTTTTGACGATTTAAGGCAAAGTATGTTGACCAATTCAAAAGATTAATGGTAATATACGCACTACTGTAATCGAAATTATTATTTTTATATAGGAGTCATCATATGTTACGCACATACCAACCTAGTAAAGTAAAGCGCAATAGAAAATTCGGATTCCGCGCACGCATGGCAACCCGTGGTGGTCGCATGGTTCTCGCGAGAAGAAGAGCAAAGGGTCGCCATAAGCTTACTGTTTCTGACGAAAAGAAGCCTTACTGATTTTTCTTAGCGGATGGAAGCGGACTTGTTAAAAACGGGGCGTTTTAAGCGTGAAGAACATATAAAGCGCCCTGCCGACATCCAGAAACTTTTTAAGACAGGGAAGCGAGTCAGTGTTGCTGGAGCAAAGCTCTTCTATATGCTGAATGACCGAAACATAAATCGAATCGGATTTCCACTTCCCCGCGGTTATGGAAACGCTGTGGAGCGAAACACATCCAGGCGCTACAGCCGTGAAACATATCGCTTTTTTAAGACACACCTGAACACCGGATACGATATGCTCCTTCTAGTATATCCCGGAAATGACTCGTTCCAATCGCGGTGTGAAAAATTTAAGACATTATGCCAAAAGGCTGGTTTATTAAAGGATTAAGGGATTTTTTTACAAAATTCCTGTGTTCTTTAATACGTTTTTATCAAGTTTTTATCTCTCCTTTATTTCCGCCGAGTTGCAGATTTACACCGACGTGTTCTCAGTATGCTATGGAAGCAATAAGAAAACACGGCCCGCTAAAGGGTTTTTATCTTGCCGTAAAAAGAATAATCAGATGTAATCCGTTCAATAAAGGCGGATACGATCCTGTTCCATAATCCGGCGAAAAAAAGGAAAATAATATGGACAAAAATACCATTCTGGCTATAGTGTTGTCTACTTTGGTACTGTTTGTGTCTCTTTTTGTACAGACAGTTTATGTTGCTCCAAAACAGCAGGCCGCAGCCCAGGCACAGCAGATTGAACTTGAAGCACAGAAAGCTCTGGAAGAAGAAAAAGCACGCGAAGAACAGTCTTTGATAGACAGCGTTGTTTCTGCAGATAATGAAACTTCAAAAGTCGATCAGATTCCTCTTCAGGAATTTACAGTCACTACAAAAAAAGCAAAAGTTGTTCTTACAAACAGAGGCGGAGACATAATAAGTTACCAGCTTCTTGAACATAAGGATAAAGATACTGGTCTGGGTGTCGAAATGGCAGACAATGTTTCTGAAATGAACAGAGCCTTTTCACTTTCGTTCGGCGGACCGGAATCTTCTGTAATTAACGAAAACTTCAATGTAAAAGTATTTGACGATTATACAATCGGTTTTTTCAAAACGTATGAGTTTAAGGACGAGTCAGGAAATACACGCCCTGTAACTCTCGGAAAAAAGTATACCTTTATGCCTGATGATTATGTTTTTAAACTGGATGTTACCTTAAAAACTGGTGACGGCGGACTGGACTTTAACGGAGCTTCCTATACCATAAGAACGGCTCCGCAGATTGGACCGCACTATGACAGAAAGCATGACCGCTACGAAGTAAGACAGTTTATTTCGTTCAACGGGTCAAAGAAAACTGTAAAACCAATAACAGATAAAACATATGACAAGCCGTATGACTGGGCTGGTGTTGCAGGAAAATATTTTACTACCCTTGTAAAACCTGTTGCTCCTCTAAACATGCAGAACAATGTAAAGACTTCTGTTCAGAGCAGCAATGACTATGAAAATGCCCAGATTTTTCTTACAAGAAATCCTGTTGAGTCAGGCGATGTAAATGATTCTTACTACATTTATGTCGGACCAAGAAGTGAAAATGAGCTCATTAAATACAATTCAAAGGAAAAGAACTCTTGGGGTCTTTCTGGAGTAAAATTCAATCAGGCTTTGCAGACAAGCGGAATGCTTTCGTGGATTGAAATTGTACTCAAGTGGATTCTCGAAAAAATAAATATTGTAATGAAGAACTGGGGAATTTCTATCATAGTTCTTACAATTATCTTGAAGATTGTTTTGTTCCCGCTGAATAAGAATTCTGCAATGGGTTCCCTTAAGATGCAGGAACTTCAGCCAAAGATGACTGCCCTTCAGGAAAAGTACAAGGATGACCAGCAGAAACTCAGTATAGAAATGCAGAAACTTTATAAAGAAGTCGGGTATAATCCTATGAAGGGTTGTCTTCCGATGATTCTGCAGATGATTATCCTGTTTGCTCTTTACAATGTATTCAACAATTACTTTGAGTTCCGCGGAGCAGAATTTATTCCGGGATGGATTGACGATCTTTCAAAGGGAGACGTTCTGTTTACATGGAACAAACATATTCCGTTTATTTCGGGATTTACGATGAATACGTTGCGTCTTCTTCCGTTTATTTATACTGCTTCACAGCTTTTGAACGGTGTTATTACACAGTACGGCGGTTCGGCAGGTGGCGGTGCTGCACAGAAACAGATGAAATTCATGATGTACGGTATGCCTATTATGTTCTTCTTCCTGTTCTATAATGTACCGAGCGGACTTCTCCTTTACTGGACTGTAAGCAACATTCTTCAGATTGGACAGCAGCTTGTTATTAACAATGTAATGAAGAAAAAGCGTGCCGAAATGGAAAAAGCAAAACCTGTTGTTAACAGCAACGTTCTTAAATTCAAGGGCGGAAAGAAAAAAACACGCTGATTATTGAGTAAAATTCTTGGAGGAATAAAATGGTTTACGAATATGAAGGAAAAACAGAAAAAGAAGCTGTAGAAAAGGCAGCTGTTGAACTTGGTCTTGAAAAAGATCAGTTTGATGTAGAAATTCTTGAGTCACAGAAAAATACTCTTTTCAAAAAAGGTTATGTAAAAATCAGAATTCACACTGTTGACTCACAGGATCATGTTTCCCCTGAATTTGACGGAAAAATTCCGAATGCAACTGTCCGCGCAAATAATCCTGCAATGGTTGCAAATCCCATGCCTCAAGGTGAATTCGAATCAAAAATCATCGATTTTGTTACTGAGATGATAAACAAGATGGGATACGAAGTTACTGTTGAAGTTATGTTCCGCGAAGAAAAGAAAATTGGAATAAAACTTACAAGCGACAGTTCTTCTATTCTTATTGGACGCAAGGGAAAGAATCTTGATGCAATGCAGCTTCTTGTAAATGTTTATGCAGGCCACCTTGGACACGAAGATGTAAGAATTATTCTTGACAGCGAGAATTACAGAATCCGCCGTGAGGAAAGTCTTGTTCGTCTTGCATACGTTACTGCCGATAAGGTTAGACAGACAAAGAATTCAATTCTTCTTGAACCGATGAATCCTTTTGAGCGTCGTCTTATTCACACAACTCTTAATGACATTGGCGATATTGAAACTAAAAGCGAGGGAGATGGTTTATATAAGCAGGTGCGCGTAATTTACAAAGGCGTGCGCTGAAAATCATTTTCAGGACTGTGTATGGCGGAAAACCTAAAGAAAAAAATTCTGCTTGTTGCTGTCTGTTTATTTTCCGGACTGGAAATTTTTGCATTTTCAGCCCGGGACATTGTTGACAGTTCAATTTATGATAAACTTGTTTCTGACGGAAAGATTCAGGTTAATCACTTTAAAGAAAAGACATACGAACTTAAGCTTTTGCCAAAGACAGAGCTTAGTAAAAAAATTTCTTCAGTCTGGCCTTCTGAGTTTGAGGTTCCGGTTATTTATGTAGAGAATCTTTATCTGATTCCAAAGAAGAACCTGAACAGTTCCAATCCGCAGAGTGTTAATATTGAAAAGGCATCACGTGTAATCCGTTCGGTAAGCAAAATGGATAAAATGCCATATATTGACGAAGGTGTTGAAAAAATTCTTTACAAGGAAGCCTACTGTATTGCAGGTCCAAGAGACAAAACAAGAGTTGCTGACCCTGTTGACGGTGACATTGACGGTAAAAAAGCTTATGTTCTTTTAAACGATAAATCGCTTGGAAAGATTAATTATGTTCTTAACTATTTTGGTAAAGAACAGGAAATTGCTGCAGATTTTGCAAATTGTAGTGACGTTTATGTTGGTCCGATTAAATGTGTAGAAACTGAGCAGCTTAGAATTAATCTTGTTGTAGTGGATTGTGAAGAAGACCTTATGGTTTATATGCTGGTTCAGACAAAAGTACCGGCGATTTCGTTTCTTGAAAACAAATTCTATGATACTTTTTCAAAGAGACTTGATGCAATTTACCGCTGGTTTTTGAAACAGTTTTAGGCAACCGTATAGGAGGGCAATATAAATGAAAAAAAAATTGGCTGTGCTTCTTTTTGGAGCTGTATTATTAAGTTGCGGAGGATGTAAACCCATGGGAAACAGTTTGAAATCTATCGAAGGCAAAGACGGACTTTTTGCTGATATAGAAACAACACGCGGTGATATTGTTGTAGAACTTTATTACAAGCAGACACCACTTACTGTTGCTAACTTTGTTGGTCTGGCAGAAGGAACACTGGACAGCCACAAGGGAAAGAAATTTTACGACGGACTCAAGTTCCACCGTGTTATTGCAGATTTTATGATTCAGGGTGGAGATCCTGCAGGAAACGGAACAGGTGGTCCCGGATATAAATTTGCTGATGAAATTGTAGAAGAACTTGACTTTAAGGGACCGGGAGTTCTTGCTATGGCAAATGCAGGACCCGGAACAAACGGAAGCCAGTTCTTTATTACACATGTAGAAACACCGTGGCTTAACGGGCACCACACAATTTTTGGACATGTTGTTGATGACGCAAGCCAGGATGTTGTTAATGCGGTTAAGCAGAATGATGAAATCAAGAGCGTAAAGATTATCAGACACGGTGCAGAAGCAGAAGCTTTTGGTACAACACAGTCTGATTTTGATAAATATGCCGCTGTTGCAAAAAAGAATGCCCTTGCAAAGAAGGAAAAGGCTCTTAAGGACAAGATTGCTGCTGTAGAAAAAGCTTTCCCCGGATTTGAAAAGGATGAAAACGGAATTTACTTTAAGACAACAAAGGAAGGCTCTGGAAGTAAGTGTGGTGCCGGTAAAAAAGTTGCCACTGAATACAAGGGATATTTTGTTGACGGTCAGGTTTTTGATAAGTCTGAAGGCCGTGGTCCATTGGATTTTGTTACTGCAGCCGGCCAGATGATTCCGGGTTATGATGTTATGGTTCAGGATATGAAGCTTGGAGAAAAGAGAACTGTTGTTCTTCCTCCTGATATGGCTTACGGTGAAAATGGAATTCCGGGTGCTATTCCGCCGAATTCTTATCTTGCCTTTGATATTGAACTTGTTTCTATAAGATAATAAAGAATATAAAAACTTGCGTATTCTTTATTGGCGAGTTTTAGAACGGTTTCTTTCTGTATATTTGCGGGAAGAAGCCGTTTTTTGTTTTAAATTTTTGGTTTTTGTGCTAAACTTTCTGCATGTTTGAGAAGAAGGCTGCAAACCCTGCCCTACCCTTTTTTACAGCTTTGTGTATGTTTCTTTCTGCCGTGGAATATGCTGTTCCCAAGCCGCTGCCGTTTATGAGGCTTGGACTTGCGAATGTTCCGTTAATGCTGGCTTTTGGGTTTATGGATTTTTCTTCTGTTCTTTTGCTTGCCGCACTTAAGGTTTTTGTTCAGGGTGTAATTACTGGGACTTTGTTGAGCTATGTTTTTGTGATGAGCTTTTCTGGCACTTTTTTGAGCGTTATTTTTTCTTTTGCGGCGTATTCTCTTTTTTTTGAAAAAAAATTGATTTCTTTTGCCGGAGTTTGCATTTTTAGTGCGCTGGGAAATGTTCTGTCGCAAATGTTTTGGTGCCGCATATTCTTTTTTGGAGAGACGGCGCGCGCGGTTTGGGCGGGGATTGTTGTCTGGGGACTTGCAGCGGGAATCATGACTGGATGTTTTACTAAGAAATTTGCAGATTGTTCGCAGTGGTATGCCGGTTTACGGGTGGGAACGGTTAGGTTTTTGCGCGCGCCGGTGTCAGTTAACGAAAAAAAGCGTTTTAAATTTACAGACGCGACGCTTTGGCTCACAAGCGCAGCGGGTGTGGCAGGACTGATGTTTTGTAAAAATATTTTTGTCATGTGGGGAATCTGCGCGCTCTTTTTTATAGCGGCGTCTGTCAGGAGAAAAAAGTGTGTGCGAATTTTACCAGGACTGGCGGTTGTTATGTTTATGACAGCGGTTTCTGTTTTTACGCCATACGGAAAGGTTTTGTTCAGCGTGGGGTCAGTTATGGTTACTGAAGGTGCTGTTACAGTCGCTTTGATGAAAGCCGCAAGACTTTTGGGAATATGCTGGATTTCGCAGACGGTGGTTGCCAAAGAAATATATTTTGGCACAAGCGGTCATATATTTTCTGAAGTAATTGCTTATTTTGACGCTCTTACCGGACAAAAATGGAGACTCGGAAAAAAAGGATTTTTTAAATCTTTGGACGGAATTCTTACTGAGGTATGTACAAATGTCTGATATTGAAAAACTGCCGGTTTATGAGTACCTGGATGAAATCTGTGAAAAACTGAAGAATTCCCCTTCCCGCTTTCTTGTGCTGACTGCAGAAACGGCCGCCGGAAAATCTACTGCAGTACCTGTAAGTTTACTAAAGCATTTTTCGGGACAGATACTGATGCTTGAACCCCGCCGCCTGGCTGTTGTAAATATTGCTTCACGGGTTTCCGAACTTTTGGGAGATGTACCCGGCGGCCTTTGTGGCTATACTGTTCATCTTGAAAAAAAAGTAAGCCCCAGAACACGCTTTACGGTGCTTACAGAGGCTGTTCTTACGCGCATGATGCAGTCTGACCCTGTTCTGGAAGGTGTGTCGGTTGTTGTAATTGATGAGTTCCATGAAAGAAGTGTACATTCAGATCTGGCACTGGCTTTTCTTAAAGAAGCCGTGGCTTTGCGGGATGACCTTTTTGTAATAGTTATGTCGGCAACTATTCAGACAGATCACCTTTGTTCTTATCTTGGTGAGTCGTTTACGGGGTCAGATAAGGGTACAGATTCTGTACCCTTTGTTCCTGTAATGAAAATTCCGGGCAGACGCTTTCCTGTTACTGTGGAATATGAGCCCAATCTGTCACCGTCGCGTGCTGTTATTAAGGTTTTGTCTGAATCTGTCACCGTTAATAAATCTGTACCCAAAACTGTACCTGTTGAAGAAAATAGGAAGAAATCTGACACCTTATCTGTACCTGTAAATGCTTGCCCGGGTCAGGACATTCTTGTATTTTTGCCTGGAATTGCAGAAATAAGGCGTACTAAAACCGAGCTGGAATCGCTGTTAATAGGTACATATTTGGAGAAGGGTACAGAAATTTTTGTTCTTCACAGCTCTGTACCCTTTGACGAGCAGAAGAAAATTCTTAAAGGACACAGCTACTCAAATTCTGCGGATTGTGCAGAAAAAAGGCGCGTAATTCTGAGCAGTTCCATTGCAGAAACGTCTCTCACAGTACCTGACGTTGGGATTGTCATTGATTGTGGTTTAAGCCGCTACAATATTTTTAACCAGTCACTTCTTATGGACACTCTGGTGACCCGCAGTGAAAGTATGTTCAGCGCGCAGCAGAGGGCAGGACGTGCAGGCCGTATGGGTCCGGGTCGCTGTATAAGGCTCTGGAGGCAGTCTGAACTGCGTCCCGAGTCGTTGTCGCCCGAAATTCTTCGCAGTGATCTGAATTCACTTGTTCTTGAGTGTGCGGAATGGGGTGTTTCTTCGCGAGAAGGTCTTTCTTGGCTTGATGTGCCGTCAGAGTCTGCGTGGAACAGTGCCGTGCAGGTTTTGGAACTTTTGGGCTGCCTTAAGGAAGGCAAAATTACTGAGTTGGGTAGGGCATGTCTTTTTCTGGGACTGAACCCGCGTGTTGCATGCGTTGCGTTAAGCGGAATTCCGTTTGGAAAAGTGGAGTTATCCACATGTATCGCGGTAAAATGTGCACTGGGTGGGACGGTGACAGACAGAATGCAGCAAATGTATGAGCAGGACCTTAAAAAACGGGTACAGATTTACGCAAGAAATCCACAGGTTGTGGATATTTTTGCACTTGAATTCACAGAATTTTCCACAGGTTGTGCACTTTTGTGTGGATATCCCGACCGATTGGCAGTTGCGGATGTGGAAAACCGAGGCAGATATAAATTTGCCTCCGGGCGTGAGGCAGTTTGTTCTGAAAAAGGCAGATCGGCTTACGGCGGCTCGCTTAGCACTTATATTGTTGCTCCTGAAGTTGATGCCGGCAGTTCGTGCGCGCGCATTTATGACTGGGCTTCTGTTGACGAGGCTGCAGCTTTGTCTTTTATGAACAGCCGCGCGCACAGTTTTTCTACAGCAGCATTTTCTTCTGACGGCAAACTGGTCAAGACAGAAGGCCGGGCATACGGTAAAATAATTTTGGAGAGCCGCCGTTCTGCGGTTAGCGAAGAGGATTATTCTAAAGCTGTATGCGCTGCGGTTAAGGCTGACGGGATAGAATGGCTTCCGCTTGAAAAAAACAGCATGGATTTTTTGAAACGGTGCGGGTTTTATGCCGAAAATTGCGGTTCCGGGGAAGACGGGTTCAGGCTTAAATTGAAAAATCTTGCTCTTAATGCAGAAGAATGGCTTGTTCCTTTTATTCCGCGAGGTGAAAAAGTGAATGCGCAGTCTGTTTATAATGCCCTGTACTGGTATCTGGACGGCGCTAAGGTATGTGAATGTGTTCCGGCTGAAATTACGCTTGAAAACGGGCGGCACCGTAAACTTTTGTATGAAAAAAACGGTGACAAAACTGTACCCGTTCTTGAAGTGATTATCCAGCAGGTGTTCGGGTGCTTTTCTACGCCGCGTGTGATGGGAGTTCCTGTACTGATGCGGCTGCTTTCTCCTGCCAGGCGGCCGCTTCAGGTTACTACAGATTTGGAAAACTTTTGGAATGGTACTTGGAAAGAAATTTGCTCTGAAATGAAGGGGCGCTATCCAAAGCATAACTGGGATTATACTGTGAGTGAGGGGGAATAATTTGAATAAGGCTGAATTGAATAATATTGAATTGCACAAGGTAGAATTCAGAAATGCGTGTGTCGATGACATTGACGCAATTATGGACGTGGAAAGGGAAGCTTTTATTCCCGAAATAAACGAAAGCCGCAGTGTTTTTCTGGAAAGAATGAATGTTTTTCCTGAAGGATTTTTTGTTCTTTTGGATGAAGGAGAGGTGTGCGGTTACTTTTGCTGCGAAATATGGAAAGACGTTCCGCGCGGTAAGCTGTCGTTTGTTTTGGGACATTCGGCGGCGGCCAGTCACTGTTACGAAGGCGGCGTACTTTATGTGAGTTCGGTGGCTTTGCTTAAAAAATGCCGGGGACGCGGTTTGGGCAAGCGCATGTTTGCAGAGTGTGTTTCACGGGTTTTGCAGAAGTTCCCCGGTGTTCGTGAATGCGTGCTGCTTGTGTGCGAAAAGTGGGGAGCCGCCAGACGCATTTACGAAGATATGTCTTTTTGCGAATACGGCCGCCTTGAGGACTTTTTTCCTTCGGCTGCGCGTGCTTTTGGTGAAGGGCATGACAGTTTGGAAAAAACAGGCGGCTTTGACTGCGGGATTTTAATGAAAACAGACAGAGAGTCTTTGGAAAAAAGTGTGGGAAATGTTTCGGGAGGAAATGTATGACAGAAGGGCAGTGGAAGGCATTTTGCAGTTACAGAGATGGGTACAGATCTTTGTGTGCCAAGTGGAATTCTTTGGCAGAAAGTCTTTTTCCGCTTCAAAAGGCGGCTGCTTTGAAAGACACTCCCGAATATCCTTTGCAAAATGCAGTTGTATATAACACGGCCTATGATAAAGTGACGCAGGATGATGAAATAAATTACATTGTTATAGGCGACAATCCTGGTAAGGAAGAGCAGCTTAATGCAAAACGTGCATATCTTGTTGGCCAGAGCGGGCGCATTGCAGAAGGGTTTTTTAAGCGGAATGCCGAATTTTACACTGACTTCAGGAAGAATGTTATTATAATGAACAAGACACCTGTTCATACTGCAAAAACTGCGCATCTTAAGTTTCTTAAGAAAAACGGCGGTCCGGAAATCTGTACCCTTATTGATGACAGCCAGCGTATTATGGCACAGATGGCTGCGGAACTGCACCGTTCTCTTTATGAATATGCAGCGGAAGGTGGACGAAAACCGGAACTTTGGCTTGTGGGATATTCGGAACTTAAGGAAAAAGGGATTTTTTCTATTTACAGGGACACGCTGCTTTCTTCTTATAAAGGCGGGAAAGACAGTGCGTGGGAGTCGGTTTTTGTGTTCCAGCACTTTTCGATGAATCGTTTTCTGGTTGATTTGAATAAATTTAAGGATGAAAATCCCAGTTTTACGAACGAACGGTCGTTAAAAACTATCGGTCGTAAGCACAGAATCGAGATTTTTGGGATATGATATTTGTAAACTAACGAGTGGTTGTAAAACACCCCTCCTGGTCGGCCGGTGAAACCGATAACCGGTTTTTCAACAAAGTATGTACTCATACTTTGTTGAAATTACTTGATTTGATTTTTGCTTGGAAACTATCGTATGTCGCTTCGCGACAGCTAAAAATCAAATCATTATCGTTTCCCTCGTCCTCCCGCGCGGGGAATTTATTTAACTAACGTTAGTTTTCATATATCGTTTTAGTTAAGAATTAAGCTCTTTAAGGAGGGCCAGTTTTTTTTTAACTAACGTTAGTTAGTAAAATAAATTCCTCATTTTATTTGAAATGGTAAAGGAGATGTATATGAATGTTCATATTTTGGAAATGCCACTGGATTATGGCGGACGGCGTCATGGCAGCGATATGGGGCCTTCGGCTATTCGTCTGGCGGGGCTGCGCGAAAAGATTGAAAGTCTTGGGCATAATGTTTTTGTAAACAAAAAAGGTTTTAACATTGTTGCGCAGGAATATGCCGATGCAGGTTCAAATCCGAAGGCAAAGTATCTTGATGCTATTGTTGATGCCTGTACAGATCTGGCACGCGAAGTAGAGGCCGTCAGTGACACGGGGGATTTTCCGCTTGTGCTTGGAGGCGACCATTCGATAGCTCTCGGTACACTTGCAGGACTGAGTGCTTCATACAAAAAGAGCGGAAAAAAGCTGGGCGTTCTTTACGTGGATGCACATGGCGACTTTAACACCGCAGAAACTTCTTCTACGGGAAACATTCACGGCGAGTGTATGGCTGCGAGCGCGGGTTACGGACTGGAGCGGCTGGTGAATCTGTATTATGAAGGCCGTAAGGTTGATCCCAAAAACATTTGCTATGTGGGAATACGCGATCTTGATCCCGGGGAGAAAAAACTTATGCATGAAGCAGGCGTTACTGTTTTTACGATAAGTGACATTGACCGCATGGGATTTTCTGAAATTATAAAAAAAGTTAAGGTGTTTTTCAAAACCCACTGTGATACAGTGCACATCAGTTTTGATATGGACTCGCTGGATCCTTCCATTGCACCTGGTACCGGTGTTCCTGTTCCGGGGGGACTTAGTTACAGGGAAGCGCTTCTTTTGATGGAAGACATGAGTTCACTTGGAATGGTGCGTTCAATGGAGATTGTAGAAGTGAACCCTATTCTTGATGTAAGAAACGACACTGCGGCTATGGCTGTTGCTCTGGCTGCACGTATTCTTGGGGAAAAACTTTTTTAGTTCCGGCCGGATTCAGTCTTTTTAGAGCTGTTCAAGTTCATCCAGGTACTTCTGGAGTTTTCCACTCAGAAGAATATCCGAAATAACTGTCTGGTTAAGTGACGAAAGCGGGCATTCGAATCCTTCATAGCGTGATTTGTATTCTTCTGCAAGTTTTTTTGGAAGAACTGCAAAAGCCGCTTTTATTGTTCCAAATGTGGAAGTTTCAAAAGAGTTTGTGTAAATTACCTTGTCGGAATTTTCGTGAAGGAAGGGTGTAGCGTCTTCGGAACAGGTGGATGTGTCGTATTCTATTATGTATCTGTAAGGTTCGGCTGTGACCCATGAAAGAATTTCGTTTCTTCTGGAATCCAAATCTTTTAACGGACTGTCGCTTGGGGGAACATCGGTTGGTGTTGTAAAAACCATTGTTGCGCCGCTTGTGACAAGGAAGTCAAAGTTCATTCCTGAGTCATCCTGCGGAATTTCTTTTACGGGCTTTCCAGTAAGTGAGAGTATTTTTTTCATTGTCCTTTCTGTTCCTTCGCAGATTGCAATTGAAGGATTTACGTTTGGATGTCCGTTTCCTGAAGAAAGTTCTGCAAGTTGAAGAAGTCCGTGTCCCTGTGATTTTATTCCGTTTTCTGAAAGAGACGGGAGTGACAGTATGTTGAATATAAGCTGCTTTATGTCTGTCCCGATTATTATGTTTGCCGGGTTTACGTCTGTTTTGCGGAAGTTGTATAGGAATGCAGCTACTGCGATTCTGAGAGTTTCGTCTCCAATCAAAGAGTCTTCTTTGTTTACTTTGTGCTGTTTGTTTTTTATGAATGCCTGTCTGTAAAGTTCTGAAAGTTCCTGTTCGGGGGTTGAAAGAGACGTTTTGTTCAGTTCTGAATTCAATTCAGCAGAAGACTGGATTACCTGGCCTGAACTTAATATTATGGGTGCAGATTCGCTTTGTTTGGGTACAGTTGGTTCGTTGCGTGTGTCTTCTTCTGAATCAAACGGGTCTGCCATTACAAAAGTGTCTTTTTTTGATTCAACGGCGGCGTCCATTATTGATTCTACTGTGGGAATCTGGTCTTCCTGGTTTGTGTTGATTGAGTTCAATTCTAATGTTTCTCCCGGTTTTTTTACAAAGAAGCCGCTTTTGGGTACAGATGTAATGTAGCCGGCTTTTTCGAGTTCTTCATATGCTTTTGTTACTGTATTTTTGCTTATGCCTTGTTTCTGGGACATTACGCGCACTGAAGGTAATTTTGTTCCTGTTTTGAGAGTGTTGTTTTCTATCTGCCCGGATATTTCGCGGAAAAGCTGATAGTACAATTTTCTTTTGCTGTCTTTGTCGAGTTCAAAATCTTTCAACAGAATGTCCCCTCTTTTTATTTCTGAACTTTTTTATCTGTACCCATATTATAGGGTTGAACGTCTGAAAAAGCAAATTTTTTTTGTGTCAGAAGTCGGGCTTTTCTATTGGCGTCAGACAGAATCTTGAGGCAAAGTCGCGAGCCTTCCATGCGTTGAATATTACATCTGAAGGATGGTGTGCGTCTGAATTGCAGATTACTCTTGCGTTTGAGCGCGATACCATTTCCCAGAATTCGCAGTACGGATAGGCGTAGCGGATTCCGCGGCGGGTGTCACTTGGTGTGCGTGTTATTCCGAGTCCGTTTATTTCGAGCGGAAGGTCAAGATCGCAGGCTGCATCGAGTATGGCTTGAAGGCATGCTTTTGACTGTTCGTCCCATTCTTTGTAGCCTGCCATAAAAAGGTCGGGGTGTGCTACAAAGGCGAAGTTTCCGGAACGCATGCCGTCTATTGTCTGGTCAATGTATTTGTTGAGAAGCGTGGGGTTGTCTATGTCGGGCGCGTAAATGTGGCTTGAACCGTCTGTTACCCAGTGCGGCCCCAGAACAAGATAGTCTGCTTTGTAAGTAGATTTGAGGTCGTCAGAATACCATGCCGAAAAGTCGCTGTCCCATTCACATTCGTAGCCTGTGTAGACGGGGAACGGAGCAGCTTCTTTTGCTTCTTCTATCCATTCAAGATAAGTGGGAACTTCATCTATGGCCATTCTTATATTGGGCCAGCAGTCATCGAAAGAGTCCGGGTAGGGGCAATGGTCTGAAAATCCAAGCTGTGTGCAGCCTTCACGGATTGCCTGTTCAACATAGTCGAGGGGCGTTCCTTCTGCATGATTGCAAAGCTGTGTGTGTGTATGAAAATTTGATATTGGGTTCATGGTCTTATTGTAACATATTTTGAGTTTATTTTCATGCTGTACTGGCGGGTTGGCTATGGGTGTTTTTTACTGCACTGGCTGCATCCTGTGACAATTACGTGCTTTTTTCCTGAAGTTTTGTTAAAGAGCCTGGCTACGAGGTGGCCGTCTTTTACAGGAACTTCTTTGTGGCAGACAGGACAGATTCTTTTTATGCCGGGTTCGGGGTTTGGAAAGCAGTGTGGACAGCCGCTTATGGTACACAACTGGTCGGGTACATTCATTGGCCTGTAGACGCGGCTTATGAGGTCTTCTCCCGGAAGAAGCGGACTGTTGCAAAGGGGACAGTTTATTAAAAGGCCTTTTGCGGCTGCTTCCTGTTGTTTTTGCCGGGCGAGCTTTTGCCTGTGTTCTGATTCACCGTAGGCTTTCCACTTTATGTAGAAGTTCAAAAGCAGGATTATGAGTATTGCGGCTGCTGCCATGAGTATAAAGGTTAGTGTGCCGGACATTTTATTTCCTTAAAATAAAACAGTTGTGCAAGAACTGAAATAAAAAAAGGCTCCATGCAAAATACATGAAGCCTTTACAATGGGCGGTGAGAGGATCGAACTCCCGACAACCTGGGTGTAAACCAGGTGCTCTCCCAGCTGAGCTAACCGCCCGATGTTTTTATATGATAGCATATAATTTTTTTTGTGTCTAGTGGGAAATGTGTATTTGGTGTTTTTTTAGGTTATATTTCGTAGGCCTGCAGGCATTTGTATCCCGGGTGAATAAATGTGCTGAACTTGTGGCCGTAGATTTGTTCAAGAATTTGCGGTGACATAACTTGGTCAGGGGTTCCTGAAACAAGGGAGCCGTTTTTCTGGAGAAGGGCCAGTCTGTCTGCAAAGCGTGCGGCTGTATTTAGGTCGTGTATGCAGACGAGTATGCCTTTGTTTTCGCTGTGTGCCAGTTCTTTAAGGAGTGCGAGAAGGTCGTTTTGGTATGCAAAGTCAAGGTTGGCGACCGGTTCGTCCAGCAGAAGAAAGGCCGTGTTCTGCGCGAGGGCGCGCGCTATTCTTACTTTTTGGTACTCGCCGCCGGACAGGGACAGAATGTTTTTGTCGGCAAGGTTTTGTATCTGTACCTTTTTTATGGCTTCTTCTGCGGCGGCGTAATCGATGGGTGTGTATATGCCTGATTTCGCGCGCCCGAATCTCCCGGTTAGCACAACGTCGCGGGCGGTGTAATTCCACGCGGGGAATTCAGCTTGTGTCAGGTAAGCGATATGACTTGTTATTTTAAGGCGTGGCAGTGCTTTTAGGGGGACAGAATCGAGCAGAATATCTGTACCCTTAAGGCCGTTTTTCCTAATGCCGGCCATGAGTGTAAGGAGAGTGGATTTTCCGCTTCCGTTTGGTCCAGAAAGACAGACAAATTCTTTTGTGTTAAGGTCAAGATTTATGTTCTGTAGTACGTTTTTTTTGTTCCACGAGGCTGTTAGATTTTTGGCGCTGAGTGTGTGTGTATCTGTACCATTATCTGTCGCTGTTTGTAAAACTGTACCTGTTTCTGTACCTATATCTGTGCCTTTAACTGTACCTGTGTTTGGATTTGTTTTTATATCTGTACCCATAACTGACCCCTTAACTGTACCCTTATTTTTTTGAAAGAAGCAGCCATACAAAAAACGGTGCGCCAAGAAGTGCTGTGACTGTTCCGACTGGAATTTCTGCAGGTGCGGCGGCTGTTCTGCAAACTGTGTCTGATATGAGAAGAATTATGGCTCCGCACAACATGGATGCCGGTAAATGTACACGCGCTTTTGGTCCTGCGAGTTTTCTGGCACAATGCGGGGCAATGAGTCCTATAAAACCGATTGTTCCGCCTGCGCAAACTGCCGCTGAAGCTGCAAGTGTTCCGGCAAGAAGTGTCTGCGTTCTGAGTTTTTGTACTTCAAGTCCAAGGGACGCAGCTGTTGTTTCGCCTGCGTAGAGTAAGTCGAGTTTTGGGCTTAGTAAAAGAAGCGCCGGTATTGAAATGAGTGCGGGTATTGCAACAAGTTTTAGTTCGTTCCAGCCGCGCCCGCTGAAGCTTCCGAGCATCCAGATGTACATTGACTGGATTTTTTGGGAATTGAGGGAAAGTGTTATTGATGTAAGTGCGGAATACAATGTTCCGAGTGCTGTTCCGCAGAGGAGTATGGCTGTAGTTGAAGCTTCGCGTGTTTGTGAAAGGAGTGCCACTGCAAGGCCTGCGATGAGGGCTCCTAAAAAAGATCCCGCGTTTAGTATTGCGCCTCCTGCAAAGCATGCTGCACTTACCGCGCCAAGTGTTGCGCCCGATGTGATTCCCAGGATGCCGGGTTCTGCGAGCGGGTTACGGAACAGAAGCTGAAAGGCGGCACCGGCTCCACCGAGCATTATGCCTGCTGTGGCTGCAAGTAGTGTTCGAGGCAGTCGAATTTGCAGCAGAATATTCTGCGCCGCCGGGTTTGTGTCTGCGAGGAGCTGTTTGAAGTCCAGATTTGTGGCACCGAGCGCGATGGAGAGAGCAGCAGTCAGTAAGAGGATAATTGTTAGCAGAGTGAATTTGGTGGCGGTTTTCATACTGGGTGTTTTGTTATTGCAGAGATGCGGTTTGGGTTGGGGCGCTGGTTTGTGGAGCGGGGATGCTGTTGTCGCACAGGATTTGTTCAACTTGTTTTAGTGCAAGAGTGATTCTTGGTCCCGGACGTGAAATTATGTCTGCGTTTATTGTGTAGATTTTTTTGTTTTTTACGGCGCTTATTGTGTTCCAGCCCGGGCGCTGTTCTACCTGTGAAGGGGAAATTCCGTTTGAGTCTGGAAGAATTATTACGTCGGGGTTTGCGGCAATTATTGCTTCTTCTGACACGAGCGGATACTGCGATTGCAGAGAGGAAAATATATTTGTTCCTCCGGCGGCCTGAATTATTTCTGTTATATAGGAAGATTTTCCGGCGCTCATGTAGGGCGAATTCCATACTTCGTAATAGACGGTTTTTTGTTTGGAGAGAGACTGTTGGGCCTGCGTTTTGTTTTGTGCTGCGGTGAATGCGTTTTGAATGCTTTGCGCAAGTTCGTTTGCTTTTTTTGTGTGGCCGGTGAGTTCCCCCATGTAAATAATTTCCTGTATAATAGAAGAAACTGATTCAGCTTTTGACATATAGACTTTTATTCCGGCTGATTCGAGCTGTGATTTTGCAAAGTCGTGCATTCCTTCTGAACCGTAAACCATGTCCGGAGAATAGGAAATTATTTTTTCTATGCTGAGTGATTTTTCTGAAAAACCGCCGACGCTTGGTTTTTGCTGCATTTGTTCTGGCCAGTCGCAGAAGTCTGTTCGGGCAGCAATCTGACTATATGCGCCTATTTCACAAAGAATTTCGGCGGCTGACGGTGAAAGAACGACTATGCGTTTTGGAACGTAGCGCGTGGAAGTGGCGGCCGCGGTTTGTGCATTTGCTGTTTGGGAAGAGTCGGTTTTTGTTGATGGAACTGCACTTTTTGTTTTTGCACAGCCGGCAGCAAGTAATGACGCTGTTAACGAAATTACTGCTGCGGCTGCCAAAATAAGTGCGCGCGTTTTTTTTGTTTTGTTCAATTTATTCTGCCTGTTCTGCGCTTTTTGTTTTTGCACTTTTTGTTTTTGCACTTTTACCGGGCGCCCCATTCTGCGTAGTAAGCGTCGATTTCTTTTTTGAGTTCGTCGGTAATTATTCCGTCCTGGCCGGGTTTGTAAAGATATTCAACTACGTCTTTCATTGTTACGATTGCGCGTGCAGGAAAGCCGTATTTTTCTGTTATTGTATCCAGTGCGCTCTTTTGTGAGTCGAGTGCGCGTTCCATTCTGTTGAGCGAAACCATTTCTCCTACAATTGTTATTGCGTCGGGTGTTGTTCCCTGGGCTTTTACTACGGGATATGTTTCTTCGATGGATTTTCCTGAAGTGGTTACGTCTTCTATTATTACTACGCGGTCACCGTCGTGTAATTCACTTCCGAGCAGATTTCCTTTGTCTGCACCGTGGTCTTTTGCTTCTTTTCTGTTTGAGCAGTAGCGTATTTCTTTGCCGAACAGTTTCTGGTAAGCGATGACGGTTGCTACACTGAGCGGAATTCCCTTGTATGCGGGGCCGAACAATACGTCGAAGTTGTCTCCGAAGTTGTCATGTATTGCGTGCGCGTAGAATTCGCCGAGTTTTGCGAGCTGGCTGCCTGTTACGTATGCGCCTGCGTTCATAAAGAAGGGTGATTTGCGTCCGCTTTTGAGAGTGAACGAACCGAATTTGAGTACTTTGCACTCGACCATGAAGTCAATGAATTCTTTTTTATACTGTTCCATGCTTTGAATAATAGCGTATTTTTAAAATTTAATATACAATTTTTTAATAATGTATCAAAACAAAAAAGTGGAATTATCATAGAAGTTAACATGCTCAGATTTAGGAGGTGTTTTGATGATGAACTTTGAAGAACTTAACATAGAGACTTTGAAGGAAGATAAAGAAGGAAATATGGCAGGCAATAGTAATGAAGATTTTATTTTTTATTTAAAGAATTTTTCATTGAATAAGTAAAAGCAATATTGAAAAAGTTCAATGTATTTTTTTCTGTGAGTTTAGTTTTTAGAGGAGAGCAAAATGAAAAGAATGATTCTGTTTGCAATTTTACTGCTGGCTGTTCCGGTTGCATTTTCAAAAGAAACGGGACAGGAAGAGGACGTTATAAGTCTTGGTTCGGTTTCGTGCGAAGATTATGAAAAGAAGCGTATAGATTATAATCAGAAGACGTGGTTTTGGTTTTGGGGAATTGCATACAGGTTTGAAAATACAAATGAAAACTTGTCAAAAAATGAACTGAATGAAATTCTTGCTCCTGTAGAGGGCAATGTAAGTTTAATTAAAAAAAGCGATTTTTGGGACAGATTTACTATCGGGCTGTTAAGCTTTTGCCTTGCAAGCGGTTTTGTCTGTGCTTTTTCTGATACATATTCACCAGTGCAGTTTGTAACAGGTTCGATGAGTCTGCTTTCTTTGGTTTCGCTGAATTTTACAAACATTGCTTCTGAAACTTACCGGATGCACGCGGTTGATAATTACAATCTTTATTTGACTGAGTGAAAGGAAAAGACGTTTACAAAAATATAATAAAATATTATAATAACATTATAGGAGTACAAAATGAAAAGAATAATTTTTATATGTATGGTTTTGTCTGCTTTATTTTTAAGCTGCAAAAATGAATTTGAAACAAACCAAATTGAGATTTCTTATGAGAACACTTCATTACGGAAATAATTTTAGAAAAGGTCTTGAAAATTCAAATAGTGATTTATCCCGAAGTATAAATGAAGATTCTGAAAATTCAGTGGAATATAAATTTCCGGAAGGAATTACACCTGCCGAATTTTTGCTTGAAAATAATTTGATTTCACAAAATACAGCAAAGTATATTCAATCTGTGGAAAGTATAATAATCGATAAAACATTGACAATAGAAGATACTGTTTTACAAATTGAACAAATAGAATTGGACGCAAAGTCTGTTTTGAAAGAAGATGAATATACAGCGTTTTTAAATTTTTCTGAAATGTCAATAGCTTCTTTAGATTACTATTCAAACTTAGAAAGTACTGATAGAGGTTTGTTTTCATGGCTTAAAGAAAAATCTAATAATATTTGTAATGCTGTTGTTTCAGGTGCTCTAGGTGCTGTGGTAGGTGGAATATTATATGCATCCGCAAGTGCAGTAGTTATTTGGCCAGGAATTACTGTTGCAGGTTTTGTTTTTGGTGCAGTTACAGTCGGGGCATCTTCTGCTTGGGCAGGTTTCTTAAGTGGGGATTATATTTTGAAATTTCATAGAGGGTTTTAATTTCTTATGAAAAAACTGATTCTGTTTGTAATTTTACTGCTGGCTGTTCCGGTTGTATTTTCAAAAGAAACGGGACAGGAAGAGGACGTTATAAGTCTTGGTTCGGTTTCCAGAGAACAGTATGAAAAGGATTTTATTATTCATTACAAGAAGTGGGGTTTTTCTTCTTTGAATGTGTATCAGTTTGCAAATGAAGATAAAATTCTTCAAAACAAGGAATTGGATCAAATACTGCGCCCCATTGACGGTAATGAAAAACTAATGAAGAAGTGTGTGTTCTGGCGTTATTTTACTTATACTTTAGTTGGAATTTCTACCGGCCTTCTTGCAACTACATTATGTGCCGAGCCTGATTCTGATTTAGCCGCATTATCATCTGCATTGCTTTTTGGAACAACACTTTCTGTTTGTATTACCAAAGAGACTTCTGAAGCTTACAGAATGCACGCGGTTGATAATTACAATCTTTATGTTCACAATTCAAAGTAATTACGGATAGCAGATCTTATTTTACATGATTTGTTTGTGAGGAGTGGGGAAAATAATATGAAAACAAAATTAAATCTAATTATCCTAACGTGTTTAACAATGCTCTTTGCGTCCTGTAATACAATGCCGATGAAAAATGTAGAAAAAGGCGTGGCGCTTGAAGATGACTGGGGATATGTAATTGCAAGAGTGATTAATCCGACTGCAGGAAAAACTATTCCGTATTATACGCTGGATGGTGAAGTTAATGAATATGTTAAATTGAATTCAGATATTATGTTTGAAAAATCAAATAATTCATATACATCTTTTATTGTAGGAAATAATCAAGACGCAAATCAAATTGTTTTTTTAACAGCTAAAAAAGGATGGTATCTGATTAGACAAATCGGGGAAAATTCTTATTATGCTGCGGATTATCATTTTAAGTTGCATAAAGGCAAAATAAATTATATAGGTGATATTTATATTGATTTGGTTCAAGGAGGAATAACAGATCTTTCTATAGGTCAGGACTGGTATGATTTAACAGTCAAAGATAATTTTTCTGATCTTACAGGTTTTGAACCCTATCTGTCTGAATATAAAGAATATGAACTGGTAAATTCTTCTAAAGAATATAAAAAGAAACCGTGGATCTGTCCTGTTGACAGGAGTTATTAAGTCAGCCGTCGTTTTTGTTAACAGGATTTACATTTTACCTGTACCCGGTTTACCAAAGAAACTTCTAAAACTTACCGAATGCATGTGGTTGATAATTACAATCTTTATGTTCACAATTCAAAGTAATAAGATTTATATTTCACGGATAGAAGATCTTATTTTACATGATTTGTTAATAACAGGGTAACCGTCAAAAAATCACCACTGGCCTAAGTCTTTCCAAGGAGTTATTTTTATATTCCAGGGTAAAAGTTTTGACCAGTCGGAGTTTTCAGCGTAATCAACGGCCTGCTCGAAAAGGCATCTGAGATAGTCGTAAGGCACTAGGCCGTTCAGCTTTGCGTTCTCAATCAGAGTGTACATGAAGCATGAACTTCTGGCTCCTTCCTCGCTGCCAGTGAAGAGGCAGTTCTTCCTTCCCAAAACAAACGGGCGGATTGCATTCTCGGCAAGGTTGTTGTCTGGTGTCATCTCGGCACAGTTCATGAATTCCTTCAGCCTGTCCCATCTTTTAAGAGTATATGAAACAGCTTCTCCGAATTTATTTGAGGCAAGGCAGTGAGCTTCTTTAAAATTGAACGATTGAGCAAGTTTCAACTTGCGATTGAGTTCAATTAGTACGCGT
>OIZT01000095.1_pt1 | contig 66923 bp, 62 predicted proteins | sample 1588611 | NCBI WGS metagenome assembly OIZT01 (sample SAMN03283278) | human gut metagenome | biome: human-associated habitat; material: feces | host: Homo sapiens | place: Peru | collected 2012
AACCAAGGACACATGGATTTTCAGTCCATTGCTCTACCACCTGAGCTAAGGTACCGTGTTGTTTTCGTTTGCGGTTGCAAAGGTAGGCATTTTCCTTTGTTCCCGCAAACTTTTTCGTAACTTTTTTTCATTATTTTGGAGCTGTCCACCCTTGTGCTTTCAACTCAAACTCGCCTCCATCTCTGGATATCAGATAGTTACCCAGCTCTGGCTTGGTGATATAGCCTATCTGTTTTATTCCTTCCAAAGCCGAAATTTTTTCATGATCGCCTATTGGAACGGTAAAAAGCAGTTCGTAGTCTTCTCCTCCGTTGAGTGCTGCTGTGGTGAGATTCATGTTGAATTCTTCGCACATCACGGCTGTCTGATAGTCGATGGGTATGTTTTTCTCATACACACGGCATCCGCATCCGCTTTCCTTGCAGATGTGCATGAGTTCCGAAGAGAGTCCGTCGCTGATGTCTATCATGGCCGTTGGGCGTATGCCTGCTTCACGTAGCTGCTTGACCACATCGCCGCGGGCTTCTGGCTTGAGCTGACGGTCGAGCAAATACTCTTTGCCGGCAAAGTCGGGTTGGAAGTTTTGCAGTTCTTTCAGGGCGCGTTGGTCCTTTTTCTGTTGGGCTTCCTTCACCTGCTGATAGTAGACCGACTTCTCGCGTTCGAGCAATTGCAATCCCATGTAGGCAGCACCGAGGTCGCCTGAGACGCAAATCAAGTCGGTCTCCTTAGCCCCCGAGCGGTAGACGACGTCTTCCTTGCTGGCATCACCGATGCAGGTAAGACTGATGGCCAGTCCGGTATAGGACGACGTGGTGTCACCCCCTACGATGTCAACGCCCCATTTGTCGCATGCCATACGCAAACCGGCATAAAAGGCGTCCATATCTTCCACGGTAAATCGTTTGCCGAGGGCGATGCTCACGAGCAGTTGTCGTGGTGTTCCGTTCATGGCAAAGATGTCGCTGAGGTTCACCATGGCTGCTTTGTAGCCGAGGTGCTGGAGGTCGATGTAGGTAAGGTCGAAGTGAACGCCCTCCATAAGCATATCGGTGGTAACGAGCACCTGACTGTCGGGGTAGTTCAGCACGGCACAATCGTCGCCCACCCCTTTGTGGGTAGCGTTGTTTTTGGCCTTTATGTCGTGCGTCAAGCGGTCTATGAGTCCAAACTCTCCTATTTTTGCTATTTCTGTCATAATGGTTTCAATGGGTTTAGGCGCGACGTATCATCTCGCGCATGATGGCAGTCATCTTGGGTTGTGCTGCGTTGGCGGCTTTCTGCACCTCTTCGTGGCTCACTTCAACAGGCACATCAAAGCCCCCAAGGTCGGTGATGATGCTAATGCCGAACACCTTGATGCCGCAATGGCGTGCCACTATCACCTCGGGAACGGTGCTCATGCCCACAGCGTCGCCGCCGAGGATGCGATACATACGATATTCTGCTGGAGTTTCGAAGGTGGGGCCCTGTACGCCCACATACACACCGTGGCGCAGCGTGATGCCGAGTTCATGTGCTATTTGGTCGGCTTCGTCACGCAAAGATTTGTCATAAGCCTCGTGCATATCGGGGAAGCGGGGACCTGTGGGGAAGTTCTTGCCGTGGAGCGGGTGCTCGGGGAAGAAGTTGATGTGGTCGTCTATCACCATCAGGTCGCCAATGTGGAAGTCGGGGTTCATGCCACCTGAAGCGTTGCTCACAAAGAGTGTGGTGATGCCCAGTTCGTACATGACACGTTCGGGGAAAGTCACTTCCTTCATGTTGTATCCTTCATAGAAGTGGAAGCGGCCTTCCATAGCCATGATGTCCTTGCCGCCGAGTTTGCCGAAGATGAGTTTACCGGCATGGCCTTCCACAGTAGAGACGGGGAAGTTGGGGATATCAGAGTAAGCAAACTCGTAGCTATCAGTTATTTCGGAAGCTAATTGTCCGAGACCCGTTCCCAGAATGATGGCTGTTTTGGGACTTGTGGTCATCCTTTCTTTTAACCAAGAGGCTGTTTTTTGAATTTTTTCGTACATAGCTAAGTATTTTTTCGTTGAACAATTCGCCCTGATCCTGCATGAAAGAGATGCGGACGGGCAGAACGTAAAGATGTTTTTTCACTTCTTCCGACAGGTCTGTGGTGTTTTGCAGGCGCGTGGCGTCTTTCTCTGTAGTGACGATAATGCGCGGTTCGGGCAAGGCTTCAAATCGTTCGTTGATAGTGCGTTGGTTGCGACGCGAGAACGAATGATGGTCGCCGAAAGCCAGCGATTCGATGTTGGAAGTATAGGGCTGCAGGTCGTGTATCATCTGTTGGGGCGAGGCAATGCCTGTGAGCAACAACACATGACGGTCTTTCAGCTTGTCCAGGGGCAGTTGTTCGTCGTGATAGAGGGCCTTGAGCGGATCGTAAGTGAGCGTGGTGAAATAGAGGCTTTGGAAGGGGAAGAGATCCATGGCCTTGATAAGGACGCGGAAGTTGATGGGCGACAACGTCTTGGGACACTTTGTGATGATGACGATGTCGGCGCGATGCTTACCGCTGAGCGGCTCGCGCAGCCTTCCGGCAGGCAGCAACCGGTCGTAGATGATGAGGCGGTGGTAGTCTACCAGCAGGATGTTGATGCCCGGACGCACGTAGCGGTGCTGGAAGGCATCGTCGAGAAGCACCACGTCGGTGTCGCTGGTGGCAGGGTCGTGGGTGAGGTGGTTGATGCCAGCACAACGGTTTCTGTCTACAGCCACGTGTATGTCGTTGAACTTGCGCTTCATCTGGAAGGGCTCGTCACCAATGTCACACTGGGTCGTGTCGTCGTCGGCCAGCACATAGCCATGGGTCTTGCGCTTGTAGCCACGCGAGAGCACCGCCACCTTCACATGGTCTTTGAGCAGGCGGATGAGGTATTCCACGTGTGGGGTCTTGCCCGTTCCGCCCACAGTGATATTGCCTACCGAGATGACGGGCAGGTCGAAGCTGCGACTACGCAACAGTCCGAGTTCAAAGAGCTGGTTGCGGAAGTTCACCCCAAAGCCGTAGAGCCAACTTAGGGGCAGCAGCCACTTGTTAATCTTTATGAAATCGCCCTCCATCGATATGGTTTATTGAATGTTGAGCATATAAGGCATACGTGCCTGAATGGCGTTTTGGCGGTTGAGTGTGCGCAAGAGCATGACTGGTTCGTAGCAGAAGCCGAGGCTCTGTCGCAAGTTTTCGTCAAGATAGTTGCCCTGTAGTGCATCTTTAAACAACTGGTCTTCCCAGCTGTCAGGGGCCGGATAGGCTTCACTGTGGTAGACAGAGAGCTTAGCCAGCTTGGCTGCCTTAGCAATAGCATCGTCCAAACTACCAAGTTGGTCAACGAGGTGTATGCCGAGAGCATCCTGTCCCAACCACACATGTCCTTGGGCTATCTTCTCCACTTGGTCGATGCTGAGCTTACGTCCCTGTGCCACACGCTGGCGGAAAAGGGTGTAGCCACGGTTGATATAAGTTTCAAGATAGCGCATTTCTTCGCCTGTGAAGGGGCGCGCCATGGTGCCGAAAGCACTGTTTTTGTTGGTCTTGACCTCATCGAAGGTAAGTCCGAGCTTGTCGTGGAGCAGTCCGCTCAAGTCGGGGAACATACCGAAGATGCCTATCGAACCCGTCAGCGTGGTGGGTTCTGCCACAATCCAGTTGGCGGGAGCACTGATGTAGTAGGCTCCCGAGGCTGCCATTCCGCCCATTGACACCACCACGGGTTTCTTCTTTTTCAACTCCATCACCTGGTGCCATATCTGTTCGGAAGCATAGGCTGAGCCACCTCCCGAGTTGACGCGTAGCACAACGGCTTTTACGTCGTCGTTGTTCATCAGTTCTTCAAGGTCACGACACACCACCTGGGCGTCGATGACGTGGTTTTGTTGCACCAGTCCACCAGCCGCACCGTCCACAACATCGCCGTAGGCATAGTAGACAGCAACCTCTTCTCCCTCGTCTTCATCATCGATGGCTTGGTTGAGTTGGCTGACGCTTATCTGATGGATGCGGCTGTCGGGCGACACGCCGAGGCGCTTTTTCACTACGTTTTTCACCTGATCGGTATAGAGAAGGCCGTCCACCAGCTTCATCTTCTGATAGTCGGTGGGTGCAGCCAACGTTATCAAGCTATCGGCATAGGCATTGAGCTGGGCGGTACTGACCTTACGGCTATCGCTGACTGCCTTCACTACATTTGCCCACAGGCCGTTAAGATACTGTGAAACCTGTTCGCGGTTGGCATCGCTCATCTTGTCGGAGGTGAACGGTTCGACTGCACTCTTGTAGGCTCCCACTTTGGCCACTTGCACTTTCACGCCAAACTTGGCCAACATGTCCTTGTAGTAAACGTTTTGTGCGGCGAGGCCGTGCCAGTCTAACGTTCCTTGCGGGTTGAGATAGACCTTGTCGGCCACCGATGCCACATAGTAGGCACCCTGTGTATAAGTATCGCTATAGGCAATGATGAACTTACCGGCCTTACGGAAGTCGGCCAATGCGTTGCGAAGTGCCTGCAAAGAGGCATAGGAGTCGGGTATGAAAGCGCCTGCTTCGATATATATGCCGCGTATGTCTTTGCAGTCTTTAGCCTTCTTGATGGCTGAAAGCACATCGTCAAGTCCGTTCTTGGCGGTAGCTTCACCGCGCAATTTGTCAAGCAATTGCTCTTCGCTGCGTTCCTGTAGCACACCCGAGAGATTGAGAACAAGCACCGAATTGCTTTTTACGCTGGTCTTGCCATCACCGCTCACGGCAATGCTGATAAGGCTGAGAAGAGCAAAGAGAAAGATGACTACACCCGTAAGCAAACTGCCTACGACGGTGGCTAAGACATACTTGAAAAACTGTTTCATGCTGATAGTAGGAAATGATTGTTTTGCAAAGGTAGGAAAACTATTCCATTTGTGCAAGCCTCCCTACCCTTGGGTTCAATAGACGCGAATGCGATCGCCCACACGAACCTGATAGTCGGCCATGGCCAGCTGGGGGTTCATCTTGACAAGGCTCTTCAAACGCACGCCATAGAGTTGGGCAATGGTGTAGAGACTTTCACCGTTTCTGACGGTGTGTGGACAGTTTTTATAACGTTTCTCGGCACGTTTGGCCTTTTTCTTCAGATAGACAATATCGCCTTCCTGCAGTTGGGTGCGCCGATCCTGCTCGTTGGCGTTGGCCAGTTCTCGTCCCGAGATTTCAACCTCACGGCCTATCGACTCGTAGGAATCACCCTGACGCGCCCTAAGATAGTAGTTGTCGTTGTATCGATGGATGGGGTGCAGCCTTCGCTGAGCAACTGCTGGCGCACTGACAGTCTGTTGGCGTGCTGCCAAGAGGTTGGAGGCCGACGTGCGTGTAGACGGGGTGTCGTACATATAGAGCTGATAGCTCTCAATAAGGTCGATGAGGTTTTGGGCATAACGGGGATTGGTGGCATAGCCGCAGGCCTTGAGACCGTTGGCCCATCCCTTGTAGTCGGTGTGGGAAAGACTGAACAAAGAGCTATAACGGCTGCGGCCGGCAAGAAACTTGCTGTGGTCTTCAAAACTCTGAAGGGGCGAGTCGTAGGCGCGGAAACATTCACCGTTGGCATCATCGTCGTGGGTGATGGAACGGCCGTCCCAGCCATGACACTTGATGCCGAAGTGGTTATTGCCCCTGACGGAGAGGTCGCTACGGCCAGCACCGCTTTCGAGCAAACCTTGGGCAAGGGTGATGCTGGCAGGGATGCCATAACGGTTCATCTCGGTGATGGCAAGGTCTTTATATTTGTCTATGTATGCCTGAAAAGTTGCATTGCGACGGATAGGGCCGTCAGCAAAGACGGGCGAGAAAAAGAAAAAACACAAATAGGCCAAAAGGAGCTTCTTCATAAGCTTACCATATTAATAGTTTGCAAATATAATGGAAAAGAATGAGAACTGCAAATAATCGAAATAAAATCAGTAACTTTGCGTGATGAAAGTAGTAATATCCATAGGTTCTAACACCCACGCCCTGCAAAACACGGCAAAAGCTAAAGACTTGCTCACGGCATTGCTGCCCGATGTGGTTTTCGGCAAGGAGTTGTGGACTGAGCCTCGTCCCACGCCCAATGTGCCCCACCCCACAAAACGCTACCGCAACTGTTTGGCTACGGCCACAACAGTACTAACGCAAGAGCAGCTGACGGCCGCTCTAAAGACTATAGAACACCAAATGGGCGATTCGCACGAAGCTCATCAACGGGGAATTGTGAACATCGACCTTGACCTGATAACGTATGGCGACAAAACGATAAAGGAACGCGGATGGTAGACTGGCGAGCATATATATATAATAAGGTGTGGACGCTGGGGTTGTTTTTCCTGTTCTTTTCGGGAACGGCAAGCGCCCAGCAAATTCCCGACAACGAACTGTTGGGCCGTGCGTTAGAATATTTCAAATGCGGGAAATATCACGAATCGCTCCTATTGTTCCAACAGTTGGACAAGCGCTACCAACTCAACGACCGCTACAAAGCCTACATAGGCTTGTGCTATTACTATGACTGGGACTACAAGAAAGCCGTGAAATACTTTGACAAGGCCACACCCCAACTCGGTCTTTTGGCTCCCCATGAGCGCAGCGTCTACTTCTATGCAGCAGGAGAAAGCTACTTTCAGCTGAAAAACTACCCGAAAGCGCTTGACTACTACAACCTCGTCTACCCACTGTGCTACAACAACGAACGCGGTGACGTGCGCTACCGACAAGGGCTTTGCCGGATGTTTATGAAGCAATGGGCGGAAGCCTACCGATGTTATGCCGATGCCGACTCGCTATTGCGCCTCTACCGAGACAGCAACGAGGTGAAGGCCCGACGGACACAGATAAGAAACATGATGACAGGATGCAAGGCCTATGCAGAAGCCGAACAGCGTGCTCACGATGCCGACTCGCTAAAACGCACCGTGGCGTTGGCCGATTCGCTCTGGTGGCTACGCCTTCATAACCGTCTGACAGAAAACAGGAAGCCCTCTACCCCTTAGTGCATATCGGCATCGACAAACGTCAATGGCAACAAGTCTTTTACCGAACGGATGACATAGATGCCCTCGGTGCCGTAAAGCAACACGCGCAAAGGACGCTGATAGCGGTCTTCCATTTCGAGCATTACCTGGCGGCAAGCCCCACAGGGACTGACTGGCTTGGCCATCAAGCCGTTGTCGTTGCGGGCAGCAATGGCAAGCGTGGTGGTGGCAAGTTGAGGATGCTGGGCCTGAGCGGCGAAAATGGCGGTACGCTCGGCACACAGTCCGGAAGGGAAAGCTGCATTTTCCTGGTTGGCTCCTATGACTATCTGCCCGTCTTCAAGGCGCAAGGCAGCCCCCACATAGAAGTGGCTATACTTGGCATAGGAGTTGTTGGTGGCTTCGATGGCTTTCTCCACGAGTGCTCTATCGGCAGGAGTGAGTTCGTTTGGTTGGACAAAGTCCATTACAATATTAAGGTTAATCTTCTTCATAAGCCATTAGTGTTAGGGTTATTGGTATTCGTAGGCACCGATATCCGGCTTGTCGTCACGACGTAGGCCCAACCGATCGTAGTCGCTATAGCCGTGAGGAAGCACTGTTCCGGCGTTGACGGCCCGCGAAAGTGAATCCAACCGGAAGTCATAGTATTGCTTGTCGGCATCTATATCAAGAAAATTCTTTTCTCCACCGTTGGCTGTATCCTTCACGCTTTCCCATATCACGCCAACATAGCGGGTAGTGTCTACGGTGTCGGGAAGAACGGTACGAAGGATGGAATGATCGAAATAGTAGTCGGCAGTGGTCTCCTTGTTAAAGTCTCCCATGATGACGTCTTCTGCATAACCGGTGATGAGAGTGTTGTAAACTTCAAACTGGTAGAGCGGAATGTTGCTTGTTCCCCTGTAGTTGGTGAAGCGGAGGGCTGCACCGCGGTTGGAGTCGAAGGGATAGAACTGGGCAAGCGTGCAATGGCGGAGCATGGCCCCTCCCCCGAAAAAGGCTGCACAGTCGTCAAGGGTATTGGTGATTTGTGTGTTCCAGACGTCCACCACGCAACTCGTTGACTGCAGGCCATAGCCCTGACAGTTGTGTATGACACTGTTATAGAGCGAGAGCTTGAGTTTTTCCACCGATGAAGAGTCGCACACAACGCCATTATAGGCTGAATGGATATCAGCATAGTTGAGGTCGTTGTCGTAGGAAGAACGGTGGAAGCGTATACCTTTCCATTGACCACTTACACGGTCGTAGGGCAAATAGTCGAACATGTGGTCGATGCGGTCGCCACGGAAAACAACGTTCTGTTGGGCTGTGCCCTGAGCAACGAGTCGTCCGTAGACGTCAATGCCTGCCTTGTTGGCAAAATAGAGAGTGGTGCCTGCCGTGACGGTGAGCGTAGCGACAGAGTCTACACGGATGCCTCCGCGTATGACGATGGGCTTGGTGCTGGAAATGGTGGTGTCGCTCTTGACGTGCAGACTGTCCAGGATGGTGGCATCCCATGTATAGGCATTGATGTTGACTTTCTGCTGAACGCCGCTCTCAAGGGTGAAGACAAGGTTGTCTTCCAGTTTTGTGGGCGTTTCCTTCATGTTGTTTGGCGAGGTGAGTTCCACAAAAACGCGTATAGAGTCTTTGTTGGGTATCTCCACACCGCTGGTCTGAAAGCCCGTTGACGCCCCAAGATAGATGCCGTCTACGTTGACGCGGAAACCTGTCTGGTTGCCATTTTCAAGGCGGATGTTGCTACATCTGATGCCATCGCCCGAGCGGTTGTACACCCAGATAGTCTTGGTGGCAGTGGGAATACGTGAAAACACCGTGTCAAGCTTGATGGTGTCTGAAGAAAAGGAAAGGGTGTATTGTGGTGACACTGTGAAACTGTCATCGTCTTGGCAGGCCGAAAAAAGCATGACGAGGCCCGCCATCAGGGCGAAAAGGTACTTCTCTACTCTCATAATGTGCTTATATAACGAAGAAACCGGCTATTTATTGCATTGCAAAAAAATTATCCCTCGATTCACATCGGGGGATAACAACAACACAAACACAAGGTGTCTGCCGATTGGCAGACGCCCGTTTTACATTACGCCGTCCTCGCGCAACTTCTGTTGCCATTTCCATGCGCTGGCAAGAACATCGGTCAATGGGGTTTCGGCTTTCCACTTCAGCACCTTGTTGGCTTTGGAGCAATCGCCCCAAATCTTCTCAATGTCGCCAGCACGGCGAGGTCCGTACTTCCAGTTGAGCTTTACGCCAGTGGCCTTCTCGAAGGTTTCGACAATTTCGAGAGTGGAGTTGCCCTTTCCAGTACCAATATTGAAATACTCTATGGGCTCAGTGTCTTGGTCGAGAACACGGGCCATAGCCATTACGTGAGCCTTTGCCAGGTCAACCACATAGATGTAGTCGCGTATGCAGGTACCATCGGGGGTGTCATAGTCGTTGCCGAAGATGGTGAGCTGCTCGCGTATGCCCATAGCTGTTTGGGTGACGTATGGGATGAGGTTGTTGGGCACACCGTTCGGCAACTCGCCGATGAGGGCAGACGGATGAGCACCAATAGGGTTGAAATAGCGAAGAACAACACTCTTGATGGGAGCCCCACTGTGGATATAATCGTAGATGATCTGTTCGTTGATTTCCTTGGTATTGCCGTAAGGAGATGTGGCTTTCTGGTGAGGTGCTGTCTCGGTGACAGGCAAGTTCTCAGGTTTGGGCTGACCGTAGACGGTGCAACTGGAAGAGAAGATGATGCCTTTCACCTTGTAGAGGGGCATGAGTTCCAGCAGATTGATGAGAGAAGTGATGTTGTTGCGATAATAAAGCAATGGTTTCTGAACACTCTCTCCCACTGCCTTTGAGGCTGCAAAGTGGATGATGCCACTTATCTTCGGATATTTTTTAAAGACTTCTTCTGTGGCCAGTTTGTCGCGGAGGTCTACCTGTTCGAAGGCTGGACGAACGCCAGTAATCTTCTCTATACCGTCCAACACCTCAATCTTGGAGTTGGACAAGTCGTCAACGATGACTACGTCATAACCTGCTTCGATGAGCTCCACCGTGGTGTGCGAACCTATAAATCCAGTTCCACCCGTTACAAGAATAGTATGTTTCATAAGATAGTTGATATTAAAACCACGGAAGAGAAACTCTCCCGTGGTATAGGTTTGATGTTAGCTTAATCCGAACAATGCCTTCAATCCACCCTCAAGGCCACTGAAGCCCATGAAAGAAAGGGCGAGAAGGGCTGCTGTGACAAGCACGATGCTCATGCCTTGCATTCCCTTGGGAATCTTAACAAGGGCAAGCTGTTCGCGTATGCCAGCAAAAACCACCAATGCTACGGCAAAACCGATTGCGGTAGAGAAAGCATAGACAAGGCTCTCTAACAGGTTGTAGTCGCGCTGGATGACGAGGATGGCAACGCCCAGCACGGCACAGTTGGTGGTGATAAGGGGCAAGAAGATTCCCAAAGCCTGATAGAGGGCAGGCGAAACCTTCTTCAGGATGATTTCAACCATTTGCACCAAAGCTGCTATCACCAAGATGAAAGCCAGCGTCTGCAGATAGCCCAATCCGAAAGGATCGAGAACAAACTTCTGAACAAGGAAGGTTACAAGCGTGGCAAGCGTGAGCACAAAAGCCACTGCAACACCCATTCCGATGGAAGTGTCTATCTTTTTGGAAACACCGAGGAACGGGCAAATGCCCAAGAATTGGGAGAGGACGATGTTGTTGACAAATATCGCCGATATGAATATTAAGAGGTATTCCATAATTATGCTTTCTTAAACTTGTTGATAATAGCCACCAGATAACCCAAGGTGAGGAAGGCACCTGGAGGAAGGACAAACAACAGAATGTTGTAAGTTTCGGGAAGGAGCACTACTCCGAAGAGAGAACCTGCTCCAAGCAGTTCGCGTACGCAGCCCAAAAGGGTCAGTCCGACAGTAAAGCCCAAACCAATGCCGATGCCATCGAAGACACTTGCCAACGGCGTATTCTTGCAGGCGAACGACTCGGCACGGCCAAGAATAATGCAGTTGACCACAATCAGCGGAATGTAAATGCCCAAGGCATCGTTGATGCTCTGGGGAGCATAGGCCGACATCAACATCTGCAAGACCGTGACGAAGGCTGCAATGACCACAATATATACAGGAATGTGCACCTTGTTAGGGGTGAGATTCTTGATGAGCGAGATAACAAAGTTGGTGCAAATGAGCACAGCCATCGTGGCAAGGCCCATCGATAGGCCGTTGATGGCGCTTGTCGTGGTGGCAAGCGTAGGACACATACCAAGGAACAACACAAACGTTGGGTTTTCCTTGACAAGTCCGTTCTTGATAATATCTATGTATTTCATTTTTCAGCAGTTGTCTTTTGTGAATAAACGCTATATGCCTGATTGACGGCTTTGAGGAAAGCGCGACTCGTAATGGTGGAAGCGGTGATAGCATCTACCTGGCCTCCGTCTTTCTTGACGGTGAGTTCACCCTGTTTGGGGCTCATGCCTATGATGTTGCCCTTACCGTCTTTCTGGAACCATTGGCCAGCCTTGGCTCCCAATCCTGGGGTTTCGGAGGTTTGAAGAATGGTATATCCCAATATCTTGCCTTCGGTGTCAAAGCCTACCAACACCTTGAGGTCGCCACCAAAACCGCCTGTGGTGCTCTCCACTGCGGCTCCAAGAGGTTTGCCGGAGTTGTCTACGGTTTTGTGGATAACAAACGTAGCCTCCTTGCCTCCAAAGGTTTGTGTAACCGTTTGGTTGTCAGTTACCTTCAGGTCGGTTGTTCCCATGACATCCTTGATGCCCTGGGCAAGGGTTTGTTCTGCCTTCTCCTTGATGGGAGCTTCGGTGAGATGGTTGACATAAGCGAGGGCGAGGCCAACAATGACAGCCACTCCAACCAATACGCCTACCATATTCTGTAATGAATCTTTCAGTTTTTCCATTTGTTTCCCTCCTTATTTTTTAGCTGATACTTCGCCAAACCGCTTCGGCTTGACATAGTGGTTGATGAGTGGTGTGAAGCCGTTCATGATGAGAATGGCAAACGACATGCCTTCAGGATAGCTACCCCAGTTGCGGATAACGACAGTGAGGAAGCCGATGGCAACACCATAGATGAGCTGGCCTTTGTGGGTCATAGGCGAGGTAACATAGTCGGTGGCCATGAAGATGGCACCAAGCATTAGTCCACCCGAGAGGATGACCTGCACAGGATTGGCATAGACGGGGTTGGCTGCATGAAGCAATGCCGAGAAGACAAACACGGTGGCGATGATGGAAACAGGGATGTGCCAGGTGATGATCTTACGCCAAAGCATGAAGCAAAGGCCGACAATGAGTGCCAATGCACACACCTCGCCCAACGTTCCGGCACCGGCGCCGTTGGCTGGATTACCCAACAACAAAGTGACAGCATCGGGGAGTTTTTCCAAAACAGAAGGATCGGAGCTCTTAATGGCTTCTTTCATCACGCTCAAGGGTGTTGCACCGGTGGTAGCATCGGTGTAGTTGGTGAGTTCGCCGATGACCGGCCAACTCGTCATCTGGGCGGGAAAGCTAACCAAAAGGAAGCAACGGCCCACCAAAGCGGGATTGAAAGGATTGTGGCCAAGACCGCCAAAGCTCATCTTGGCAACACCGATGGCTACCAATGCACCGATGATGATAATCCAAAGGGGAAGGTTGGAAGGTAGGTTCATGCCCAGCAACAAACCTGTTACTGCGGCAGAGCCATCCAAAAGAGAGGGTTCTTGTTTGAGCATATACTTGGTGATGGCCCATTCAAAGAACATACATGAAGCCACACTGGTGAGCGTTACCACTACCGAGCCGAGGCCAAAATACAAAAACGATACTATTAGGGCAGGCAGCAATGCCACGATCACGCCATACATATTGCGTTCTATGCTGTCCTTACCATGTGTATGTGGCGATAGAGAAACGATGAGTTGTCCCATTACTATCTATTTTCTGAGTTTATTTATTGTTTTGTTTAGCTTTCATGGCGCGGGCCTTGATGATGCCCATCACCTTGCCTTTTCCTATAACGATGTTGTCCAACAACGGCCGATGGGCCGGACACGTGAACTGGCAGGAACCACAGGCAATGCACGACGTGACGTCTTCGGCCTCGAGGCGTTCGAAGTCTTGTGCCACGGAGAGCGTAGCCAGCAAGTAAGGCTCCAGTCCCATTGGACAAACAGAGACACACTTGGCGCAACGGATGCAGGGTTGTGCTGCCTTGCGGTGAGCGTCATCACCGGTGAGAACGGTGACCGAGTTGGTTCCCTTGGTAACAGGAACATCGAGACTGGCCACAGCTTTACCCATCATAGGGCCACCAGCGAGCACCTTGTTGTCGCCTTCGGGCAGTCCGCCACAGTTGTCGATGAGCTGAGAGAACGGTGTTCCCATGCGTACCACAAAGTTTCCAGGACTGTTGACCTGCTTGCCGGTGACGGACGTGTAGCGTTCGAAAAGCGGCTTGTGCTTCATGACAGCCTGATAGACGGCAAAAGCCGTTCCTACGTTCTGCACGATGGCACCAACGTTGACCGGAATGGCGGGAGGTGCGGGCACCTGACGACGTATAACGGCGTCAACAAGCTGCTTCTCGCCACCTTGTGGATATTTCTTGGCCAAAGGAACAATGGTGATTTGCGAATCGTCGGCAGTGGCTTTTTCAAACACCTCTATGGCCAAAGGCTTGTTGTCTTCAATACCAATATAGCCTTTATCTACCTTTGCAGCCTTCATCAGCAGACGCAAACCTTCGAGTATCTCGTCGGTGTGTTCCATCATGAGGCGGTAGTCGGCAGTGATGTAAGGTTCACACTCCACACCGTTGATGATAACACACTCGGCTTTGGCACCGGGAGGAGGACACAGTTTGATAAAGGTTGGGAAGCCTGCGCCACCCATACCCGTCACACCTGCCACCTTGATGCGCTCGACAATCTCTTCAGGAGTGAGCTCAGGATGTGCAGCAACGGTTTCAAGAGTGTCAGTACGGTCGATGGTTTCTTCCCATTCGTCTCCTTCCACCTTAATAATAATGGCCGGTTTGCGGTAGCCTGTAGCATCGATGACGTTGTCAATCTTGAACACAGTGCCCGAAACGGAGCTATAGATGGGGGCACTGACAAAGCCTCCGGCTTCGGCAATCAACGTGCCCACCTTTACCTTGTCGCCCTTTTGAACAACCGGTTTAGCCGGAGCTCCAATGTGTTGGGAAAGCGGAAAGACCGCTGTTTGCGGCAGCGGAGCTACCTTGGTGGCCACTTCGGCTGTCAGCTTGTTCTCTTCGGGGTGGATACCACCTATTCTAAATGTATGTAGTTTCATGCCTTTTCCTCCTCTTTTACAGTTGTTTGCTCAGTGGACGCTTTTGCAGGAGCTGCCTCAGCGGCCGGCTTGGGTTTACGGACTGGGAAGCCCACCTTGACGATGGCCCCTGTAGGACATTCGTCAACACACTTGGTACACATGCGGCACTTGTTGGGGTCGATGTAGGAAACATTGTTTTCAATGGTAATAGCATCAAACTTGCAGACTTTCTGGCATTTACCGCAGCCGATGCAAGCAACTTCGCAGCTCTTCTTGGCCACTGCGCCCTTGTCTTTGTTGACGCATTGCACATAAACGCGACGGCCTTTAGGACCTTTCTTGCGAAGTTCGATGATGTGACGCGGACATGCTTTCGAGCAGGCCCCACAAGCCACACACTTGTCTTCGTCTACCTCAGGCAAGCCTGTTTCGGGGTTCATGTGAATGGCATCAAACTGACAGGCGTTGACACAATCGCCACAACCCAAACATCCAAAACCACAACCCGTCTCGCCTTGGCCCGTGGCATTGACAGCAGCACACGTGGCAAGACCGTCATACTGGATGAGACGCGGACGGTGTTCGCACGTTCCGTTACAACGCACCACTGCTACCTTAGGCTCAGAATTGGCAACAGCCATGCCAAGCAAATCGGCAGCTTTGCTCATCACTTCTTGTCCTCCTACAGGACAAAGCAATCCCTCTATCGACCCAGCGTCGCACGCTTTCACCAAAGCATCGGCCATGGCAGAGCATCCCGCGAAGCCACATCCGCCACAATTGGCGCCAGGCAACACGTCGAGCACTTGATCAATACGTGGATCTTCCTCAACGGCAAACTTCTTGGAACAAGCATAGAGCACCACAGAGGCAACCAATGCAATGGCTCCAAGAACGAGAACCGCACTAATGATAAAATCCATAATCTTTTAATTTTTTGTATTTGTTTTAGAGAATTATTCTATATCGAGCTTAAAAGCCTTGAGAAGTTTACCTCGCAACACATATAATATAAGGTAATAAGGCACAAGGACAATCAACCCCGCCAACGCTGCTGCTGCATCGTCATGAAGCGTTGACCACACGATGCCCACGGAGAGAAGGAGCAAAGCTAAAGGCAAGCCAAAACCTAACGCCACAGCACGAAGCCCCACACTGGTGGTTGTGCCCACTACGACCCTGTCACCAACCTTGTATGATGAAGACAATATTGCCTCTACAGGCACTTCCACCACTTTACCCTTGCCATTGGACGAATGGCAGGCTGCAGCAGCTTTACAGTCTTTACACTCTTGCTTGTCAAGAATGCGAACACGGATAGTTGCGGGATTCACCGCTTCTACAATGCCATCGGTTCTTGTTTTGTTGTCCATTGCTTCCAAAGTTAGTAATTGCAAAGCCCACTTTACAATTTGCAAAGGTACTATATTATTTTTAAAGCGTATAAGATTTTTCGATTATTTTGTCACAATTTTTGTTGAAACCTTTTACAATTCAGCATTTCTGAACGCCTGTTGCTTGCTCCAGAAAAGAAGCCTAACAGGCTGCAACAGACTGCCGATGTTTTCTTGTAACACATAGTGTTCGGCATCGTCACAGTAAAGTCGCAATCCATCAATGCCCTCCTTGTAGATGTAGACCTTGTCGGGCGCATTTCACGGACTAAATCTGCACTTGTGGATGAGGTGATAATACAATGCGCCTACCTTTCCTTCTATGGAGGATGCAAGTAACTTAACTATTAGCGTTGCCCTAATAATTGTTTGAAAATGTGAATAAATACGATTCGGATTATACTCTATTTATAGTAAAGCAACAGGTCTCCTACTATATTTTGTTCATTTCATTTGCTCTCTACTACTTCTTTTTGTAATTTTGTAGCCTGTAAATTCTGTTTAATGCACAAGTCGTTCAATCATTTAAAACCAGAATCATGAAAATTAAAAGAATCATGGCCGTGGCTCTCTTCGGGCTTCTAACCGCTACAGGGGCAATAGCCGACGGAACAACCGAGCCCACAAAAGTTGACGTGCGCAATTTGTGCGCTGCTATCGCCAAATACGACAACACACAAAACAGCGATGCTTTTATTCATTTCTTCGTCACGTTGAAGCCACAATTGGACACTCCCGAAGGACGAAAGGCCTTGGACGAGATATATCAACTGGCGATGACAGGCTATGCCGACAATGGTGGCAACCCATCAGGCGACGACTCATTAGGCCAGTTGTTGGAATGGTTGAAGCAAAACGGATATGACTTTAATTTTCAAGAACTTCAACAACTGATTGAAAAAGTCTATCCCTTATACTTGTTTCAGATAGAAAACCGTGTGCGTCCGCAACTTGACGCCAACAACGGTCTCGCCATAGACACTATCTATCAGGCTCCTGTTGACGAGGCTTACTACGGTTTGGCCGACCCCAGAAACAAGTATGTGCCGGCCGGTCTCTCGCAGCAGGAGACAGACAGTTTGGAGAGCAAGGGCGCGCGCGGCAAGCGCAATGGCTCCTATGTATGGGGAATGGGCACCTACAAAGACCAACTTTTTTGGTCAACCAACAACAACTACCTCTGTATGCAGGGCTACGGCAACTTCATACAGCCGGGCGTGGGCGACAATACGCCTTACGAAAACAAGTGCTGGGCCTGCGAGTATGGCAAGGCTGCCTATGCCAAGGAGGCCTACGCCGAGGGCGACGAGAACGCCAAGTATGCCGATATCCGCCCACCACGCATCTACAGCTACAACACCAAGTCGGGCATCGTTACTGACATCACGCCTTCTACAGACGACTATCCGTTGCTGAAAAACTGTCAGGGTCTTCGTTCCTGTGGCGTCCACAACGGAGTGGCGTTCTTTGGTGGCCCCGGCTTGTATGCCAGCGACTGGGATTCTAAGGTGTCAGCAGCGTTTGTTGCCTACGATGCCGACAACAACCGCATCCTCGGAACCAGCAGCATGGATGACGTAGACGGATGCAAGGTAGTCAACGTAAGGAGATGGCGTGTCATCAACAATGTGCTCTATGTTACCGTAGCCATCACCCACCCCACCACGGGCAAGAAGATTGGCGCCGTATTGCGCTGGTATGGCGACAAGCAGAACCCATGGCTCTTCCATATTGTTGGCCTTGTGGACAACGAGGCTGCCGAGCTTGCCTATTTTAACAACCGCATTTATGTTGGTACATGGGCCAGTGTATCGGCAGTACACGTCAGTCCTGAAGTTCCCGAAAACGGTTTTTCACCAGTTACTCTCGACGACGAGATGTGGCCCGTTGTATGGAAAAGCGACGTAGCAGAGCCCACAAAAACGTTCGGACGCTCTATTACGTCCGTGGCTGGTTTCCATGAGTGGCGCAACCATCTGTATTGGGGTGTGTTCTGTCCCAACTATTACATTCTTTCAATAGCGCAGTCCACCTATGGAACACTCACCTCTCCCGATGCATTGGCTTTCATCTTGGGCAACTACCGCACCCCCTCGTTCTGGCGGCTCGACAAAGACAACAACTACGAGATGCTATATGGCGACACCGAAAACCCCAAACCCATCTATGACGAAAGCGGCAAGATAACGAAATGGGAGATAGAGCCCAACGGTCTAACTGCAAAATGGGGACGTGGAGGCTTCGGCAACATTTGGACTATATATATATGGGCACTGCAAGAGTATAATAATAATTTTTATATCGGAACGATGGACTTGTCCAACCTTGCCGATGCTGTCGGCTCCAACCTTGCCGGTGACCAAGGATTTACGCTCATAACCAACCTTCTAACTGGCCTCAAGAAGACTGACGAAGGGTTTGAGTTGCTCCGTATGACCGATGAGGAAGAAGCTCCTATGTATATCACGGAGAATGGTTTCAACAATCCCGACCTCTACGGTGTGCGCAATCTTGAGGTGGTAGACAACAAGCTTATGCTTGGCTCTGCTTCCATGTCCAACCTTTCGCCCAATGGCGGTTGGCACGTACACAGCATTTCCGATCCTAATATTCCTGAAAGCATCAGCCCAACCGCCATCAAGAAGCCGGGAATCATTCTGGAACGCAATGCCGAATACGTCAACCTTGCCACAGTAGGTGGCGAAAACATCACCACCGTAACCGTCTACGATGCTGCAGGACGCAAGATCAGTTCCGCCCATCCAGATAGCCATATTGTCTCAATTCCCCTACAGAATGTAAAAGGACTGGCCGTCATAAAAGTCGTTTCCGAAAAAGGAGAATGGGTAGCCAAACTTAACTGACTTTTAGCTACCACCTACAAGCTTGAAAACTTAGGTGCAGAACCATAGCGTGGAATGTTTCCCTATTCATTGGCGATGTTTCCGAAACAGGTTTTCAACGAGGCTAACATACCGACAAACAGCCGCTTTCAGTTTCTGAAAGCGGCTGTCTTGCAATACCACACCCCGTTTTTCACAAAAAAACAACAAAAAACAAAGGAATAATGTATTTGTAACAAACAATTCAAAATAAAAATATTACCTTTGTAGATAAATTAAATTAAACGAAAAAACGAATAATACAGTATTTATGGAAAAAAGAAATGTCGCCCTCATCACAGGTATCACAGGACAAGACGGCTCCTATTTGGCAGAGTTTTTGCTAAGCAAAGGCTATGACGTACACGGCATCATCCGCCGTTCATCAGTAGACTATCGCGAGCGTATAGCCCACCTTGAGGGAAGACCTCATTTCCATTTACACTATGCCGACCTCAGCGACTCTATGGGATTAATACAGGTAATGAGCAAAGTTCGCCCTACCGAGGTATACAATCTGGCCGCACAAAGCCACGTACAGGTCAGCTTCGACTCACCAGAGTTTACGGCCGATGTTGATGCCACCGGTGTTTTGCGTGTGCTCGAAGCCATCCGTCAAACTGGATTATCCGACACCTGCCGTATGTATCAGGCCTCTACATCAGAGCTCTACGGCAAGGTTGAGGAAGTGCCGCAAAACGAAAACACTCCCTTCCACCCTTACTCGCCCTACGCAGTGGCCAAACTCTACGGCTTTTGGATTGTGAAAGAATACCGTGAAGCCTACAACATGTTCTGCTGTTCGGGCATCCTGTTTAACCACGAAAGCGAACGACGCGGTGAGACCTTCGTCACCCGAAAGATAACACTGGCCGCTGCACGCATCAAACAAGGCAAGCAAGACAAGCTCTATTTGGGCAACCTGAGTTCGTTGCGCGACTGGGGTTATGCCAAAGACTACGTGGAATGTATGTGGCTCATCCTGCAACACAACAAACCAGAAGACTTCGTCATTGCCACAGGCGTACAGCATAGCGTGCGAGAATTCTGCTACTATGCCTTCAAGCACGTGGGCATCGAACTCGAATTTGTGGGCGAAGGTGCCAACGAGAAGGGCATCGACAAGGCTACCGGCAAAGTGCTCGTCGAGGTAAGCCCCGACTTCTACCGTCCCACCGACGTTGTCAACCTGTGGGGCGACCCCACAAAGGCAAAGGCCGAGTTGGGCTGGGATCCTGCCAAAACTTCTTTTGAAGAACTTGTCAACATCATGGTAGATAGCGATATGGCCAAGGTGGCTGCCGACGACGCCGGCACCAAGGTACGCACCAACCTTGCCGAATATCTTGAAAAGGGCATCGTCAAGTAAACACTATGGCAAAGAAGGTTTTTGTTAGTGGTTGTTACGACCTTTTACACTCAGGCCATGTGGAGTTCTTTCAGCAGGCATCACGCTACGGCGACTTGTATGTCGGCATAGGCTCTGACGCCACTTATCTGGAATACAAGCACCGTAAGCCCATGTTTCCACAAGAGGAAAGGCTGTTCATGGTGAAGAACATAAAGGCAGTAAAGGACGCCTATATCAACAAGGGAAGGGGAGTGATTGACTTCCTTCCCACGCTCGACCTCGTTAAACCCGACGTGTTTGTCGTGAACGCCGAGGGTGGCTCCGAAGAGAAGCGCAGGATTTGTGCAGAACGGGGCATCGAATATGTGGAGCTTCAGCGCACTCCTCATGAAGGCTTGCAGGCCCGTTCGTCAACCGACCTGAAGAGAGCATTGGCCACAGTGGACGAAAATGCCACACAAGGCAACGGCATCCCCACCCGACTCGACTTGGCGGGCACGTGGATAGACCAGCCTTACGTGAGCCAATATTACCCAGGGTGGGCCATCACCATATCGCTGGAACCCTCCTTCGAGGTGAGAAACCGATGCGGGCTGTCTACTTCCACCCGCAACATGATTAAGAAGATATGGCCTATAAAATTGCCCAAGATGGACCCTGAAATGCTGGCCCGTCTGGTGTTCTGCTTCGAAAACAACCCTGAACGCCACGATGGCATCATCTCGGGAGCACAGGATGCCATCGGCATCTGCGTGCCCGGACTGGCCCGTCACTACTACGACCACAACTTCTGGCCACTGAAAATAGAGAGCACACAAGACGAAATGACGCTTCGCTTCCTCGAAAATCACCTCGTAATGGTGCCTTTGGAACCACGACATCCAGGGTGCAGCGTAGTGGAAGGCAAGGACATCAACCCCGACAAGGTGAAAGCACTTGCCGATGCTGCCGATAGCTGCTGGCATTCCATACTGGCACACGACCTAAAAGGTTTTGCCGCAGCCTACAAGGCTTCATTTGAAGCACAGATAGCCATGTTCCCTGGAATGGTGAACCCATCCATCGATGGCACTGTTGACCCCACGGCCAGTGTGCAACCTGCCATAGACCAGTATTCAGCCATGGACGATGTGCTTGCCTGGAAGATGCCAGGCGCCGGCGGAGGCGGCTATCTCGCCTTGGTGGTAAAAGACAGTAAAGAGTTTATAAAGTCACACCATGAAGCATTCCATCTTCACATACGAAGGGCATAACTATCTTGTTCCGTTCCTGCTGATAAGCTCCCTTTTCTTCATGTGGGGATTTGCACACGGCATTCTGGAAGTACTGAACCCACATTTTCAGGAGGCTTTCCACATCAGCAAGGCCATGTCGGCCTTCACACAGGCGGCTGTGTACGGATCCTACTTCCTGATGGCCTTGCCGGCAGGTTGGATTATCCGTAAATGGGGATACCGGCGAGGAGTGATAACAGGCCTGATGTTCTTTGGCATCGGGGCTTTGATGTTTGTGCCCGGTTCCCAAATAAACAGTTTTTACTATTATGTCCTTTCGCTATTTGTGATAGGTTGTGGATTGACTTGTCTGGAAACAAGTGCCAATCCCTATACCACGGTGCTGGGCCATCCTGACAAAGCGGAAACCAGAATCAACCTTTCGCAGTCGCTCAACGGCATCGGATGGATTGTAGGACCGCTGGTGGGTGGCCAACTCTTGTTTACCGGAGTAAGTATTGCCGTTCCTTATGTCGTCGTGGGCATCTTCGTGCTTGCGGTGGCTTTGGTCTTTTCAAGGGTAAAGTTGCCTGATCCGGGCCGTTCCCACGAGGCACTGGCAACTTCAGCAGCAAGCAAAGCCCTCGCCAACAGGCCACTAAGGGTAATGGCCTTCGGCTTTGGTATGTTCACCCTGTTCCTGTATGTGGCTGCACAGACTGGTGTAAACAGCTTCTTCATCAACTATGCTGTGGACTACATCCACATCGACAAGCAGACGGCCAGCACGTTTCTTGCCTTCGGGGGCATGGGACTGTTCTTCGTGGGACGTGTGCTGGGCGGCTTGGCAATGAACTTTGTCAAGCCCAAACGGGTGCTTCTGGCATGTGCCCTTTTGGCAGTCGCATCCACTCTTGTTGTGGTCAACTGCAAGGGCATGGTTTCCTTGGCAGCTTTCTTTGCTCTTTATTTTGGCGAAAGCATCATGTTTCCCACCATTTTCTCTTTGGCATTGAGAGATGCCGGATCACACACCAAGACCGCATCGTCACTCCTCATCATGACCATCGTGGGCGGAGCAGTCGCTCCAGTGCTGATGGGCTACATCGCAGACACCACTGGCAGCATGGCCAAAGCGTTTGTCATACCGATGATATGCTATATGGTCATCTGCGCATATGCTGCAACAAGACAGACAAAACAGAAAAATCAATAGAACAACTGACGAATATGAGTTTGGACAAAAACGCAAAAATCTATGTCGCAGGCCACCACGGTTTAGTGGGATCAGCCATTTGGAACAACTTGAAAAGTCGTGGTTACAACAACCTTATCGGACGTAGCCACCGCGAACTCGACCTTACCGACCAATATGCCGTACAGAAATTCTTCGATGAAGAGCGCCCCGACGCTGTCGTACTGGCTGCCGCTTTCGTTGGAGGCATCATGGCCAACTCGCTCTATCGGGCCGACTTCATCATGCAAAACATGAAGATGCAATGCAACGTCATCAGCAACGCCTATAGCCACGGTGTAAAGAAGCTACTCTTCCTCGGCTCTACCTGCATCTATCCCAAGAACGCTCCACAGCCAATGAAGGAGGAAGCGCTTCTCACATCGCCCCTCGAATACACCAACGAAGAATATGCCATCGCCAAGATTGCCGGACTCAAGATGTGCGAAAGCTACAACCTGCAGTACGGCACCAACTATATTGCCGTGATGCCCACCAACCTGTATGGGCCTAACGACAACTTCCACCTTGAAAATAGCCACGTCATGCCTGCCATGATGCGCAAAATCTACCTTTCCAAACTCATCCACGAGGACAACTGGAAAGCCATAGAGGTGGACATGAACAAACGCCCTATCAACCCCACCGACAAGCTTCGTGAACTCATCGGCGAAGGCAACGTAGACGGAAACAATCCTCACGAACGCATCCTCAAGGCACTGGAGTTTTACGGTATATATAATAATAAGGTGGTTTTGTGGGGCACCGGACGCCCATTGCGCGAGTTCCTCTGGAGCGAAGATATGGCCGATGCCAGCGTTCACGTGCTGCTCAATGTCGACTTTAAGGACATCATCGGCATAGAAAAGTACTCGTCAGTGTTCTATGGTGCCAAAACAGACGGTGCAGTAGACCGCAACAACAGTGAAGGACGCGGTGGCGCCATTCCTTCGCTCGGCGAAATACGCAACTGCCACATCAATGTGGGCACCGGTAAGGAACTCACCATCCGCCAGCTGGCCCAACTTGTGGTCAAGACTGTGGGCTTTACGGGCACCATAGAGTTTGATGCCACTAAGCCAGACGGTACTCCGCGCAAACTCATCGACGTTGAAAAGCTCCACCGCCTGGGCTGGACCCACAAGGTGGAAATAGAAGACGGTGTCGAAAAACTCTACGAGTGGTATCAGAACAGTCTGAAAGCATAAACACAAAACCGCATTACCACAACACTCCTAAAAAACAGAACAAATATGGAAACTCACATCATCATCATGGCAGGTGGCATAGGTAGCCGCTTCTGGCCCATGTCAACAACCGACTACCCCAAGCAGTTTATCGACGTGATGGGGGTAGGCAAGTCGCTCATCCAGCTCACCGTAGACCGCTTCCGTCCCATCTGCCCCGTAGAAAACATGTGGGTAGTGACCAATGCCAAGTATTTCGACATTGTCAAGAAGCAGATTCCAGAGATGCCAGACCATAACATTCTGTCTGAACCTGTGGCTCGCAACACCGCTCCCTGCATCGCTTATGCCTGCTGGAAGATAGGCCAACGCCATCCCGATGCCAACATTGTGGTGACCCCCTCCGACGCCCTTGTGCTCGACCCTGCCGGCTATCAGGCCATCATACGCCGTGCCCTGGACTTCACAGCCACCCACCCTTCCATCGTCACCGTGGGCATCAAGCCCTCACGGCCGGAAACAGGGTATGGCTATATCGCCATGGGCGCACCCGCCGAAGACACCAACATCCTGAAAGTGTCGGCATTCAAGGAGAAACCCAACCTTGAAACAGCACAACAGTACCTCGCCGATGGCCACTATCTGTGGAATGCCGGCATCTTCGTGTGGAACCTGCAGACCATCCAAAACGCTATCCGCACCTTCCAGCCTGGTCTGGCTGCCATCATGGACAAGATGGCAAAAGCCTTCTACACCGAACAAGAGAAAGAGGTTGTGGTCGAACTCTTCCCCACCTGCGAAAAGATAAGCATCGACTATGCGGTGATGGAGAAGTCGAAAGACATCTACACCCTACCCGCTGACTTCGGGTGGAGCGACCTCGGCAGTTGGGGTTCGCTACACACGCTGCTGCCTCAAGACGACCTACACAACGCTACCGTGGGCAACAACATCAGCCTCTACGACTGCAAAGACTGCATCGTCCACACCCAAGAAGAAACCCAAGTGGTGGTGCAGGGACTGTCGGGCTACATCATTGCTGAAAAGAACAACAAGCTGCTCATCTGTTCCTTAGACCACGAGCAGCACATCAAAGACTATCAATAGGTCAGCTCTTCACCCTCAAAACGCCTCCTAAAAGCAAGCGATAATTGACTAAATGTCAGCAAAGATTAAATTAATTATACTTTGCTGACATTTTTGTCTCCCTACAATGCCATCGTTGGCAAAGGCCGGCAACGGCACGCCGTTTGCGTAATAACCAGTGAAGACCGAAGCCCGAAGGGCAGAAGAAATCTCAAACTGATAAATAAAGAACAAAAAATAATTAGGAGGTAAAATTATGTTACTCGCACGTAGAAACAACAATTCAAATTGGTTGACAAACTTTTTTGACGACAATTTCTTTGACACCGACCTTATGACACGCTTCAACGGTACAGCTCCTGCTGTCAACGTAAAGGAAACAGACAAGGAATATACCATGGAGATAGCTTCACCAGGACTGAAGAAAGAGTTTGTTCGTGTTGACCTTGACGATGAAGGCAACCTGAACGTAGCTCTTGAAAACAAGATGGAGCATAAGGAAGAGAAGAAGAAAGAACACTACTTGCGCCGTGAGTTTGCTTACAGCAACTACCAACAGAGCTATGTTCTTCCTGAAGATGTAGACCGTGAAAAGATTTCGGCCAAGGTCAACGACGGTGTTCTCACCATCGAGCTGCCAAAGCTTTCACCCAAGAAAGAGGCCGAGAAACTGCATCGCATTGAGGTGAGCGACTAACAACCGACTGCCGTCTACACCCCGACGGCTATACAATGACATGAAGACTGTATCTTGCCTACAACAACATCAACAATTGTGCAGGCTGCAAGATGCAGCCTTTTTTTGTTGTTTCACGTTTCGCCTATAAGATGAAAAGAAAAACAAAAAGAGTTAAGGCAAAAGCTGCCAATCGTTATTTTCGCTAACTTTGGCGAAACAAATATAACAAACCGATAAACAAAAACAATTATGGCAAAACAAATAACAGAAAGAGTGAGTTGGGTGGGTAAGATAGACTGGGAGCTAAAGCGCTTCCACGGCGACGAACTGTCTACCCAAAAAGGCAGTAGCTACAACTCCTATCTGGTGAAAGGCAGCGAAAAAACTGCCCTTATAGACACCGTTTGGAAACCTTACGACCACGAATTTGTCAGCCGGCTGAAGCAAGACATCGACCTTCATGCCATCGACTACATCGTGATGAACCACAACGAGATTGACCATAGCGGCGCTCTGCCCGAGCTTTTACGCGAAATTCCGGGCACACCCGTCTACTGCACGAAGAAAGGCGAAGCCATCCTCAGAGGACACTACCATCAAGACTGGAACTTCGTCAACGTGAAAACCGGCGACAAGCTCCCATTGGGCGACGTTACGCTCACCTTCATCGAAGCACCGATGCTGCACTGGCCCGACACCATGTTCACCTATATGGACGGCGAGGGCATCCTCTTCTCCAACGATGGCTTCGGCCAGCACTTTGCCAGCGAGTCGCTCTTCAACGACCGCGAACTCGCTGCCGACATCCTCTATGAGGCAGAAAAGTACTACACCAACATCCTGAACCTCTACAGTCCCATGGTCAACAGGAAGGTTAAGGAAATACTTGGTATGCAGTTGCCCATCAACATGATATGCCCCAGCCATGGTGTCATCTGGAAAGACAACCCCATGCAGATTGTTGAAAAGTACCAGCAGTGGGCGGCCGCCTACAAGGAGAACCAGATTACAATCGTCTACGACACTATGTGGCAAAGCACCCGTCTCATGGCGGAGGCCATAGCACGGGGCATCCAACAGGCCGACAACACGGTGAAGGTGGTCATCATGAACGCCGTAAAGAACGACAAGAACGACATCCTCACCCAGATATTCCGTTCCAAAGCCTTGCTGATGGGCTCACCCACCATCAACTACGGTTATAGCTACGCCATAGCTGGACTGCTCGAGATGATAAAAGGCTTGAAGTTTAAGCAAAAGAAGGCAGCTGCCTTTGGTTCTTACGGCTGGAGCGGCGATGCCCCAAAGCTCATCACCGCCCATCTTGCCGATGCTGGTTTCGACATCGTGGACGAAGGCATCAAGACGCTATGGGTGCCCGACGAAGATGCTTTGAAGAAATGTGAAGCTTACGGCAAGGCATTTGCCGAAACTGTAAAATAAAAACCATTGTTTCATTTAACACAAAAGCATTATGAAAAAGTATGAATGTGACGTTTGTGGGTATGTCTACGACCCCGCAGTCGGCGACCCCGACAATGGCATTGCCCCTGGAACGGCTTTCGAAGACCTTCCGGACGACTGGACCTGTCCTTTGTGTGGCGTAGGTAAAGACGAGTTCCACGCCATTTGATTCACTTAAAGACAACGGGTGACCGGAAAGCCGCAAGAGCCAAATGCTCTTTGTCTGCAACTTGTCGGTCACCCGTTTTTCAGGTAATGTTCACGCCAACCAATGGCGTGAACATTTTTTTATTCTCCTTTTAGTGCACTGGTTATCTCAAGAACATACACGTCGTGATAGCCCCCTTTTACCGGACCATACCACTGCTGGATGTCAGCATCGAGAAAGTTTTCGGGCTTGATGGCGTCCTTGTAGAGCTTGCGGCACGTCAGCGTGAGACGCGCCTCGGCAAAAGTGACGTCTCCCCCTTCGGTGAACACGGGCGTGAGCCCCGTTTCCAACACCTTGTCGCAGTCGCGCCCTGAACGCGATCCGCACACATTGTAGACCTTGCGGGCCTCTGGCGAGTTGCCAAGAAACGACAGCGTGAGCGTGTCGTGCTGCTCTATCAGCTCGTGAGTGAACCTCTCGGGGCGTATGAAAACCACTGCCACCGGCTTGTTCCACAACCAACCTATGCAGCCCCACGAGGCTGTCATCATGTTGAAAGCTTTTTTGTCGCCTGCCGTAACCAGCAGCCACTCTTTTCCAATGGTCTGAAACACATTGTCGTTCAGACTTTTAATATCCATCTTTTCCATAGACGCTCTAATTGTCTATACCCCTTTCTGGGCAATAAATCAGTCTAAGTGAAGGCTCTTCTTGATAGCTTCTATCTTGGCTTTTCCACGCTCTTCACATGCCTTGTAGTCGGCAGCGGTCTTCATCGTGTCTTTCACCTCAAGATAGAACTTTATCTTTGGCTCGGTGCCAGAAGGACGAACGCTCACCTTGGTGTTGTCGTCGCAGAACCATTGCAGCACATTGCTGGTGGCTGGCATAACGAGTTTGTCAACTGTTCCGTCGGCATGGGTAGCCTCAAGACGCTGATAGTCTTTCACGAGCACCACCTTGCTGCCGCCCAGCTCCTTGGGAGGATTGGCACGGAAGTCAGCCATCATCTGCTTGATTTCGTCTGCTCCTGTCTTGCCCGGGCGCACAACGTTGATGGTAAACTCCTTGGAGAAGCCATATTCAAGGTAGATTTGCATCAACAGGTCGTAAAGCGTCTTGCCCTGATCTTTGGCCCATGCGGCAATCTCACAGATGAGACAGATGGAAGCGGGAGCGTCTTTATCGCGCACCTTGTCGTACGGCAAGAAGCCGAAGCTTTCCTCTCCACCTCCAATATAGTCTTGCTTGCCCTCTGAGACGGCTATCTCGCGTGCTATCCACTTGAAGCCAGTGTAGCAATCACGCAACTCCACGTTGTTTTTCTTGGCTATTTCGGCTATTTCCTCGGTGGTGACGATGGTCTTTACCAGATAGTCTGTCGGTTTCAGCTTGCCCAACTTCTTCTTGTTTTCAATGATGTAGTAGCAGAACATCATGGCAGTCTGGTTGCCGTTGATGATCACCCACTCGCCCTTGTCGTCGCGGCAGACAATGGCCAAACGGTCGGCATCGGGGTCGGTAGCCACCACAAGGTCGGCATTGAGCTTTGTTCCGAGCTTCATGCCAAGGGTCATGGCTTCAGCATTCTCAGGGTTAGGAGAAACAACGGTAGGGAAGTTGCCGTCTATCACCATCTGCTCGTGCACCACATTGATGTTCTGGAAGCCCCATGAACGCAAGCAGAGAGGAACGATGACACGACCTGTTCCGTGCATAGGAGTATAAACAATGTTCAGGTCTTTCTGACGAAGAATGACGTCCTGGTCAATCATGGCGGTGTGAACGGCTTGCATATAGTCGTAATCCATCTCGCCGCCGATAATCTTTATCTTGTCCCAGTTGGCCTCAAACTTCACGTCTTCAATCGTCACCTTGTTCACTTCTTCGATGATGCCCGTATCGTGAGGAGCCAGCACCTGAGCGCCGTCGCTCCAGTAAGCCTTATATCCGTTGTATTCCTTGGGGTTGTGAGAGGCTGTCACGTTAACACCTGCCTTTGCACCAAGCTGGCGGATGGCGAAGGAAATCTCAGGTGTAGGGCGCAAACTCTCGAAGAGGTAGACGAAGATACCGTTGGCCGAGAAGATGGCTGCTACGGTTTCAGCAAACAAGCGGCTATTGTTGCGGCAGTCGTGACCCACCACCACGCTCAAGTTCTTCTCTCCTGGGAAGGCTTTCAGAATGTAGTTGGCAAAGCCCTGGGTGGCCATGCCCACGATATACTTGTTCATACGGTTGGTGCCGGCGCCCATGACACCACGCAAACCGCCCGTACCAAACTCCAGGTTCTGGTAGAAAGCGTCTACAAGAGCCGACTTGTCGTCAGCATCCAGCATGGCTTGAACGTCCTTACGTGTCGCTTCGTCAAAAGCAGGCGACAACCACTGCTTGGCTTTTTCTTCGCATTGAGCGATGAGAGCTTCGTTATTTTCCATAATAATATAATGTTATTTTAAGTTTCCTTTGCCTACAAAGTTAGGATAATTCTCGGAAAACACAAAGGCAATTAAGGACTTTTTTGTAATTTTGCAACAGCAATTTCAAACCGAACAAACATGCAATTATACTACGACGGCATCATCATTGCCGTGTCTACATTTCTTATTATTGGCATCTTCCACCCCATTGTCATCAAGACCGAATATTATTTCGGCACACGCCCATGGTGGATATTCCTTGTAGTGGGCCTTGCCACCATCGCAGCCGCCTTCATGATAGAAAACGTTTTGGTGTCAGCGCTGCACGGCGTGTTCGGGGCTTCCAGCCTGTGGAGCATAGGCGAGCTGTTCGAGCAGAAGCGCAGATGCGAGAAAGGATGGTTTCCCAAAAACCCGAAACGCAAAAACTACTACCGCAACCCCGAAGAGACGAGCCTCTGGACAGACAAGAAAAAGAAAGCATGAAAACCCTTCTACTGCTGGTTGGCAAAACCCAAAACAAACACTTCGTGGCCGCCATCAACGACTATGTGGAACGACTCGGCCACTATATGCAGTTCTCACCGGTGGTAATACCCGACCTAAAAAACACCAAAAGCCTTTCGGAAGCGCAACAGAAAGAACGAGAAGGAGAACTCATTCTCAAGCAGTTGCAGCCTTCTGACACAGTGGTGCTGCTCGACGAGCACGGTCTTCAGCCCACAAGTGTGGAATATGCGCGCTGGCTGGAAAAGCGACAAGCCACAGCCCGACGCCTGGTGTTTGTCATCGGGGGACCTTATGGTTTTTCCGATGCCGTCTACCGGCGGGCCAACGAGAAGATTTCGCTCTCGCGCATGACCTTCTCCCACCAGATGGTGCGTCTCATCTTCGTGGAACAACTCTACCGCGCCTGCACCATTCTTAGGGGCGAGCCCTATCATCACGAATAAGCCATGACGCCTTCACCAACCGTTACGCAAACCTTTACGTTTAATTAATGGATTTTTCGATGCATAGTTGCAACGAAATTACTAACTTTGCAAGGAATAAAGAAAAACTAAAATACTAAAAGTTATGTCAGAATTAAAATCTTTAAACAAAAGAACTGCGCCTAAAAGCGTAGCACCCGAAAAGATCATCCAGTTTGGTGAAGGAAACTTCCTACGCGCATTTGTAGACTGGATTATCTGGAACATGAACCAAAAGACCGATTTCAACGGCAGCGTTGTAGTCGTTCAGCCTATCGAACGCGGTATGGTGGACTGGCTCAACGAGCAGGACGGTCTCTATCATGTCAACCTTCAGGGCAAGGAAAACGGCCAGCCTGTCAACACATTGACCCGCATTGACGTCATCAGCCGCGCCCTCAATCCTTATACGCAAAACCACGCTTTCCTCGCATTGGCCGAGCAACCAGAAATCCGTTTCGTCATCAGCAACACCACTGAAGCCGGCATTGCCTACGACGACAGTTGCAAATTTACCGACGCTCCTGCCTCTTCCTATCCCGGAAAGCTCGTTCAGCTGCTCTTCCACCGCTACAAATTCTTCAATGGCGACCCCGACAAGGGCTTGATTCTCATGCCTTGTGAGCTCATCTTCCTCAACGGCCATCACCTCAAAGACTGCATCTATAAATATATCGAACTGTGGAAAGACGACTTCGGAGCCGACTATGAAGGCTTCAAAGACTGGTTCACCAACCACTGCTACGTTTGCGCTACCCTCGTAGACCGCATCGTTCCTGGTTTCCCACGCGACACCATCAAGGAAATCCAACAGAAGATCTGCTACAAAGACAACCTCGTTGTCAAGGCAGAAAGCTTCCACCTGTGGGTAATAGAGAAGGCAGAAAACATGACCGTAGAACAGATGAAAGCCGAATTCCCTGCCGACAAGGCCGGACTCCACGTGCTCATCACCGACGACGAGAAGCCTTACCACGCTCGTAAGGTGACTTTGCTCAACGGCCCTCACACCGTTCTCTCTCCAGTGACCTTCCTCAGCGGCGTCAACATCGTACGCGACGCCTGCGAACACCCCGTTTTGGGCAAATACATCCACAAGGTTCAGTTTGAAGAACTCATGCAGACGCTCGACCTTCCTATGGAAGAACTCCAGAAGTTTGCAAGCGATGTGCTCGAACGCTTCGAAAATCCGTTCGTCGACCATCAGGTTACTTCTATCATGCTCAATAGCTTCCCCAAGTATGAAACCCGCGACCTGCCTGGCGTAAAGATCTATCTGCAACGCAAAGGCGAACTCCCACAGGGCCTCGTATTCGGTTTGGCTGCCATCATCACCTATTATAAAGGTGGCAAACGTGCCGACGGAACACCTATCGTTCCCAACGACGACCAGAAGATTATGGACAAGCTCACCGAACTTTGGGCTACCGGCGACACACAGAAAGTGGCAGAAGGCGTTTTGGCTTTCGACTACATCTGGAAAGAAGACCTCAACAAGACTGTTCCCGGATTGACCGAACTGGTGAAGAAGGACCTCGACCTCATTCAAGAAAAAGGTATGCTTGAGGCCGTTAAAACCATCTTGTAAAACCTAAGAATTATCATTATTATTAATTTTTTTATTAGATAGATAGATATAGAGGCAGCCCCCTGGGCTGCCTTCTTTTTTACCCCACAATCGTCAATTGTCACCATGTAACACAAAAAGCCCAAACGCATGACACATTGAAAGCATTCTGCACAAAAACATAACACCAATTCTTAACAACCGTTAAAAACTATCTTGTGGGGTAAAACCGGCCGTTTTGGAAGGTAAAACCGGCCGAATGGGCTTGTAAAACCGGCCTTTTTAGGTAGCAAAAAAGCCGGTTACATTTTGTCAAACCGACAGTATGCGGAAAAGACCACCATCGCCCCTACACCCCACAGACAACAGAAGGGAAACCCATAGAAGCCGAAACAGACAGGAACACCCATACATTTTCACACCGAAAGCAGAAGTGCAAAAGAATAATAAAAAGGTGAGTATTGCCGAAAAAAGCTCCCGTTTTACCGACATTTTTTGTATTTTTGCACCTTGTATGAATTTCTATAGAACAACAACTCTCGTCATCGGCTTTTTCTTCGCCACATTATTGGCACACGCCCAATACAGGGTGGAATGTGAAGACACCTGCAACCACGTGCACGGACTGGACATCAGCCACTATCAGGGCACAGTGTTCTGGCAAGCCATCGGCGACAATAGCAAACAGTTTTTTGTGTATCTCAAAGCCAGCGAGGGAGGTACGAACATCGACCGCCGCTATCTTGAAAACATACAGACCGCCCGTCGCTACGGACTGAAAGTGGGTTCCTACCACTTCTACCGCGCACGTATGCCACAAGACGTACAGTTGGCCAACTTCAAGGCTCAGTGTCGCCCACAAGACCAAGACCTCGTGCCGATGATAGACGTGGAAGTAACCAGTGGGCTCAGCAAGCAAGCGCTTCGCGACAGCCTACAGAAGTTTCTCATTCTGGTGGAACGCGCCTACCGATGCAAGCCCATTGTGTACACCTACACCAGTTTCTATAACAGCTATCTGCAAGGAGCTGTAGACGGCTACCTGCTTTGGATAGCCCAATACAATAGTCATGTGCCCAAGTTGCGCGACGGACGAGACATCTTTGCTTGGCAGTACACCGAGAAAGGACGCATCAATGGCGTGACAGGATATGTAGACAAAAACCGCCTGTTGGGCCGTCACAGCATGAGAGAAATACGCTATCGCTACGGCCACCGCTAACAACAAACCAACAAACACCCCATCAACAAGTCACCACTTTCAAAAAACACATAACTATCATGATTATCAAATGCCCTGAGTGCGGCCACCAAGTTAGCGACAAAGCACCCGTCTGCCCCAGTTGCGGGGTTGAAATTGCCGGACACATCATCAAATGTCCCCATTGTGGAGAAATACATTTCAAAAGCGACGGCATCTGTCCTAACTGCTATCACCGACTGGACGAGCAGCCCACCAGGAGCAAACAACCTACCCCTGAAGAAACACTCAACCAGCAACCAAATGCCCAACAACCCGTCAACACCGTGGATGCCACAGACGAGCGTGCCGAAACACCGTCACAACCCATAGAAGAACAACCCGAAGAAGAACCCGTGATAGCCACTCCTGAGGAGGATGTGGTCACGGCAGAGCCTTTGGGCAACGACGAAGAAGTGGTGACAGCTCGACCAATAGGCGACAAGCCAAAGGCCAAGAAACCCCAAAAGAAAAACAGCACACTTCTGGTTTCGTTCCTCATAGCGGCCATCTTCTGCGCCGTCATGCTCTACCTCTACTACGACGGCATGAGGGCTAACGAGCAGCGAAGCTACGAAAAGGCCATGATGAGCACCGACCCCACAGAGCTGCAGACCTATCTCAACTCCTATAAAGACGCCGACCAAGCACACATCGACTCGGTGGAACACCGCCTGAAGATGCTTGCACAAAAAGACAGCGAATGGACCGACGCCCTCACCCGCAACACCAAAGAGGCTTACAAGCAATATCTTGACGGACATCCCAACTCTCCCTTCCGCTCACAGGCCTTGGCCAAGATAGACGCCCTTGACTGGCAAGCAGCCATCAACGGCAACAGTGCCGATGCTTATGCTGCCTACAAGATGGAACACCCCAACGGAGCACATGCCGCAGAAGCGGACGAAGCCATCAAGAAATGGGTGGTGACAGACGTCAACGACGGTGAACGCAGCAAGGCTTTCAGCGCTATACGCGCCATGCTGCAAGCCATGAACGGACACAACGAGGGGAAACTGGCAGCCACGCTGAACCCGTCGCTCTCGCATTTCAACGACAAGCAGAATGCACCTGCCACAGAGGTGGTGGCGTTCATGAACCATTTGTACGAGAATGTAACACGCCTAAACTGGCACTTGGACAACGCCAACCCTAAAGTGAGCAAACAATACAACGGCAAAGACGGCTACAACTATGAAATAGAAGTGCCTGCACGGCTTTCACAAAACCTGCAAAACGGCAGCAATGCACAAAACTATTTCCAAATAAAGGCCCTTGTCGACAACAACGGAACCATCCTCTCGCTCAACATGACCAAAACGGGTGCTCCCGCTGCTGCCCCTGCTCCGGCTGCACAACCGGCTCCGGCCAAGGCGCAAGCAACCGCTTCTAAGCCCAAAGCCACTGCCAGCAAACCATCAACAGCAAAGAAACCGGCTGCCAGCAATGCCTCTTCAACCAAAAAGACAACCGCCACAACAACCAAGAAACCGGCAACTACAACCACTTCAAACAAGAAAAAAACCGCGGCTGCAACTCCCCAAAAGAGTGCAACCACGGCAAGTAAGACTTCTACTAACAAAAAGAAATAGGAATAGTTTCGGCTTTAACAACCGTCACGCATCTGCATGAGCAGTTGCTTCTGACGCTCGGTGAGGTTGGTAGGCAACTTTACATTGTAGGTGATGATGAGGTCGCCAAACGTGCCATCGCCCCTGTCATAGCCCTTGCCACGCAAGCGCACCCTCGTCCCGTTTTGGGTTTCAGGTTTCACGGTGAGCCTAATCTTGTGGCCGTTGCTCAACGAAATGATGACTTTACCTCCCAACAAGGCGGTATAAAGGTCGATACCAACCGTTGCATCCATCTCGCCAGTGTTCTGACGGGTGTAGGCTGACTGCTGACGACGTGACGAACGCGCACCGCCCCCAAACAAATCCTGGAAGAAACTGGAAAATCCTCCTCCACCAGATGTAAATCCTGAGAAGTCGAATCCCTCAAAAGGATTTCCCCCTGCACCATGACCGAAACCGCCAAAACCCTGTGCTCCAGCCTGCTCATAGGCCTCAGCATTCTTCCATTGCTGGCCATACTTGTCATACTTAGCACGCTTTTGCGGGTCGGAAATAACATCATAGGCTTCGTTCAAAGCCTGAAACTTGGCCTTGGCCTTAGGGTCATTAGGGTGAAGGTCGGGGTGAAACTGCTTGGCGCGTTTGCGGTAAGCCTCACGAACATCCTTCTGCGGAATGTCTTTCGACACGCCCAAAATCTTATAATAATCGATAAATGCCATAATTATGCCTCCTTTTTTATTCTAATAGCATTGCTGCAAAAACTGTGCCGAGAACAAAATTCCCATCCATAACCGACGCCTTGTCGGCTTTTTATTTGTAAATTTGCAGAAGACAAATGGTGCTTATTATGAAAAAACTCCTTTTAGCATGTTTGACCATGCTTTGTTTCAACATTTCAGCTATGGCAAAAGACAAGACCGTCACCCTGCATCTGCTCGAGACAAGCGATGTTCACGGATGCTTCTTCCCCTACGACTTCATCAACAACAAACCCAGCAAAGGGTCGCTGGCAAGGGTTTCCACCTACGTCAGGCAACTGAGAGAACAAGGCGGACAGGTAATACTGCTCGACAACGGCGACATTCTGCAGGGCCAACCCGTATGCTACTACTACAATTACATAAAGACCAATGTGCCAAACATCGCTGCCGAAGTGGTAAACTACTTGGGATATGACGCACAGACGATGGGCAACCACGATGTGGAAACGGGCCATGCAGTCTACGACAAGTGGACCAAAGAGGTGAAATGCCCGATGCTGGGGGCCAACATCATCAACACCGCTACAGGACAACCCTACCTTCCACCTTATACTATAATAGAACGACAGGGAGTGAAGGTGGCCGTCTTGGGAATGATCACCCCAGCCATTCCCAACTGGCTCAAAGAACAACTGTGGCAAGGACTGAGGTTTGACGAAATGGTAAGCACTGCACGGCAGTGGGCGAAATACATCAAAGAACATGAAAAACCCGATGTGCTGGTGGGACTCTTCCATAGCGGATGGGACGGTGGCATCCGTACGGCCGACTACGACGAGGATGCCACACGCAAAGTGGCAGAACAAATACCCGGATTTGACGTCATCTTCTTTGGCCACGACCACACACCAAGACAAGAAACAGTGGGCAACGTGCTCTGTCTGGACCCTGCCAACAACGCCATGCGCATAGCTGATGCTGAGCTGCAACTTGTCTGCAAAAACGGAAAATGGACCGTCGGACAGAAAAACGGAAAACTTGTAGAAGTGGGCGACCTGCCTGTCGACGAACAATATATGGCACATTTCCAACCACAAATAGACAGCGTGAAGGCTTATGTCAATCGGAAAGTGGGCACGCTCAGCCAGTCGCTCGATAGCAAAGACTGCTTTTTCGGCAGCTCCGCACTCACCGACTTAATACAAGACTTGCAGCTGAGCATTACCGGAGCGGACATCTCTTTCACCGCCCCACTTACGTTCAACACCACAATCCCGCAAGGCGACATCACCGTCGGCGAAATGTTCAACCTCTACAAGTATGAAAACCAGCTGTATGTGATGCGCATGACGGGCGAAGAAATACGCAAACACCTCGAAATGAGCTACGACCTGTGGTGCAACACTATGACTTCTCCCGACGACCACCTGCTTCTGCTGAACGCACACACCTATAACGACCAACAGAGGATGGGCTTCAAGAACTTCTCTTTCAACTTCGATTCGGCTACAGGCATCGACTATGAAGTGGATGTAACCAAACCCGACGGACAGAAAGTGCGCATACTCCAGCTGAGCAACGGACAGCCCTTCGACGAAGGACGCTGGTATCGCGTGGCGGTCAACAGCTATCGGGGCAACGGCGGCGGCGAACTGCTCACCAAAGGGGCGGGCATTCCCCGCGATTCGCTCCAGGGAAGAATCGTTTGGGAAAGCGAAAAAGACCAGCGCTACTACCTCATGCAAGAGATAGAACGCTTGGGCACCATCAACCCAAAAGCTCACAACAACTGGAGATTTGTACCGGAAGCATGGACAAAACCGGCAGCAGAACGAGATAGAAAACTACTTTTTGGTGAAGAAAAATGAAAAAATATTGGTTTGTTTTCTGTAAAACCGACGTCATGTTGGAAAAGAATGGGGACGGCACCTACACCATTCCGCTAAGCGAAGAGTGCCCCATCACGTTGAAAGAATGGCAAACGCCACACCGCATAACACCGATGGACGACGGCACTGAGGTGAGAACCGTGAGCATAGATGCCCCCATCACCAACCAAGAACGCTATGAAATGTGCGGATTGCGCCCGTCCTTCTACAAGCTTTCAAAAGAACTTTATCTGAAAGCTGGAAAGTGTCAGGAAATTCTTTATTGGGACAAGAGCACACAGTTTTGTGGTGTTTGTGGCGCTCCCATGAAGTTGCACACCGACATTTCCAAACGTTGCACCAACTGCGGAAAAGAGGTCTGGCCGCAACTGGCCACTGCCATCATCGTGCTCATCCATCGGGGAGATGACGTATTGCTGGTGCACGCACGCAATTTCAAAGGCGATTTCTACGGACTTGTGGCCGGATTTGTGGAAACGGGAGAGACGCTAGAAGAGGCGGTACGCCGCGAAGTGATGGAAGAAACAGGGCTCACCATTACCAATCTGCGCTATTTCGGGTCGCAACCGTGGCCCTACCCTTGCGGACTGATGGTGGGATTTAATGCCGACTACGTGAGTGGTGAAGTACATCTGCAACGCTCCGAACTGAGCAAGGGGGCTTGGTTCAACAAAAACAACCTTCCCACCATTCCCGAAAAACTCAGCATTGCACGCAAACTACTCGACAACTGGTTGAACGAAGGGGATAAAAGGAAGTAACCACTTACTTCCTTAAACGCTTCTTGACCTCCACTTTCGGAACCTTCATCAGCTCTCCTTCGCCCATGGTTTCCTTTCCGTTAAGGGCCTGGAAGTAGACAATCATCAGGCTACCCAAGGTGTGGTCGCAATATTTCTTCATGGTCTGACCCTTCTTCAGCCGGATCACCGTGTCTACACCTACTATGCGATAGGCGCCATGCTTTACCAACGGGTCTTTGTTAATCTTATCGAAATCGATGGTGGCGGTGTCGTTCTTTGGCTGAACGGCCGCTGGTTGAGGCTTTGTTGCCAACGTGTCTGCCACACGTGGGGCAGGTTGAACCGCCGAGCGAGGCTTTGCCACTTGCCGGGCAATGGGCATTGGCGCTTGCTGAGCCTGCCAGTTGTTATAGAAGAAATAGCCCACTACCGCCAAAACAATAAGCAAGCCCAAAACCGCTATCCACAAATAACGCTTACGGGAGGACATTTCGGGGGCTTCCTCTGACTCGCCCTCTGGTTCATCGACGTCTTCCGTTGTTGCTTCAGGGGCTTTCTGCTCATTCAACGATACGGTTTTCGGCTTTTCGGCTTGGCTCACAACTGACAAAGGCTGGCTTTCCGGCTTGGCTGCAGCAACTTCGACAGGTTGTTCTACGCCAATCTTTTCTTCCTTTTCGTCTGCCGCCTGTGGAGAAACAGGTGATGCTTCGGAAGTCTGTCCATCGGTAGGTGGAACTTCGTCTTGCTCTGAAAGTGGGGCTGACACTGGTTTCTCTACTACTCTCAAGGGAGATGCTGGAACTGTCTCTTCTGGGGTTGTCGGTTCAACGGCAGAAGGCGCTTCTGAGGGAACCTCTTTTTGAACTGGCTCTTCAACAACCGTTTCTGCGTCCGACTGCGGCTCGATTTGTGGGTCTTCGCTGGTGTCAATACCATATTTGCGGTCAATTGCTCCCAAATCCACGCCATCATGCAACACTTCGGTCTTATAAGCGGAAAAAGGTTTGTTGACCAGTTCCTTCATAGAAGCATCGGGCGTAAACGTCACCTTGTTGTGACCAGCAATAACCATGCGCTCCTGTGTGTTGACATCCACACTTTCCCTGCTCTTGACGGCTATCACCTTAAACGTGCCGAGACCTTTCACCTTCACCTGCTTGTCGGCATCCAAGCCCGCATGAAGCACCGAGAAGGCAGTCGCCAAAAACCGCTCAGCTTCTTTCTGGGTGAGTCCGTGACGCTTGGCAAGGCTCTCTGCAATAATCTGTAAGGATGTACGTGCCATTTAAGCGTCGCCTCCTTTCTTCAGTTTTTCCTTTACGGTGGCAGTAGGACGGAAGCCCAACACCAGTTTTGGCGGCACTATCATTCGCAAGCCTGTGGACGGATTGACCATGATGCGCTCCATTCGCTTCTTCACTTCAAAGCTGCCGAAACCGGAAACAAGCACACTCTCGCCATCACTGAACCGTTCGCCCATCGCCTTCACGACGGTTTGCATCATCTTCTGGGTTTCTATCTGCGAGCGACCCGTTTCCATTGCAAGTTTCGTTATAAACTCCTTATTGTTCATGATGTTTTCTGATGGATTATTGATTGAGGCGGGTGGTGGCCAAAAGGTCAAACTCCGAACTATCGGTTACACGCACATCATAGAAATTGCCAATACGGAGGCGCTTCTCGGCTACCGGCAACAACACCTCAGGGTCAACTTCAGGAGAACAGAACTGGCTACGAGCTATGTAGTAATCGCCTTCGCGACGGTCAACAATGACACGCATCGTCTGACCTATCTTTTCGGCTTCTATCTCTTCACTGATGGTCTGCTGCAAGGCCATCAACTCGTCCAAACGACGCTGTTTCACTTCGGCTGGCACATCGTCAGCATAGTGTTCGGCACTGTAAGTGCCTTCTTCCTCGCTATAGGCAAAGGCGCCCATGCGCTCGAACCGTGCCCAACGTACAAAGTCCATCAGCTCACGGAAGTCCTGCTCGGTCTCTCCAGGAAAGCCTACCATGAGCGTTGTGCGCAGATGAATGCCGGGAACACGCTGGCGAATTTCCTTTACAAGGTCTATGGTCTCCTGCTTTGTGACGTGACGGTGCATGGCGTCAAGCATGTGGTTGCTGATGTGTTGCAGGGCAATATCAAGATATTTGCAAACGTTGGGACGCTCACGAATGACATCGAGCAACTCCAACGGAAACTGGTTGGGGTAGGCATAATGCAAGCGAATCCACTCTACACCCTCTATATCGGCCATACGGTCTATCAGTTCGGCTATGTGGCGCTTGCCATCAAGGTCAACGCCATAGTAGGTAAGCTCTTGCTCTATCACCTGAAACTCTTTCACGCCTTCCGAAACGAGCGTTTTCACTTCACGGAGAACATCCTCCATCGGGCGGCTGACGTGCTTGCCAGTGATGAGCGGAATAGCGCAATAGGCACAATGACGGTCGCATCCCTCGGCTATCTTCACATAGGCATAATGGTGGGGAGTGGTGAGATGGCGATTGCCGTCACACAGGGGTTGTGTAGCTTTACCCAAATCGGTAAGCAACTGCTTATAGTTGAACTTGCCATAAAACTTGTCTACCTCTGGAAGCTCCTGTTCGAGCTCGTCCTTATAACGTTGGGAAAGACACCCCATGACAAACAGTTTGTTGAGCTTGCCAGCTTTCTTCCGTTCTATAAAACTCAGAATGGTGTTGATACTTTCCTCTTTGGCACTCTCTATAAAGCCACAGGTGTTGATGACTGCTATCTCGCCTTGCGGCCGCTCGGCATCATGTGTACACCGATAACCATTGGCTTCAAATTGCTTCATGAGTTGTTCGGAATCTACAAGGTTCTTCGAACAACCCATAGTGATGATATCTACTTGATTGTGCTTCAACTTAATCTTGCTTAAAAAGGCTATCTACAAACTGTTCTTTGTTGAAGAGCTGCAAGTCTTCCATTCCTTCTCCCAAACCAATATACTTTACAGGCACCTTCAACTGGTCGCTGATACCAATGACAACACCGCCCTTGGCCGTGCCGTCCAACTTGGTAATGGCAAGAGACGTGATTTGGGTGACGGCCGAAAACTGCTTAGCTTGCTCGAAAGCATTCTGTCCCGTACTGCCGTCAAGGACGAGCATCACCTCATCGGGAGCTTCGGGCAACACTTTCTTCATGACATCCTTTATCTTCTTGAGCTCATTCATCAAGCCCACTTTGTTGTGCAATCGTCCGGCAGTATCAATCAGCACCACATCGGCTCCGTTGGCTTTGGCCGACTGGAGCGTGTCGAAGGCAACAGAAGCAGGGTCGGCGCCCATCTGTTGCTTTACCACCGGAACGCCTACACGCTCTCCCCAAATGCATATCTGCTCAACAGCGGCAGCGCGAAACGTGTCGGCTGCACCAAGATAGACCTTCTTGCCGGCTTTCTTGAACTGGTAAGCCAATTTGCCAATGGTGGTGGTTTTGCCCACGCCATTCACTCCCACAACAAGGATGACATAGGGTTTATGGTCGGTAGGCATGTCCCAATTGTCGCTGTTGTCGGTGTGATTTTCCGTCATCAAGCGGGCAATTTCTTCACGGAGAATGCCATTGAGCTCTGATGTTGACACATATTTGTCACGCGCAACACGCTCCTCTATACGCTGAATAATCTTGATGGTGGTGTCAACACCCACATCTGAAGTGATGAGAATCTCTTCAAGATTGTCCAACACGTCATCGTCAACGGTGGATTTGCCGGCAATGGCACGCGTAAGTTTTGAAAACACGCTTTGCTTAGTCTTCTGAAGACCTTTGTCAAGCGTCTCTTTCTTGTTTTTATTAAATAGTCCAAATAAACCCATATAGCGCTAATTTACTTGCAAAAGTAAAAAAAATAATTGATATATTGAAGCGAATAAACAAAAAAGGCCGTAAACCTCGTTGGGTTTACGGCCTCTTCATGTTTTATATAAGAATAGTATTAATTCTTAAAGAAATCCTTAACAGCCTCGTTAGGTACCATGTGCTCATCAAAAATATAAGCACCAGTCTTAGGGCTCTTAACCATTTTGATTACCTTTGAATATGCGCGACCATCCGTTGAACCTTCGTGGAGGGTAGCGACCGCTTTCTTTGCCATAGTCTACGTTGCTTTATTTTATTACTTAATCTCCTTGTGAAGAGTCATCTTCTTAAGGATAGGATTGTACTTCTTCAGCTCCAAACGCTCTGGAGTGTTCTTACGATTCTTTGTCGTTACATAGCGGCTTGTTCCGGGCAGACCGCTGTTCTTCATCTCTGTACATTCGAGAACGACCTGAACTCTATTTCCCTTTGCTTTCTTTGCCATGACGATTACTCTCCTATTACTTTAATGTCTTTCCAGTCTACATAGCCTTTGCTAACAGCTTTCTTCAGCGCAGCATCAAGACCGACCTTGTTGATGAGACGAAGACCAGCAGCGCTAATCTTCAAGCTAATCCAGCAACCTTCTTCTACATAGTAGAATTTCTTGCTGAAAAGGTTAACGTCAAAGCTACGCTTTGTGCGGTGCTTTGAGTGAGACACATTACAACCTATCTGTGCCTTCTTACCTGTGATTTGACAAATCTTAGACATTTCTATCTTTCGTTTTGTGGTTTCGTTAATTAATACTTATTCCAAACAGGGTGCAAAATTACGTTTTTTTCTCTAATTAACAAAACTTTTTCCCGAATAATCGTTGTTATTAAGGATTTTTTTCATTCTCTTCATCCTCGTTAAGTCGTTCTGTTACAACTTGAAGGAGCAAGCGAAGGGCTTTGTTGGTGGCGATGGCGAGGTTGATATCACGTCCGAAATCGTTTTCCAACTTCAAGGTGCGAAGATTGTCTTTGGTTCCGCAAGCAATCCAAATGGTCCCCACAGGAATGTCAGGAGTACCGCCACCGGGGCCTGCAACGCCAGTCACTGACACGGCAAAGTCTACGTTTAACGCCTTGATGGCACCCAAAGCCATCTGTCGTGCCACATCTTCACATACGGCAGTTTGTGCTTCCAGCGTCTCGTGCGACACCTGCAAGAGGTTTTCCTTCACCTCATTGGTGTAGGAGATGATGCCTCCCTTAAAGTAATTGGAGGCACCAGGAATAGCAATTAGGGCCTCCCCTATTCTTCCGCCCGTACAACTTTCGGCCGTACCTACGGTATAGTTAGAGTCATAAAGCAGGTCGCCTATTTGTCGGGATATGGTTTTTGTTTCAAATTCCATGTTGTTGTGATAATGTTATTGGTTATTAATAGCTTCTATTTGAACGTCACTTTGGAGAACGCGGGCAAGTCAATGGAGGCAAAGTCTTTGTCGCGATACTTGAAAGTACCCACACTGGCTATCATCGCTGCGTTGTCGGTGGTGTAGCTAAACTTGGGAATATAAATGGTCCATCCGTATTTTTTGGCATGTTCACGGAAAGCATTGCGCAACCCGTTATTGGCCGACACGCCACCAGCTACGGCCACATGGGTGATGCGGGTTTGCTTTACGGCCAGTCGGAGTTTCTTCATGAGGATGTCCACAATGGTGTATTCAAGGCTGGCTGCAAGGTCTTGCTTGTGATGTTCAACAAAATCAGGGTCTTCTTTCACCCATTTTTGCAAACTGTAGAGGAACGACGTCTTCAGTCCAGAGAAAGAGTAGTCAAGTCCGGGGATGTGCGGTTCGGCAAAAGAATAGGCTTTGGGATTGCCCTGTCGTGCCAGTTTGTCGATGATTGGTCCGCCCGGATAGCCCAAGCCCATCACCTTTGAACACTTGTCGATGGCTTCTCCTGCGGCATCATCAATGGTTTGTCCCAACACTTGCATGTCATTATAGGCGTTTACCTTCACTATCTGTGAGTTGCCACCTGACACAAGCAAGCAGATAAAAGGAAAGGGAGGAGCTGAACAGTCGTCGTCGCTTTCCTTGATGAAGTGGGCCATCACATGCCCCTGCAAGTGATTGACGTCTATCAAGGGGATGCCCAATGAACGGGCAAAACCTTTGGCAAAACTTGTTCCAACGAGCAAAGAGCCCATCAGTCCCGGGCCTCTTGTGAAGGCTACTGCCGAAAGTTGTTCTTGAGTGATGCCTGCGCGCTTGATGGCCTGGTCGACAACAGGCACCACATTCTGCTGATGTGCACGTGAAGCCAACTCTGGTACAACACCGCCATAGGCCCGATGCACCTCCTGCGAGGCCGTTACATTGCTCAGCAGCACACCGTTTCGCAAAACGGCGGCCGAGGTATCGTCACACGACGACTCTATACCTAATATATATATATCTTCCAATGGTTTGTTCTCCTCTTGCTCGTTAGTAGGTTAAAATCTCTACGCCATGGTCGGTCATCAGGAAGGTGTGTTCCCATTGGGCGCTCGGCTTTTCATCGCCGGTAATAACTTCCCATCCATAGGGGTCGTCGGCATCTATAAACACCTTCCATGTGCCCATGTTGATCATAGGTTCTATGGTGAACACCATGCCCGGAACGAGCACCATGCCCGTACCACGATGTCCGTAGTGAAGCACTTCTGGCTCTTCGTGAAACTCCACTCCGACGCCATGACCGCACAAGTCGCGAACTACTCCGTAGCCGTATTTCTCGGCATGTTTCTGCACTGCCTGTCCTATATCGCCTACATAACCGAACGGTTTGGCTGCTTCGGCACCCACCTCAAGACACTCTTTGGCGACACGCACGAGTTGTTCTTTTTCTGGAGTGGTCTTGCCGATGACAAACATACGGCTGGCATCAGCATAATAGCCGTCTACGATGGTGGTCATGTCCACGTTGACGATATCTCCTTCCTTCAATACATCTTCTGGTTTGGGTATGCCGTGGCAAACCACTTCGTTGATGCTGGTGCACACGCTCTTGGGATAGCCCTCATAGTTGAGGCAGGCGGGAACGGCATTATGGTCTTTGCAATACTGCATACAGATGTCGTCTATCTCCTGAGTGTTCATTCCTTCGTGTATCTGGGCTGCCACTGCGTCCAGACAACCAGTGTTGACGACACCACTCTTACGAATGCCTTCAATCTGTTCGGGCGTCTTAATGAGTTGACGTGTAGGCACGAGTTTTCCTCGTTTTTCCAAATCCATCATCTTCAAGTCCAACTCTGTGGGCTTCTGTCCTGGCAAACAATGCCATCTTTTCTTCTTGAATATCATTGTATCAAGTGCGTTTAAAAGTTCTATTCCAGTGCTCCTCGCCGTTCAATGTGGAGCGATGCCATGCGCTTGGCATTGTCCTTTGGCAGATAGAGACGTATATCGAGGTCGTCTTTGGCAAACTTGAAGACCTTGAAATCATCGTTTTCTGTCACTCCTTTCGAGTCTATCCGACTATAGGTTATCTCGTCTGCCGTAGTGCCAATGCTGTTGGGATCGGAGTAGAGAACATCCATTGCCACCACTTTTCCTCCTTTTTGGTTAACAATGACCAGTGAGCCCGTTCCATACCACTGCAAATTGTCGGCAATATGAACGTCTCCCTTGGTGTAATAGATGTCATGGGTAAATCCTTCGGCTTCGGTGAGAAGGGTGTATCCCTTGTCGGCTATCGACCGCAATTGGGCTTCTCCATTGAAAATCTTCAAAGCGTCAATATAATAAAAATCGCCCGTTTGGGCTATAGCGGTTATGCTCGTTGTGAGCATTAACAACAAAAAAAGTACTGCCTTTTTCATTTTCATGATCTTTCTTCGGTGCCCTTGTCACCTTTAAAACGATTGCAAATTTACCAAAAAATCTTCCAACTCGTGCCATCGCCTCTTATTTTTTAGCTTTTTTCAATTTCCGCAAATGACCAAGAGGATGCCTTTCACGGGCGGACGATGGTCACGAAATACGATAAAACACTTTGTGCTTCGGCTGAAAGTGAGTATCTTTGCGGTCAAAAAGCAACAGCCATGATTGTAAAATCCTCCGAATTTGTCATATCCTCCCCTACAGTGAGCCGTTGTCCCGCCGACAACAAACCCGAGTATGCCTTTATCGGCAGAAGCAATGTGGGCAAATCCACGCTCATCAACATGCTCTGCAACCACAAAAACCTTGCCAAGACTTCTGCCACACCCGGCAAGACCTTGCTCATCAACCATTTTCTTATCAACAAGGAATGGTATGTGGTGGACCTGCCTGGCTACGGTTTCGCCAAAGGCAGCAAGACCATGCGCAACAAACTCGAACAGATGATTTCACAATATCTCCTCCAGCGCAAGCAACTGGCCAATGTGTTCGTCCTCATTGACATACGGCACAAGCAGCAACTCATTGACAGGGAGTTTGTAGATTGGCTCGGGAAAAGCCAGATTCCCTTTACCATTGTCTTTACCAAAGCCGACAAGCTACCTACCACAAAGGTGAAACCGGCAGCCAACGCATGGATGAAAGAGTTGGAAGACAGCTGGGAAGAACTTCCACCTTATATTATAACAAGCTCTGAAAAGAAGTTGGGCCGCGATGAAGTGCTCGACTATATCGAAGCCATCAACAACAACTGGGACCAACCTTCACAAGCGTTATAATCAATGGCAGCCACACCTTATTTAGACGTACAGGGGCTCACAAAGAGTTTTGGAGCCGATGTTTTGTTCCGCAATATATCGTTTGCCATTGCCGAAGGCCAGCGCGTAGGCCTCATTGCCCAAAACGGAACGGGCAAATCAACCCTACTTTCGGTACTGACTGGCAAAGAAGGCAAAGACAGCGGCAGCATCATCTACAAGAACGACCTGCGTGTGGGCTATTTGGAACAGGCCCCCTCGTTCGACCCAGAAGAGAGTGTGCTGGACGCATGTTTCAACCATCAAGGCGATCCGGAGAAGGTTTTAAAAGCCAAACAAATACTAACCCAACTGAAACTGACCGACCTTGAACAACCAATGGGCCAACTTAGCGGTGGACAACAAAAGCGCGTTGCTCTTGCCAACACTCTTATCACATCGCCAGACATGCTTATCCTCGACGAACCCACCAACCATCTCGACCTCGAAATGATAGAATGGCTCGAGGGTTACCTGTCGCGTGGCAACAAAACGCTGCTTATGGTCACACACGACCGGTTCTTTCTGGACCGCGTTTGCAACCTAATACTTGAGCTCGACGACAAAACCATCTACACCTATCGAGGTAACTATTCCTATTATCTCGAGAAACGACAGGAGCGCATCGACGCCAGAAGGGCAGAAATAGCCCGTGCCAACAACCTCTATCGCACCGAACTGGAATGGATGAGGCGGATGCCACAAGCACGTGGCCACAAAGCCCGCTACCGAGAAGAAGCCTTTTACGAACTCGAAGCCAAAGCCAAACAACGCATCGAGGAACGGCAAATGCGCCTAAAAGCCTCCAACGTGTATATAGGATCTAAGATTTTTGAATGTCAATATGTCTCCAAAGCCTTTGGCAAAGAGGGCGCCGACGACCGAAAGGTCATCCTCAACGACTTCTACTACAACTTTGCGCGTTTCGAGAAAATGGGCATCGTGGGCAATAATGGTACCGGCAAGTCTACCTTTGTCAAGATGTTGCTCGGAAAAGTACCGCCCGACAAAGGCCGTTTCGACATTGGCGAGACCGTGCGCTTTGGCTATTTCTCGCAAGAAGGCTTGAAGTTTCGTGACGATCAAAAGGTGATTGACGTCATCACCGACATTGCCGACTACATAGACCTTGGCGGTGGACGCCATCTCACCGCCAGCCAGTTCTTGCAACACTTCCTCTTCAGCCCGGAAGAACAACACAACTATGTGGCAAAACTCAGCGGTGGAGAGAAGCGCAAGCTCTATTTGTGCACCGTTCTGATGCGCAATCCCAACTTCCTGGTGCTCGACGAGCCCACCAACGACCTCGACATTCCCACCTTGCAGATACTTGAAGAATACCTGCAAGACTTTCCTGGTTGTGTCATCATCGTCTCCCACGACCGCTATTTCATGGATAAAGTGGTTGACCACCTGCTGGTTTTCAAGGGCAACGGAGTAGTAAAAGACTTCCCAGGCAACTATACGCAATACCGTGAATGGCTTTCGTTGTCGACAACACCAAAGGAGAAAGACAAGAAAAGTGCCACCGCTGACTCCGGAAAGACCAAAAAGAGCTATCGACATGATACCCGTGTGCGACTTTCCTACAACGAAAAACGCGAGCTTGAACAACTCACCACCGCCATTGCAGCACTCGAAAAAGAACAGAAAGACCTCGAAACGGCTCTCTGCTCCGGCACCCTGTCTGTAGAAGAGCTCACAGAGAAAAGCAAACGCCTGCCCCAATTAAAGGAAGAATTGGACGAAAAGGAAATGAGATGGCTCGAACTGAGCGAAAAGGAAGGTTAATTTCTGTTAACGCACCAAGCATTTCCACCTACAGAAGAAACGGTTTAAATAAAAAATTACTACTTTTGCAGTCGTCATTTAAGACACACTACCAGTGTTTCCAGTCGTGAAACACCATAAAAAAGCAAAATCCTTATACATATTTTATATATGCTTAATAAAGAAGAACTATTATCGAAAGATGCATCTGAGTTGGAGAGCATTGCTCAAGAGCTTGGTGCTGAATTCAAACCTGGTGACGACAAAGAGAACATTGTCTACGCCATTCTCGACAAGCAAGCAACCGATGAAGCATCTGCTCACCCCCTTACAGCCACAAAACGCCGCCGTACACGCATCACACGCAAAGAAACCGACCGCGTTTACACCGTTAAAGGCAAAGAAGGGGAAAACTTTGATGTAAAGAAGAACAAACCCACTGGCGACCTGCCGGCAACACCTTCTCTCTTCAAAGACGAAGAACCAGCAGAGAAACCAGCCAAGAAAACCACCCGCTCGCGCGCCAAGAAAGCGGAAACAACAGACGAAGACGCACCCGCCGAGGCTCCAAAACGCCGCACCCGCAAAACTAAAGCAGCCACAGAACCGGAAGTTGCCACTGAAACCGTGGCAGAAGAGACAACAACACCCACCGAAACAAAAGTGGCCGAAGCGGAACAAGCACCCGTTGTCGACACTGTCGAGCCAGCCACCGACCAACATACGGTGCCCGAAGAGGCTTTTGCTGGCAACCAGGATGAGCCTAAAGACAACAGCCTCATTGAGAAGTTGCAAGCCAAAGTCAACGCCCACAACGAAGAAGTTGCTGCCACAAACGATGCAACATTGCCAACAGGAGTATGGGAAGGCGACCCTGGTGACGGTACAGACTTTATACCTGTTGTTGACTTACCCATCGAAGACCAAAGTGCCGTTCCTACTTTCGACATCTTCGACCGGCCTATGGCTCCCACAGTCAGCAACTCCCCACAGCCCTTCCAGGCACACAACAATAACAACAAGTTTAATTTTGACAACCTCATCACGGCCAACGGCGTTCTTGAGGTAATGCCTGACGGATATGGTTTTCTTCGTTCCAGCGACTACAACTATCTCTCATCGCCAGACGACATCTATGTAGCTTCACAACAAATAAAGCGCTATGGACTGAAAACAGGTGACGTTGTAGAGTGTCATGTACGCCCGCCTCACGATGGAGAGAAGTATTTCCCCCTTACAGGCATTGACAAAATCAACGGACGCGAGCCTTCGGAAGTGCGCGACCGCATACCGTTCGAGCACCTAACACCGCTCTTCCCCGAGGAAAAGTTCACCCTTTGCGGCGATCCGAAGACCACTAACATCAGCACACGCATCGTTGATTTGTTCTCGCCCATCGGCAAAGGACAGCGTGCACTCATCGTTGCTCAACCCAAAACAGGTAAGACCATCCTCATGAAAGACATTGCAAATGCCATTGCAGCCAACCATCCCGAGGCCTATCTGATGATGTTGCTCATCGATGAACGCCCTGAGGAAGTTACCGATATGGCCCGCACTGTCAACGCAGAAGTCATCGCTTCCACCTTTGACGAGCCTGCCGACCGACACGTCAAGATAGCCGGCATCGTCCTTGAAAAGGCGAAACGCATGGTGGAATGTGGTCACGACGTAGTCATCTTCTTGGACTCCATCACCCGTTTGGCCCGCGCCTACAACACAGTGGCCCCCGCATCGGGTAAAGTGCTCACCGGTGGTGTTGACGCAAATGCCCTTCAAAAGCCGAAGCGCTTCTTTGGTGCAGCCCGTAACATCGAGGGCGGAGGCTCTCTGACCATCATCGCAACCGCCTTGATAGACACAGGCAGCAAGATGGACGAGGTGATCTTCGAGGAATTCAAGGGCACTGGCAACATGGAATTACAACTCGACCGCACACTTTCCAACAAGCGCATCTTCCCTGCTGTCAACCTTGTGGCTTCAAGTACGCGCCGCGACGACTTGCTACACGACGAGACCACACTCAATCATATGTGGGTTCTGCGCAAGAACATTGCCGACATGAATCCGATAGAAGCCATGAACGCCATCCACACACGCATGGTCAATACACACGACAATGCAGAGTTTTTACTCTCCATCAACTCATAACTCTATTAGAAACACAATCCTTACAAAACACAATAAGGAAAGGGCACCTTCACCATAAGGGGAAGATGCCCTATTTTTTTGTTGGTTTCTCCACTTTCAGCAACGGCTATTCTGCTTCGACAACGGAACAGACTGCATCGTTCATCAGATGTTGTTCACCGATTTGCTTACCATAAGTGGCAAGCAACTGTGCGTCTTTCCGGAAAGAAGCAAGCAGCGACAGGGCACGCTTGTCGCCCTTAATGCTCTGCAAATACTTCTTGAAGAAGTCCTGAGCTTCTGCCAACCGGTTCTTCATCCATTGGCAATAGCCCATGTTCAGGTAGTCGGTCTTGACGGGTTGCCGCTTCAGCAACTTGTCATAGAGCTCGGTTGCCTGGTCTACTTTGCCCAGATTGAGTTGTCCCCAAGCCAAGGTCCTCATCACATTGTTGTCATCTGGATTTTCATAATAGAGCTTGTAGAGCCATTGCGAAGCCTCTTCAAACTTTCCTTGTTCCATCTTGGCCAGACAAGCGCTTACCTGATAGAAGATGTAGTCGGGATGTTGTTCCACCAATAGCATGTAAAGAGTTTCGGCTCCAGCATAACATTGTTGTCCCAACAGGATGTTGGCCTTGGTTTTCAAGGCCAGTTCGTTGTCGGGTTGCTGGGCCAACAACTTGTTTAAGGAGAGCAGAGCTTCTGCAGCCGAATGGTTGTCGGAGGCTGCAAAGAACAGTCCTTTAATGAGCAGATAGTCAGCATCGGTTTCGTCGGCATAGGTAGATAGCAAGCGGTCCAGTGCTTTTGGCTTGTCGTTTCTGAACAGCCATTTTGCCACCCGAGTCTTTACCTTGTCAAACTTTGCCGAAGCGAAACAGGGAAGAGACAAGAAGAAGTCTTCTCTGTCGAAGGGATTTCCCGCCTGTTTGGCACGAGGCTGAAGGCGATAAAACCGATAGAGGTTCTGCAAATACATCCTACGTATGTGTGCGTCTGTATGGCAATCCACATCTTCATTCACCTTAACATATATTGAGTCGGTGCCCATCATCTCCTTCATCTCAGGGGGCAACTGGTCAACAATCTGTCCCAAGGCCAACACCAACGAGTATTTGTCGGAATCACAGAAGCCTCCTTGCTGAAGCAGTTTGCCCAAGGGAACCTGGTCTTTACACTTTTTCCTAACCTCATCAAGCTGGGGATGGTCGATGGTGAACGGATAAAACCAGTTGTGGAGCATCGAGAAGAAGGGGAAACGCTTCATGTGTGAGAATCCGCCATAAAAGACGTCGCTTCCCTGTTCAAACATTTCTCTCATCTTGTTCATGCTCTTTTCCACACGTTCCATCGCTTCTTCATCTGCTTCTGGGTGCAGAATGTCTTTCAAGGCATCGGGCGTTTTCTCTTTCAGTCCATGGCTGGTCATCACATAATTGGAGTTTTCCAAGAAGCTGGGCATAATGTCTTTTTCCACATAACGCGTGTCTTCTTCTGTTCGCTGGCAAAAGAACATCTGTTTTTGCAGGCTCTCTATGTCTTCCAAGAAGCGTTCGTCTTCTGCCAGTTGGTCCACCAAGGGTTTCAGAAAGGCCGTAAGCAGGTCGCCTCCACGTAGCGAGAAGCACATCCCCACCAAGGCACGCTGTCGCAGGTCGCGGTCATCGGTCTGGCGATAGACGTCTGCCAGAAAGTTGACCTTCTGCAAGTCAAAAAACCTTATAGAACTCAACGAGATGGCACTCACAAGGTTTTGCACGTCAAAAGCATCTATTGTGGGCGAGAGCAACGTGTCTACACCGTCTTTCCGCATACCTTTGCGCCACTGGCCTTGCATGAACAGCTTGTTGAACACCGTTTCCAAAAACTGGTGATGACTTGTCTTCAACGCCTGTGCTTTAGCTTCCCGTGTTGCTTCTGGCGCTAACGCCAACATGGCTTCGTCGCTCACATAGCCCTCAAGGGTCTCCTTGATTGCAGCCATCGTGGGAACCTCATCCTCGGCCACGCCCGATGATGTTTTGTACAGGCTGTTTTGCTCTCTGAAAAGAGCTACAATGGTGTCTGCAACAATACTGTAGAGTTGCAACCCCAACTGGTTGTAGAGTTGTTCGCGCTGGGGGTCGGCAATACCTTTCCCGAAATAATGCAACAAGGTTTTGAAGTTATTGTCTATCGTTTCAAACTCTTCATACCGTGGAAAAGCAGGAATTTGGCGAAAAGCCGTCTCGCCCAAGCTGAAGGCTTTCGCCACATTGCCGGCGACAACTTCCTTCTCTATCCTTGAAAAATCCTTTAAAAGGTCTGAAGTGTTTTGCCTGGAGTTATCCATATAAACGTATGATTATCTGTTTACAGAAAAGATTTGGCTCGGTGAATGTCGGCTGGCCGTGGCGCAACAATCCCTTCATAGTGTATCTTGGGTAACGCCTTTGCGGTCTTGGCGTCAAGATGCATATACTTCTCTATCAACGGGGCATAATGGGCTATACCGTGCTTGTTGATGGAATCACAAGCCCGCTGATAGGCAAAAAGGAAGTCGTTGAGCTGTTGTTCGCGCTTGGCAAGGTCGTCCAAGGCATTTTCGCGATAAGCCATTACGCCCATTCGGCTCATGTCGTTGCTATTGTCAACCAGCAGATGGCAACCTCCCAATCGCGCCTGCGTGGCCATAGGCTCCGGCAACCACGCCACTTCGAGTTCGCTATTCTGCATCATCTTCCATCTCAGACTTACATCATTTATCTGTGTCGGAAACGCTCTCCGCTTCAGCTTTCCTTTCTTTACAGCTTCTGTGGTGAGCATATCGGTCACCGAGTGGCGGGTCATTCCGATGAGCTTGTCTTGAAGCTGTGACAGAAGGGTGAGTTTTTGGTCTTTCGCTGCATATAGTTGCCAATAGGCAGCTGTGGTAGTAAGCGTTCGCAGATGGGTTCCTCGGTGTTCAAGGAAAGCCACTCTCACCAAGTCGGACACGCCCACTTGAACACTTCCGCCCACCAATGCTGTGTCGATATCCATCTGGGATGCGAACGTTCTTAGCCGGATATCCACCTTGGCGGTGTCATATAGCAAACTGTCTTTCAGCAGATAGACGGGCAGACAGTCCATCGTTGGAGTCACCGCCACCTTGAATGCAGCACGTTCTGCAGCTTGTTGTTGCTCACGTTGTTCTTTCGGGGAGAGCGGATGGCCTTTATGGTTTCCACAACTGCACACCGCCATCACAAAAGCCGCGACAAGCAGCCCTGTCAGCCAACTGAAACTATGGGAAATTTGCCTTTTCATTTCTTTGCAAAAGTAAGGATTTTATTTGTAATAAAGAAAATTATTGGTAAATTTGTACCACTATGGCAAAGGACAAGATAGCATACGTTTGCAGCAACTGCGGACAGGACTCGCCCAAGTGGATTGGCAAATGCCCCAATTGCGGGCAGTGGAACACCTTCAAGGAAATACGCATTGCAGCCGACACCGGGCAGCAAGCTGCCAAGATGGCTGCACAGACCGTAGCGTCAACCGTGCACGGCAAGAGCCGACCTGTCCACCTGAAAGACATTGCCAGCCACGAAGAGCCGCGCCTCGACCTTCACGATGCCGAATTCAACCGTGTACTGGGAGGCGGTCTGGTGCCAGGCAGCATAGTCCTTCTCGGCGGCGAACCCGGCATAGGCAAAAGCACCCTAACCTTGCAGACACTGCTCCACATCACCGACAAGCGCATTCTTTATGTTAGCGGCGAGGAGAGTGCTCACCAAATAAAGATGCGCGCCGACCGCCTATGCCCCGACAGCTCGCCCGACAATGTGCTCATCTTGTGCGAAAACAGTTTAGAAACCATCTTCCAACACATACGGGAAGAGATGCCCGAACTCGTTGTCATCGACTCTATACAGACCATTTCCACCAGCCAAATAGATAGCTCGGCAGGCAGCATCACCCAGGTTCGGGAGTGCGCTTCATCACTATTGCGCTTCGCCAAGACCAGCGGTGTGCCTGTCATCCTCATCGGACACATCACCAAGGACGGGGCGTTGGCTGGACCGAAGATACTGGAACACATCGTTGACACCGTCATACAGTTTGAAGGCGACCAGCATCATCTCTACCGCATTCTCCGCTCTGTAAAGAACCGCTTCGGCTCAACAAGTGAACTGGGCATCTACGAAATGCGGCAAGAGGGCCTTCGCCCTGTGGCCAACCCCTCAGAATTGTTGCTCAGCGAAGACCATGACGGCCTATCGGGAGTGGCCGTCAGCTCGGCAGTAGAGGGCATACGGCCTTTCCTTGTCGAGACACAAGCCCTTGTCTCGTCGGCCGCTTACGGCACACCCCAACGTTCTGCCACTGGTTTCGACCAACGCCGGCTGAATATGCTTCTGGCTGTGCTCGAAAAACGAGTGGGCTTCAAGCTCCTTCAAAAGGATGTTTTCCTCAACATTGCGGGCGGACTGCGTGTCACTGACATGGCCATGGACCTGAGCGTGATAGCGGCCGTGCTCTCCAGTAACGTCGACACACCCATCGAAACAGGATGGTGTATGGCTGGCGAAGTGGGGCTGAGCGGTGAGGTACGCCCTGTCAACCGCATTGAGCAACGGGTGGCCGAAGCCGAAAAGTTGGGCTTTTCCCATTTCATCCTCCCTGCCCACAACCTCAAAAGCCTCAACCGAAACAAGTTGCACATCGAACTACACCCCGTAAGAAAGGTGGAAGAGGCGCTGCGTGCCCTCTTCGGATAAGCCTCCCTACCCAACACACCGTCTTCCATCTCTCCACAACCATCCTCCTATGAAATACCTTTTCTCCCTTGCGCTACTGTTGCTCACCCTTCCTTTGGGGGCACAACGCCATCAAACCTTCAACGACCGCATACAGTCGGTAACGGTGATAGCCAACGACAACTGGCAGTCGCTGCCCATTTACGAACTGGACAATGGAGCCGTCAGCATCGACTTTGACGACCTTACACACGAATATCACCGCTATGCCTACCGGTTGGAACACTGCGAAGCCGACTGGACACCGTCCGACCAACTCTTCGAAAGCGACTTCTGTGAAGGGTTTGCCGATGGCAACACCATCGACAACACAGGCCAAAGCACACTTACCAACACACTCTACACCCACTACCGGCTCACCTTGCCCAATCAGCAATGCCGCCCAAAGATAAGCGGCAACTACCGGCTCACCGTCTACGACGACAACGACAACGACCGATCACCTTTGCTCGAAGTATGCTTTATGGTGACAGAGCCTGGCACCCATCGCATGGGAGTGAGCCTGCAAGTGACGGGCTCTACCGATGCCACCATCCACGGGCTTCACCAGCAGGTGGCCATGGTCGTCAACTATGGACCTTATAGCGTCACACGCCCCTCCGAGCAGCTACACACCGTCTTGCTGCAAAACGGACGATGGGACGATGCCCGACGGGACGCTACGCCACAGTATGTGATGGCAGACGGACTGAAATGGGACCACAACCCAGCCTACATCTTCCTGGCAGGAAACGAATACCGGAAATTTGAAATCCTCTCTACCGATGTTGCCTCAATGGGTATCGACCATATAGGATGGGACGGGGCCGACTATCATGCCTATCCCTTCGAGGCACTGCCTCGCCCCAACTACCTCTACGACGAGGATGCCGACGGCGCTTTCCTCATCCGCAATAGCGACAACATAGACATTGACACCGAAAGCGACTATATGAACGTTCACTTCCAACTGCAAACCGACCATCCGCTGCAAGGCGAAATCTACCTGAACGGCTGGTGGACATTCGACCGGTTTCTCCCAAAATACAAGATGGAATACAACGACACCACACACATCTACGAGGCAAGCGTTCCACTCAAGCTGGGCTACTATAGCTATCAATACCTGCTTGTCAACAATGGCAAGGCCCGTCCCCTTCCTTCTGAGGGTTGTTTCTGGCAAACCGAAAACCGCTATCAGGCACTTGTCTACTTCCGCCCGACAGGCGGACGCACCGACAAACTGGTGGGATACAACGAGACAACCTTTCAAACAAGATGAAAAAAGTGGACTGCAAAGAGACGAGTTACAAAAACTTTTCGTAACTTTGCATTCGGTTTTGGAAGATTGGCAGAGTGACCGAATGCGCTGGACTCGAAATCCGGTATACCCTTTTTCGGGTATCGGGGGTTTGAATCCCTCATCTTCCGCAAAGAACGAGCGCCTTTAAAAGGTGCTCTTTTTTATTTCACATCAAATCACAAACACATGAAAGATTCTGTAATTGTTGTTAGCGGAGGACTCGACTCCATCACCATGCTATACGAATATCAAGACGATATCGCCTTAGGCATCTCTTTCGACTACGGACAAAACCACGCTTCAAAAGAACTGCCACTGGCTAAGCTCCACTGCCAACGGTTGGGCATACCCCACATCACCATCCCCCTGCAGTTTATGCACCAGTATTTCAAGAGCTCACTGCTTGAAGGCGCAGACGCCATTCCTGAAGGACGCTATGATGAAGACAACATGAAATCGACCGTTGTACCCTTCCGCAACGGCATAATGCTTGCCATCGCCACCGGCATAGCCGAAAGCCATAACCTCAAACGCGTGTTTATCTCCAACCATGCCGGCGACCATACCATTTATCCCGACTGTCGACAAGGTTTCATTCAAGCCATGAACAAAGCCACTCAAGCAGGTACTTTCGTTGGCGTAAGCGTGGTTGCACCATACACCAACATCACCAAGGCCGACATTGTAAAACACGGATCACGTCTCGGCATCAACTATGCAGAAACCTGGAGTTGCTACAAAGGAGGTGAAAAGCACTGCGGAAAGTGCGGAACATGCCAGGAACGAAAAGAGGCTTTCCTGCTGGCTGGCGTGGAAGACCCTACCGAATATGCAGAAGAAGAATAGGTTCAATCGTGACAATGACCATTCTCGACAACGACCCACACAATAAATTCCGCTACAGAACGTTATAAAGAAGTTATGAAACAGACCAAACGACTTCTTTATATACTCCTGGTGATGCTATTGACAGGCACTGCCATCGCACAAGCACAGACATTTACGCTGCAAGGAAAGGTGGCGGACAAAGACGGAAACCCCATCGAACTGGCTTCCGTATCGGTGTTCTCACAAGGCAAACTCGTCATGACCAACCTCAAAGGCGAGTTCAACATGACCCTGCAAAGCGAAGATTCGGTGAAGGTACGCTTCGCCATGGTGGGCTACAAGACCAAAACGCGCGTACTTCATCACCCCCGCGGCAAGCAAACGCTGCTCATACAGCTCGCCGACGACAACCTTCTGGGTGAAGTGGTTGTGGAAGGAAAGACCCCACAACACGGCACGACAAAAGACCTTGACGTCAAAACCGTCAAGCAAGGACCATCCACTTCGGGCAACGCCGTCGAAGAACTCATCCAAAGTCAAGCCGGTGTGTCTACCCACTCCGAACTTAGTTCACAATATAACGTGCGGGGCGGTTCGTTCGACGAAAACTCCGTATATATAAATAATGTGGAAGTATATCGCCCATTCCTGGTTCGTTCGGGCCAGCAGGAAGGCCTTTCCATCATCAATCCCGATATGGTGGAAAACATAGGCTTCTCTACTGGCGGCTTCGAAGCCAAATACGGCGACAAGATGTCGTCGGCGCTGGACATCACTTACAAACGTCCTAAACACACCGAGGGCAGCATCGCTGCTTCACTGTTGGGAGCAAGCGGCTACTTCGGGTTGGCTGCAAAGAACTTTACATGGACCAATGGCCTAAGATATAAAACCAACAAATATCTCTTGGGCTCGCTTGAGACCAAAGGCGAATACAAACCTACCTTCTTGGACTATCAGACCTACCTGTCATGGCAACCCTCCAAACGCTGGCAGATAGACTTCATTGGAAACATCAGCGACAACCATTACGACTTTGAACCCGAAGACCGGGAAACCAACTTCGGCACAATGGAGAACGTAAAGAAATTCCGCGTCTACTTTGATGGACAGGAGAAAGACCTCTTCCGTACCTATTTCGGCACGGTAGGACTTACCTATAAGCTGAACAACAACAAAACCAGCTTCTCCCTTCTCGCCTCGGCATTCTCAACCAAAGAGCAGGAAACCTATGACATACAAGGACAATACTGGCTCACACAGACCGAAACAAGCGAAAATCTCGGCGTAGGCACCTATATGCAACACTCGCGCGACTACCTGCGCGCCAACGTCCAGGCTTTCAAACTCCTGTTCAAACACCGAGCAGCCAAACACAATGTGGAAGGCGGACTGACCTATAAGTTTGAAAACATCAAGGAAAACTCTTCCGAATACGAATATCGCGACTCAGCAGGCTACAACGTCCCGCATACCGGCAACGACCTGTACATGGTGTATGCACTAAGGGCAAAGAACGAGCTCAACGCCAAACGGCTTGAAACTTACCTGCAAGACACATGGCACTTCCAAAGCCACAACGACTCGGTGCCTACCCTCTATACGCTCAACTACGGTGTCCGCTTCTCCCATTGGGACTTTAACGGCGAAAGCATCTTCTCGCCCCGCGCCAGCCTGACCATCGTCCCCAGCTTCAACCGCAACCTTACGTTCCGTCTGGCCACAGGTCTCTACTATCAAGCACCGTTCTATAAGGAGCTGCGCGACACTTCCACGGTGAACAACATCACCTATGCCACACTCAACAAGAACGCCCGTTCGCAACGCTCCATCCACGCCATAGCCAGCATGGACTATCGTTTCAATATGCTGGAACGCCCCTTTAAGTTCTCGGCAGAAGTCTACTACAAGGCCATATCGCGCTTAGTGCCCTACTCGGTCAACAACGTGAAGGTCGTCTATTATGGTGACAACGAAACCAGCGGCCATGCCATGGGTTTGGATCTCAAGCTCTTCGGAGAGTTTGTGCCGGGAGCCGACTCGTGGCTCACCCTGAGCGTCATGAACACACGAATGAAACTGGGCGGCAAGAGCATTCCTTTGCCTACCGACCAGCGCTTTGCCTTAAACCTCTATTTTACCGATTATTTCCCTGGAACCACCCGTTGGAGAATGAGCCTGAAACTGGCCTATGCCGACGGACTGCCCTTCTCGGCTCCTCACAGAGAGCTCGAAAGCAACTCGTTTAGGGCTCCTGCCTACAAACGCGCCGACATCGGCATGAGCTACAAACTCTTCGACAACGGCGAACGTGACCGCAAAAGCCCCTTCAGAAATGTGTGGTTGGGCGTTGACTGCCTAAACCTGTTTGGCATAAACAACGTCAACTCCTATTACTGGATAACCGATGTAACCGGACAACAATATGCTGTGCCCAACTATCTCACAGGCCGGCAAATCAATGCCCGCGTGCTATTCGAGTTCTAAACAAAGCTTATTGTTTCATCTTTACCATAAACGGGCCTACCAAACGGGCCCGTTTTTTGCCTTCGGGCTGGGTATACAACATGTAGGCCCCGGCTGGAAGACCACTGATATCTATGGCAGATTCGTAGGCATTAAGGAACTGGCGCACCTTTACCCCTTGCATGCTCTTGATGCAATAAAGGCTGGTTGTGGGTGCATGACCGTCATCGGGCAAACTGAGCGTACGCCCGTCGTTGGCCAAAAGGTTTTCGCTCTCTACCAAGTCATGACTTTGTGTGGCAGCACTCTCGTTGCCGTAATGGTCCATGGCCGTCACGGCAAAATAGAGATGAGGGGCACGCTGACAGCCACCACGCACGTCCAAACTTTTTCCTTCGTAACGCTGCATGAGCAGATTGCGGGCATCTGACACGTCAACGGGATAGACGTCAGAAACATAAACGTTGTAGTAAGGGGCACGGCCTTGCCACTTGAGCAAGCCATGCGACAGTTCCACATGGGTGGGTTGGGCCGGCTTCTTCTGGCTCGCCCACGTCATGGCCGGCACCAGAGCGGGATAAGGCGAATAAAACTCGGTGGTAAAGTCGAGAATACCCTTTTGGTTACGCACCAAGTTGATGGCCGAGAAGTGGGCCGTTCCCAGTCCGAGTTGGCGTACCACCATCATCTCGCGTGCCACATCAGGCAGCTGCCAGTGGCCTTCACGAGGGTCGAGGAAGTAAGTACCCAAACCAGCAGCAACGGTACGTCCGCACGAATTTTCTTTCCAGTCGGCAGCAAAGGGATAGAAGTTGTTGCCTTGATAGTACATCATGGGATAGAGCTGGTCCATCAGTCCCTGTTTGAGCCAGGCCTGCGCCTCCTGAAAGACACGGTCGCGTGCATTCCAGTCGCGTGAAGAATAGCGAGGTAGGTCGGCATACTTGCCCAACGGCGAGCACGACATCTTCACCCAAGGCTTGATGGCCTTCACGGTGTCGTGTATGCGACGCACTATGGCGGTGATATAGCCCCTGCGACGGTCGGCTTCTTCGGCCGAGTCGGCACGTGGCCACAATTCGGAATAGCGTATAAAGTCGAGGTGAATGCCATCCACATCGTAGCGGCTCACCATCTCACCACACAGACTGGCCAGATAGCCCGGCACCTCTTCGTAGCAGGGATCGAGGTAGGTGCCCGGCTGAAAGCGCCGCATGGGAAATCCTTTTTCACGCAACCGGCGCGCACCGATGCCGTTATAGGCTCCCACAGGTATGGCCGCTATCCAGCATTGTATCTCAATGCCCCGCTTGTGACACTCTTTCACAGCGAAAGCCAGCGGGTCGTAGCCGGGGTCGCCGTCTTCCGTGCCCGTCAGGCTCTTGTGCCACGGTTCTATCTTCGAGGGGTAGAGCGTGCAAGCACCCACGCGTGTCTGCATCAGCACGGTGTTGATGCCAGCCTCCTTACACTGGTCGAGCATCTGGCAGAGTTCCTCTTGCTGTTGTTGCCGCGTAACGTCGTCAACCGCCCGCGTCTTTGGCCAGTCCATATTGTGGAAAATGGTTATCCATACGGCTCTCACCTCCCGTTTGGGCGGACGCTCCGTAAGGGCCGGCTGGGCCGGTAACAACATTGAAACCAAAAGAAACGACAACAGGAAAGCCAACTTTTTCCGAAGAGAATGCATATTTGAATATTTATATATTTGTCTGTTTATTGAAATACTTTTTTACCTTTTCAGCGGCTGCAAAGGTAGCATTTTTAGGCGAAATAAACAAGCTTTTATCATGTTTTATAACTTATTGATTATCAACATGTTGTGTTGTGGTTTGTAAAACCCCGTGTTTTAGCTCCTAAAACAGCCGGTTTTAGAGGCTAAGATGCCGTGTTTTAGAGGCTAAAACGGCCGGTTTCAGAATTCAGCCGTCCCAGAGGCAGAAAACGACTTGCCAAAATACGTTAGAGAAAACGCAAAAATAGCCCGAGAGTTTGGGCAGTTCAAAGAAAACAACTAACTTTGCATATCTAAACAATAGAACAGACAAATGATATCATTCGGCATTTCGTTGATAGCCCTCATTGTGGGCTATCTTGTGTACGGAAAGATGGTCGAGCGCCTGTTTGGCCCCGACAATCGTCCAACGCCAGCCGTATCGATGGCCGACGGAGTAGACTATGTGCCCCTGCCCACGTGGAAGGTGTACATGATACAGTTTCTAAACATTGCTGGCACCGGCCCCATCTTCGGTGCATTGATGGGAGCTAAGTTCGGTCCTTCGGCCTATCTGTGGATTGTGTTCGGCTGTATTTTTGCAGGAGCCGTACACGACTATCTATCAGGAATGTTGAGCGTGCGCCATGGCGGAGCCAACTTGCCCGAACTGGTAGGCATCTACCTTGGGCGCAGAACCCGTAGCGTGATGCTGGCTTTCTCGGTGTTGGTGCTCATGATGGTGGGTGTGGTGTTTGTATATAGCCCCGCCGAAATCTTGGGACAGTTTGGCGGCAGCGAGACAATGTGGGTAGTAACCATCTTTGTCTACTACATCTTCGCCACAATGCTACCTATCGACAAGATAATAGGCCGTTTCTACCCCATCTTTGCCTTTGCCCTATTGTTTATGGCAGTGGCGTTGATGGCGGTGTTGGTAATGAAATGGCCCTCCCTTCCCGAGATATGGGACGGATTGGGCAACTGGGGCACCACCCATATAGCCAACTTCAAGGAACAGCTCTTCCCCTGTCTGTTCATCACCATCGCCTGCGGAGCCATCAGCGGCTTCCACGGCACCCAAAGCCCGCTAATGGCACGTTGCCTAAAAAGCGAGCAAATGGGACGGAAGGTGTTCTACGGTTCAATGATAACCGAAGGAATTGTCGCTCTCATCTGGGCCACAGTGGGCATGTACTTCTTCTACAACAGTCCGCAACCCGGATATGAGCTGCTTGCAGGAGGAGCCGTCAAGGGTGCAGCCACCTCGTCGCCAGCCATCGTCAAGATAGTTTGCGAAGGTTGGTTGGGCATCGTGGGCGGCATAATGGCCGTACTCGGCGTAGTGGCAGCCCCCATCACCAGCGGCGACACGGCGTTCCGCTCAGCCCGCCTCATCATAGCCGAGGCATTGAAGCTCAACCAAAAGTCCATCTCAAAGCGATTCCTCATCGCCATACCGATGTTTGTGGCAGCCATTGCATTGCTGTTCTGGCACATGAACAACGAGGATGGCTTCCAAACACTATGGAACTGGTTTGGCTGGAGCAACCAAACTTTGGCCGTATTCACCCTCTGGACAGTCACCGTCTACTTGGTTCAGCAAAAGAAAAACTTCCTCTATACCCTCATTCCGGCCTTGCTGATGACCACCGTCTGCTCCACTTTCCTCTTCGTTAGCAACCAGGCCTTCGGACAATGGCTGCCCGAAAACGTTGGATATGCCTTAGGCATAGCATTCCTCATCGTGGCCGTGATATGGTTCACGGTGTGGTACAGGAAATTCCAACGCGCTTAAACGGCATCTTGCCGACAAACCGACAAACCGTAAAATTCAAAATAAAAGATTTATGAAGAAAACGCTATTGCTCCTCGCTGTGCTCATGCTGAGCATTACCGCGAACGCACAATTCCGTAAAGGCAAAGGCTATCTGGGCGCATCGCTCACCGGCCTCGACCTTCACTACAACAGTAACGACAAGCTGAACCTGGGCGTTGAAGCCAAAGCCGGCCTAATGACGTGGGACAACATGATGCTCCTGGCGCAGGCTTCGTTCCAACATAGCGGCAACGATGCCGTGGCCGACCACTTCACCGTGGGCGTGAGCGGACGTTACTATATCGTACAAAACGGACTATACCTTAGCGCCGGCGTTAAACTGCTGCACGCCAACCACAACTACAACGACATCATGCCTGGGGCAGAAGTAGGCTACGCCTTCTTCATCAACCGCTCTGTAACCATCGAGCCGGCAGTCTATTACGACCAGTCGTTCAAGAAAAGCGACTATTCTACCATCGGACTGAAAGTGGGATTAGGCATCTATCTCTTCGATGATTGAAAAACTGCCTTCCCATCTGCTCGAAAACGCTGTCGAACAGCTTAGCCAGCTACCAGGCGTAGGGCGCAAGACCGCCCTTCGCCTTGTGCTTTATATGCTAAGACAACCCACCGACAACACCGACAAGCTCACCGATGCGCTCCACCATGTGCGGCACGACATCTGCCACTGTCGCGTGTGCCACAACATCAGCGACACCGAGGTGTGTCCCATTTGCGCCGACCAGCGGCGCGATAGCCACACCGTTTGCGTGGTAGAAAACGTGCAGGACGTGATGGCCATCGAAAACACTCGACAGTACAACGGTCTCTACCACGTGCTGGGAGGCATCATCTCGCCCATGGACGGCATCGCCCCCGGCGACATAGAGATAGACTCGCTCGTCGAACGCGTACAGAACGGCGACATCAAAGAGGTCATCCTGGCTCTGGCCAGCACCATGGAGGGCGACACCACCGGCTTCTACATCTCCCGACGGCTGCAACCCACCAGTGTTGCTGTCAGCGTCATAGCACGCGGCATCAGCGTGGGCGACGAGCTGGAATACACCGACGAAATTACACTCGGGCGAAGCATCCTCAACAGAACACCTTTCGGAAAATGAAACGAACAGCCAAAATACTTCGAACAACTTTCTTCCTGTCCATCATCATCACCCTGCTCATCGTGGCAGCTTTTGAGACAGGACTCCTCGAAGAGGGCGCTTTGGCCGACCAAAGCTACCAGCACATTCACATTCTGCTGCAAGCCCTCATGATAGTGGTGGCATTAACCACCATCCCCCTCTCGCTAAAGCTCTTCCACATCCGCTTCGTTCACGACCGCCTCTCCGACGACGAAAGCCGAATGCCCACCCACCTGCTCCACTGGGGAGTACTCCGCATGGCCATGCTCTGCCTTCCCATGATGGCAGACATGACATTCTACTACCTCTTTGGGGCTGACGTGCGTTTCTTCTACCTATCGGTCATCACCTTTCTGTGCCTATTCTTCATCTATCCCTCCCTCGAACGCTGTCTGCAAGAGTGTGGCATAGACATGGGCGAAGAACAGTTTATTGAACCTGAAGACCCCTCTTCCAACCCCAACGACACAAAACAGGCATGAAGCTATCGGTTATCATCGTCAACTACAACGTCAAACACTATCTCGCCCAATGCCTCAACAGCGTGCAAACCGCCATTGCCGGACTCAACGCCGAGGTGATAGTGGTAGACAACCATTCGCACGACGGCTCGTTAGACTATCTGCGCGGTAGCTACCCATGGGTGCGCTTTGTGGCAAGCAACCATAACTTGGGCTTCGCACGGGCCAACAACATTGCCATCAGACAGGCCAAAGGCGAATACATTCTCCTGCTCAACCCCGATACCGTCGTGGGCGAAAACACCATAAAGACGGTCATCTGCTTTATGGACAAAACCCCCGACAGTGGCGGATGTGGCGTCGAGATGCTGCAAGACACCGGACAGGCAGCACGGGAGAGCCGTCGCGGACTACCATCACCCATGGTGGCATTCTACAAGATGATGGGGCTTTGTGCCGCATTTCCCCATAGCCGGCGCTTCGGCCACTACTACATGGGATGGCTGCCGTGGGACAAGGCCGCTCGCATAGAGGTCATCAGCGGGGCTTTCTGTATGCTTCGGCACGCAGCACTCGACAAAACAGGACTGCTCGACGAAGATTTCTTCATGTACGGCGAGGACATCGACCTCTCCTACCGCGTGCTCAAAGCGGGATACACCAATTGGTACGTACCCGCGCGCATACTTCATTATAAAGGCGAAAGCACACAAAAGTCAAGTTTCCGCTACGTCCACGTATTCTATGACGCCATGCTCATCTTCTTCCGCAAGCACTATAGCCACCTCAGCGGACTGCTCAGCTTGCCCATAAAAATGGCCATCTATGCCAAAGCCACGGCAGCTCTGACCACCATGACCGCCAACAGGGTGAGAAAAACCCTTGGCTTCTTCTCGCCCAACACCAGCCAACAGACCGAATACCACTTCTACGGACACCACAATAGCCTGCAGGAATGCCGACGTATAGCCGACGACAACGCCCTAAAGGCCACCTTCCACGAAATAGACAATGGAAAACAAAAGCCCAACCATCTATCGGAAGAACATCAATGGCCCAACGGCCACCTATCGGTGGTGGTCTACGACACATCAGCCTACACCTATCAGGAGGTGCTCGACATCTTTGCCAGTCAGCCCCTGCCACACGTTGCCATGGGATTCTACCACCCCCTGAAAAACTTCATCGTCACACCTAACGACATCTTCTCCTGACATGACAACACTTCCCGCCATCCGCCTGCGTGCCTTAGAGCCAGAAGATCTCGACCTGCTCTATCAGATAGAAAACGAGCGAAGCCTCTGGCACGTCTCAAGCTCCAACGTCCCCTACTCACGTTATGCCCTCCGCAACTTCATTGCCAACACTGGAAACGACATCTTTGCCGACCGCCAACTGCGACAAATCGTTGAAGACGACCTCGGAAAAGCCGTGGGCATAGTGGATTTGGTGAACTTCGACCCACGCAACCAACGCGCCGAAGTGGGCATCATCATCGCAAAAGACCGGCAACAACAGGGCTATGGCACCCAAACACTCGAAGCCCTCATCGACTATTGTCGCGAAATGCTCCAACTCCATCAGCTCTATGCCTACGTCCCCTGCTTCAACAAAGCCAGCCACCAGCTTTTTCTTAAAGCCGGATTTGTTGAACAAAACCTGCTGAAAGACTGGCTTTTACACAACAACCAGTTTGTTGACGCATGGCTAATGCAATATTTTTTGTAAAAAAATTGCCAACACTCTTGGTGGAACGGAAAACTTTTTGTACTTTTGCAACCGCTAACAGAGAAGCAGCCCTTTTAACAATTGGTGCGTTAGTTCAGTTGGTTAGAATGCCTGCCTGTCACGCAGGAGGTCA
>OIZT01000096.1_pt1 | contig 66770 bp, 47 predicted proteins | sample 1588611 | NCBI WGS metagenome assembly OIZT01 (sample SAMN03283278) | human gut metagenome | biome: human-associated habitat; material: feces | host: Homo sapiens | place: Peru | collected 2012
GGAACCGTTCCTTCGCGCAAACTTTACTTAAATTATTTATAATGCGTTTGCCCTGCTTTTTGAGTTCTATAAAATCTATTTTATCTGGTTCAATGCGCTTACAACAGCGTCAACACCGGCGCGGCCAACGTTAGTCGATTTTCCAGCTCCCCAGTACTGGTTTCCGTCTTCGCACGTAATCTGTACATAGGCAACTGCGGAAGTATCGTTTCCTGTTCCAATACTATGCTCATGGAATGCCGTTATGCTGAACTTAGGAGCAGGAATTTCAGAAAGCGCGCCAGCAAATGCGTCAAGAGGTCCGTTTCCAGTTTTTCCGATTGAATAGCGTTTTCCTTTCCATTCAACAACAGCACGGCAAGAAGTAGACTCGGAATTTTCTTTTCCTTCAAGATGAGTTTCAGCCAAATCAACAATTGAAAGATTTCCTTTCGCTTCAAGCCAATGCTTAACAAAAAGATTGTAGATTTCAGACTTGTCAAGCTCACGCTGGGATTCATCGGCAGCTTTCTTTATCAGCTCGCCAAGAGCAGGATGCATTGCCTTTGGAAGACAAATTCCGTATTCCTGCTCAAGAATATAAGCCGCTCCGCCTTTTCCAGACTGGCTGTTGATTCTGATGATTCCCTCGTACTGCCTGCCAATGTCGTGCGGATCAATAAGAATGTAAGGTACATCCCAAAGCGCGTTTTTAGGCATTTTTGTGCGCGCAGCCATTCCTTTTCTAATTGCGTCCTGATGGCTTCCGCTGAACGCAGTAAACACAAGCTCGCCAACATAAGGAGTACGCGGATTTATTTCCATTTCCGTAAACTTTGTATAAAGCTCGCCGACGCTCTGAATGTCATGGAAATCAAGCTGAGGATCTATTCCCTGGCTGTACATATTCAATGCAACATTCACTATGTCTAGATTTCCTGTCCGCTCTCCATTTCCAAAAAGGCAGCCTTCAACTCTGTCTGCTCCGGCAAGCAAAGCTAGCTCGCAGGAAGCAACGCCAGTTCCACGGTCATTGTGGCAATGTGTGCTTATAATTATGTTCTCGCGGTCGGAAATATGCTCTGCAAAATATTCAATCGCATCCGCATAAACATTCGGCGTATAGCATTCAACAGTTGTCGGAAGATTCATAATAATTTTGTTGTCCGCAGAACAGCCCCATTCATTTTTTACAGCCTCGCAGACTTCAACCGCATAGTCAATTTCAGTATGTGAAAAACTTTCCGGGGAATATTCAAGGCGGATTCTTTTTCTGTCCTCGTCGGAAAGGCAGGACTTTATGCACTTTACGCCGTCAACCGCAATCTGCTTGATTTCTTCCTTGGATTTATTGAAAGTATATTTTCTCTGCGCAGGTGAAGTCGAATTATAAATATGGAAAATCGCCTGTTTGCAGCCCTTGAGAGATTCCATAGTTTTCTTTACAAGAGCCTCGCGCGCCTGACACAAAACCTGAATCGTAACATCATCAGGAATATGATTTTCTTCAATAAGACGGCGGATAAATTCATATTCAGTGTCGCTTGAAGCAGGAAATCCAACTTCAATTTCTTTAAATCCAAGTTTTACAAGCAAATCAAAAAACGCAAGCTTTGTATCAATTCCCATTGGATTTACAAGAGCCTGATTTCCATCTCTTAAATCAACAGAACACCAGACCGGAGCCTTTGTTATTTTGTTTGAAGGCCACTTTCTGTTCGGAAGCTCAATGTCGCCAACGCGCGCATACTTTCCGTTCGGATTCATACTTGCATTCATAAATACCCCTTGTTTTATAAAAATACATTTTAATATAAAAAAAAGACCTGCCGCCAAACGACAGGTCTGTAATTTACAATAATAAGCACCTTACTAGCAACCGTCAGTCCGGCAAACAAAAGAGAAATCTAGCGCTAGTAGAAGAATTGCTTTTTTCATATAAATAGACTTTACAGCAAAGCATATAACGATGTCAAGAGAATGAAAATGAAATGTTTTCAAACATTTTCAAAAATTCCAAAAACAAAACTCAATGCATAAGCACAAAAAGCTTGTTCAGCGAATTTATAAAGTCTTCCGTTGACTCCTTTAGTTTTTTTAGGAACTCATCATCTCTTAAAGTTCCAAGCACAGCATTTTTTTCCTCTTCATTTCTAAATGTTATTGAGCGGAAATAATCTGTGAAATCTTTTTCGCGTATAGAAATCGAAGACTCAAGCATATTCATTGCAACAAAAGCAACGTCCTGCAAAATATCTTCAAAGTCGCCGGCATTAAATTCTGTAATTTTCTTGGAATAAAGAAATTCTATTATATAAACGGAATAGCGCGCCTTATATTCTGTGTAGTTTTTCTGGCAATCATCGTAATAAGTGTGAACTTGCTGCCAATTGTTTATACAATGCGATTTTATTTTTTCAAAAAGCCCTTCAACTTTTTCTTCTGGAATCAACTGGCCGCCAACATTGTACCATTTCGTATAAAGCGGAATTTTTTCAATTTCAGAAAAATCAGTCTGACAAAGACTTTCGCGGTTGTTTTTTAAAACATATTCCATCAAACTTTCAGCCGCAAAATACTTTAAAACACGGCGGTATTCCTTGTAGCCTTGCGCAGGCTTGTAAATAATCGCTCCGAATTTTTTCTGGCAACGGTCATCAGTAAGAAGAAATTTTGAGTCTGGATTCTGATGAAGATAATCTTTTGCAATCTGAAGAAGCGAAGCGGAATCCTTTGCAGACTTTGCAAGCTCCCGGAATTTTTCAAGAAGCTCAGGATAGGAATTTTCCTTTGTCATTTTCCGGCAGTCATCAGACGGAAGCTTTAAATATCTTGAAGTAAGTTCAACAAGCCTGTTAATAGAAAAAACAATTTCCTGCACAGTATCCGGGGCAAGAGGATTCGTTTCAATGTGCTGAACTTTTATAAACCTTTTGTCGCGCGCCTGAAATTTATATTTATTGCGCACAATTGCAAACATATTATGCAAAAACCAGTAAGCAGGAATAATATGAACAGTGCAGTCTTCGTAGCTTGGAGCAACCAAAGAAAATGGATAAGTTATATTCAGCTCATTTACATAGCTACCTTTTGAAGCAAGAACAAATGAAGCGAATTTTGAATCAAACTTAAAATCAGAGCAAAGTCCAGGCCAGAATCCACGGCCAGCAATCATCTCGCAGTCAGGACTTCTTGAATTGTGGTTAGAACCAATTGTCGCCGCAGAAGCTATATTGCTCTGCCCCATTACAGTTGAAGCAATCAGGAATGAAGAATTGTGATGCTGCTCATGGAAAGGAAAAATCAAGTTATTTAAAAGCTCGCAGCATGAAACTGTAGAATTGTCTCCAAGCACAGAATTTAAAAGACGTGCGCCGTATTTCAAGTGGCAGTTTCTTCCAATGACAAAACGGACTGCTATAGCCTGATAAAAAACATGGCTTCCAAAGCCCATTATTCCATTGACCATCTCCACGCCTTCTCCAATCTGGCTAGGCTCGTCCTCCGAAGAAAGAATCGTAATGTTTTTAAGCTTTAGAGCGCCTTTTATGTAAGCGCATGAACAGATCTTCACATCTTTTAAAAGCGTTGAATTTTTTATGACAACATCATCTTCTACAATTCCATAAGTTCCAAGCTCTTTTGATTTTCCAAATTCAGTAAGTTCAACAAAACGCTGCATAAGTTCTTTATCTTCACGGAATCTTGACCATAAAAAAGCATCAGCCGGAATCATATCAGCAAAAGGAAGAACTGCACGCCGGTTATTTTCGTTGCCAACGCCAATCCAAATTCTATTTGACTCAGGCTCGCCTTCTTTTAAAAGTCCCTCTCCAAATTTTGAATGTTCCGTGCACGACATTTCCATTATATTGAAGAGAATTACACGAGAGCCGATTTTGTAGTTTTCAAGATACCTTACATTTTGAACAGCGCAATTATCACCAATGCAAACATTCTTTAAATTTGAACTGTAAATTCCTGTCCGAAGCTTTAAATCATGGAACGAAATTTCAGAATCGAAAAGTTCTCCAATAATAACAGTTCCAGAAAAATCGCTCTGGCGGATTTGCGACGGATTAAATTTCCCATATTCAGAGCTTACAAAAAAATTTTTCCATTCAGAATCGGACGAAGAATTACCATTTTTTTCTAGAATTGCAATTTCTTCAGATGTTGGGTTTCTCTTTCCCTTTATAAAATCAGGATTTATTTTTTTTAAATTATCTATTTTAGAAGATGGAATTATTTTTAGCATAAATTCTATTATATACGACAAGTCAAGAAAAGCCAAGAAATATTTCAATTGGAAAAAACAAACATGAATGTTATAATGAAAACATGGCAAAAAAGATCTTCTTATGCGCAGCATTTTTTTTCTGTATTAACTTTGTTTTTTCCCAGGCCGAATCAGAAAAGGAAAACAAGCCGGAGCTAAGCATTTCAACACTTCAAAACGGACTCACAGTTTTTATACTTCCTGATGAAACAAGCGCGCTTTTAAATATTGAACTTGTTGTAAAAGCAGGTTTTTCAAGCCAGACTTCATCCACCGCGGGATTTTTTCCTTTATACACAAGGCTTTTTTCAAAATCAGAAAAAGCAAAAGAAATCTTAAAAGCGTTTTCGATACAGTCAGAATGCAATGCGGATTCTTCTATGTTCAAAGCAAAAGTTCCGCCTGAAAATTTAAAGATTTATCTGGAACAAATTGCACAATGCGCCGCTTCTCCAAATTTCAGCGACAAAGACATTGAAGATGAGCTTTCGCAAATGAAAACAGAAAGCCTTGCATATTCAAAAAGCACAACAGGATTTATAAACAGCGCAATTGACTCGCGGATCTTTTACAAAGAACCTTGGAAACATGATTCTGGAATTTATCCGGCAATTTTTTCAGGCTACAATGCAAAACAAGCAAGAGCAATTTTATATAATTTTGTTTCAAAAGAATTTTATACGCCATACAACAGCGCGCTTTTTATCACTGGAAATATAACAGAAAAAAAGGCTCTGGAAATTTCTCAGGAAGCATTTAAAGACTGGAATTCCAAAAGCACAGATTCAGTCTTTGAAAAATTCAAAACTGAAAATTCGCAGCAACGCAAAAGTAAAAAATTTGTTCTTGCAGCAAATGAGTTTTCTTCGGAGCTTACACAGATTGTTGTTCAATACACTTCACTGTCTCAAAACCAGGCGGATATTTTGTCATGCGCTTTCAACAATGAAAAATCAAAATATAAAACAATGGTTCCGCAAATTCCAGAACTAAATATAAGAAGCGCAGATTTTATAACAGCAGCCTCTGCAATAAAAAATGGAAACGCAAGATTTATTTTGCAAGCATTAATCGAAGAACCTCCGAAAGGAAAAAACATTGCAGACCAAGCGCAGACTTTTTTAGCCGGAACAGCGGAATGCGCAAATCTTACCGAAGATGAAATGAAACTTGCACAAAATGAAGTAATAAAAAAATACCAAGAACTTGAAGGAAATTCCAGCAATTTAATTTACAAACTTGCAGAATTCTGGGCAATGAATAAATTTGAAACACCTGAAACTTTTTACCAGAACTTTGAGGAATCCGTTTTTCAAGTAGAAAATGAAACATCAGAAAATATTTCAAAAGCAATTTTAAATGAAGAACCTTATATTTTTTTGCTCGTAAACAACACTGTTTATAAAAAGAACAAAAAATCATTTGATGAACATGGATATGAACTTGCAACACAAGAAAACGCTTCTTGGTACACAAATGAACTTCTTGCAAAAAAAGCAAAGCAAGAAATGCAAAAGGCACTTGAAAAATCCAAAGCAAATAAAAACCCAACGATAGAAATAAGACCTGCAGATTACTTTTACTTTAACAGCATAGAATCCATAAAACATCAAGAATTAAAAAATGGAATTCCTGTGTCAGTTAAAGAAAATCCAAAGTCAAAAACTGTCGCAGTTTGCATTTCAATTTCAGGCGGAAAATTGGCATCCCCAGAATCAGAAAAAAGTTTAAGAGCTGTTTTAATTTCCGCAGTTGCAAAAAATTCTAAAATAGTAAAAATAACAAGTCAAACAGACGAAACGATTTCATACATTTTATTTGAAGTCTTCAAAGAAGAACTAGAAAATGCACTCAAAAAGATTTCAGACGCACTGATTTATAAAACAGTTACTCCAGTGCAGGGAGACTTGCTTTTTAGAGAAGAAGGATATGAACAGAGACTGAAAAACGCAGATTTAGGTTTTCAAATGAAATCAAACGCTCTTGCATATCTTTACCGTTCAACTCCATTCAGCAAAATTTTTAGAATAGAAGAAAAAGAACGCAACGCTTCGTCATACCAAGCATTGCTCTTAGAATACACAAAACTTTTGGACGCTTCATTGTACTCAATTGTAATTTGCGGCGATATTGAATTTAATAAAGCCATAAAATATTGCCAAGACACATTTGAAATTTTAAAGGAACAATCTGAACGAAAAGAACTTGAACTTCCAAAACCATCATTCAAAAACAAAGAAAGAAAAGTCCAGCTCAAGCATATTTACACAACGGATCTTCCTGCAAAACTTGCACCCAAAGAATCTCCAAGACTTGTTCCAACAAAAAACTTTTTTGATCCGGCGCAGATTTATTTAAAATCGCCAGACAATACAGATGAAGATGTAGAAATTTTCAATTCGCTGCTTTCAATGCTGTGCACAGAAATTCAATCTGTTCTTGGAAACGAAATTTCATGCAAGGCAGAAGAAGCTTCAATAAAAATTCCAGTCGGAATAATTCAAGCAGACGAATTAAAAAGAACAGGAATATTTTTTGACGCTTACAAAATTGCAAGAGAAAAACTTATCAAAGAACTTTCTGAAGAAGAATACAAGAACTGGACTTGCGAAAAAATAAAAATTCAGTGGAAGCAAAAAAATCTTTCCGCAACACAAACCAACAGCGGAACAGCAAAAGCCATGGCCATATTTCAGAAAAAAGAACAGTACTTGACAAATTATCTTTACATTGAAAATTCTACGCCGCAAGACTTTTTAGATGCAATGGAAAAATATTTTCCAGCAGAGCCATTGATGAAAGTTTATTCCGCGGACTCAAAGAAATAGCATTTTCTATCTGAAAAAACTGAATCCATAAAAATATCATTTTCATCAACAGGGATATTTTCCTTAATCTGAAAATCAAAGCAAAGTCCGGCTAGAAAAAGTTCACAGTTATTCTGGGCGCATTTCTTTTTTAAACTAGAAAGATAAATGTCGTAAAATCCCATTCCATGTCCAAGCCTCTGCCCCTTGCTTCCAAATGCCACGCCCGGAACAACAACGCATATTTTCTTTTGTACAAAGTTATCAGCATTGAACAAGTTTTTCTTTTTTTCAATCGGCTCGCTAATTCCAAATGCTCCAGTTTCAAGTTGCTTAAGAATTTTTATTGAATTGTCAAGAATATAGAAATTCATCCTTTGAGTTTTAGGAACAACTTTTGGAACAGCAACGATTTTATTTTTCATCATAAGCGCGCAGTTTATTTCTTGTGGAGAAATTTCATTTTTTAAATCTATATAAGAGAGCACAATATCAAAATTATTTTTCAAGACAAATTCAAAAAGCAAACCGCACGCTTTTTTTGACGCGGAAAGTTTTTTCTCTGCACTTACTGCGGACAATTCAGTTTTCAAAAGCTTCCTAAGTTCATTTTTTGTCATGCGAAAATATTAAACTATTTAAATATAAAAAGTCCAGTTTTCTTGTAAAAATCCAAAATAAAATATAAACTTTTTTTATGAAAGATTCTTTTGCTTCTGTAAAAACTGACGAAAAAAATCCAAAGTGGCAGCAATGCATAAAACGCGAAAACACACTTTACAACCGCGGAAACGACATAAGATCAGAATTTGAGCGCGACTACACAAGGCTTCTTCATTGCGAAGCATACCGCCGCTTAAAGCACAAGACACAAGTTTTTTATGCTCCACAAAATGACCATATCTGCACAAGAATTGAGCACGTAAACCACGTTGCCAGCGTAAGCGCGACAATCGCAAAATACTTGGGACTGAACCAAGAACTTACGGAAGCAATCGCAATCGGACACGACATAGGACACGCTCCGTTTGGACACACAGGAGAAGACATTTTAAATTCCCTCATTAAAAATCAGAAGGAAGGAAAAAACGCTCCAAAGAAATTCTGGCACGAACGCAACAGCCTTTTCTTCGCAGACTTTATAGAAACACTTCAAGACCCAGACGGAATTTCAAAGAATCTTGACTTGACTTATGCAGTGCGAGACGGACTTATTTGCCACTGCGGAGAAATTGACCAGCAAGGGCTCAAGCCACGTGAAGAAGCAATTGACTTGTATTCAATAAAGCGGCCTGGAATTGTCCAGCCATTCACTTGGGAAGGGTGCATTGTAAAGACAAGCGATAAAATCGCATTCCTTGGCAGAGACATAGAAGACGCAAGATCCTATCATATTCTTGACATGGCGGCATACAGACAGCTGCGCGAAATTGTAGGCGCAACGCTTGGACTTGGTCCAAACAAAAAATATTCCCTGCACACAACAAACGGAGCATTCAGATCAGGCAGAGCCGTAAACACAACAGTATTAATAAACGACATGATTGTAGACTTGTGCGCGCAAAGCTCTCCAGAAAACGGCATTTGCTTTAGCGAGCCGTATTTTAAATTCATACATGAACTAAAAAGATTCAGCCTTGCAAACATTTACAATAACTGGCGGCTTTTAGAATTCCAGCGTTATGCGGAAAATGTGCTTTCGTGCATTTACAGAACGCTTATGAAAATTCAAGTTTACGCCCAGAACAGACGAGTTGAAAATGTCCTGCGCTATTCCCCGGAACTTCAAAAAACTTTTTCAGACTGGCTTGTAAAATACACAAACTACAATCCGCAGAAAAAAGAAATCATGCATTACAAGACAAAAGAAGTGTTCGACGTGAACGACAACGAAAGTTGGGAAAAATGCATTGTTGAATACATAAGCGGAATGACCGACCAGTACGCAATCAAAGTTTACGAAGAAATAATTTCATTTTAGAGCATAAAAACAAAATGTCTTACACAGAAAATTTAAAATTCAAATGCGCGCAATGCAAAAACTGCTGTTGTCTTGAAGGCGGAGTTGTTCTTCTAAGCAAAACTGATCTTGAAAAGCTTTGCAAATGGGCTGAACTTACAAAAGAGCAATTCACAGAAGTTTACTGCCGCAAGCTAGAAAATGCCGACGGAAAAACATATTTGTGCCTAAAAGACAAAAACAAAACTGAATGTATATTCTGGAACAAAGAAAAAGGCTGCGAAGCATACAACGCGCGCCCAGTCCAATGCAGAACCTACCCTTTTTGGACAAAAATCATAGAATCCAAATCTTCTTGGGAAGCTGAAAAAAACTTCTGCCCGGGAATAAATGAAGGCAATGAGATTCCGCAAGAAGAAGTATGCGCCCAGTTAAAATTATATGAAGAAAATAAAAAGCATCTTGTTACAACTTAAATTCACTGTCATTGCCGTGCTTGACTAGATAATCTATAAAAATTCACAAAAAAAGTGAAAATTTTTCTTGACAGCGCAGAAAAGTGGATTTACACTTTTTACATCAACACGTGTAAATAAACCGTGCACAATCACTCAATCAAACTGTTCAAAGTGCACTTACCCCCACAAACTCAGGAGGAAAAATGAAAAAAACACTTACTGCCATTCTAACGCTCTTTTTTGCAGCAGGTCTTTCTTTTGGTCAGAATCTTTTAAACGACAGTTCCTTTGAAAGCGGAAACTTAAGCACTTGGAACTTAACAGGCGACAGCGCAGACTGCTATGCTGAAAAAAACAAAGGCAATGCGCATTCAGGAGAATGGAGCTACCACTACTGGAAAAAAACAGCATTCACGGCTTCACTCGACAAAAAAATCACAGGACTTTCCAACGGAACTTACCAACTTTCTGTATGGTCAATGGGCGGTGGAGGCGAAAACGCAATCAAACTTTTTGCTCGCAACTTCGACAATTCTGGAAAAGAAATTTCAGCGCAGATAAAAAACACCGGCTGGAAAAAGTGGAAGCAATATTCAATTGAAATTCCAGTTCAGAACGGAGAGGTTGAAATTGGAATTTTCGTTGATGCGAACAAAGAAAACTGGGGAAATCTTGACGACATAGAGCTTGTAAAGCTTAACTAATTTTTTTAATAAGGAAACATACTATGAAATTTATAAGGAAAAACATTTTAACTGCGGTATTTTTTTCAGTCTTTGTAATTCTTCTGGGGGGGGCACTCATTTCTTGTAGCAACGGAAGCTCAAGCAGCGATGAAGACGACGAAAGCTCATACGGAACCAAAATATACAGCGAAAGCGTAACATTTTCGGAAACACCAACGCAAATAGTTTCAGCAGAAATGCTTGCAGACCTAAGCATAAAATCACTTACAATAAAAGTAATAAACGTAAACTATTCAGGAAGCGATGACTGGTGGTTTACTGCCTGCTCTGACAGTTCCTGGAGCAATGAAGCAAAACTTGAGTGGCAGTCAGGAGAAGGTACAAACTCGCTTTACCTTGCAACAATCACAGACGCAGCAGCAATCGCCGCATACAAAGCAAACGGCATCTATATCGCAGGAACAGACAGCGCAACAGCCGCAGTTTCAGTATTCTATGTTGAAGGCGAAGCGGAAGAATCTGGTGCAAGCTCAGGAAGCAGTTCTCAAACAGAAAATACCACAACTTCTAATGAAACTTCTTCCAGCGAAAATGAAACTACAGGAACTTCTTCCAATGAAAACGAAGATAACGGTTCTAGCAGTGAGGAAGCCTTAATTGAATCTTTTTCATCAAATACAAGAAGTGCAAACTTTACAATTTCCAGTTCATATCAACTTTTAGTGAAATATGAAACTGTAAATTCTGCTAGTAAAGTAACAATTACAATCTCAGATGTTCAAACAGGAACTTCAAATGGAGATTGGTGGTTCGCCAGTGGCACAGATTCTTCCACATGGAAAGCAGACATTGCATGGAAAGAAGGTAATTATTACGAATTAGAAATTTCTGATATTTCTGAATATTCCAAAGGAATTTATCTAGGTGGTCTTGAAGGCTTAAGTGGAACAGTAACAGTTTCCTACGAGTAAAGCAAATTTTTATTAACCATGTCATTTCCGTGCCACGACACGGGAATCCATTGAAGCAACTTCAGTTTGAATCTATAATCACAAACACTTTAGAGGTAAAAAAATGAAGTTCAAAAGCATTTTTTCAGTTTTTATAGCACTTTTTTTATTTTTATCACCAGCCTATTCTGCTCCCTCCGAAAGCACAGATGAAAGTCTCGGACTAAACGCAGACTTCATGCGCGGATTCGATGCGTCCATGGTCTCACAGCTCGAAGAATACGGAAGCAGTTTCTACAACGAAAACGGAGCAAAAGAAGACATATTTAAAATTCTAAAAGCGCACGGAGTAAACTGGATTCGCCTTAGAATCTGGAATGCGCCTCAAGATTCAACACCGGGACAAAATAACTACGAGCGCACACTCGCAATGGCAAAGCGCATAAAGCAAAACGGCTTGAAGTTCCTGCTTGACTTTCATTATTCAGACAGCTGGGCAGATCCTGCAAAACAAAGTCTTCCCGCTGAATGGGACAACGTTTCAAGCATAGAAGAGCTCTGCAGCAAAGTCAGTGAATACACAAAGAAAATTCTTACAGACTTAAAAAGCGAAGGCTGCGCGCCAGACCTTGTTCAGCTTGGAAATGAGATCAATTCCGGAATGTTTCTTACAAAGTCAGACGTAACAACTGCTTCCAGCATTGACTGCTACTCTTGGACAGGACACACAGAAGGAAACAAGAATCTCCTAAAAGTTTTACAATCCGCATCTAGCGCGGTTTCAGAAATCGACTCCAGCATAAAAAAAATGATTCATCTTGCAAGCAGCAAAGGAGACGACTTTGACTGGTGGTTCAAAAATCTGCAAAACCTGAAAGGTGTAGACTACGACTATATAGGCTTAAGCTACTACCCTTTTGAAGAACACGGAACATTGAAGCAGCTGCGCGAAAATATATCATATCTAAAAAAGACTTACAAAAAGCAAGTTCTAGTTGCGGAAACTTCCTGGGCATGGTCAATGGAAGCCTATGGAGACAGCACAAGCAACATTGTATGGTACGAACCAGCCGGAATCCAAGCTGCAAAAAATCTTGTGGACTCCAAAACCACACAGCTCAAGAATTTAAAGACACAGACTTACAGCGGAAAAAAATGTGTTCAAGCTTCAGTACAAAACCAAGCAACAGTTGTAAAAGCAATAATGGAAGCTACATCCAATGCAGGAGGCTGCGGCGTATTCTACTGGGGCGGAGACTGGATCCCAAATTCAAAAATTCAAGACACTTGGGAAAACCAAACCCTCTTCGACCTAAAAGGAAAAGCCCTAGAAAGCCTGAATGTATTTTTGACAGAATAGCCCCTGTCATTAGCTGTCTAACAAGTCCTAAATGTCATTGTCGTACTTGATACGGCAATCTCTAATCATTGATTGTAATATCTACAGTTAGATTATCAACCAAGTTTCATTCAAAACTTAGTTGATAATCTGCTATTTTAACACTGTTTCTGCAATCGGAAAATCCTGCCGGCGCAGTTCTTTCTGCGGAACCTGCTCATAGCCCCATTTCTCACAGCTTAATTCAGGAACTTGATTTTCCACATAGCTTGAAAGCTCTGTCAAAGTTACAAAACCATCACCGTCAGAATCCGCTTTTCCCGCAAGTCCGTCCAAAAGAACATAAGTAAAAACACCATGTCCGTTGTAGCCTTCCATTGCAGACTGGCTGTCCGAAGCCGCCGCCAAAATTGCGTGTCCAGTTGCCCTTGAAAGACGCTCGAATATCCCCTTGTCTCCCATTCCACGTTTATTTGAATCTGCAAAGAACGCGCCAGAATTGCAAGTGTCCAGCATCATCAGAGTTTTTCCAGCTTTTATAAGCGAAAGGTTTTTCGTCAAATCGCTTTTTGAAATTGCCTTGAGAGGAATATCGGTTTTGTTCGTGTAGCGGAAATTAACAGGAATAAAATAATAGTCGCCGTCATCATAAGCCGTTCCGTGTCCAGAAACAAAGAAAACAAAAACATCATCCGCAGTTATAATTGAAGAAAGCTCCTTAAACTTTTGCTCCAGACCTTCTTTTGTAACCTCGGCATCTTTTAGCGAATAAACACAAACATTCTCGTAAAGTCCATTTTGTTGTTTTCTGAACGATTCTTCAATCGAAGTAGCATCCGGCACGCAATAGTTAAGCCACAAATCTTTGTCGCGGTATTTGTTCACGGCAACCGTAAGAACATAAAGGTTCGGCTTGGAAGTTTTTCCCTGCCAGTTTACATCTGCGCTAGCCCTGCGGCTTTCTATCATTCCAGCAGAATTCATTGCAAACGCTTCAATTTTATTCTGTCCGTTTTGCAAGGTAACTGTATGCCTGAATATTTTCTGCTCGCCCTTGCTCGATGCAACGCCTTCTGAAAGCCTGATTGTTTTTCCGTTCAAGACAACGCTGACATTTCCGATTCCGCCGCCTGTATTCTGCACGCAAATATCAAAAGTAACGTCGCGACTGTCAGACAATTCCGGCAGATTTTCTATTGCAACAGCAGGAGCATTTCCGCTACGCACAATCGAAGCAAGATTCACTTCCTTTGCATATTCTGAAATATCCTCGCCGCGCATTTTAGCCGCAACCAAGTCCGGGCGATACAACTTGTCATAAACCTGATCAATGCCGATTACATCCATGCCGTCAACAATATGCACAAGATTCTTCATAGCCCATTCCGTGCCAGTAAAGAAACCTTCGGGAGTGTATGTGAGGTACTCGTCGTTTATTCCATTAATAATTGTGTAAATGAGAGAACCAGTTTCAGCATTCCAAACTTTTATTGTGCCATCTTCACTACCACTGACTATGTATTTACCATCAGGGGAATAGGATACACTCCATACAATAGAAGAGTGTCCCAAAAGCATATAAACTTCTTCTCCTGTTTCTACATTCCATATTCTTATTGTTTTATCATCACTGCAACTTACAATAAATTTTCCATTTGGACTATACTTTACTTCTCTGATAGTACCTGAATAACAACCTTTTAACAGTGTTACCACTTTTCCTGTTTCTACATTCCATATTCTTATTGTTTTATCATCGCTGCAACTTACAATAAATTTTCCATTTGGACTATACTCTACTGCTCTGATATAACCCGAATGCCCTTCTAACTTAATTGTCTCTTTTCGTGTTTTTTTATCCCAAACTCTTATTATATTATCTTCTCCAACACCAACTATATGATTTCCATCTAAACTATAAGAAAAAAGCCTAAAGTTTTGTGAATTATCCCATTCTTTCAATAGTTCATAACTTTCTGCATTCCACAATTGTATTTTAGCATCCTTTCCATAATAATCACAAATTATATATTTTCGTCCGTCAGGACTACAAATAACAGAAGGTAATTTTGTGTTTTTTATTCTCTTTACAACTTCTAAACTATTCATATTTCTTATTATCAATTCGTTTCTTCTTACCGAAATAACAGCAGGTGTTCCATTCAAGGACATATAATAAAACTTGTCAGCATTATCCATTATTGTCTTTTTTTTAGTTCCAAAATCTAACTTCCATACTTTTAATGGACTGCCCCAAGTATGGGTAAAAAAGGAGCTACCATCAAAACTAAATAGTACCTTCCAAATAGGATATAAGTAACTTTTAAAACTTTGAATTATATTTTTTGTATTTAAATTCCAAATATTTACACCCGCTGAACCTCCACTTATTATAAAATAATTTCCCATAAACTTAGACCTGAAAGAAGTTCCATAATTATTTTTTAGGGTAATAACTTTTTTTTTCATCTTGGTATTCCAAATTTCTATACCAGAACCTTCACTTGTTACAGCCAAATATTTTCCGTCAGAACTATATGATATAGAGTTTATCGCAGTAGTTAAATTTGCTAATACTGTATCCCGTCCAAAAGTCCATAAATTCATTCCATTTTTAGAATCTAAAATGTTAACAATCCCATTAAACCATCCAACAGCAATATACTTGTTATCTGGACTATAAGATATAGAAGAGATCCAGTTTTTTGAAGATGTTTTTTCTATACGTCTTATTACCTCTATTCCTGTACTTAAATTATATACTGATATTCGTTTATAACATCCAATTACAATATGATTTCCATTTGGACTATAAGTTACAACACAATCAGAAAATTCAAGAGATTGCTCAAGTATTTTCCTCTCACCTGTAATAATATTCCATATTATTATTTTATTTTCACTTCCAGCAACAATATAATTTCCATCTGGACTATAACTTATAGAATTTATACCTGAATCCTCTGTAATTCTTTTTATTTCATACCCTGCTTTTATATCCCATATTCTTACCGTATTATCATAGCTTCCAGTAGCTATATAATTTCCATCTGGACTATAACTTATAGAATTTACTTGATCGTCATGATAAAATTTCCTAATCTCTTTTCCTGTTTTTATATCCCATATTATTACCGTGTTATCATAGCTTCCACTAGCTATATACTTTTCATTTGGGCTGTATGCTATAGAATGCACACCACCTGAATGACCCCCAGAAAAACATAATTGAGGTTCATATTTTTTAACATTATCATTTTGTTCAACAGTAATCTTTTCCGCAACAATTCCTCTCGCTGTATTTTGGGCAGAACAAATATTTGCTATCAACACAAAGAAAAACAATGTCAGCAATACTTTAAAAATCTTTCTCTTCATCTTTCTACTCCAATTTGAATTCTGAACTTGGCTCTATATAAAACCGTTCGTTTTTAAAATCTTTTTCTTTACCGTTTAAATCTTCTTTAGAATATATTTCTTTGCAGATTTTAAACTCATCATCTTTTTTGAAATTTCCTTTGCTAGACACACCGTGCATTTTTATCTCGGCAATTCTCGCTTTCAAGAATTTATTGTATTGCTCTGAATATTCTTCTTCATTGCAGTAACGAGAAATTTTAAACAGTTCCTTAAAAAGATTTTCTTCTTCACTCAAATCCATTTCTTTTCTTTCTTTTGCAAAATATTTTAAAAATGAAACAGTCAAATATCTTGCAAAGCTCCCAGCATAAAAAGAAACAGAATTTGCAACAGTTTGAATTTCAGAATCAACTTTTGAACAAAGAGAATTTGTGTGCATAAAAAATTCAACATCGGCAATATCTTTTAAAGCTCGCAGTGCAGGACGAGCAATATCAGTTTCTTTGTACTTGTCAGCTTCTGTTTTTAAATACTTTTTAAAATCAAGTTCATCTGGCTCAAAAAATGATGTCATATTTTTTTTCAATATTGTGTTTCTTATAAAGTTCAAAAAGTCACAGATTTCTCTTGAAGTTTTCATCTGGGAATAATCAAGATAGCGTTTTACAGAATGAAAGCACCAGCCCGTAGACCAGATGTATAATTCTTTTCCAGTCAAAAAAAATGCAGTCATCCTAGCCCAGTCCGCGGCGTGTCTTTTAGAATTGCCTATAAGCTCATCAATTTCATTTTTGCAGCTTGCCTTTATTTCAATTTTAAGACGTTCATCAAGCTGTAATTTTACTTCCTCGCTTACTTTTTCCTTTAAAAGAAATTTCGGAACTAAAATAGTTCCTGCGAAAAACAGAGCATAGCCTGCAAGCAAAAAAGCAAAATCAACAGAAGATTTTCCATCAAACGCAAAAGAAGAAAAATAGACCTGATTTTTTACATCATTAACTTTATTAGCTATAAAGTTTATAGCAGAAAAAATCGGAGATGCTACGCAAAAAATAAAACTAACAAAAAGCAAGGCAGAAATTAATGAAATAACAATCATTGCGCCTTTTGAATAAATTTTTTCTTCTGCTGTTTTTTCTTTCTCTTTTTTTTGCTCAGAAATATTTTTCTTGTCTTTTGATGCGTTTTTATCTGAGTTATCATTATTTTTTTTCTTGAAAAATAACAGCCTATTCTCCTTCAGTTTTTTTTTAGGGTTGAAATGAATTACAGCCCACTTTCCGTTTGCCTTAAAGCTGTTTTCAATAGAAGAATTTACACTTTCCGTGCTTTTTGCCAAATGATACATAGCAGAAGACACACCGACTAGAACATCAGACTTTATGACACGCGGAGCTAGAATCGGAACATCTCCGAAAACATTTTTTGTTAGCTTTATAAAAGACTCGTCATAATTCCAGTTTTTATCTTCAACAAGCCTTCTATAATTCAAATCTCCCTTTACAATTATAAGACTGCTTTTAGTTAACTCTTTATATAAATCGCTATCTGCCTCTTTTAATTCATTAAATGTTCTTGGAGAAGTCCAAAAATCATTTGTTTCAACTTTTATTTTTCCTGAATTCAGATAATCACGGCATTCTTCTATATCTTTATCTTTTGTTAAAATAGATTGAAGCAAGAATCCAAAGTCATTTTCTGTAGCATCAGAAACAAAGAACGGATATTTTTTTACATGAAATACAACTTCGTTAGCAAGCCCCAAATACAAAAAATAACAGGCTAAAAATAAATCTGAAAAAAGTTCTTTTCCGCAATTGTCACAGATTATATCAAAACGCTTATGTTTCTTTTTCTTACTGCCAAGAATTTTTAAGAATTCATAAACAGTTTCACTGTCATCACAAAGAACTGTAATATCATTCGCCTTAAAATCAAATCTATCTTTTGAATTAAGCTGGCTTAAATCGCTTGTATTTGCCGAAAGACAATACAGAAGGCTATTTTTGAAATGTTTTTTTCCATCATTTGTACCAAATTCTTTTTCTCTGTCTTTCTTAGAAAACAAACTTTTTAAGTGCTGTATAAAATCTTCATTTCCATTTATTATGCTGAATTTTTTTCCAGATGCAAAAAAATCATTCTTGTTACTAAAATATTCTTTCTGTGCAAGCAGAGCATGATAAAACAGAACTTCCGCCTCAAAAAAAGGCGCATTATAAATACAGTCTTTTAATGTAAGTTCATTTATATTTTTGAACACTTCATATTTTTTATTATCATTGATGTCGCATATAACTTGTTCATTTAGTTTCTGTTTAAATGAGTTTAAGAATACCCCTACTATATTAGAAAAAACTTTATACTCTTCTTTAGCTTTTATTTTACTAAAATGATTTATTACAATTATATTATAGCTTTTTTCTTTCTCATTAGAATCATTATTTTCTTTTCTCTGATTTATATTTTCAGTTTCACAAGATATTTGTGAACCTAAAATTTTATCATCAAAGAATATTTCCAACATGGGAGTTTCTATGAACTTTTCATAATTTCCAGAGCAGTAGTCTTCGAATATCTTCTTAAACCTTTTCTCTACTGTGAATTCCGCAAATGAACCTTTTTCTGTCGCCGAAAAATATTTTTCTTTTTCCTTACTTTTATTCTTCATTTTTTCTCTTACTCCATCACAGTATACGTAATCTTGAAAACACTGGTTTCGTAGTTTTCGGTGGAACTTTGTTTTACAGCCATTATTCCACGTGTGATTTTCTGAATGTCGTTTCTTGCATATTTTCCAGTCGAAGTTTGCTCCGGGAGTCCTTTCTCCGAAGTTGAAGCGTAAATCAGAATCTGCTCTGCTCCGTAAACGCCGTCAACAACCTTAAAAACCGTGTCTTTCAAATCAGGAAAAGTGCGGACTTCACCTGCACAAATAAAATTATTCTCAACAGGAAGCCAGTTCTTGTCCCCATTAGCGTCAATACACAGAATCGCAATATAAGAATCTTTTTCCACAGAAATCATGAACTTCACAATATCATTCGGATAAAGCATATTCACAAGATTATCCTCGCTGTCAAGCATCGCAGCAGTTATGAGGTAGTCTGGCTTGGGAATATTTTGTTTTTCAGATGAGCCATTTTTTATAGAAGAAACATCTTTTTCAGCTACAGAAGCAATTTTTGCATCTTCAAAATCCTTAAGAATTTGATTTGCCTGCATGGAATTCTTTGGGAATAAAGTCAGATTTAAGGATTTTATATCTGACATTGGAATAAGAATTTTTTCAGAAGCAACAAGTTCTCCTGAAGAATCCTTCAAATCCAAAAACAGTTCAAGATTTTCTGCATTTGGAAAATAAGTTCCCGATATAATATATTCTTTTTGTTCTGAAGATTTTTTCATCTGCCCAAAAGAAACTCCACGAGTTGCAACAATCTGTCCTTCAGAAGAAAGCGAAGATGTATCTATAATTTTTATACGCAATGTTCTTGCAGCCGCTAGTTTTATTTCATTGCGAATCCATGGAACAACAGAGCCACAGGTTTCAGAATCAGAATAATAGATAAAGCCGATTGCAGTTTCAGCACGCTGAATTTGTTTTTCAAAAAGCACATTGTCAAACCGACGTATTCCATCAGAAATAGAATTCTGTGCAAAAGTTGAAACAGACAAAACCGCTACCAAAATAAAGCTAAAATATTTTTTCATAAAATCCTCCAATTATTTTTTTAGAACACTTCCATTTAATGTCATTCTTTTTAAAGCAGACGGAGATTTAATAACTCCGCTCTCATCCGTATAACAGAAAATTCCTGCAAAGCCATATTCAGGCACTAAAGAAAAATTGGTCAGCAGCATATCCTGTTTTTTTTCATATTCAGTAAACCAAAGTTTTTCAGCGGAATTAGAATCCATGCCAGCAAAAAATGACTTTCCATTATGTCCATAAGAATCCGATGCATTTTGAACACCTGAAAGAACAATAAAATCTTCATTTTCAGAAAGGCAAACAGATGTTATAAACGATGACGGATTTTCATTACGATAAAAGTAAGTCCAATTTCCATTAGGAAGAACTTTTATTACAACAGCAGAGGTGTTTTCAGTTCCAAAAGTTTCTGCTCCTACAAAAATCTCCCCATTTTTATTTTGAACCATGCATGATACAGACTTTATGCTTTTTTCAAAATCTTCTTTTAAAGTAAGTTTTCCATCATAAGAAAATTGGTATAATATAGAAGAAAGAACTTCTCCATTTTCATTTTGTCTGTTGCAGAGCAAAATGATTTTCTCACATTCAGTGTCATACAGACATAATGCATGATTCACAAGATTTGATTCTGCTATAGGAAGTTCCAATGGTACTAAGGAAAAAATCGGACGGTCATTTTCAAAAGAAATTTTTAGAACAGTAAGACTACCAGCAGAGTCAAATCCAGCTGCAAGAACATTTGATTCGAATGAACTTATAGAAAAAAGCCCTGAAAGTTCAGGAATCTTAAACGGCTCAATATGACCGTTTTTAGAATCTGCAAAAAGCACAATTCCAGTTTCCGATTTTTCATTCATGCTCTGCCCCACGCAGATTATCTTATTTTCAAGCAAAACACCGTCATAAATTTTGTTATCAGCATTTTTTTCAGAAAAATTAGACTCCCATTTTTTCGTTCCAGTATTTTCAAAGCAACCAAAATATGCACTCCAAAACTTATTTTTGTTTTTATCCTCTTCTATTTTGTTTCCAATGCAAAATATAGTATTTTCATTTTTTGAGCCAAAAGCTTTTAAAAGTGCCGTATCAGAATAATCTTTATTCCACAGAGGCTCATTTACTTTCACAATCGAGCGAGCATCTTCAAAAACAACTTTCTCTCCATCAAAAGTATAAGTGTAAACAAAACCTGCCCTATTTTTTTTACTTAAAGGTATTTTCCAACTGCTAGACATTTTATTTCCTTCTTGAACAAACAATTTTGTGTTATCAGAAGGAACTTTTAAAGCTGCAATATTTCCAGAAGAAATATAATATTCGGGATTTGAATTTTTGCTATTTACCTGACCGTTCAAAAAACACGGAAGCAAGGATATTCCGTTTGAGATTTGAACAGAAATTTTGGAATTGTTTTTCAAAATCAAATAATTGTCAAAACTTTGATTTTCAATAGGTTTTCCTATTAGTAATTCAGATTGATTATCTGTTATAGCTATCTTATTACGCAAATAGAAAAAAATATTATTTGTAAAAGGAATTTTATATAAAACTTCCCATCCATCATAAAGAGCAGAATTATGGAGTGGAAATTTATGAGCCAAACTAGACTTTGCAGAAACTTTAGTTCCGTCAATTTCAATATCAAAGCTAGAATTATTCTTTATTAAAGTTTCAAAGCAATTATCGATGTATGTATTCTTCTGATATGCAGAGTTCTTTGCCGTTGCACAAGCAGTTAGTAAAACAAGAGAGAAAATATATATACTACAAGCAAAAGTAATTCTTTTCATATAGAAAAAAGTTTTCCTTTCTAAACAAGAAAGGAAAACTCTATAATTTTATTCCATAAAGAGTTGTATGCGAGCATCCTCAACAAGGCTCTTCTTACCTACTTCGCGGATGTCATACTGATAATTGCCATCAAGTTCTGTAACAATCACATCGTATTTATATCCTGGAAGGAATGTAAAAGGAGATATTTTTTTCTTTGTAAAATTATCAAATTCAAAAGTGAGAGATGTATAAAGTTTTCCAGCCTCAGCATTCTTAGATTCAATCTCATATACATCAGTCCTGCCAGAAGCTGTAAATCTTCTACCCTTTTGATTTTTTAAAGTAGTTTCAGCGTTTCTAAATTCAATTCCAGAATTTGTATCATTCTGAACACTTACAAACGCAACATCATATCCAACCCTTGAAGCAGAAGGACCTTCAAATCTCATTGGTGTTATATCACCACCAATAGGCTCTGGATATGCTCGCTTTCTATCTGCTCCTCCAGGATTATTCATTGAAGTTTTTTCATTTGTTTTGGGATTTACATAAATAAAGGTCGGATAAAAATCATAAGAAAGACTATCATCTCTTGAGCTTAAATAAATTCTTTTATTTGTTGTTAATGGAGCTAAGGTTGCAATAACTTCACCTTGAGAAGGATTACCCAATCTAAGCTCAAGAACAAAATTTTCTGATTCATTGCTCACATAAATACATTCTTTCTGGCTAGCATCAACACCGCTGTAAATCGACAAAGAAATCTTGTCTCCTGAATCATTCAAGTCATATACAACAAGACCTGTATAAATCACATCTTCTTCTGTAATTCTAGCCTTCTCCTTGTATACATTAGCAGCAGCAACACGAATCAGTAAAGAACCGCTAGATGGAATTCCAGGAATCTTTGAAATATCAAATGATCTTGATGAATTAGCATGAATTCCACCAATTAGATTTCCTTTCTCAACCTTACCAACAAAAACCACAACATCTTCTGCAGTGTTATTCGAAACAAACAAAGAGCCTTTTTCAGATTTAAAATTAACTTCCTTGTTTTTTAGCTCAATTGGTTTGTTTTCTTTAGAATTAGTACTCGCACATCCGACAACCATCAATCCAAGCATAGCGGCAAACGCCACACATCCAAGTTTTTTCATTTCTTCCTCCAACAATTGGGAAATTTCCCAATATAAAATTATATCAAAAATAATATACTACTATATCAAATTAATCAATTAAAATTATATATAAATATATCTATCTTGATATAAAATGGATTTAGAAAAGACAGTAATCGACAACATAAAAAGAATTCGCAAGGAAAAACATATCACGCAGGAACAGCTGGCAGAAGCGTGCAATACGGCGACAAGCTACATCGGGCTTATGGAAACATACAAAAACGTGCCCAAGCTTTCCACAATCGAAAAAATCGCCGCCGCCTTGAACGTTGAGCCTGAAATACTTTTCAAAAAATCAGAAATCGAAAAAAAAGATGAGCAGAAAATCCGCATAATCACAGACACAGTAATAGAAAGCATGAGAAAAGAGCTTTACAAGGCAATCAGAGAAAACTGGCGCGCGGAATAAAGACAAATATTTACAGTACCAAACATTTTCGACTGGCAGTCGGCATACCTGCCCGATAGACAGTCGGCACTACTACCCGACTGACAGTCCGCATACTCGTCGACTGCCAATACGCATATCTATCGACTGTCAATACCAATACCTTCCGACTGCCAGTACCAATGTTTGCCGACTGTCAATACTTATACTTGCCGACTGGCAGTACCAACATCTACCGACTGACAGTACTAACAACTATGTACTGTAAAAAAACAATGCAAGTAGCTTATCAACAAACTAAATAAATTCCATCTACAATAAAACGGCATTCCTTATAAGAAAAACAAAAAAAAATAGCGGTCTATAAGAATAAAAAAATATAAATTTGTAATATTTTTTTCAAAAACCTGCACTTTTTTAAATTTTGAATAAATATATATAATAAATCGCTATGAAAAAGGAGGCAAATAAAATGAGCACAGAAGAAAAGTATTTTTACTGATAGGAATCAGCTAAAAAACAAACAAGTCTACGGATAAGAAAAGGCTTACAAAACAGCATCATAAAAAGCTCCGTAGATTCAGCAAGACAGATATAGAAAGAAGCAGCATGGTTTCTATTCTATTTTTAAGAAAAAATGAAAATGCAAGAAAGCAAAAATAGACTTGCATATAAAAATAACACATAGGAGTTTTTATTATGATGAATATCAATTCACAGCGAGAAACAAACTTTGCAGTAACATTGACACCATGCAATTTTAAGGAACACACCTACATTGCCCGTGTTCCAAGAAAAACAGTAACAACAGATCAAATTCTAGATCTTGTTTCTGCTCATAATCAGGGAATTGACCGCTATCAAATAGGTCATGCCATGGAACTGTTGAAAAAGGAAATTCTTGAGCAAGCAGAGCTTGGTTTTGCAGTAGACATTATGGAAATCTGCAAGCTTTACATCGCTCCTCGGTCAGGAATAAAATCACTTACACCAGAAGCGGAAACTGTAACAGGCTTTGAAGCGCGATTTTGCGCAAACGAGCAGTTAAACGAAAAGCTAAAAACTGTAAGCGCATCAGTAACAGCTATAACAGCCCCTGCTCCTCAAATTTCACAAATTGAAAATCCTGTAGACGGAACAAAGGATAAGACGCTAAAAGCCACATTCAGCGCACGTCTTATCGGTAAAAAATTAAAGGTCGGAGGCGCAGAAAGCGGAATATGGTTTGTTCCAGAAACAGAAAGCAACGAACCAGCAGAAGATGAATCTACCTGGATAAAAGTTCCAGAAGAATTTATAACTAGAAATACGCAAAGAATTCTTGAATTTCATCTTCCACGCACATTAGAATCTGGTAAAAAATACTTTATACAAATCTGTACATCTACAGGAACAAAAAGCGAGTTAAAAACTCCAATAACAGGAATAAGTAAAATTCCTATTACAATAGAAGAATAAAACAAAAAATCCCGAAGCATAGCTGTATTACCATTATGCTCCGGGATTTTCGTTTATAGTTGTTAATAAAAATTTAGCCTTCCAAGACTTTTGCCAAGTCAGCAGAAGTAAACTTGAGATCTTCAGCTACTTTTGCAGCAGGTCCAGACTCACCAAAACGGTCGATTGTAAACAAGTCCTTTTTGCTTGAAACATATTTTTCCCAGCCAAAACTTACACCGGCTTCTGCAACAACAACACGCTTTGCATTTCCAATTATTTCTTTCTGGAATGATTCATCCTGTTTTTCAAACAAAGTTTTATCCATAACAGAAATAACACGGATATTTTTGCCAGAAACAAGCTTTGCGGCATTCAAAGACATTTCAACTTCAGAGCCTGTAGCAAGAATTGTAATATCAGGATTCTTTGTTCCTTCCTGAACTATATATGCGCCTTTTCTTACAGTATTCTTCCAGTCTTTGTCGGCTTTTTCATATACAGTGATTGCCTGTCTTGTAAATGCCATGCAAACCGGATGATTTGTGCTTTCAAGCGCCATTTCCCATGCAACAGCAGACTCTTCTGCATCGCCCGGACGCAGGAACTGTACATTAGGAATACAACGCAAAGCCGCGTTTGTTTCAACAGGCTGATGTGTAGGACCGTCCTCACCTACGTAGATTGAATCATGTGTAAAGATATAAATGTTAGGAAGCTTGCTCAAAGCCGCAACACGCAAAGAAGGACGTAGATAGTCGCTAAACACAAGGAATGTAGCCCCGAAAGCTCTAAGTCCTCCATGCAAGTTGATTCCGCTCATAACCTGACTCATCGCAAACTCACGGATTCCATATTCAATTGTGCGGCCTTTTCTGTTTGTCTTGCTATAAACACCGTCATCGTCTGCAACTTTTGTCTTATTAGGTCCCTGTAAGTCAGCAGAACCGCCAACAAGCCATTCATAGCGTTTAGCCATGCAGTTAAGGCTTTTTCCGCTGGCATCACGTGTAGCAAGCTTATCTCCAGCCTTATAAGAAGGGGATTCACACTCGCCTGTTGCCTTATGATTCCAGTAAGCATCCCATTTCTTTGCAAGTTCTGGATTTTCTTTTGCCCATTCAGAAAATGTCTTGTTCCAGTTTTCTTCAGCTTTTGCCCATTCAGTTCTCTTTTCTTCAAAGTACTTATATGCTTCAGGAGCAACCCAGAACTGCTCATCAGATGGAATTCCAAGAGCAGTCTTTGCAGACTTGCAGCCTTCCTCTCCAAGAGGAGCACCATGGACATCAGCAGTTCCCTGTTTTGGAGCGCCTTTACCAATTACAGACTTAAGAATAATTAAAGTAGGTTTTGAATTGTCGCGCTTTGCAATCTCAACGAGATCTGCAATTTCACCTACATTATACATAGAGCCACGCAAAACCTTCCAACCGTAAGAAAGATAGCGTTTTTCAATGTCATCTGTAAATGTTATATCTGTGTTTCCATCGATTGAGATTTTATTTTCATCATAGAATACAATGAGTTTTCCAAGACCAAGATTTCCGGCAAGAGAACTGGCTTCTGATGAAACTCCCTCTTCAAGACAGCCTTCGCCAACAAGAGTATAAGTGTAATGGTCAACAATTGTGTGCTTTGGAGTATTAAAGCGGGCGGCAAGCATTGTCTCTGCAATTGCCATTCCAACTGCGGCGGCAATTCCCTGTCCGAGCGGACCAGATGTACATTCAACGCCATCTGTTTCACCATATTCAGGATGTCCAGGACATTTTGAGCCAATCTGACGGAATGACTTTATATCGTCAAGTGAAACTTTATATCCTGAAAGGTGAAGAATTGAATAAAGCAACATCGAGCCGTGTCCGGCAGAAAGAACAAAACGGTCTCTGTCCACCCATTTTGAATCAGCAGGATTGTGCTTTAAAAGCTCGCCGTAAAGAACAGCAGCGACTTCCGCGGCGCCAAGAGGAAGTCCCGGATGACCTGAATTTGCCTTCTGGATTGCATCCATAGAAAGGCTTCTGATTGACAAAGCGACAGCTTCGATAGCTTTTGTGTCCATAGTTGTTACACTCCACTAAAATTAAGGAAAATTTTAGTGGTATTCTACAACTAAGCGTCTGTTTTTTCAATCATCTAAAAGCTTAAAAAGAAAGACTTCTTCTATAAGAGTTCCGGACGTGAAATTCTCCGTAGCAAATCCAAAAGCTCGCCTTTTGAAGGACAAGCTTGAATTCCTTTGCGGAATTTTTCATTCTTAAACAAAGTCGCTAAGGCAGAAAGAACTTTTATATGGAACTGTGCAGAATCAGAAAGAATAACAAACATGACGTAAACCTTCCTTACATCAGGAGCCTGCATATCCATAGGCTCTCGTAAATACGCAACAACAATCTTGCTTTCAGAACTGTTTTTTACAAGTGGATAGCGCGGATGAGGAATTGCAATTCCATTTCCAACAGCTGTGCTAAGGACTTTTTCACGTTCAACAAGCTCTTTCTGAAGCTGGTGCGCAGTAAGACCAGATGGCACAACAATTCTATCGCATATATATTCAAAGATTTTTGCGCAAGAATTTCCCGGCACATTCTCTAAAACTTCTCCACGCTCAAAAAGAATACCAATATCAAAATCTTCCATAATAGAATACTCCTCGTAACCCACTTTTACTTTTTCTTAAAAGAACTCATTCTGCTAGCAACACATGAACCGCCTTTTATAACCTTGAACTGGCTTTGCTTTTCCTTTGCAAGAGAAGACTCAAGGATTCCCTTTATATCCTCAAAGTTCCATTCCATTCCGTCTAATGAAAGAAGCAACGCATCCGCAGTTTCTTCTGCAGTTGGATCAGAAGCAATAGTTTCAAGCATACGCAGTATATGACCATGAAGCTGAGCCAAAACCACAACTTCCTGGCTTGGAAAGTTCAGAATCAGTTCACCAAGGAAATCAATTTTCCTCACTAGAGATGAAACATTTCCATAAAGTTCCAGTGTCTTCTTTCTGACAGCTCCAAGAGTCTGATCTGCAAACCAATTGTAATCTTTCTGAAGAATAGCATATCTTTCTTTAAGCGACAAGATAATTTTTTGAATCTGAATATCGTCAAGAGAAAAGTCATCTCGACAGATAAAATCCAGCGCATACTTTACATAGTCTGTTTTCTTCTGGTAAAGAGCATCAAGCACAATCTGGTCATAAACAAACTCTGGAATAGAGTTAAGCGTGTATTCCGCAAATGTAATGTTCTTTTTTAGCTCATTGTTTAACAGTGCAAGCGTAGAATTCCATTTTCCGAACGCAGGAACCTCTTCTCCTTTTCTCCACAGTCTTGTTTCCACTCCGTAATGCTCAAAAGAAATCTTGTTTGTATGTTTAAAAAGAAACTCTTCCATTGAGCCGCAGTAAGGAACGCATAGAGTCCTTCTATTTTCAAAAAAAACTGTAACAAGCTGTTCTTCTATTGAGGTCATTGGTCCGCGTTTTTCAAAACATTCAAGAAGTCTTTTTTCAAGCTCCGAAAACCACTCAATCCGCTTTTCTCCAATTTCGCCTTTGTCGAATCTAGTTTCATCACTATGAAGAATCATCATATTAAGCTTGCCTGCATTCCAGTCAGTAACACAGCAAAGGATTCTGTCGCCTTTTTTATATCCGTATTTTTCTGCAAGATAGTCCAAGTCAAGCCCCGTAAGCTTAACTGTGTTTGAAAGCTCAAAGTCACGTGAAACCAAATCCAAGTCTTTATTCGCAGGATCAGATGCTATATACTGTGGAGCATATTCTTCGCCATAAAGCATGAACATATCTATAGCATCGTCGCTGTCAAACACACCAACCTTGTAAGGAACTTTTTTTCCTTTTACGTAAAACCGAAGCGTTGAAGAAATTCTATCTGTTTCAACAAAAGGCATACATCTGTCGCCCGGAACAAAAACTCCCTGATCCGCCTCTGCGGCAGTTGGAACTATGCTGAAAATCTCACCAGTAAAAGCTCCTGCGTGCGTAACAAACCTGCCGTCCTCAAGCTCAAGAACATTAGGACTTGAGCAAAGAAAATCCACTGCATCTTCCAGCGAAGCAGAAAAGCCAAGGGTGTTCAAGACTTTTCTCATATCCTTTGCGGTGAAAGGCTTTACATAAGTCCTCAAAAATTTTTCCGCTAATTCTTCTCTTGAAAATCCCATGTTACAATATTAATACTTTTTCAAATAAATAAAAAGATTTTATAAAAAAAATTGAAAATAATAAGCAATAAGTTTAATATATTCTATAGAGTAGGAGGAAAAATGGATTTCATTGAGCTTTCAAAAAAAAGATATTCTGTAAGAAAATTTTCAAGCCAGAAGGTTGAAGATGAAAAAATCGAAAAAATTCTTGAGGCAGGGCGGATAGCTCCAACAGCAAAAAACAGCCAGTCGCACAAAATATTCATCATAAAAAGCAAGGACGCACTGGAGAAAATTTATAGCGCAACTCCAATGTCTTACCATGCGCCTATTGTGCTTATGGTTTGTTATGATAAAAAAACAAGCTACAAAAACACTGCGGACACTCATTATCCAGACTATGACGGAGGAGGAGTTGACGCAGCTATTGTAACAACTGCAATGATGATGGAAGCCACAGAGCTGGGACTAGGAACGTTATGGGCAAGAGGATATGACAGCCAGAAAATCTATGACGCTTTTCCTCAGATAAAAGACCTTGAGCTTGTATGTCTGCTGGACATTGGCTATCCGGCAGAAGACTCTTCCCCAAGTGAAAGGCACTTTATGAGAAAAGAACTTTCAGAAACTACAGTAGAACTTTAATGTGTTCTGCTCACGCAAAATATCAATTTTACATTCCTATGCAATAAGCGCACTGCAAGGTGGAACTTAGAGCATGGGAATATCTTAGTTTTTTCAGTTTCTTATTGCATCAATATTGGCACTTCCTGCCTTTACAAACGGAAGTACATTTTCATCTCTCTCTATTCTAAGCCGTACAAATCTAGGACCTTTTGAAAATGCCTTCTCTGCCCATAAAGAGTCTGAATTCGCGTCAATAGATTCAATTCCGAATCCCTCCGAAATTTTCAGCAAATCAGGATTTTTTATAAACTCACTTGCACTGTAGTTCTTTTCAAAAAGATACTCCTGCTGCTGATGAACCATTCCAAGCACGCCGTTTTCAAGAACAATAACTGTAACATTTAGATTAAGCTCGCTCAGAGTCGCAAGTTCCTGAAGATTCATAAGAATACTTCCGTCTCCAGAAATACACACAACCTTCTTTTCAGGATTTGCAATGGCAGCTCCAATAGCAGCAGGCAAACCAAAACCCATGGTTCCCAAAGAGCCGCTAGTCAAAAACTGACGAGGATATTCCACAGGATAATACTGCGCCGCCCACATCTGATGCTGTCCAACATCTGTTGTAACAATTATATCTTTTGAAGAAAGCCCCGCTTTTTTTGCATTCAAAGGAATTTCATTTATAAACTTACGCGGATTTACTGAATTTGATTTTTTTCCACGTCCAAGCTCAAAACTTTCTGTCTGCTCAAAAATAGAATAAAGAGATTCCAGCCAAGCTTTCCTTTGAGCGGCAAATTTTTTATCATCAGATTCTTTTATTTTAGAAACAAGAAGCGGAAGAGCTGCTTCCAAATCGCAGACTAAAGAACAACTTGAAGGAAGTATTTTGTTTATTTCAGCAGCGTCAATATCTATATGGAGAATTTTTGCTTCCGGGCAGAATTTCGCAATCACACCTGTCGCCCTGTCATCAAAACGCACACCCATCGCCAGAACCACATCAGCATCATGCATCGCCTTGTTTGCCGCATAAGCGCCGTGCATTCCAACCATGCCAAGATTGTTTTTAAAGTTCTTAGGCAATGAGCCTATTCCCATAAGGCTTGTTACAGCCGCAGCATCAAAAGACTCAAGAAGAGTTTTTATAGAAAATGAAGCCACAGGTGAATTACATCCACCTCCAATATAAAGCACTGGACGTTCAGCAGACAAAAGAACCTGCGTCATTTCTTCAACAACACAAGGAATTTTATCTTCTGGGGTAGAAAACTTTCTTGCAAAAACAGATTTCTTTACCTCTTCAGTGGAGCGGATTTTAGGCCATTCTTCAAATTCTGCAAATCCGGTCTGAACATCGCGCGGAACATCAATAAGAACCGGTCCCGGTCGCCCGCTGGAAGCAATTTCAAATGCAAGAGGAATTGCTGTCAGAAGCTCTGAGACAGACTTTACCATCATGCTGTGTTTTGTAATAGGAAAAGAAAGCCCGAATGTATCAGCTTCCTGAAAAGCGTCCGTTCCAATCAAAGATGTGTTAACCTGCCCTGTAATTGCTACAATTGGAATTGAATCGCACCTTGCATCTGCAATAGCAGTAAGGAGATTCATTGCTCCAGGTCCGGAAGTCGCCATGCAAACAGCAGGAATTCCTGTTGAGCGCGACATTCCTTGAGCAATAAAGCCAGCCGCCTGCTCATGGCGCACTAAAATATGTTTTATTGAAGATTTGTTCAATTCATCATATAAGGGAAGAATCTGACCTCCCGGAATTCCAGCGACATACTTAACACCTTCCATTTCAAGAAGCTTTAAAATAATCTGTGAACCTGTAGCTTTTATCATTCCGCCATTCTATAAAAAAAAACGTCTGTTTTCAACAACAACTTTTACTGTCATTATCCAGTGAATGAACATTACAGGGCAAACTCATTATAAATAATTTAAGTAAAGTTTGCGCGAAGGAACGGTTCGTGAGGGCAAAAACACTCTGATTGTTGCGACCGCGTGAGCGGGCAATTCTATAGTCACTTTGCAACAATCAGCATGTAGCGCATTATTGCGCGATTTTGAAACAGGAAACCGTGCCTGGGAGCCAGTTTTATGCTGAATACATTTATAATGCGTTTGCCCTGATGAACATTAGAATCTACATTGACAAAAGTTTTTTTTTTAGCGATTATTAGCAAGTTATGAAATTTGCATCCCGACAGCAACTAGAGGCAATGTCAACATCACAGCTTATAGCCTTTGCTGATAAATATGGAATAGATATTCCGAGCGATCTTGACCGCCGTTTTATAATTGGAGAACTTTTGGAGGCGGAAGAAGAGTTTGATTCGTCAGAAAAAAAAACGGAAGTCCAAATTTCAGACGATGATGAACCAGTTCCAGACACACTTCCAAAAACATACAACAACACTTGCATAGACGCAGTTATCAGAAATCCAGCATGGCTTTTTGTATTCTGGGATATAAAGGAATCTGACATTTCTGCACTGTCGCAGGAATTTTCATTTGAAAGCGCGTTTCTTCATATTTCATTTTTTGACTCTGCAGAATCAGAAAAATCAGACGATTCATTTGATGTGAAAATTCCGCTTGAACCTAACGAGCAGTACATTATGATTCCTGGCGGAAAAAAATTCGCAAGAATAGACTTGGCGGCTTCTTTCAGCGGAAAAAGCGCAGAAATTCTTGCGTCAACCAGAATGATTGAAATTCCAGAGGAAAGCAAAAAAATTCTTGAAATGCAGCCAGGAAAAAAGCTTGATTTTCCACCGCTAGTACAACTTTCTGGAATAAAGAAAATTCTGCATGATAATTTCCTAAACCATAGACAGTCATTTTCAAACTAAAGGAATCAATAATGTCTGAAAAAAAACTTGTTTTAATAATAGAAGCAAACCAAGGCTATATTCCGCAGACCGAAGACAAAGAAGGCTTTCAAGTTCAAAACAGCATTCTTTTTTCCGCAATAACAGAAACCTACATTCCGCTTTTGAATATGTTCTGCCAGCTTGAAAAAGAGAATATTCCGTTCAAGCTTGGACTTGTAATTTCACCATCAATTTACGCGCTTCTTTCAGATTCCAGCATTCAAGACAAATATATAGAATACCTTGATGAGCTGATTAAACTTGGGAATGCAGAAGTTTTAAGATGCAAAGATTCCAATTGTCTTGAACAAGCAAAGACCTGCCTTGAGTCCATAGAAAAAACAAAGTCGGACTTTACAGAAACTTACGGAAAAAATCTTCTTGAGAAAATAAAATACTTTGAAAAGCTCGGCATTATTGAACTTATTCCAACTGCCGCAACCTTTTCGTATCTTCCGCACTACAGCGACTATCCAGAAGCAATCAACGCTCAAATTGAAACAGGGCTTTATTCACAGAGAATTTTTTTTGGCGATACTGGAGACGGATTCTGGCTTCCATATATGGGATGGAATAAGAGTCTTGAAAGACCACTGCGCTCCTATGGAATAAACTATACCATTCTTGACGCAAGGGCAATCCTGTTTTCTGAACAATGCCCACAAGAAGGAATATTCTCGCCTGTCAGAACCAAAAGCTCGCTTGTAATCTTCGGAAGCGATCCGGACACTCCGCAGGACATAGCAGGAGAAGACGGATTTTCCACAAACGAAGCTTACCGCTCTCAAATCCGCGACATAGGATTCGACCTTGAGCAGGAAAAACTTGGTGATTTCTTTGGAAAAACCGATGCAAGAATTCCAACAGGATTTAAATATTGGAGCAATGAAAGCGAAGATAATGACCTTATTCCTTATAATTCCGCACAAGCAAAAAAGCAGATTATAAATGATGCTCTTAGCTTTTACACTTCCAAGGCTGAAAAACTTGAGCAAGCGGCAAACATAATGCAGGAAAAAGACACAGTTTTAGTATGTGCAATTCCAGCTGAATTTCTTGGGCAGAAATGGCATGAAGGCGTTGAATGGCTTGAAAATGTAATCAGGTGCCGTGCAAGCAAAAGAGGATTTGAATTTGAACTTTGCAAAAACCTCTTGGACAATCAGTTTTCTTTGCCCAAAATTGAGCCTTACCAGTGCTCTGCAAATGGTCTTGGTTATGGGGAAGACCTTTTGGACAACACAAATAGCTGGATGATACGCTACACAAGAAAAGCAACCCAGCGCATAATAGACCTCGCAGAAAGATTTCCTTCTGAGACTTCACTAAAAGAACGGCTTTTAAACATGGCGGCGAAACAAGTTCTTTTAGCTCAAAGCGGAGACTGGCCGGCAATGATTCACGATGGAAAAACACCGAACTATATAGAAGAACTTTTCAAAGATGAAATTCTTTCTTTCACGCGTGTGTTTGACTCATTGGCAAGCAACACTGTAAGCACAGAATGGCTTACCTCATGTGAAAGAAAAAACACAATATTTCCATGGCTAAACTACAGAATTTTCAGTAAAAAGAAATAAAGAACTTTATTCCGAAAAGACGCAAACATTTAGTTGTTTTATGTTATTAATTGATACATTTAGTTTTATATGGTAAAATAAAAAAGACTATGGGCGTATTTTTTTTCACAATTGTAATTTATCCATTGACCCAGATTATAGAACTGGCATTTACATTTAGCAACAAACTTCTGAAAAACACAGGGTTTTCGCTAGTGGGTGTAAGCCTTGCGGTAAGCCTTCTTACACTTCCGCTTTATGCAGTCGCAGAACACTGGCAGGAAATAGAACGCAATATTCAGGCAAAAATGAAGCCTCAAGTTGACAGAATCAAAAAAGTATTCAAGGGCGATGAGCAGTACATGATTCTTTCAACATACTATAGACAGAATCACTATCACCCGATTATGTCGCTTCGTTCCGCGTTCGGAATTCTTATACAAATTCCATTTTTTACAGCGGCATACACTTGTCTGTCCCATATGCCTGCGCTTCAAAACCATCATCTCTTTTTTATTGCTGACCTAGGAAAACCAGACGCTCTTTTTTCCATAGGCTCATTTTCTGTAAATATTCTTCCAATTCTAATGACAGTAATAAACTGCATTTCTGGAGCAATATACACAAAGGGTCTGCCCTTAAAAGACAAGTTTCAAGTTTATCTTCTTGCTCTTTTATTTGTTGTGCTTTTATACAACAGTCCGTCTGGACTAGTTATATACTGGACAATGAACAACATTTTTTCACTTGTAAAAAATATATTCTACAAGCTTAAGAACCCTATAAAGTCTTTCTACATTGTCTGCGCAATAGGTTCTGCTGTGGCAATAATTTTTACGCTGCTTACAAAAAGATTCAATCTTGAGCAAAAAGGATTTTTTATTTTCCTGTGCGCACTCATTTTATGTTCGCCTGTTATTGTAAAGGCTTTAAATTTTGCCGTTGACAAGCTTTTTATTTCATTAAGAGACAACAAAAAACAAAGAACCGTTTTGTTTTTAGTAACTTCCGCAAGCATAACAGCCCTAATAGGTCTTGTAATTCCTACACTTTTAATCGCATCTTCGCCTATAGAATTTTCAGGGATAGACAACTACCCGAACCCAATGTTCTTTATAAGAAACACATTCTGGCAAAGTTTAGGATTATGTCTTTTATGGCCTTCGCTGATTTTCTTCTTATTCAAAGAGCGAATCCAAACACTTCTTTCCGTGGGATTCTTATTTCTATTTTCAGCGGCAATTGTAAACGCATTTTTGTTTCAGGAAAAGTATGGCTACCTTTCAAGAATGCTGCTTTTTACAGAAGTTCCAAGCGTGCAGTCATCAGCAGCCCGCATACTTACAAACTTGTCAGTTCTTGCCGCTATAGTACTTGCCTGCATTGCAGTTATAAAATTAAGGCTTGAAAAGCCAGTCTGTATAATAGGAACTTTTTCACTTGTTTCCCTGATGCTACTTTCTTTTATTCAGATTGGAAAAGTAAAAGCCGGATACAAGGAATATCTTAGAGTTTCAGCGGAAGGCGGAATTTCTGGAAAGGTAAAGCCGATTTTTCATCTTTCTAAAACTGGAAAAAATGTAATTCTAATTTTTCTTGACAGGGCGCAGAATAATTTTGTAGAGCCAATGCTTGAAGAGTCTCCAAAGCTAAAGGAACAGTTTTCCGGCTTCACTCTTTACAAAAACACAGTTTCGTTTAACTCGCATACATTGATTGGCGCGCCACCAGTGCACGGCGGCTATGAATATACTCCTGCCGAAATAAACAAAAGAGCAGACAAGCCTCTAGTTGAAAAGCACAATGAAGCAATCTTAATGCTTCCGCGTATTTTTACAGAGCAAGGAGACAACTTTTCTGCGGCCTCAAGCGATGCTTCCTGGGCAAACTACAGCTGGATTCCTGATATTTCTATTTTCAAGCCTTATCCAAAGATTGAATCATTCGTAACAGAAAATGCGTATCTTGCGCAATGGTACAAAGATCATCAGGGAGTCGGAAACTTCACAATAACAAGCGACACACTTAAAAGAAATATGCTTTGGTACAGTTTCTTTAGAACTTCTCCATTAATTCTGCGCCATGTTATTTATGAAAGCGGAAGCTACTGGTCAACAAACACGCAGAATGAAGACTTGAACAAATATCTTGGAAACTATGCTGCAATGGATTACCTGAAAGATCTTACAGACTTTTCTTCAAAGACAGAAAATTATTTTTTAAGTTTCACAAACAATGCCTGCCATACTTCGTTTGCGTTACAAGCTCCAGACTATGTTCCTTCCGCAAAAATCACAGACAGGGGAAATTCGGAATATGCAGGCGACAACTCTTACTCCTCAATGGCAGGCGTAATGCACAGGCTCGGAGAATGGCTTGAATACTTAAAGCAAAATGGAGTCTATGAAAACTCAAGGATTTTGATAGTCTCTGATCACAGCTGCTCATCAAAAGAAAAGCCATATAAATGGGACGAAAAATTCAGCAGGATTTCACCGGGAAAATATCATCCTATATTTATGTTCAAGGATTTCAATGAGTCTGGAGAATTAAAAACAAACAACGACTTTATGACAAACGCAGATTCTCCGACAATTCTTTTGTCGGGAATTATTGAAAACGCAGTGAATCCTTTTACAGGAAATCCTGTAAATTCCAAGCTAAAGGAAGACGGCGCTCTTGTAACAATAAGCAATTTATATATGCCGCACCATTTTTCAAGCAAAAATATTTTCACTGTAAAGCCTGATGATTGGTACAGAGTCAGCGATAACATATTTGAATCAAAAAACTGGAAGCAGGAAACAATGGAGGAATCTAAAAAATGACAAGCAGTTTATTGTACATAGATCCTGGCACAGGAAGCATGTTGTTTTCCATTCTAATAGGAGCAACAGCAACTTTATACTTTCTGGCAAGGGCAGCAGTATTAAAACTAAAGTTTCTTTTCACAGGAAAAAAAGGTACAGCGGATGTTTCTGCGCATAAATATGTAATATACAATGAAGACAAAAGATACTGGAATGTTTTTAAGCCAGTTCTCGACTCATTTGAAAAACATCATACAGAAGTAACTTATTTTACATCCTACAAAAATGATGAAGTCTTTTCATCTGATTATAAATTTGTAAAAGCCGAATACATCGGCGAAGGAAACACTGCATTTGCAAAGCTGAATCTTCTTTCTGCGGATATTGTTCTTATGACAACTCCGGGACTTGATGTTTACCAGATGAAACGCAGCAAAAATGTAAAGCATTATGCCCATTTGGAACATTCAACTGGAGACGCCACAATGTACCGTCTTTTTGGAATTGATTACTTTGATTCTGTTCTTGCTACAGGAATGTACAAAGAAAAAGACGTTCGCTGGCTTGAAGAGCATAGAGGCATAAAGCACAAGGAAATTGTAAGTGTGGGCTGCACATATCTTGATGTCTACAAAGAAAAGATGGAAAAAATTCCAGTCGAAGAAAACCATAAATTTACAGTTCTTCTTTCGCCTTCCTGGGGGCCAAGCGCGATTTTAAGCCGCTACGGAGAAAAGCTCCTGGATCCGCTTTTGCAGACTGGCTGGAATGTAATAATCCGTCCTCATCCTCAGTCAAAAATTTCTGAAAAGGAAATGCTTGAAAAACTAACAGAAAAATACAAAGACAATAAAAATCTGATTTGGGATTATAACAGCGAGAATATTTACTCAATGAAAAAAGCCGATATTATGATTTCAGACTTTTCAGGAATCATTTATGACTACACTTTTCTTTGCGACAAGCCAGTTATGTATGTAAATTCCGATATGGATTTAGGACCTTACGATGCCTATGATGTTCCGGGAAAAAGTCCGTGGCAGGTAAATGCAGTCCACAGCTTTGGAATCGAACTTAAGGAAGATCAGTTCAAAAACATAGCCCAAGTAATTCAAAATGCAAGCGACTCCGAGGAACTGAAAAAACTCCGTGCAGATGCTAAAGCAAAAGCTTGGGAGCATCAGGGAAATGCAGGCGAAGAAGTCTACAATTTTATGATAAAAAAAGATAAAGAACTTGAAGAAAAGATTTAAACTTCATTTTCATAGACATATCAGGAGAAAAAGATGACAGAAAAAGAATTTGACTTGCTTTATGCAGCACATAAAGGAAAAGAATTAGCACAGTTTTCAAAAGACACACTTTTTATGTGTGAGAAAAACGGATGGCTTAAATCTGGAAAACTAACAGAGTCTGGATATGAAGCACTATCCCCTTACAAAGTTGACAATGCAATTATAATGGCAGCTGGAAGAAGCCGACGCTGTATGCCTCTTTCAAACTATCTTCCAAAAGGACTTTTTGAAATCAAAGGCGATACAATGGTTGAACGCCAGATAAAACAGCTGCATGACGCTGGAATAAAGCAGATTATTATTGTTGTCGGCTATCTGAAAGAAAAATACTATGAAATGGCAAAAAAGTACAAGGATCTCATTGTCATAGACAACACTGAATGGGAAGAGAAAAACAACATTTCATCTATTTATGCGGCAAAAGATTACTTGAAAAATTCTTATATCTGCTGCAGCGACAACTGGTTTGCGCACAACGTTTACTGCGACTATGTTTATGATTCATACTATGCCTGCAAATACACAGATGAATTCCTTGATGAGTATTGTGTAAAATCCACTGACAAAGAAGGCTACATGACTTCCGTAAAAAAAGGCGGAGAAAAATGCTGGTACACAATCGGTGAAGCTTTCTTTAACAAAGAGTTTTCTGCAAAATTTGTTGACTATATGGTAAAGGAATATTACGACCCGGAAGTAAAATATATGCTTTGGGACGATTTCCAAATCCGTCACATTGACGACCTTAAGCTAAAGGTAAAAGGCTACAGCGATGATGAATGCAAAGAGTTCGACACAACAGAAGATATTCTTCAATTCTATCCGAATTTTAAAGATTTTATAGAGCAGTTTTTTGCAGAAGAAGAACTTGTGAATTCCTCTACAAGACTTAACTATCTATCAAACTATGCTGACACAAAAACATATTCAGTTGTCGCTACAGAACAACTTACAGGCCGTCTTCATGTAAATGAAAATCTTTTCAAGCCAAGCCCAAAAGTAATGGAAGTTCTTCACAATGCAACTTATGAAGATGTTTATCTTTACGATCTTACACGCGAAGATGAGCTTGCCGTTGAAATCAGCAAGCGCGAGGAAATTTCAACTGACCACATTTTGATTCATTCTGGCTCTTCTGATGTTATAAAAACTGTAATGTCGCTTGTGCTTAATAAAGGCGATACAGTTCTTATTTCTGCGCCATCTTGGAATTACTACAAATCCATTGTTGAGCTAAAAATGGCGAAGGCTGAATACTACGATGTTGTGCCTGGAAAAAATTCTTATGAATTCGATGTTTCAGGACTGATGTCAAAAGCCCGCGCTGTTTCTCCACGAATCATCATTATTACAACTCCGCACAATCCGACTGGAGCGGTAATTTCAGCTTCTGAACTTGAAACTATAATAAAGGAAAACCCTTCTTCGCTTGTTATTGTTGATGAAGCCTATCTTGGTTTTTCTGAGCAGAAGTTTGATGTAAGACATCTTCTGGCGGCTTATTCAAATGTCGTATTCAGCAGAACTTTCAGCAAATTGTATGGACTTGCAGGAATCCGTGTTGGCTACGGACTTTGCGCTCCAATGGCGAAACAGGTTTTCAGGCTTGATGTGAATCCATTCAGGGTAAACAACATAAGCCGCAAAATGGCGGTAGCAGCCTTAAGAGACGAAAAATATTATAAAGGGCTTCTAAAAGACATTACAGAAAGCCGCAATTTCTTTATAAATGAAATGAACAGCATTCCTGGTGTAAAAGCTTTTGATTCCGCCGCGAACTTTGTATTTATACATTTCTCCGAAAACACAGATGTTCAGGCATTGAAAGACTATCTTGCCCAGAACGGCTATCTTGTAAGACTTTGGACAGAAGGAAGCAGACTCGCAATGAGAGTAACCTTGGACAGAAAGGAAACAATGGAAAAAGTTGTCGCTCTTATGAAAGAGTTTTTAGAAAAATAATTTTGAGTAAGAAGTTTAATTTTCAATAGACTGCCGTGTTTAATGGCAGTCTATTTTTTTATTCCATAAAAATCCTGTCAAGCCATTCAAATCTTTTTTCGCACCAGTCCACGAGAAAGTCAACTTCACTCTTGTAGTTTTTTCTTGAACGGTAGCCCGGCGCACGTGGCCAGATTGCGCTTCCAATTATGTGCCAGACAGAATCGTTGAGCTTTGCAGAATCATCCAAAGTCCTGCCCTGGTTGCGAATCCATTCAATAGATTTCTTTAACGGCTCTCTTGTTTCCGCCCAGCGTTTTTTTACAAGGGTAACAAATTCATCATCACCAAACATTCTGTTGTACCAGCTGCTTTGGTTGATTAAAAATCCTTCATAGTCTTTTGCCGCAGATGAATTCTTCATTGGATCAAAAAAGTTGAACATCTGAATCCAAGCATTGTTGCTTAAGAGCGAACCATAGCTTCCTGGAGTAGTTGAACTTTTTGAAGTGTTCCCAAATCCGATGTCGTGATCCCATGCAGGTCCCATGTAAAGCTTCTCCGTCGAATAGTCATAGTTCATAAAGACAGAGTTGTAGAAATTCGCATCGTAGTTTTTGGAGAATTCTGCAAGCAAATACCAGTCAACGAACGAGTCCATGTCAAAATATCTCTTGTAGCCGGCCGCGCCATTCCATTCATCAGAATAAAGAAGTTTTTCAATCGACTCTATTTTTTCCGCCCATTTCTTGTAGTTTTCTAAAGTTGACTTTGGCGAGCGGATATTAAAGCGTAGCCTTGAATCCGTAGAAAAACTGTACGGTCGTCCATCGTGGCTGTCGATTTCAGCAAGGAAGCCTTCGCCTGCAAACTCAATGCGATTTTCCGCAACCTCAACCTTTTCTGTTATTCCATAAAGCCCACGGTATTTTCCGTTTATAAAAAGCGTTACATAGCGAGACTCAGGATTCCACCTCATTCTGTTCCAAACATTGTGTGTAAGATATTCGGCGTAGTAATTTCGGAGCATTGAGCGGTCACAGGCGTTTGCCATCAAAATCCATTTACGCGCGCCTTTCATTCCAAGAAGACTTGCGGGACTTTCAAGTTTTAAAAGGTAAGGCTTTTTCTGTGTAAAAGTTGTTTTCCAAGTGGAATTTCCGTGTCCACGGATTTTGCAACCGCCTGAAATCTTTTCATACTCAGAGGAATTTCCAAGCGTGAATGAAGCTTTTACATATTTTTCCTTGCTTTTTATTTCCTTAAGTTTGTCCGTAGAAATTTCAAGAATCGGAAGACCTAGCTTTTTGCATTCAGCAACTGTAATTTTTCTGTCAGAAGAAACAAGAAATGCAAAAAGAGCTCCAAATGCAAGCAAGAAGAGCGAAAGACCAAAAACATACGAATATCTTCTTATTCCGTGAATAATTTTCATTTCCCGCTCTTCCTTGTCAAAATGCGCAATAAAAACACAAAAGTGAATTTAGTATGTAACTTCGCCGTCGTGCGCGAGGATTGTCGAAGAGACGACATTTTCCGTGTTCGCAACTTTCTGCAAGAGCGCGGAATCGTCTTTCGAGCGGATTTCAACAACGAGATTCACTTTTCCGTTTGAAAGCGCGCGGCTTTTCACTGTGTAATACTTACAGAATTCTTTTACAATCGCCATGATTTTCTCTTCAAGCTCGTATCCGCTTCCGCTCACCATAAGGATTTTCGGAGCTTTCGCCACAGGAATCCGGTCAAACACAAAAAGAGAGACAGTCAGGATAAACGCCAGAACACAAGAAATCTGGGCAAGACCAGCTCCGCAGATAATTCCGGTTGAAATCGCCCAGAAAAGGAAAACCAAGTCCATCGGATCTTTAATCGCAGTTCTGAAACGCACAATAGAAAGCGCGCCGACCATACCAAGCGAAATCACAACGCTCGACTGAATCGTAAGAATAACGCCCGCCGTAATCATAACCAAAGCCGGAAGCGCAATGTTGAACGACTTTGAGTAAAAAGTCCTTCTCGTCAAAAGCCTGTAAGCAAAGAAGATGTAAAGCGCGAAAAATCCCGCAATCAAAAACACGACGATAATGTTCTCAGGCGTCGCGTCGTATCTCGTGAATCCCTGAATAAACGACTTCTTGAAAATATCTTTAAATCCCATAAAAAACCTCGATTTTTGATTTCTATTAAATCAAATGTAATTTTGAATCTTAAGCACGGAATCCGCAGCGGAGTCCCTGAATATCGAACTTCCTGCACAGATAGTATTTTGAAAACGAATTCCATTGCAATGCGCTTGTCTGCAGAGTTTCGTTTATAAAATCCGGCAAAAGCTCGTCGTACTTAACCTCAATCATATTTGTTCCGAACGGAAATATTGATCGGAAAGCCGCATCCTCATTGAAAAAGTCCTCAATGTTGCTTGAAGATCTCAGATTCCTGTCAAAAGTGATTCTCACGTTTCCGTCTTCATAAGTGAAAGGAACACGCTCGTAGGCAACAATCTCAACCGGCCGGAGCGCGCGGAACTGCATCTGGCAAATCAGCTTTTTCAAAAGATAAGGCATTTCGCTTGTAAAATCAGGAATTTTTCCTGCAATTATCTCCTCAAGAACTTCCAGCGGAACGTGACAAGAAGTCTTTAGGCACATCCCGCTTTCCTTCCTTTTTAACTCAAGGGAAATTCTTTCTTTCGAACAGTTGTAGATTCTGATTCTGAATTTCTCGCGTGGGTCAGTGCCGTTCTCGTTTTCAAGATAGCACGTGTTGAAGATGTCGTCGAAATAGATGCTTCTGATTGCGTACTCGCCTTTCTCGCCGGTGTTCCTGTCGCGCAAAAGAATCGCATCCATACGCCGCTCAATCGCAGAAAGCGTGATTTCAGGAGAAAGATATTTGAACTCGTGGCGATATTTTCCTTTCATAAAACTCCTTGTAAAACCGTTAGTTACCGAATAAACGGTAACCAAATCTGATATTACAACTATTATACTTCATTGTCAAGAGTACGGGGGGGGTAAAAACCGCAAAAAAGTTGAAGAAAAATGCAAATAATGCTATAAAAAAGTATGCAATTAAAAACAAACTCTTTTTTGCACTTGGCAATTCTAGCAATTCTTTCTTTATTTTTGATTATGATGTTTTCAAATTCATCAAAAAATCAGATCTCGCCTGAAAAATGCGAAGAAATAGGACTTTCTGTCATGCACATTGACACAATGGCAGGCAAAAAAATAAATTCAAAAATAAACTATGTAACGGCAATGTACGAAGCCGAAGAGTTTTCAGGTTCATGCAAAATCCGCGGACACGGAAACACAACATGGCAGACAAGGGAACTTTACAAAAGACCGTACCTTCTAAAACTAAACAAGTCCGCTCCGCTTTTTGGAATGAAACAGTCAAAAAAATGGATTTTAATGGCGAATACTGCGGACAAAACTTCGCTCAGAAACGAATACGCTTATTTTCTTGCAAGAAATGTCTGGAACAGAATGAAATGGACTCCAGATGCAAGATTCGCCGCGGTTTTTATAAACGGAAAATTCAACGGACTTTATCAAGTTACAGAAAAAGTTGAACACGAAAAACTTTCGCTCCCGGAAGGCTCATTTCTCGCAACCGTAAATTCAAGGCTAAACAAGGAATGGAATTTCCGCACACAACGTGGAACAAAAATCAGCATACGAATGGAACAAAAATCCGAGGCAGAATACAAGAAAATGGAGCAGATAATTCAAAATGCCGAAGATGTGATTTTTTCACCTGATTTCAAATCCGCGGAAAAAGGCTGGCAAAGTGTAATTGACGAAGATTCATTTGTTGACTGGTACCTTATAAACGAATTTACCAAAAACCACGATGCAAAATTTCAAGCTTCCTGCTATTTTTATTATGACTCACAGGCAAAGAAAATTTTCATGGGACCGCTCTGGGACATGGATATTTCATGCGGAAACATAAACTACGACGGCTGTCAAGACCCAGAAGGATTTTGGGTAAACAAAGACCAATGGTACAAACGGCTTTTTGAAGATGAATATTTTGCAGAAAAAGTCGCAGAACGATGGAATGAAACAAAACAAAAGCTTATTTCCTCTTTCGACTGGCTTGAAAACGAGTCAAAAAATGTAAAGCCGTTTGTAATGCTAAATGATTCAGTATGGCACAATCTTGGAAGACGGCAATGGCCTCATGCTCCCGGATGGAAAAACCGCAAAACTTACGAAAGTGAGGTTGACTATATGACTGACTTCCTAAAAAAACGCGCGCAATGGATGAGCAATGAATATTCCGGCAATTGAATTTCCGTTTTCAAAGTGATATAATTTCCGCCAAGATTCCGGCAGGCTTACATTTTTAGCCGGATTCATATTTTTACATATCTCGAGGTAAACGGTATGAAGTACACTGCAGAAGTGGAGCACATGTGCCCGTTGGCAAAAGGTGCTTATCACGGACCTGCTCCCATCCCTGAGGAAGGCGCATGGGTTCAGGCAAAAACTCAGGAAGATATTTCCGGTTTCACACACGGAATCGGCTGGTGCGCACCGCAGCAGGGCGCCTGCAAGCTGACTCTCAATGTCAAGAACGGAGTCATCGAGGAAGCTCTTGTCGAGACAATAGGATGCTCAGGAATGACACACTCGGCAGCTATGGCTTCTGAAATTCTCATCGGAAAGACAATCATCGAAGCCCTCAACACAGACCTTGTATGCGATGCGATCAATACAGCTATGCGCGAGCTTTTCCTTCAGATTGTGTACGGACGCACACAGTCCGCATATTCAAAGGACGGCCTCAAAGTCGGAGCATCTCTTGAGGATCTCGGAAAGAACCTCCGCTCACAGGTCGGAACAATGTTCGCGACACGCAAGACAGGTCCGCGCTACCTTGAGATGACAGAAGGCTACGTTGAAAGCTGCGCGGTTGACAAGGACAACCAGATTATCGGCTACAACTGCATCAACTTCGGAAAACTCATGGACGCTCTCAAGGCAGGAACAGATCCGAAAGAGGCGATTGAAAAGGCACGCACACACTACGGACGCGTTACAGAAGATCAGGGCATGGTCAAGCTCATCGACCCTAGAAAGGAATAAGGAGGAATACAATGGCAACATTATTTGAAGATTTTGAAGGTCGCATTCCTCAGGTAAACAAGGCTCTCAAGGAATACGGATTCGCGGAAGGAGAGGCCGGACTTCAGGCTGCACGCGATCTGTGCAAGTCAAAGGGCTTTGATCCTTATGAAATCTGCCAGTCAACACAGCAGATATGTTTTGAAGATGCAAAGTGGGCTTATGTTCTCGGCTCTGCAATCGCCCTCAAGAAGGGTGAGAAAGCCGGAAGCATGACAGGAAGCGAGGCCGCAGCTGCAATCGGTGAAGGACTTCAGGCATTCTGTCTTCCGGGCTCAGTAGCTGATGACCGCAAGGTTGGTCTCGGACACGGAAACCTGGGTGCACGTCTTCTTTCCGAGGAGACACAGTGCTTCGCATTCCTCGCAGGACACGAGTCTTTCGCCGCAGCTGAAGGCGCAATCAAGATCGCGGCAAACGCGAACAAAGTCCGCAAGAACAAGCTCCGCGTAATCCTGAACGGTCTTGGAAAGGACGCTGCTCAGATTATCAGCCGCATCAACGGCTTCACTTATGTCCAGACAAAATTCGACTACTTCAACGGAAACGGAACCGACAAGGCTCTTACAGTCGTAAAGGAAGTTCCTTACGGAAGCAATCCTGACCGCCTCATCGTAAAATGCTACGGCGCTGACGATGTTCGCGAGGGCGTCGCAATCATGTGGCACGAAAATGTCGATGTCTCAATCACAGGAAACTCCACAAACCCGACAAGATTCCAGCACCCTGTCGCGGGAACTTACAAGAAGGAACGCCTGCTTGCCGGAAAGAACTACTTCTCTGTAGCTTCAGGCGGCGGAACAGGACGCACACTGCATCCTGACAACATGGCCGCAGGTCCTGCTTCCTACGGATTCACAGACACATTGGGCCGTATGCACTCAGACGCTCAGTTCGCAGGATCCTCATCTGTTCCGGCACACGTCGAGATGATGGGATTCATGGGAATGGGCAACAACCCGATGGTCGGCTGCACGGTAGCTTGTGCCGTTGCTGTAGCTGAGACTTTCAAGAAATAGTCTGAATAACTTCTGCAAATACGACGACTGAAGGCAGCCGTGCGAGTTTTTATGCTTTTTGCACAGCAAAAATGCGAGCATTGCGAGCAAATAAAAACTCGAGTTTCATCCGGAGGAAACGACGGATGAATACTTGTACTGTTACCTGCGCAGTTGCTGTAGCTGAGGCTTTCAAGAAATAAATTGAAAGCAATTTCAGCATTTGAGATGTTTTTATAAATCTCAAACACATAAGGGGTTGTCTTTTTAGTTGTCAAAACTTTTTAAAAGACAGCCCTTTTTTTTGCAGTTTTTATCGTCTTGTTTTTTCTTTAGGCATTCATTAATCGAACCAGCTGCTTAAAATCATATCCAATCATCAGCAATCCCCATTCAGTCCCGGCTTTTGCTTTCCTGCGGAGATGGAAGTTTCTGAATCCCGGATTGCCTTTTGTCTGGTTGAAGACGGTCTCGTACTCCGTTGAGCGTTTTTTCATGAGTGTATTATATTCTTCACTTGCGAGAAGTTCCTTTACTTTTTCTTTCTGCTCAAGCCAGGCGCCCATTTCTCTAGAACAGCCGGTCGTATTCTGACTTAGTACACAGCTCACGGAACGGGCAGCCATCTTAGTTGTTACACTGGTAGCCCTCATAGGTCTGCGAATAACCCGGGCTGTTTTTCTTCGTCACTGTCTTTTTGTAGGGAACCGGATTTCCGCATGGACATGTGTATTTCTTCTGTTCGGCCTCATACATCCAGTTCTCAAAGCTGAATGAATTCTTCTTGAGGCTTCTCTTTATCTCTTTCTCATAGCTTATATATTTGAGCGTACCGACAATATTTTTCCTGTTCAGGAGCTTCACTGTCGATATGAATATTTCTTCTGTCGGGTCTTTCAGCTTCTCGCTTCGGAATGTGCTGATTGTCATGAAGTCCGGTTTCCGGAAGGCTGTGAGCCGCTGCCCCGCCCCGGTTATATGTTTTGTATGTGATTTTATCGCTTATGCCTCTGCTCATATTTAAATTTTAGCAGATTTGAATTTGCTTGTAAATTTAAAATAATCAGGGCTGTCCATTTCTTTTTGGACAGCCCCTTCTCTAAATGATTACAATATATATACAGTTAGATTTTCGGGGCAAGCCCGAAAATGACATTTTTGAGACATCCCCAGCTTTTTCATAGCATCACTACACTTTACTTAAACTCAAGCTCACGTCCGTTGCTCGAAACATTTATCGTGCAGCCTTCGGCGAACTTTCCTTCAAGCAGTTCTTTTGAGAGCGGATTTTCTACCCAAGTCTGAACGGCACGCTTTACAGGACGGGCGCCAAACGCAGGGTCGTAGCCTTTTTCCGCAATGAAGTCCACGGCAGAATCATCAAACTTAATTGCAATTCTTCTGTCTTCAAGGCGTTTTGCAACACGCTCAAGCTGAATCTTTACAATTCCACCAATGCAACTCTTGTCAAGACGACCGAACATTACGATTTCATCGATTCGGTTCAAGAATTCCGGGCGGAAATGAGTTTTAAGCAAACCATCAATCTGTGTTCTTGCATCTTTCATCTTTTCGTCTGTGTCAGCGTCAAGAATCAGCTCGCTTCCCAAGTTGCTCGTCATTATGATAATTGTATTCTTAAAGTCCACAACTCTGCCCTGTCCGTCTGTCAATCTTCCGTCATCAAGAACCTGAAGAAGAACATTGAAAACATCAGGATGAGCTTTTTCAACTTCATCAAACAAAACTACACTGTAAGGACGGCGGCGAACTGCCTCTGTAAGCTGACCGCCTTCATCGTAGCCAACGTATCCCGGAGGCGCACCAATCAAACGGCTCACGCTGAATTTTTCCATATACTCGGACATATCTATTCGAGTAAGCGACTTTTCATCGTTGAACAAGAAGTCTGCAAGCGTTTTTGCAAGCTCGGTTTTACCGACACCAGTCGGTCCAATGAACAGGAAACTTCCAAGAGGACGGTTCGGATCACTCAAACCAGAACGGTTACGGCGGATTGCATCGCTTACAACCTGCACTGCTTCATTCTGACCGATAACACGCTTGTGAAGAACTTCCTCAAGCTGCAAGTATTTTTGCTTTTCGCTTGAAAGCATTTTTGCAACAGGAATTCCTGTCCAGTTGCTTACGACTCGCGCAATGTCTTCTTCCGTAACTTCCTGCCGCAAAAGCGACTCGCGTTCCGGATTCGCCTCAACTTCCTTATCGTGGGCAACGGCCTCAGCAAGCTGCTTTTCAAGAGCAGGAATTGTGCTGTACTTTAATTCCGCGGCTTTTTCAAGGTTGCCTTCGCGAGTGTATTTTTCTTCGTTAAAGCGTGCCTCTTCAAGCTCTTCCTTTACTTTGCGGCTTTTGTCGATGCTGTTCTTTTCGTTCTGCCACTGAAGTTTCATGGCATCGCGTTTTGAACTCAACTCGGAAAGCTCTTTTTCAAGTTTTTCAAGACGCTCTTTTGAAGCGTTGTCGTCTTCCTTGCTCAAAGACTGCTTTTCAATCTGAAGCTGCAAAAGTTTTCTCTCAATCTGGTCAAGTTCCGTAGGCTGGCTTTCAATTTCCATCTTTAAGCGGCTTGCGGCTTCATCAACCAAGTCAATCGCCTTGTCAGGCAAAAAACGGTTTGTAATGTAGCGGTTTGAAAGAACTGCCGCACTGACCAAAGCCTCATCGTTAATTCTAACTCCGTGATGAATTTCATACTTGTCGCGAAGTCCACGCAAAATGGCGATTGTATCCTCAACGGTCGGCTCGGCGCAGTAAACCTGCTGGAATCTTCGTTCAAGGGCGGCATCTTTTTCAATGTACTTGCGGTACTCGTCAAGAGTTGTGGCACCAATAACATGGATTTCGCCACGGCTCAAAGCAGGCTTCAACAAATTCGAAGCGTCCATAGAACCTTCGCTTGCACCAGCACCAACAATCGTGTGAAGCTCATCGATAAAAAGAATTATCTGACCTTCAGATTTTGTAACTTCAGTGATTACGGCTTTTAGCCTCTCTTCAAATTCACCTCGGAATTTCGCTCCGGCAACAAGGCTTCCCATATCAAGCGAAAGAAGGCGTTTGTTTTTAAGGCTTTCCGGAACATCACCGCTTGCAATTCTGCGTGCAAGACCTTCTACAATCGCGGTTTTACCAACACCAGGTTCACCTATCAGAACAGGATTGTTCTTTGTTCGGCGACACAAAACCTGCATTACACGCCGGATTTCCTCATCACGGCCGATAACTGGGTCAATTTTGTCCTGACGCGCACGTGCTGTTAAATCCGTGCAGTACTTTTCAAGAGAACGCATTTTGCTTTCCGGGTCTTGGGAATCAATGCTCTGATTTCCGCGCACGGACTTCAAGGCTTCAAGAACTGTATCCCTGTCGCATCCTGATTTTCTCAAAAGCTCACCAACATTGTCATCAGCCTGAATCATCGCAAGAAAAACGTGTTCAGTAGAAAGAAACTGGTCTTTTAAAGAAGCCATTTCCTTTTCTGCCTTGGCAAGAACTTTCTGCGCGCTAGAAGACAAAGACATTTGAGTCTGGCCTTTTACTACAGGATATTTGTCCAATAAGTTTTCAAGATTTTTTTGCAAAGAAGAAGGCTGAAGTCCAATCCGTTCAACTAACGGCGGAATCATTCCGTCTTTTTGGTTAAGCATGGCATACAAAAGATGCTCATTGCCTATTTCGCTATGGTCTCTTTGCTGGGCCAAGCTGCTTGCGCTTTGCAGCGCATCTTGCATTTTTAATGTCATCTGTTCGTAGTTCATAAATTTCCTCTAAAAAGGAATATACAAATTTCCGAACTAAAAATCAAATTTTTTTTTAAAGATTATTTTTCAGCTGTTTCAAGGTTGCCGTATTCGCAGATGCACTTGAGGATTTCGGCCTGCTCCAAAAGCTCAAGGTTTTTCTTCATTTTTTTGTACAACTTGAATTTTCCAGTTCCAGAGCCGCTTGCAAGAATCCGCATAACTTTTCTTCCACCGGCAGGACTTTCAAAATCGCGCAGAGACATATCCTTTGTGTTGCAGAAAATATCAATGTCAATTACATAACGCCTGTCATGGACACTAACAGACCAATGCAGTTTAAGACCTTCGTCTTCCGTCCCGTTCATTTCCTGGCAGTCAAAGCTTATCTGCTTTTTTTTCAGCTTGTTTGCATGAAATTCAATGTTTTTTCCTTCAATTGAAACAAGCACTGAAACTTTATTCTTGTATTCGCCCTGAACCGCAAAAACAGAAGCGTCCAAAAGCCGCCCGGAAATTTCGCTTGTAAAATTTGAAGAGCTTAAATGGAAATATGGAGAAGAAAAATCCCTGCCCCAGTTTTTATCATAATATCCAAAGGAATTCCGCGGATTCACATTGTATTCTTCGTTGTTGAAAATGATTGTGCCGGAAAAATCAGTCTTGCCACCAAGAACAGCCCAGTTTATGTCTTTTGCTCTGTAATCTGAAGAAAACGAAATGCTCCGTGAAAACTTTAAATTCCAAGACATAGTGCCGGAACTTCCCATATATTCCGGGTGAGCGCGCAAATCTTCGTCTGTAACTTTTATTGCACCGGAAGTGTAATCGTGCGCCAAAATGCAGGCCGGCAATTCTTCCTGTTTGGCTGAAATTATATATTCGCTTTTTTTTGCTGAAAGGATTTCAGGCGGAAAATAAGAATTCATCTGGTTTGCGCTTGCAGAAAGAACTCCGGCTTTTATCATAAAAAATGAAGGCGAAACATAAGTTTGAGAAGTGAAATTTTTTGCAGTTTCAGAACCTGGCAAAACATACTGAAAATCTTCCGTAGACTTATTAAAGCGGTTTTTAAATCCAAGCACACATTCTTTGGGAGACAAGGCAGGATTCACAGCATAGAATTCAATGAAGAAAGTCTTTTCTTCGCCGGAAACCGAGCTTACAGCATTTGTAACAAGCCGCCAGCGATCAAAACCATTTTTCTTAAGGGAACCTTTTAGTTGTAGTTTTTCATTACGGCAAATTTTTTTTGAAGCCATATATCTTCCCACCAAAAACAAGACACAGCCAGCTCTAAAAAAAGCACGGCATTTTTGGGCAAACCTAAATAATTTTACAAAGATTGCCTTAGGTTTATTTTCGGCAGGAAGCTATGTTTATTTAAATATTTTCTTTAGAGAATCTTTGAATTCAGAATTGTCTAGCGGAAAGTGCTGCTCCAAAAATTCAAAGCAGTTTTGAGCGCCGCGCTGAACGTGCTCATACCAAATTGAATAAAGCTCCGGCTCTATTTTTTCGCTAGGGAAAGGTGCGCCCTGAACATCAGAAACAAGCTGTCTCATCAACTTTGTTAATTCTTCTACGTTTTTGTTGGTCATTTTTTTCCTTCATTTTTGCAAAAGCATATAATGTCTTATTATTATAGTGAAATCTTTATTATTTTTCCACTTATTTTTTTAATTTTATCAGAAATCATGTCTTTTCCGCAAATTGCAACTTTTTTTCCGCAGAACACAGCGTTTTTGTAACAGCAGACTGACTTTTCAATATCACTTTTTTTTAGGCTCAGCAGATTTTTTATTCTGATTTTATCAAGGGAAAGGGAAATTCCATAAAGACATCGCATAAGCCCAGTTCCGCCTCTCATTGCCGGCGTGTACGGCTCGATTTCATCTGAATAAACTCCGGCAATCGCTTTTTTTATATCATCAAAAGAAAATTCATCTTTTTCAAGAAGCGGAAGCTTTTCTTCAAAATATCCAAGCGAATCAAAAGGCTTTGGATCGCGATATGTGGCAAAGCAAGTTGTGCCGCTTGAGCTTTGAACAGAAAGGAAAACACCGTAAGCTCCGCCGCTAGTTCTAATCTGCTTCCATAAGTCGGAAGTTTCAAGCAGATGTGAAAAAACTGTGTCCGCCATGATTTCTTTTCCTTTTTCACCAGAACTTTTTACAGCGGCAGAAGCAAAGCCTATGTTCCCCGGCACAACAAAAACTTCATCCACGCAAGGATTTTTTTCGCAGTAAATTTTTCCTGCAATCTCTGTCTGCTTAAAAAATTCCTTGTCAGAAACTTTCTTCTTCGGCTTTGGAAATTCAAGGCAAAGATTTTTTACAAGAAAAGCAAATCCTTTTTTGGCCGCAGCAATTCCTGAGATTCCGGCTGTTACATGAAAAAGGGAGCCGCTTGAGATTATTTTTTTATAAATCGATTCAAGCTTTTCAGAAATTTCAGAAAGCTTCATTTTTTTTATTTCATTTATCGCAAAGACAGAAGTAAGTCCGTCCTTAATTTCTTGAACAGCGCACGAACGGTTTAAAAGCCTGCAAGATCTAAGCATCGCAAAATAATGTCCGCCGGGAACAACAGACGCATTTAAACTGGAGCACAAGCCGTTTACAATTGTCTTGAGTCTTGGCTTGTCTAAAAAATCAATTGAAGAAATAATTTCACTTGCAAAGTCAAAGGCTTGCGCGGATTTTTCTTCTATAAATTTAAAATGAATCACAAGCCACTCGCGGCCAATTATAAGAGGATTTTCTTCAGCAAGTTTTTTGGAATATTCTGGAACTTTTGCGCTTCGTATATAAGCTCCAAAATCACCCATAATTCTGTCAGAATACGAGATTGTTTCTTCCCAAGACCTTTTTTTTGTTCCAAGCCCTGAAATGCAGCTGGAAAGCAAAGGAAGAAATTTGTAGTCCGCAGGATCAAGCCGGTCAACAGGAAAAGAAACAGAAGCATAGACAATTCCATTGCAGGCTTCCTGATTTACATAGAAAGGAATTTTTTCACACAAAGTTTTGCGTGTTTCAATTTTTTCAGCAGGATTTTCAAGTTCTTCAATATTAACAGCAGGAATCAAATTTTCATTTTCTGAGCCAGCTTGAAATGCGTGAAGTTTTTCAAGTGAAAGAAAAACGTTCCTTTTCCCGATTTTTTTATAAAGGCAAGATGCAAGTTTTTTTTCTTTTTCGGCTCTGTCAAGGCTCCATTTTTCTGACGGTGAAACTGTTACTAAAGTTTTATTTTTATTTTCAACAAAGAACTTTCTTATAAGATTTTTTAGATATTCCGGCTCATCTTTTATTTTTTTCTTTATCTGTTCAAATGATTCAATAAAAGCAAACGCATCTTTCGGATTTGCTCCATAAGTCCAGGAACGCAAAACACGCTTAAGAAGAACAAGCGAATACGGTCCATGAGATGGAGACCTTTTCACTTCCCTTATTGAAAAATCAAAGCTCATAAAACTGCGCTCAATGTCTTCTTCTTTTATTCCATTTTTAACAATAGACTTCATAGCGTCACCAATGCAATTCTGAAATTCCTGCGCCTGCTCAGGCTTAAGCCCGTTCACGCCGATTGCTATGGAAAAAAATCTTGAGCTTATGCTGCATCCAGTTTGCGGCGCAATATCACAGCCTTTAAATTTGTTCAGCAAAAGTTTTATCACTGGTGCAGAATCGTTTCCCAAAAGAAGCTCGGACAAAAAGCTTATTTCCATTGGCAGTGAAAAAAGATTTTCATTTTCCGCGGAATCTCCGATTTTCCAAACTAAAGCCGTTGTATTTTTTGAATTCTCTGCAGGACCAAAAGCGTCAATCCGCTTCTTCATTTTTACACAAGAATTTTCAGAAGCAAATGAATATTTTTCGCCGGGAGATTTTATGCTTTTTATTACATTTTCATCAAGAAAATCAAGCTGATCTTCTGTCGGAATGTTTCCATATAAAAAAACAAGGCAGTTTGCCGCGCAGTAATATTTTTTATGAAACTCTCTAAACCGCTCGTAAGACAAAGTTGGAATTTCCAAAGGGTCTCCGCCGGAATCTTTTTCGTATCCAGTGCCAAGAACAGAAGCATTTAAAACCGCATCAGTCGCAACAGAATTAAAAGACGAATAGTTCCCCTTCATCTCGTTAAAGACAACTCCCTGAATTACAGGATTTCCGTTTTGGTCGGTTTCGATTCTCCAGCCTTCCTGCAAAAAAGTTTCAACATTTAAAATCGGAAAAAAAACAGCATCCGCATAGACAGACATCAAATTAAAATAATCAGTCTTTATAAGAGAGCTTGCCGGAAAAACAGTTCTGTCTTTTGCAGTGTAGGCGTTAAGGTAAGTGTTTATACTTTGGTTTCTAAGCTGAAGAAACGGATCTTTTATCGGGAATTTTTTTGAGCCACACAAAACGCTGTGCTCAATAATATGCGCAACTCCAGTGCTGTCTTTGCAAGGAGTTCTAAAGGCGAATGCAAAAAGATTTTCTTCATCGTTGTTCAGAATGTGAAAAACTTCCAAGCCGGATTTTTTATGCCGCAAGAAAATTCCTTCTGAATCGTAATATGGAATTTTAAATACATCCAGAACTTCAAAGCCTTTGTAAACATCATTTTTTTTCATACATAAACCTCGCCTTCATCTCTTCCTGAAACACGCAAATCTCCGTTTTCCCAAGCGCGCCTAAGAACGGAATAAAACGATGAAGTCATTTTTTCACTGTCGGATTTTGTCAAATGATGAATCATGCTTTCTTCATCAAGAATAACTCGTCTTCTGTTCTTGGAAACATTCGAAAGAATTTTTTCTCTAAACGCATCATTTTTTCCATAAATCAAAACTGCAATGTCGCGGTCTTCCATGTCATGCAGATAATTCTGAATAAACCTGTCGTCCGAGCCGATAACATCTTCTTCTGTAAAAAGCCGTTTGCGCAAGTCCTCGCCAAGTTCCGGATCCTGCTCGCTCAATGTATTGATAATTGAATTTTCCACGGAAGGATTCATTCGTTTTAAAATCTGGGCAAGAACTCCGCGTCCATCCATGTTCTGTGAATTTTCCGTGTTCTGGGTAAGAAGCTTTTCGTGCAGGCTCCTGTCAATTTCCGCAAGGACCTCAGGAGCAACCGGCTTCATTTTTGCAAGACGCAGGACAATCTTTTTTTTATCATCAACGTCCATTAAGTTTATGACTTTTGCGGCTTTTTTAGGCTCAATCTGCGAAAGAACAAGCGACTTTACAGCATCAGATTCTCCGTCAATCAAAACTTTTATCCGTTCAGCATTCGCATCCGAAAGATAATCAAAAGGTTTTCCGTCCGGATACTTTACAGATTTTTTGAGCATATCCTCTGCTTTTTCAGAACCGTAAGCCTTGGTCAAAATATTCCGCGCAGTTTCAAGTCCGCCTTCTTCCCTTGCCTTTTCAACAAGAGATTCAAATTCCTCAAGGATCGAAGCTGACTCTTCCGGCGTGATTTTTTGAATTGAAGCGATTTCTGGAATTATTTTTTCTGTCTGCTCTTCTGTCAAATGCGGAAGAATTTTTGCAGCCTCGTCAATTCCGACTATCACAAGAAATTTTGCAACTCTTCTATATATACTGTCTTTTTCTGTTGAAGAAGCTGGAATCTTTACAAGCCCACCGCTCGTAAGATTTTTTGCCGCGTTTTTCACATCGTCTGAAGTCGCTGATTTTTTCTTTTCAAACCAAGTTCCAGTTTTTGCCGCAATTTTTGCCTGCTCGATGTTTTGCCTTTCCGCATGCTCTTTGTTCTGCTTTTCAATTCGGTCTATTGCTGAATTTACATTTTCAAAAACCGGCTTATGGACAAGTTTTTTATTCTGACCGGCTCCAGCTGAATAAGCGTTAAGCCTGTAATCTTCTAAATTCATAGAAACATTTTAATTTATGATATGATTTTTTTCAATTTGAATGTAATATTTTTTTCTGAAAACTATGTAACTCTTTGCAAAATTTGTTTATTATTTTAGTAAAGAAATTTTTAGCATAGAAAACTTCAAAAATCAGGAGGTTTTAGTTTAATATGAAAAACTTAGTAAAAAAAATTGCGTATATAGCCGGAGCCGCAGTAATGGCAGCCGGAATATTTTCGCTTTCATGCAAAGTAAACAAAGGCTCTGCAAACATCGCTTTTGCAGAAACTCCAGCCGCGCAAATTCCGCAGGACTCATTGGCAGTCACTCAGGCTTTACAGGACTCGTTCCGCTCAATAACTTCCCAAGTGCTTCCAGCCGTTGTAGAAGTTGATGTAAAGGAAACAACAAAAGTAAAAACATTTTCTCCATTTAAAGACCTTCCATTTTTCTTTGGAATTCCACGCGATGAAGAAGAAGGAGACGGAACAAAAGAACTTGAGCAGTCTGCGCTTGGTTCCGGCGTAATTGTAAGAAGAACAGGCAACACAGTTTATGTTCTTACAAACAACCACGTTGTAGGAAACGCGACTTCAATAAAAATCAAACTTAACGATGAGCGTGAATTTGAAGGAAAACTCGTCGGAAAAGATGAGCGCATGGACATTGCTCTTGTTTCATTTGAAAGCAGCGACAAGTCAATTGCAATTGCAAAGCTCGGAGACAGCAACACAATTCATCAGGGAGACATCGTTCTTGCACTTGGAAGTCCTCTTGGATATTTTGCTTCTGTAACACAGGGAATTGTAAGCGCGACAGGCAGAAGTGGAGGACAAATCGGCTCAATCAGCGACTTTATCCAGACTGACGCGGCAATCAACCAGGGAAACTCAGGAGGTCCTCTTGTAAATATTCAGGGAGAAGTAATCGGGATAAACACTTGGATTGCTTCAAATTCCGGTGGCTCTCAGGGGCTTGGATTTTCAATTCCAATAAACAACATCAAGGAATCAATAAACCAGTTCATTGACAAAGGAAAAATAACTTACGGATGGGTTGGAATCAGTCTCGTTGAAATTACAGATGAGTACAAAGAGCAGCTCGGAATAGACAAAAAACAGCAGGGTGCGCTTGCAAGTCAGGTATTCCTCGATGGCCCTGCGTATAAAGGCGGAATTCTTCCGGGCGACTTTATAATCGGACTGAACGGACATGACATAAAATCCGTAGACCAGCTTATCCGCGAAATAGGAGGCATTCCGGCAGGAAAAACAACAACTATAAAAGTTCTGCGCGGAAAAACAACAAAGGAAATTTTTGTAAAAATTGACGAGCGCAACGAAGAAGTTACTGCAAACGACACAAAGCTCTGGCCAGGATTTGTAGCATCTCCGCTTACTCCAGATTTACGAAAGCGGCTTAACATTGAAAAAGAAAAAGTTGAAGGCGTTGTAGTTGCAAGAGTATTTGAAAAATCTCCTGCCGCAGCATTGAGACTTCAGGAAGGCGACATTATCTGCGCTGTAAACGACAAGAAAGTTTCAAATCTTGAAGAATTCTATGCGGCTTTGGACACCAGTTCAAAGAAAGAAATATGGTACGATGTATACAGCAATGGACACGTTGTAACAACAGCAAGATACAAAATCGGAAAGTAAAGAAAAAAATTCTTCTTGCTTAAAAATGCCACGCCACTTGACGCGGCATTTTTTGTTTGTATAAAAAACAATTTTCTGAAAAAATTATCTTTTTTTTAGAAATAAATGTAACCAAAACAAGTGATTTATGTTGTTATTATTGAAAGACAAGAGACCTCCTTTCTTCATAAGAACTCCTTTTTCAAGCTCCAGCGGGTGCTGGGGCTTGTTTTTTTTACAGAGCGTTGCAAGATTAAATTACCTTTACACAACTTTTCTTCACAAATATAATATCCGCCATGTCTGTATTGGAATTGTTTATTTTGGCTGTAGGATTAAGCATGGACGCATTTGCAGTTTCAATTTGCAAGGGACTGGCTGCTGCGAAGAAAGTTTCTATCAAGGAAATGTGCATTGCAGGCGTCTGGTTCGGCGGATTTCAGGCTTTGATGCCATTTTTAGGCTGGATTCTAGGCTCAAGATTTAAATATTATATAGAAAACTTTGACCATTGGATTGCATTTCTTCTTTTAGTTGCAATTGGCGCAAATATGCTCCGGGAAGCTTTTTCTGATGAATGTGAAAAAGTTGACAATTCATTTGCCTTAAAAACAATGTTTGTAATGGCGGTCGCCACAAGCATAGACGCGCTTGCAGTCGGAATAACATTCGGACTTTTACTTGACAGTTGGAAAGAAATAATCCTTGCAAGCCTTTTTATCTGCTCAATAACATTCTGCTTTTCCGCAGCTGGAGTAAAAATCGGAAGCGTATTCGGAAATAAGTACGAAAAAAAGGCAGAAATTGCAGGCGGAATAATTTTAATCTTAATCGGAATAAAAATACTTTTAAATCATCTTGGAATTTTATAGTTCAATATTGCATTAAAGAATTTTATAGTCAAGACCTTCATCCGACTCAAAAATCTTTACAGAGCAACTTTCCATCGTAACATTTTCGCAAAAATCCGCAATATTCATCGCACAAGGAGAAAGCAAATCGTCCGGGTTGTAAGAAGTCTCAACAATGCTTTCTTCATTTTCACTTGCAAGCCGACTAAAAGCTCCGTTCAGACTTACAATGTCTTTTACTGCGGAAAAAAGATGCATTTTGTTTTTTTCTTCAAACTTTTGCTTTAAGAATAAAAGCTGAAGTTTTTCAATAGCCTTGTGTCCTGCAAGCTCCGGGTCAAAACCAGTTTCAAACGAGCAGTTACTGCAAAGTTGAAATTCCTCAAAATCAGAAAAAAATGAAGAGGCCTCTATTTTAAGCGCATTTATTACACTACAAAACCAAGGCACAGCTCTTCCCTCTGAATAAAAAGTTTTGCAGGCAAACGCCATTCCCCTGGAAAAATCAAGATCTTTGGAAGAATAAATTCCAGTTGGCTTTGGCTCGCGGTACAGCTTTTCTTCCAGCTGCGGAAAATCAATATGGTTCGGATAAAGCGAAACTGCAAAATCAAGGCGGCTTCTAAAGTTTTTAAAAGTGTCGCCATTTTTTATTCCCCAGTCCAGGTTAAAGCCAAAGACAAGTCCCGCTTCATTTAAAAGCCGTGCCTTCTGCGAATAAAATTTCTTGTCAAATAAAAGCGTGCCGTTCTTTTCTGTTCCGCCAAAAGGAATTTCCAAGGAGCAATATATTTCCTGAAATCCCTGCACAAGTGTTTTGTCAAGAATTTCAGGAGAAACCAAGATTGAAAGAAAAAGCTCCGGACAAAACTTTTTTATTTGGCTTATAAGGCGAAGAATTCCATTTTTATCGTACGAAAACTGCTTGTCATAAATAGAAAGCTCAGTGATTCCTTGCCTTTGAAATTCCGGAAGAGTTTCAAATATTTTTTTTATTGAAAAGACAGAAAGAGACGTCTTAGAGTATTGCAATTCCGTGCTTCTCACATTCATCTATCATGGAATCCGGCCAAATGCTGACCTGAGTTTCCCCGATATGGGCTTTACGTAAAAAATACATGCACAAGCGCGACTGTCCGATTCCTCCACCCATTGTCTGAACAAGAGAACCGCTCAAAAGCTTTTTATGGAAATCAAGCTCCGCACGCTCCGGGCAACCGCGTTCCTTTAGCTGGGCAACCAAAGATTCCTTTGAAACTCTTATTCCCATAGAAGAAAGTTCCATTGCCTGATTCAAAACAGGATTCCAGACCAAAAGATCGCCGTTAAGTCCTATGTGTCCATCGCCGCTTTCTGTAATCCAGTCGTCATAATCTGGAGCGCGCCCGTCATGAATTGAACCGTCAGGAAGTTTTCCGCCGATTCCTATTACAAAAATTGCTCCGTGCTTTTTGCAGAATTCATTTTCACGCTCTTTTGGAGTAAGATTTGGATAAAGCCTGTACAAATCATCTGAATACACAAAAGTAATTTTCTGCGGAAGAATCGGAGTGATTTGTTCATATCTGTCATAGACAAAAAATTCAGTCTGCTTAAGGACTCTGTAAATCCGCTCTACAGAATCACGCAGGAACATTACATTTCTGTCGTTTTCATCAATGTGCATTTCCCAGTCCCACTGGTCAACGTAAAGCGAATGAAGATTGTCCAAAGTTTCGTCCGCGCGGATAGCGTTCATGTCTGTGTAGATTCCAAATCCGCAGCCAAGCCCAAGTTCGGAAACTTTCAGACGCTTCCATTTTGCAAGCGAATGGACAATTTCCATCTGGGCATCTTCCATGTCTTTTACAGGGAACTTTACAGGCCGCTCAACTCCGTTCAAATCGTCGTTTATTCCAGTGCCTGATTTTACAAACAAAGGCGCAGTAACCCTTGTAAGTCCAAGCTCCGTGGAAAGCGCAAGCTGAAAAAAATCCTTCAGCAAAACAATAGCTTTTTCAGTTTCCTTTACGCTAAGCAAAGGCTTGTAGTTTTCAGGAATATACAAATCAGGCATTTTAGTCTCCGTACATGAACTTATTTAGAATCTCCACATACTACAACGATTTTATAAATTTTTCAAATGCTTTTTTGCCTGCTGTATTTCTTTTGTAAACACCGGCATCTTCAAGAACTCTTGCAAATACTATTCCCACTTCGTCCTGAAGGATTTTTCCAACGTTGTCTTTTGTTATGCTGCTGTACTTTGGAACAAATGATTTTACCCAGTCGTAATGCTTTCCAAGAACTTCATCCGCGCTAAAGTCTGTTCCGCTCAAAACAGCATCTTCCAAGCCCGCAAGTTCCTTTTTAAGCCTTGATGGAAGAACCGCAAGCCCCATAACTTCAATAAGCCCGATGTTTTCCTTTTTTATGTGGTGAAGCTCTGCGTGCGGATGGAACACACCAAGCGGATGTTCGGCAGTGGTTATATTGTTGCGCAAAACCAAATCAAGCTCGAATTTTCCTTTTTTCATGCGGGCAATCGGCGTGATTGTGTTGTGCTTTTCACCGTCAGTTTCCGCAAAGATAAAAGAGGCCTCATCTGAATATGTTCTCCACTTTTCAAGAATCTTGTCAGCAAGAAGGCAGACTTTTTCAGCATCGTTTCCGTCCAGGCGGATTACGCTCATAGGCCACTTTACGATTCCGCATTCAACGTCCTCGAAACCTTGAACTATGAATTTTTCTTCAACAGGAGCTTTTGCCATAGGGAACTCGTAGTTTCCGCCCTGAAAATGGTTGTGGGAAAGAATTGAGCCGCCAACAATCGGCAAGTCGGCATTGCTTCCAATTATGTAGTGCGGAAAAAGCTTTATAAAGTCAAAAAGATAGCGGAAAGTTTCCGGGCAGATTTTCATTGGCTCGTGCTCATAGCTAAACACAATGCAATGCTCGTTGTAGTAGACATAAGGCGAATACTGAAGTCCGAACATTCTTCCATTCAGCTCAACAGGAATAATCCTGTGGGTCTGGCGCGCGGCATGGTTTACACGTCCTGCATACCCTTCGTTTTCCTTGCACAAAAGACAGGCTGGATAACCGCCCTGTTTTGCGTTGCGTGCTGCTGCGATTGCCTTTGGGTCTTTTTCAGGCTTTGAAAGATTGATTGTAATGTCGATGTCACCGTATTCGGTGCTTGCCTTCCATTTTAAGTCCTTGCAGACTCTGTAGCGGCGTATATAGTCAGTGTCCTGGCTGAATTTATAGTACCAGTCTGTAGCTTCCTTTGCGGATTTCTTATAAAGAGAGCTGAATTCAGCCTGAACTTCCGAAGGGCGTGCAACAAGGCAAGACATAATCTTTGTGTCGAACAAGTCGCGGTAGACAATGCTGTCTTCTATGAAGTTTTTTTCCACCGCATAGTCCAAAAGGCTTTTTAGAATATTTTCAAGCTCGCAAACTTCTACGGAAGGAACAAATTCCGCCTGCCACTCGTTTTCAAATCCATCGAGAGCAAAAAGCTCAAGCAAACGGTTCTTGGTATAAACAACATCTTCTTTTTTGATTAGACCAGTTGCAAGACCATAGCCTGCAAGGGAATTAATAGATTCGTAAACATTCATACTGCGATTTTAAAATGATTTTCCCCAGCTGTCAAACATAGATTTGCAAAGGCGCGCAATCAGTTGCTCAAAAAGTTCGCCCAGTTGACACACACGCTTTTAGAATTAAAATAGCTTTTATGTATGAACTTTAAGCATAAAATAATCCTTGTTTCCCTGCATATTTTGCTTGTGGCATCAGTTTTTCCGCAGGAAATATCAGAACTGGAAATTCCGCTCTGCCCCGTCTCAATTTGCGGCGAAAACCCAGGCGACCACGAAGTCCACAAATATTCCGGTTTCTCACTGTGCTTTAGGAACAGCTACAAGGACGCAGAATGGGTAAGCTACACGCTCACGCAGGAAAAACTCATAAAAAACGCCCGGCGGACAAACAAATTCACCGAAGACAAGAACATTTCAACAGGAAGCGCGAAACTTTCAGACTACAAGGCAAGCGGATATGACAGAGGACACCTTGCTCCGGCAGCAGACATGGCTTGGAGCGGGCAAAGCGAAAACGAAAGCTTTTTAATGAGCAACATAACGCCACAAGCTCCGCAGTTCAACAGGGGAATTTGGAAAGAGCTTGAAGCCCAAGTCAGAAAATATGCGAAAAGCCTGGACTTTCTGATTGTAGCGACAGGCCCGGTTCTTGAAAAACAGCCGGAAGAATACAGCTTCATAGGGCAAAGCAAAGTCCGTGTCCCCGAATATTTTTACAAAGTGCTTCTTGCAAAAGACAAGGCCGGAAACTGGCAGTCAATAGGATTTATAATTCCCAACGAAAAGAGCGGACATGACATTTTCTCGTACAAAGTATGCGTAAATGAAGTGGAAGAAAGATGCGGCATAGACTTTTTCAGCGCGCTAGACGATTCCATTGAAGAAGAAGTTGAAAGCCAGACAGAAAACATATTTACACAAGATTATCCAGTCAAACCGGATAATGGCAACAGGAACAAGCCAGAGCAAATCCAGCAATAACAAGCCTTGATTAAACTGTTGATTTCATATTCTAACATTGCCGTATTCTCTTCTATGGAGTATCAATAGTAGCTCTCTATGGACACCCTATAGCGTCCACTACGAACATCCCATAGAGCACTCTACGCCCCCACCATAGCGAACGCTATGCACACCCCATAGTAGGCCTATATGGACAGTCCAATACGAGCATACTGGACACCCTAATAAGCCCTTATTTGACACACTAATATTAGCATATCAGGCACCTTAATATTTCAAGAATTACCTAAATGTCATTCTTAGGCTTGTATTAACTGTCATTCCCGCGCTTGATGCGGAAATCTTTTACAAAAGATTATCCAGTCAAACCGGATAATGGCAATAAAGACAAGGGTAATAACAACGATAAAAATTGCAATTTTCAGAGGTTGACTATATAATTTCTATCAATGAAAAGAGTGTTTATTAGTGCAATCTTTCTAGCCGGACTGCTGCTTGCTTCATGCGAATCCTCCAAAGTAGAAGAGCCTAAAGTAAATGAATTTGAAATAAAAGAAGACGAGCTTGTTACATCTCAAAACTTTCTGGACGGAAAGCTTCTGCTTACATTTGCAGGCGACATAATGGCGCATTCCGAAAACACAAGGGGAAACTTCCAGGACATTTACACGGAAATTGAAGACATCATAAAGCAAGCCGCCTTTTCATTTGCGAACCTTGAAACTTCCGTGGATGACAAAAAAGACTTTTCTTCATATCCGCGGTTCAGTGTAAAAGAAAGCTATGCAGACGCAGCTATCGAAGCCGGATTCAATGTGTTCAGCCTTGTGAATAACCATTGCAATGACTTTGGAAAAGCGGGGCTTGAATCAACCCGGAAATACTTTGAAAGAAAGCAGAACCAGCTAAACGCGCAGAACAAGGAGCTTTATTTTGCCGGAATCAAAAAGCACAAAGGAGAGCAAATAGAGTTCATTCCAATTGAAAAAGACGGATGGAGAATTCTTTTTGCCGCTGTAACTGAGCTTGCAAACCAGTGGACAGACATTGAATACTTTGACTTCCTTAAGCCCGCGAAAAAAGAGCGTGAGAAATTCCTTGAGCTTATAAAGCAGAAAAAGACTGAATGCGACTTGCTGATATTAAGCTTTCACTGCGCGGAAGAAGAATATGTTCTAACCATTGCTGAAAATCAAAAAAAATTTTATCATGCACTTATTGATTCCGGCGTTGACGTTCTTTGGATAAACCATCCGCACGTTGCAAAAGAGTGGGAACTTATATCTTACGATGGAGTTCCTAGAAAGATTATCTTCTATGCAATGGGAAACACAATCAGCGGGCAAAGAAGAAATCCTGAATTTTCGAATCCAGCCAACAGACGGGAATACACAGGAGACGGCTATGTTTCGCAGGTTGCCTTTGAAAAGGATTCCGGCGGTGCAAAAATCTCCTGGGTGAATCCAGTCCTTGTTACAACGCTGATTACAGATGAGAAATATTTCGTCATAAAAAAGCTGAATGATGAATTTCTAAATACACTGGAAGAAACTTCAAAATGGAAACCGTATCTTTCAGAACGAAAAAGACTTATGGAACAAATAAAAGGAAAAAATAGATGTCAATAAACTACAAAAACCTTCCTGTCTATGAGCAGAAAGAAAGAATCCTTGAGGCGTTAAAAAGCAATCAAGTTATAATAGTGCAAAGTCCGACCGGCTCTGGAAAAACCACGCAGCTTCCCGTTATCCTGCATGAAGCCGGATATTCGCAGACAGGAACAATCGCCGTAACCCAGCCAAGAAGAATTGCGGCGTTAAGTGTAAGCGAGTTCATTGCAAAGCAGCTAAAGACAAAATATCCGGGGCTTGTAGGCTATAAAGTGCGCTTTGAAGACAAGACCGATCCAACAACAAAAATCAAAATAATGACAGACGGAATTCTTTTGCAGGAAATGAAACTGGATCCTTACATGAGCAAGTATTCCGTTATCATGGTGGACGAAGCGCATGAACGCAGCTTGAACATAGACTTTGCGCTTGGACTTTTAAAAAGAATTCTTGCAGTGCGCCACGACTTTAAGGTAATAGTAAGCTCTGCGACAATGAACGCGGAAAACTTCAGCAGGTACTTTGGAAACTGCCCTATCATAAATATTGAAACACAGACATTTCCTGTGGCGATGGTTTACGATCCGCCTGAATCCAAGCCGACCACAACAACAGAAGCCGGGGTTGAAGCAATCCTTGGAAAGATAGAAAAGACAATCGACCGTGTACTGGACAACAAGGAAACAGGAGACATTCTAGTTTTCCTTCCGGGCGAAAAAATAATAAAGGACTGCATGCAGCGGCTTTACAATTCCACATTCAGAAACAAGATCCATATTGTTCCGCTTTACGGCAGGCTTCCAAAAGAAGAGCAGGAACGGGTTTTTGACAACGCTCCATTCGGAAAAAAGAAAGTTGTCCTTAGCACGAACATTGCAGAAACTTCCATTACAATAAACGGAATTACAACAGTAATTGATTCAGGACTTGCAAAGCTGAATTTCTACAGCCCAAAGACATTCACTTCAAGCCTTGTGGAAACTCCAGTAAGCCGCGCAAGCTGCAGCCAGAGAAGAGGAAGAGCCGGACGCACCTGCGAAGGAACTTGCTACAGGCTTTATTCACGCAAGGATTTTGAAAGCCGCCAGGAATACACAACAGAAGAGATTTACAGAACAGACTTGAGCGAAGTCGTTTTGCGCATGGCGGAGCTTGGAATAACAGAATTTGAGAAATTCGATTTTATTTCGCCCCCCGGACACGAAGGTCTTGTAGGTGCAGTGAACACACTGAATATGCTGGGCGCACTTGAAAAGGACGGCTCCCTTTCCAGCATAGGAAAACTTATGGTACAATTCCCGCTTGAGCCTCGCATAAGCCGAATAATCGTAGAAAGCATAATGCGCTATCCAAATGTAATGGAAGAAGTTTTGATTGCATCTTCATTCTTAAGCGCGCAGTCTCCGTTTGTGCTTCCTGTTGGAGAAGAAATGGACGCACGGCAAGCCCACCATTCATTCAGAGATATGCAGGGAGACTTTGTTGCCTACGTAAAAATGTTCAGGACGTATTCAGAAATGAAAAACAAGGAAGCGTTCTGCAAAAAAAATTATCTTGATGAGCGCGTGATGGCTGAAATCCAGAACATAAAAATTCAGCTTGAAGAAATCGTGTCGCAAAAGCTTCAACTTCCAGTCTTGAGCAACGGAAACATGGAAGACTATCTTTGTTGCATTGGATGTGGAATGATTCAGTTTGTATGCGTGCGCGAAGGAAGAGAAAACTACAGAAGCCTTACGCAGGACCATATTTCAATTCATCCCGGCTCATCGATGTTCAAGGCGAATCCAGTTTACATTGTAGCCGGGGAAATTGTTCGAACAAGCAGAATGTTTGCAATGAGTGTTTCGCCTCTTACAAAAAAAATACTTGAGCAGATAAGTCCTGGACTCGAAGAAAAACTCAACAAAATCCGCGCGGAAAAAGAAAAGGACAGAACAGAAAAAGTACAGACAGCGAAAGAATCAAAGAAAAAAGAAAAGCAGGAAAGTAAAAAAGGCGCAAAAAAAGAAGACAAGAAAAAGGATGAAAACACAGTTTCATTCGGCGGAGAATCATTCGAATGCAAAAAAATCAAAGGCAAAAAAACATTACTTCTTCCTTGGAATGAATTCAAAAGCGCAGTCTCAAAAGAAACAAACGAAAGCCTCCTGAACAACGTCGCAGGAATGAAAGGCGTAATTCTTATGAATGGCGGCTTCAAGCTTCTTTCCGGTGAAAAAATGGAAGTAATAATGAAGATTTCAAAAACGCTCAACTTGAATCCGATTGATGAAAAGTCCTGGCCGCGCAAACTGAACATAAACATCTTTGAAAACGGCGGACTTGAACAGCTTGTAAAAAACATTGACTTTGCAATGCGCATTACAATCGCAAAAGCCGCTTCAAAAGAATTGGGGTTCGTCTGCCTGTTTACAGACGGAAAAGGAACCTACTGGTTCAAGGTTTCAAGAGGATTTACAACTGCGCTTAATGAAAGCCTCGCTTCTCTTGAAAAACTCATCGACGATACAAAAGATTCAGAGCTTGATATTTCAAAAAAAGAAAAAATCAATATGCTCTACAGACTTTTGAACGGAATGTATAAGTAAATAATTAAAACTTTACTTTCTATCAATCCCATGAAAAATCATGGGATTATTTTTTCCACTTTTAAAACCACAACAAATCCCTGCTTCTAATAAAAAACTCTTCAAAACCGTGCATTTTTTGTATTTTTTCGGCAATAAGTATTT
>OIZT01000099.1_pt1 | contig 65316 bp, 60 predicted proteins | sample 1588611 | NCBI WGS metagenome assembly OIZT01 (sample SAMN03283278) | human gut metagenome | biome: human-associated habitat; material: feces | host: Homo sapiens | place: Peru | collected 2012
TGTGACCCTCTGCTTGTAAGGCAGATGCTCTCCCAGCTGAGCTATGCTCCCACATGCCTTTGTCGCTGTATCGAAGTTCTGTCGAATTTCGTATATCTCTCGGCGACAGATACCATAATACTACATCTTGATTAAAATGTCAACACTTTTTTTGAATTTTTTCATTTTCAACTCTTTTTGGCTGACAAATGCGACAAAGTACCGATTATTTATTCCTTGCTGTTCTTCTCTTCAATGAGTTTTTCAAGGTCATCTTTTGTAAAGACATACTTCTTATTGCAGAAGTGACAGGTTGCAACCGCCACACCCTGTTCATTGACCATTGAACGAATATCGTCATCGCTCAATGTGCAGAAATAATTTTCGAGTTTTTCTTTTGAGCAACCGCAAACATACTTAACAGGGTTTTCGTCAAGCACTTCAACCTCAAAGCCTTTGAGGGCAGTTTTGCATATATCAAGAATACTCATACCCTTTGCAAGCATAGTTGTAACAGGCTCAAGCTCTGCAATATTCTTTTCAAGCTTGTCGATAACAGTATCGTCTGCACCCGGAAGAAGCTGAATAAGCAATCCGCCTGCAAGCAAAACCTCGCCGTCCTCTTTATCAATAAGCACACCAAGGGCACATACTGTAGGAATCTGCTCACTGGTTGCATAGTAGTTTGCAATATCCTCGGCAATTTCACCGCTGACAAGCTCAACCTGCCCTATGTACGGATCACCTGAACCGTAGTCACGCATAACATTTAGCATGCCTGTTCTGCCGACTGCTTTTGCAACATTGATTTTGCCGTTTTCGTAATATTCTGTCGGGCAGTCTGCATTGCCGACATAACCCTTTACATTGCCGCTGCTGTCACCGACTGCGATAACGGGACCGAGTTCACCGTCACCCATTACACGAAGGTTGACTGACGCATCTTTCTGTTTGAGCATATCGCCCATAATTGAGGTTGCACACAAAAGTCTGCCGAGTGCGGCTGTGGCACTGCGTGAAAGATGGTGAATTTTCTTTGCGGTAAAAACTATGTCGGACGCATCAACGCAAGCCGCCATAATCGCACCGTCAGATGTAATACAACGAATTATTTTATCCATATCGGTTATCCTTTCGATTCATTAAACTCTTTGTTGCGTGATGTTTTCATTCTTGCAACATAAATTACCCTCTGTTCATCCATTTTCGGACTTTCAAATGTAAGGTCGCCGTAAACAGCCTCTACTTCAAAACCTGCATTCGTGAGCATTTTTCTGATTTCATCATCTGTATAGGCTCTTTCCGAAAAGCTTTCGGACGAACGATAATACACACCGTTTTCTTCCTCAAAGAAATCAAGGTCGATTTTCACCTTGTTATCATCCTCGGGGGTGTTTTGCCATACGCAGAAAACGCTGTCGTTTTCGTACACAAAGGTATTGTCTGCAAGAACATTTTTATGCTTGTACACCGTGTTGACATCAAAAATAAACAGACCGTCATCGTCCATAAAAAGTCCCACACGGTCAAATGTCTTTGCAACATCTTCAATTTTTGTAAGATGATTTATGCTGTCGAGAGTACAAACACAGGTATTTATTGTACCATACAAGTCAATACTCTGCATCTTCTGCCTTAAAAACAGGATATCAAGCCCTTCTTCGGAGGCACTTTGCATTGCCTCGCTGAGCATTTCCATACTGTAATCTATTCCGAAAACATCAACACCCTGCTTTTTCAAAAGTCGGGTCAAAGTTCCCGTTCCGCAGGCAAGGTCAAGGGTTATGCCCATATCGTGATTGAATTTTTCGGCAAGCTTAAGAATATAGTCGCACCGTTTTTCATAGCAGGCATCCTGCATAAGTCCGTCATAAAATCGGGCAAATGACAAATAGCTCGGCATTACTCTTTTTCTCCGTTTTCAATTCTGTCAAGCACAAGAGTGTAGCCGTATGTATCGTTGTCAAACAACGCTCTTTTTACTCGGCTAATAGTTGCGGTTGACGCACCTGTTTCCTTGACAATTTCTGTATATACCTTTTTCTCGGTAAGCATTTTTGCAACCACAAGGCGCTGTGACATTGCCTTGAGTTCTGCACTTGTGCATAAATCTTCAAAAAAGCGGTAGCAATCTTCTTCATTTTCAAGCGAGAGAATTGCCTTGAACAAATAGTCGGTAGAATCATTTTTAAGTTTAGAATTCAAAACCGTTTCCTCCTTAGTTTTTGTTTTCACAAATTGCAAACAATATGTTTTCATACACTAAAATTTTAACACACAAAAGTATGAAAGTAAAGCGAAAAGAACGAAATAAATTTTTTCGTCTTTTTTTACGAAAATCACAACTTATTTTTTACACTCAAAATCGTACAACTGCAAAACAGCCGTCCGTTTGAACAGCTGTTTTACATATATGGCTAAATATTTTTCTTTATCGTATCGAGAGCGCCTTTTTCAATACGGCTGACCTGTGCCTGTGAAATACCGATTTCAGCCGCAACTTCCATCTGAGTTTTGCCACGAAAAAATCTCATTGAAAGAATCCGTTTTTCTCTGTCGGAAAGGTTTGAGATTGCCTCTTTTACGGCTATTTCTTCAAGCCAAGTTGAATCATCGTTTTTGTCGCCGATTTGATCCATAACATATATTGTATCGTTTCCGTCCGAAAATACAGGCTCATAAAGCGACACCGGTTCAACAATCGCTTCAAGTGCAAGCACAACCTGTTCTTTCGGCATTTCCATAATTTTGGCAATTTCTTCAATAGTCGGCTCACGGTTATTTTTGTTGGTGAGCTGTTCTTTTATCTGCATTGCACGGTAGGCGGTGTCCCTCATTGAGCGTGAAACCCTGACGGCGTTGTTATCACGCAAAAATCGCCGTATTTCACCGATTATCATAGGCACTCCGTAGGTACTGAACCGCACATCAAGGGTCGGGTCAAAGTTGTCAATCGCCTTGATTAGTCCGATTACACCCACTTGAAACAAATCATCGGGATTCTCTCCCCTGTTTGTAAACCTCTGAATAACAGAAAGGACAAGCCTTAAATTACCGTTAATCATCTTGTCCCTTGCTTTTTTCTTTTCGGCAGGAGAACCGTTTCTGATTGTATTAAGCAGTTCCCGTTTTTCACTTTCTTTGAGCAGTTTAAGCTGTGATGTATTTACTCCGCAGATTTCAACTTTTCCGTATTGCAAAGAATTACCCCCGAATCTGAATTTTTATCGGATTTGTCTTTACAATAGTTATTGACGGTTTTGACTGTTTTATACTTTTAAACTCCTTTCAAAAGTTTTGCAAACGGTCTTTAAAATTAAAATTGTATATTGACAATGGTACAATTAAATGTTACAATTTAACTGTAGAATTAGCCATATTATACAATTTCACATATAAAAAAGGAGGACGGCTATGTTCACAATTGATTTCACAAGCCGTGTGCCGATTTATGAACAAATTTGCAACAATGTAATCAAACTTGCATCGACAGGTGTGTTCAAGTCGGGTGACAGGTTGCCGCCTGTACGAACGGTAGCTCAGGAAATCGGAGTAAACCCGAACACGGTTGCAAAGGCATATCGTGTTCTTGAAACAGAAGGCTACATCTATTCAACTGTCGGACGAGGAACATTTTTGACAGACAAGTTGACGGAAAATACAGCTTTCAAAGAAATGGCTCTCAAAACATTCCGTGATGCCGCAAAAAATGCAGAGCTGTACAGTGTTCCCCGTGAACAGCTCATTGACATCATCAATTCTGTATATGAAGGAGGCGGCAAGGATGATTGAAGTTAGAAATATAACAAAAAAATTCGGCAAGATAACTGCCGTTGACGATTTCACGCTTGACATAAACAGAGGTTCTGTTCTGGGAATTGTCGGAAGCAACGGCGGCGGAAAATCAACACTTTTGCGAATTATTGCGGGTGTTTTTGATGCCGATAAGGGCGAAGTCAAAATTAACGGACAAAACATTTTTGACAATCCGTCCGTAAAGGGAGAATGTTTTTTCATTCCCGACTATCCCTATTTTTCAAACAGTGCAACTCTTGAAAACACTGCGTTCCTTTTCCGCAGTCTTTACCCAAACTGGAACGAAAATGCTTTCAAAAATTTCTGTTCAATTTTCCCGATTGATCCCGATGCAAGGATAATTGATATGTCAAAGGGTATGCAAAGACAAGCGGCTTTGATATTGGCACTTTCAACCTGTCCAAGATACCTTTTGCTTGATGAAATTTTTGATGGACTCGACCCTGTTGTACGCAAACTTGTGAAAAAAATTATCATTGACAATGTTTCGGCAAACGATATGACCGTTATCATTGCATCGCACAATTTGCGTGAACTTGAAGAATTGTGTGACAGAATTTGTCTTATGCACAAGGGCAAGCTTTTGCTTGAAAGGGAAATTGATGAAATCAAACTCGGACTTCGCAAGGTTCAGGTTGCGTTCACAGATGTTCCCGACAATTCATTCTTCAAAGAAATCAATGTTATAAATATGTGGAAGAATGGAAATATATTTAATCTTACAATCAAAGGAACAGAAGAAGAGTTTATGCCTAAATTGCAGGAGCTCAAGCCGATTTATATTTCAGCTGTTCCGATGACTTTGGAAGAAATCTTTATAAGTGAAATGGGGGTTGCAGGTTATGACACAGAAAACATCCTTTAAAAGCAGACTGAAACAGGCGCTGTCATTCTTTCTCAGCGACCTCAAGTCCTGCAATACATTCCTCATTGTGTTCGCAATCATCTCGGCTGTTGTAATTACGGTATGCCTTACAATCTGCCTTGTACTCGGAAACGATTCAACTTTTTCAATGATGCTTTCAAGCCTGAGTTTTGCAGGCATTACAAACAGCGGTATCGGTGAAATGGAACTCTTCCAGTACACCTCGGCATCACTCATCTATCTTATCTCGATAGTATTTACAATCATCTATACAGTGCGAATTTATTCGTATCTGCACAACAAACGCAAGGCGGATTTATACGGTTCATTGCCGATTGGAAGAGCAACGCTTTTCATCACAAAATCCGCATCGGCTTACCTTATGTCGATTATCCCTGCGATTTTCTTTCTCAGCGTAATTTCCATTATATCGGTTTGTTCGGGACACTCGGTTGTCACCGACTTAACAAAATTATTCCCCGAAATGTGTATGGGTACACTCGCATCAATCGCATTTTTCGGTCTTATTGCAGTTTGCTGCGGAACAATGCTCAACTCGGTTCTTATGTTTGTTGCGGTGTGCATAGCTTATCCGCTGTCGGCAATATTCATTAAAGGAATTATCGTAGGCTGTTTTGACGGATTTTTCGTCGGTATTTTTAAAGACAGCATCATTATGAATGCACTCAATCCGCTTGCGGCATATGACGGAATAAATGTTATTTACTGGTTGATTTTCTCGGCAGTATGCCTTGTGCTTGCCGCTTTTCTTGCAAGAAAAAGAAAGGCTGAAAGAGCGCAGTCGGCATTTGCTTTCCATCTTCCCTGCTACATTATCAAGGTGCTTGTTTCATTCCTTGCAGGTATGTTCCTCGGTGTACTTTTCGGCTCGGTAAATGTACTCGGCGGATTTGGCGGATTCGTTTTCGGCTTTATTCTTGCAAGCGTTCCTGTTTACATAATCACACATCTCATTCTCTACAGAGGTTTTTCAAAGCTTGTAAAAACAGCTATTCCTCTCGGTGCATTGATTGTTGTGAGCTGCGTAGGCGTGGCACTCTGCTGTTTTGATTCATTCGGCTACAACAGTTATGTTCCAAAGGTAAAGGATATTAAGAGTGCGGGATTTTTTGAGGAAGGTTCAAACTTTCAAAACTTGGACAAGGTTACAAACAGCAGCCTGAGAAATATGGCTGATGATGTAACCGACAAGGAAACAATCACTTTTATCACCAACTCACATTCAAATCTTATCAACAAGCGTAACTATTCAATTCAGAACAAGTTCAAGAACACATGGGTTTCAATGTTTACGGACAACTTTTTGTTCTTTAGCAAAGAGCTTTCGCAGCCATACTGCGGATATGCATACAAGCTCAATGACGGTCGCATTATTACAAGGGCATACAACAGATTCAACGCATTTTATGATACGGATGCCATATACGATGACGACAACACGGATATAATAAATTCAAAGGGTTATATCAAAACCTACAGTCCTATTGCAAAGGCGGAATACGCTGATTTAAGTGAATTTGCAGTTTTTGGATTTAACCGCAAGGATACGGAGAAAAAGCACGCTGACTTGGTTGTAAACCGCATTGCTTCAGGCTATTACGGTGATGACAGCCGGTCGGTTGCACCCACAGGTTCCAGCGAGGCATACAAACGCATCAAGGACGCTTTCCTTGAAGATATTGACAACTGTAGTGATGAAGAATTCAAAAAAGTTGTCGGATACAGTGACACATTCTACGGTTCAGGCGACCCTGATTATTCAGATTACAGTACACTCGTTGAATCCGTTCCCGATGTTGTATGTGTAATACAGCTTTCAACAGGCTCACCCTACAATGCTTTTAGCAGTACAAGCGTGTCACCTTATGAAAGATTATCAAATTCCGACACTGCTTACACAACCGCATCCTATGTTATTCCGAGAAGCTTTACAAAAACAATTGAGGTTTTGCAGGCTCTCGGTATGCTCGACAAAAATATGTATGTCAAGGAAAACGGTGATTATAACGGAACAAGTACAATCACATATGACGATTATTATGATGATTACTATGACGATGATTCTGATTATTATGATTATTCAGGCAGCGTATCGGGCATTGATGACAGCATATATTGATTGCAGGCACAAATTCTTATGAAAGCAGGTTTTTAGATGGAACTTTACAACGGCAGACCAACCGACTTAACAGGCAGAGAAGAGCGTGAAATCAGAGTATATGACCTTCTCGACAGCCTTGGAATTGAATATCAGCGAACCGACCACGGACACGCTGACACAATGGAGGCTTGCAACGAGATTGACGCAGTGCTTGATGTGCTTATTTGCAAAAATCTGTTCCTTTGCAACAGGCAGAAAACCGACTTTTATCTTCTTATGATGCCTGGTGACAAGCCTTTTAAAACAAAGGAGCTTTCAAAGCAAATCGGCAGTGCAAGACTTTCATTTGCATCTCCCGAATTTATGCTTGAATTTCTCGACATAAAGCCGGGTGCGGTTAGCGTTATGGGGCTGATGAATGACAAGGACAACAGAGTAAGACTTCTTGTTGACGAAGATGTTCTCAAGGGCGAATATGTCGGTTGTCATCCGTGTGTAAACACATCAAGTTTAAAAATCAAAACCGCCGATGTTTTCGGAAAGTATCTTGATGCGGTTCATCACTCCGCAACAACAGTAAAACTTGTCGGTGAAGAATAAGCGTAGCAAACGGCAGCGGAATAAATTTTCCGTTGCCGTTTTTCATTAAGTAATATGATTGAAAATAAGTTTGCAAAATAAAGTGACACCCCCGAACCTTTTAAAAGATTCGGGGGTATCTGTTTGAATATTAAGAAAAATGAGATGCCGGTTATTTACTTACTTTTCAAACTTTTTTCTGTAAGAAAGGAACAACGCACCGCCTGCCATTATCATAGCAACAGCGAACAACATAGTTGTAATCGGACTTCCTGTCTGAACAGTGCCGTTATCGTTTGTTACAGTGTCCTTTGTTGCAGTATCGTTCGTGCTTTGATGATTGAAATACACATTAAATGTAAACTCTACATTTTTGTTGTATCCTTTCGGTGTTGTAATACCGAAGCAATCGTCAACATTGGCAACGAAATCAACACGCACAATCTGATTTGGTTTTGTAAGGCTTGGTACATCTGAAGAATAAACATCCATAAACTCCGTACCGTCAAGAACGGTTGTGTAGAGCTTGCCTGTCTTTGTATCCTTGATTGTTATTTTAGTACCGCTTACATTGGGCTGAAAAGTGTAATAGGTTTTTCCGTCATACTCGTAAGAATCAATAACATCTGCCTTTGTGTAGTTAAGCTTTCCCGGTATTATTGAAACAATCTCGTAAAGCTCTTCGCCTGTTGATTCAAACGGATAATCATGAGCCGAACTGTCGTCGGGATCATCGGGTTCAACCATAATCAGATTATCAACCGCATAATTGCTTGTGGTTATTGCATAACTTGCAGTGAGATTCTTATAGCTTACATTGACCGTATATTCTCTGTCAATCTGCTTTTCAAGAGAATCGCAATAGTCGTAATACCATATTAGATTTTCTTCATACGGTGTACCAAGTTCAAGATTGCCTGCGGCATCAAGAGCTGTTCGCATTACCTCGCCGTAATTAAACGGATCGGCAACTTCAGCCGTACAGTCGGCTATGTCAACATCTTCGGTTGTGCCGTCACTGTAAATCAATTCAAGCTTTGCACCCGAAAGGTCAAGTATCGGATTGAAGTAATATGCGTTCATTTTGTCGGCAAAAGCGTAGTAGTGTTCGCTGTCTGCATAAACGCCGTCAGTTGATTCCGGCGGAAGAACAACATCTCTCCAGAAATAAGTTTTTGACGGAGGCTCAACCATTTTGAGCTCAACCGGTGTTTTTGCCTCATCGGGAGTTGCCGAATCATCTCCGGCCGCAAATGCGGTTAAAACACACGAAAAAGTAAGCAGTGCTGCAATTGCGAGGGATAATAATTTTTTCATAATAATTCCTCCTTTACAGCGGTAAAAGACTTTTATTATTGCTATTTACTTTATTGCTATTTACTTTTCAATCTTTCTTCTGTAGCAAACGAACATTGCACCGCTTGCAACAAGCATTACAAGTGCAACAGAAACGGCTGTCATCGGGTTGCCTGTCTGAACAGTGCCGTTGCCGCCTGCTACAGGTTTTGTTACTGTATCCTTTGTTGCAGCATCTTTTGTTGCAGTATCTTTTGAGGGAACTCCGTTTGCATAGTAGTTAACCTTGAATGTACCTGTAACCTCTGTTGAATACTCTTCATCTTCGGGAAGATTGAGCCATTCGTTTACATCACCCATAACATAAACTTCAAGATTTGTCTTTGTGTCATCGGGGCGAGCATAAACAGGACTTATATATACAATATCTTCCTCTGTGCCATCAAAAGTCTTTGTGTAAGTTTTGCCTGTAATTTTATCCTTTACAGTAACTTCAAGACCTTTAAAGTCGGGATAGAAATATGTTTCATCGTAGTATTCCTTGCTTTCGGGGCTTCCGTCATACGGCATATCAGCCTCATAGAAGAAATCTGTATCAGCCTTTGTGTAGTTCACCTTTTCAGGAGCTTTTACAGAAACCACTTCGTAACGGTCGTCAAGCTGAGGCACATCGTTAATATTTACAAATGTAATCTTATAGCTTGTCTGTGCATCCTGATATGATACATTTACAGTATATTCTCTGTAAATCATACCGTAAAGCTTTGAGTTTAATTCAGTAACAATTTTTTCAAACTCATCCTCGGTCATATCTTCTTTAAAATCAGGCATATTCTTCTCATATTCAATCAATGCCTTCATTACTTCGCCGTAATTAAACGGATCAGCAAGCTCAGCTTTGCAGTCCTTAGCATCAACCTTTTCGGTTGTACCATCATTGTAAACAGCTTCAACTTCCATACCTGTAAGGTCAAGCTTAAGCTCAAGATTGAACTGACTGAAATACTTGATTATACTTTCTTCTGTTGCATTTTCGTCTAAGATTTTTGATAAATCAATATCAGGATCAATCACATCTTCAGTTGTGTATGTAAGCTTGTCGGGGAGCTTTGTGATTTTAAGCTCTGTTACCTTTTTTGCCTCATCGGGTGACGCTGTGTCATTTGTCTGTGCAAACGCTGTGAACATACACGAAAGTGTAAGCATCAAAACGATTGCCAAGGACATTACCTTTTTCATAGAATTTTCCTCCTAAAAATCAAAAAAATTATTGTATGATAAAAGCATATACAATTACAACATCATTGTACCACACTGTTTTACAAAAATCAACTGTTTCAACAAATAATTATCACAGCAATTCTTCACTTGCTGTTTTTTATGAATTTTTTATATAGTATGTTATTTCATTTGAGATTTAATTATAATTGTTCAAAATAAATTTGTATTTATTGCAAATTTTCTATTGTAAAATTCTGTCATTGCTGATATAATTGTAGGCGGAATCAAAAGATAACCGAGTACCCGAAAATCGGCTTAAAACTTACCCAGCAAATATGGTGATTAAATTGAAAATTCTGCTTAATCCAGACAAAGAAATCGTACGAGAAGTTCGCAAGCAGCTTATCAGAACGGGCGGATACTGTCCGTATATGCTCATCAGAAGCCCTGCAACGCTGTGTATGTGTGAGGATTTCAGAGCAAAAATTGCAGACCCCGAGTTTGAAGGCTACTGCCATTGCCTGATGTATTATAAACAAAGATAAAATTTTATACATAACAAAAAATCGGAACAGCCGTGATTAGTTTTACAGCTGTTCCGATTTTTTAGGCAGAAAAATTCAATCGAGTGAAGTAAATCTGAACTTAAATGTTATAATCCCGTTTTCAAATTCGGCTTTATATTTGAATCCATGCATTTCAAGGGCGGATTTTACTATTGAAAGTCCTATTCCGCTGCCGCTCTTATTATCTCCCTTTGCGGCTCTGAAATACGGCAGCCACAATTTTGAGAGATTTTCCCTGTCAAATGAGGAGCATTGATTGCTGATTGACAATACATCATCCGAAACATTAATTGTGATATCCGAACCGTAATCGGAATATTTTTCGGCATTGTCGATAAGATTTTCAAGCACCGTTTTAAGCATTGCAGGGTCAGCCTTTATTTTTGCCTTTGAGTTATAAATGAAAATAATTTCGTGTTCTGTGTGAACATAATAATTTTCAAGAATTTTCTCAATAAACGGTTTAAAGTCAAAAACTTCGCAATTCAGCTTTAATGTCGGCGAATCGAATCGTGACAAATCGAGCATTCTGTGAATAAGAATGTCCATTTCCTCGGTCTGTTGCTGAATTATTTCAATGTTGTGAAGTTTCTTTTCGGTATCTTCCTCATTTTTAAGATTTTCCGCAAAACCGCCTATGACAAACAAGGGGGTTTTGAGATTGTGGGCAATTGCGTTTGTCATTTCAAGACGGGTTTCCTCCTGTGCGGTTCGCCTTTTAAAATCTTTCCACGAGAAAATTTCAACCGTAATCACCACCGCCATTATCGTAAATGCAACGGCAAATACCGTTGTAAACTTCCATAGGCAATCATCAAACAGATTTATTTCTTTTAAAGAAACAATCAAATAAGACCCCTGTACAACTTTATATACATAGTCACTGTCATTGGAATCACTTATCAAGCGATTCTCTGTGTTGTAATAGTAATCACTGCACAATAAATAACATTTAAAAATCCCGTCATTTACAACAGCAGGTGATTCGTAAATATCATAATAAAGCAAAGCATTATCTTTAAGAATCTGTTCTACATCCTTTTGAGAATATTTAGGTTTGTCCTTTCCAAGAAAGAAATCTGTATCTATTATATTGCGGTACATTTCGTCATTTTCAAACGGAGTAACCTTTAATTCTTCTATGGTCAGATAATCATATTTGCTAAGGTCAAAGCTATATGTTTTAACAACTTCATCCTGAACATACCAATCATTCACTTTGTTGGTCTTTACAACCTCAAGCTGACACGGAACATAGCCGTATTTTTCGCTTTCATAAAACTTTTTACAAATCAAAAGATAGTAATTTCCGTCACTATCGGCAGGAGTGTTGAGATATCCGCAAATTTCTTTATACTCATTATCACTGAACAAATTTCTAATCACATCAAAACTTATATAATTTCTGATATGTGATAAAGTACCAAGGATGTCATCATAATACACCGTAAGAACATTGTCAGTAGTAATCGTCATATTTTTGTTATCAGTAATCTGATAGTATGTATTGCTTTTATCAACATTTTCATTCAGCAATCCTACTTTGTCATTGTATGGATAAGCTACATTCACCGCATCTGTTTTATCATCTTGAGAATCTGTTAAATTTATGCCAAGGTTGCGTTCTACATCAATCATCTTCATTTTAAGCTCATTTTCGGCATTGGCAACAAGCAAGTCTTTGGAGCTGTTCAGTATTGCAAGAGAGGTAAAAACCGTTCCCAGCAGACACACAATTATTGTTACGGAAATTATAATGTAATGAAACTTTTTTCGCCGTTTGATATATCTTGATTTCATTTTTTATCCTCCGCCTTATAACCTCGCCGTATTACCGTTTTCAAAACAGACGCATTTTCGCCCAATGCTTTTCGGATATTTTTGATATGCGTGTCAAGCACTCTTTCATCAATCATCGTGTCATAGTGCCACACGGCTGTGATGATTTTTTCACGGGACACAACGCTGTTTTTATTCTCTAACAGAATTTTAAGAATAGCGTATTCCTTTGCGGTAAGGGTTACTTCTTCACCGTCGGACACAACAACACCGTTGTTCGGATTGAGCGAAACATTCCCCACCGTAAGCAAATTGTGCCGTACAAGTCCTTTTGAACGCTTGATGAGGGCTTTCACCTTTTCATAAAATACGGGCAGAGCAATCGGCTTTACAATGTAATCGTCACAGCCGAGAGCGTAGCCGTTGAGCATATCAGCCTCGCTTGTTCTTGCCGTGATGAACATAATCGGCACATCGCTGTATCTGCGGATTTCTTTGCAAAGCGTAAACCCGTCCATTTCTGGGAGCATTACATCAAGGAGCAAAAGGTCATAGCTGTTCTCATAAGCCTTGTCAAGTCCCTTTAAGCCGTTTTCCGCAAGGGTAATATTAAATTTTTCTTTATCTCTTTTTGAAAAATATTCGACAAGCATTTCACGAATATTTTTATCGTCCTCAACCAAAAGAATGTTGTACATTTTCCTCACCGTACTTTGATTGTAATACATTAATCTGAAGTTGATATGTAGATTTCTGTATATTTAAAATTCAGTTTCTGCCATAACTAAAACGGCGGATGCAATTTTCAGCATCCGCCCTGTTTTATGTATCTTATTTATTGACAAAATATCTGATAATATCCTGACGGGTTACGATACCGATAAAAGTACCGAGGTCATCGGTTACGGGGATAAAGTTCTGATTCATTGCCCGTGCAAGAAGCTCGTCCATACCTACCGAAATTTTAACCGCCGGATTAAAGTCGGGACGGAGTATGTCACGGATACGAAATTCTTCCTGTTCTTCAATATCGCCCGAAGTCTTTTTGTCAATTATATGCCACAAGAAGTCACCCTCGCTCACCGTGCCGACATATTTTCCGTCACGGGTTATAACAGGGATAGCGGTGTAGCTGTGAGCACGCATTTTTTCAAGTCCCTGTCTTAGGGTATTGTCCTCATAAATATATTTTAAAGAATCTTTATGCTTTAAAAGCATAATAACATTCATCTTTTCACCTCCAGTCAAAAACAAATATTTGTCAGCCAAAGGTCATTATAGTACCAAACAAACAATATTGCAATATCTTTTTACAATATTTTACACAATTATTGCATTTTTGATTTTACATACTTATTTGTAACATAAAGCTGTCCGATAAGGTAAACAACACCTGCCGTGAGCAAAAGTGTTTTAACCTGCAAAAGTCCGCTCATCATAAAAATCACGGCGGTTACGGCTGTAAGAAGATATGCCCATAATTTTGAAAATCTGTTAAAGCATAAAAACCACAAAACAAGAGCAATAACCGTTAAAATGCAAGTTGAGATTATCCAAAAGGTTTCCATAATCGGCTTTGTAAAACCGCCCTCAAGCACGCCGATGTTGATTCCCATAAGAAAAATACTGCAATACTTTCCGATTCTTTCTATGTAAAGCATAGCCCTGTTATCAAAAATTGTTCTGTTTATTCTGTTGCTTTTTATATAGATGATGTCGGGTACAAGCAAAGCAATTGCAAAAGCAAGTCCGTACCAGTTAAAAAGATTTGTACTGAAAAAGTCCATAAGTTCACTCCGTTATTTATTGTTTTCGTGGTATTCACAAAATTCCTTCGTTTTGCTCCAATACTTTATTCCCCAGTTTTCAAAATTCCACTCTTCCATATAATCGTTACATTCGTAGTCGATGTACCACAAAAGTCCGTTGTTTAAAATGAAATTTGTCGGGAAATAATCTATGTTAATTCCTTTTGGATTCAACAGTCTGCACATTTCACGAATCTGCTCAATATATTCGGGTTTCATCTCATCTTGCAGAACAAGTTCATATGCGGTTTTGCCGTCAATGTAGTCTTTAAGAATCCTCTCGTTTTCCACATCGCAATCAATGAGTTTAGGCAGTCTGAGTCCTGCATTTTTCAGCCGTTCGTAATCGTTAAGCTCACTTTGAATTTTGTTGCCAAAGGTATAGTATGAACACGGCTCGTGGTGAATCTGCTTTAAAACATAATTGTGTTCTCCGTCGGTTACAAGGTAGGAATAACCGCCCTTGCCTTTTCCGAGAAGCTTAATAACGGTAAAATCTTTTCCGTTCACACTCATAGTATCCATAAGAACACCTCCGCACATATTACTGTATTATTTTATCACAGCTAAAGTTTGGGTGCAAGTTTTAAATTCTTTGTGTGTAATGAACAAATGTTAAAATAAGTACATTCGGTAAAATAAAAAAGCGTGGATTTATAAATTTATTTTCTCAGGCGGCAATTTATTACAAATTTGTTGTTGATTTTCTTATTAAAAAAAAGTATGATATAGAATATATTATTCTGCCCAAATGCCACAGTTGTGACATTTGATGCTCGCTACAATTGAATAACAACTTTTAACACACAGGAGAAGATTTATTTGGAAAAGAAAAAATTCAGAATCAGCGGAAAGCTGATATTTAATCTCGCTGTTGTGGCAATCTCGATTTATCTGATCATCTACTTCTTTGTTTCGGAGGATGGTCTGATCGACTTGCTCAAAAAGCCTGACGGCTGCAATATGCTGATTATCCTTGCGGCTTTGCTGATTTATGATTTGAACATCCTTGTTGACGCTGTTGTCACGCTGATATATGTGCGGTCAAAATATGAGGATTTCAGTTTTATTGAGGCTTTGAAGGTCGCCTTTGTCGGAGTATTCTTCAGTGCGATTACACCGTCAAGCACAGGCGGACAACCTATGCAGCTTTACCTTATGTCAAAAAAGAACATAAGCGTAGGCTTCGGTTCGGCTTGTATGACGCAAAAGTTCATTGTGTATCAGATAGTAATGACCGCTGTCAGCGTTATTGCTGTTATCACAAGGTTCAACTATTTCAGCGATGCTTTTACAAACATCTGGTCAACACTTTTCATCGTTTTCGGATTTACCGTTCAGCTTGCAATGACGGCTTTGTTCCTGCTTGTTTCGTTCAGCCGTAAGGTTACAAACAAGCTTATTGATCTTATTTATAAGATTATGAAAAAGTTCAAGTTCATTAAAAATCCCGAAAAGAAGGTTGAAAGACTTCACAAAGAAGTTGATATGTTTCACGACACAAACAAACAGCTTTTTTCAAGCGTAAAACGGCTTGTTGTAATTTATGCACTTGTATTCATTCAGGTAATTTTAATTCTTTCAATCCCCTATCTCATCTATATTGCGTTCGGTATGGCACCGATTGCAAGAGCGGCAGGTCAGCCGACACTTTCATTCTATGATTCAATCTGTATTCAGTCATTCGTGCTGTTCACAGCAAACCTTATCCCGCTCCCCGGTGCATCGGGCGGTGCGGAGCTTGCATTCACAATGTACTTCGGTTCGTTCTTCAAAATCGGTGCAATAAGCAAAATCAAGCCGGCAATCCTTATGTGGAGATTCATTACATACTACGGAGCAATCCTGATTTCTGCCCCGTTCTCCTACTTTACAAAGGGTAAAAGGCGTGACGATGAAATAAAACAAATTGAAGAAGAACTTGAATCGGAAATGGAAAATAAAAAATCAGAAGAAAAAGTAACTCAATAATATTTTCATAAATATCTCTTACAAAAACGGAGCAGACACAATTCAGTCTGCTCCGTTTTTTGTTGTATGACAAACCGTTACCCATTTTTTACGGTCAATTGTTGGAAACAATTTGCAGTGGCGAACGAAGTTCGCCGCTACAGTATATCATCAAACATTCTGTTTAAGGCAGGTTTTCAGGTCATCTTCTGCGTTGCTGATTGGACGCAAGCCGAATGTTTCTGACAAATACTGCAACACATTCGGACTTAAAAATGCAGGGAGTGTCGGGCCGAGGTAGATATTCTTTATTCCGAGGCTTAAAAGTGCTAGCAAATCGGCAACCGCCTTTTGCTCATACCACGAAACAATCAGCGACAACGGCAAGCCGTTTACATCTGTATCAAACGCATCGGCAAGTGCTACGGCAATGCAGATTGCGGAGTAAACATCGTTGCACTGACCGATGTCGAGTAATCTTGGCAAGCCGTCGATGTCACCGAATTCGAGCTTGTTAAAGCGGTATTTTCCGCAGGCGAGCGTCATAATTATGCAGTCTTTCGGAACATTTTCGGCAAACTCCGTGTAGTAATTTCTGCCCGGTCTTGCACCGTCACAACCACCAATAAGGAAAAAGTGTCTGACTTTTCCGCTTTTGACGGCCTCGACAATTTTATCGGCATATGAAAGCGTAGCGTGATGACCGAATCCCACAAGAATTTCGTGCGGTTCAACATCTTCTTTAAAACCGCCGAGTTCAATTGCCTGCTGAATAATTTCGCTGAAATCTTTGTCGCCGTTTTCCTTTTTGCCGATGTGCTTAACGCCCTCCCAGCCGACAACATTTGTACTGTAAATTCTGTCTTTGTACGAATCTCTCGGCCGCATAAGGCAGTTTGTCGTCATAAGAATACAACCGGGGATATTGTCAAACTGCTTTTGCTGATCTTGCCATGCACCGCCGAAATTGCCGATAAGATGCGGATATTTTTTTAAACCGTCATAGCCGTGACACGGCAGCATTTCGCCGTGAGTATAAACATTTATGCCCTTGCCCTTTGACTGTTCAAGGAGCATTTCAAGGTCTTTCAAATCGTGACCCGACACAATAATAAACGGACCTTTTTTGATGTGTACATCAACCTTGTGCGGTGATGGATTGCCGTAGGTTTCAGTGTTTGCTTCATCAAGTTTTTTCATAACTTCAAGAGCATTTTCACCCGTTCTCATCGTCATTCTGATAAGCTCCTCAACCGTGAGCGAATCATCCGTTGTCGCCTCAAGTGCAGTGATGTAAAAATCGTCAACCTGATCGCTGAAATAGCCGAGTTCACGAGCCTGATGGCCGTAGGCGCTTATGCCTTTGAGGCCGTAAACAATTGTCTGTCTTAAAGAGCGGATGTCGGGGGCAAGCGACTTTTCGTACATAATTCCCGCAAGCGGTGCGTCTTTGAGCATTTGCGACTTTGTTTCGGGAAGATTGTAGGTTGCGTGCAGAGTATGATTTTTGATTTCGCCCACAACTTCACGAAGTTTTTCCTTGATTTGCTGAGATTCACGCAAAAGCGACACATGCACATCGGCATCAAAGTTTACATTCGTCAGCGTTGTAAAAAGGCAGTTTTCCACAAAGCGAACAATGTCCTTGTCAATGTGCTGACCTTTTTCAATAAGCACCTTGCCGTAACAGCTTATGCCCTTCAGCTGAAAGATAAGTAAATCCTGAAGATTTGCAATTTCGGGAGTTTTTCCGCAAACACCGAGCCGTGTGCAACCCTTTCCGTTTGCCGTCTGTTCACACTGATAGCAAAACATCTCATAACCCAAGTCCATATTATTACTCATAAAAATTACCTCCGAAACATTCTGCAAATATTATCTGCAAATTTTCGGAGGTTTATTCTTAATTTTGATATTCTGTTTTAAAGATTTGCGAAAACCTTTGTACCTTTATTCTTAATCCAATACCAGATTGGAAGGCTGATGAGGATAAAATAAAATGCTGTGCAGGCGAGGAAAATTTCTGTTGGGATTACAATTTCAAAGCCGAGAAGAACCGAATACGCAATAACAGGTACGCACACGGCAAGGACTGAAATCAACAATGAAAGCATAACGCTTGCACTCTGTTTTACTGCCTCAGCGGTTGTATTCCAGTCAAGCTTTGGCTTTTTCAGGTCAAACATAAGTCCGAGAAGTCCCGAGAACAACGAGAAAATTATCGGAATAAGAATTGTGATAATAATATTAACCGGTTTCATTCCGAGCATTATTGAGAGAACAACCGAGGGTACAAGTGAAACAACACCGTTTATAATAAAGTGCAGTTTCAGCTTTTGTGTAAGCACCTGCAACGGTGATACAGGAAGCGACTGCATAAGCCAGAGGTTCTTTGCCTCCATTGAAATTGATGCCGCAGAAATCGGTCCAACTGCAATAACGAATGAAATTATCAGCGGCAGATATACCGAAATAATGTCGGTAAATTCACTCGGAAGTGTATTCACCATATTGAACTGGAACACCGCATAAATTGTTCCGCCTACCATAATTAACGCACTGAGTCCGCTGTTAAGCATATAGGTTGCGTTGCCTGTGAACATCATTCTTTCTTTGCGTAAAAGCGCCTTTGATGCAGAACTTACTTTCAAAGTTTTCTCTTTATACACGGCTTTCTTCGCACCCTTTTTCGCTGTTGCAAGCTTTATGAAGCTGTGAGAAAGCACCGCATAAATAACTGCAAAGAATGCAATAATTACTACAGCAACACCAAAAAGCGGCAACAAGTCGCCCGATGCGCCAAGTCCTGTGAGATAAAGCGGATATGCACTGTCCATTATATTTGCACCAATGCCAATTGAATTTGCAGCGAGTGTTTTTACAAGGTCCTCTGCCTGATAATAAAGGTAAAAATACAGTGCAAAGAAAACAAGTGAAAATACGATTGTCACAACATTTTTATGTCTTGTCCTTGATGTTACAAATGCAATCAGCCAGCCGAGAATGCACGAAACGCTCAGGCTTAAAAGCGGAACTAAAAGCAGAATCACAATCTGACTTACTACAAGCGAAGCCGAAACAGACGCATTTGTTGCATAGGCCGCAAAAGCAGGGACCTGTACAAGTGCACAAAAGAGAAGATTTTGTGCATACAGTGGCAACATTCTGCAAAAGAGAATACTGCGAGGCGGAATAGGCATTGAAAGCAAAAGTTCATTATCCTTTGCCTCATAAAGCTGTGAGAGCGAAAGGAAAATACATCCTATTGTGCTTATTACAAACGACGCACCCATAACATAGAGAAAATACAACCAACTGAATCCCGATGTTGCAAGCATAGGTGCCATCATGCTGAACATATTGTAGAACATAAATGCAAATACAACACCGACAAAAGCGAGAAGAGCAAGATAAACAGCTGGTGAGTTAAACGAACTTTTTTTGCCGTTCTTTTTCTTGTTTGACGAATTGGTTGTGTACCGTGCAAGTGCCTTTTGAAATTGGAGTTTAATTAAGGTTTTAAGCATCTTTCTCCTCCAGTTCAAGGAATACATCCTCAAGCGAATCGTCGCCCTTAACCTCATCCATTGTTCCTGACTTGATAAGTTTGCCGCTTTTGATGATAGCAACCTTGTCGCAAAGCTTTTCGGCAACTTCAAGCACATGGGTTGAGAAGAAAATTGCACCGCCGTTATCGCACATCTCTCTCATCAAAGCTTTGAGAAGGTGGGATGATTTTGGGTCAAGACCTACAAACGGTTCATCCATAATGATAAGCTTTGGGTTATGTATGAGTGCGGAAACAATTGCAAGTTTCTGTTTCATACCGTGAGAATAGCCGTCAATTGTCTGCGCAAGTGCATTTTTAATTTCAAACATTTCGGCATATTTACTGATTCTTGCCTGACGGTCAGACTGGCTGATTCCGAAAATATCGGCAATAAAATTGAGGTACTTAATACCTGTCATAAACTCATACAAATCGGGATTGTCGGGAATGTAAGCAATTTTACGCTTACATTCGAGAGGTTTTTCTTTTACCGACACACCGTCAACATAGATTTCGCCCTCGTCAAAGTTGAGAATTCCACAGCAGGATTTGATTGTTGTTGTCTTACCTGCACCGTTGTGTCCGATAAAGCCGTAAATCTCGCCTTTTTGAATATGAAGTGACAAATCGTCAACAGCCTTTTTGTCACCGTATTTTTTAGTTAAATGTTCTATTCTGAGCATAAGCGCTCCCCCTATAGCCAAATAAATTAAGCAAATTATACTACACGAAATATTCTTATGTCAATATATTATAAAAATTTAACAAGTTTGAATTACAAACCAATAAATCTGCGAATTTTGGATAACAGAAACCGTTTTTGATGAAATGTAAAATCTATTGAAATATTTTGCATTACGAATCATCTTGAATATGCGTAGGAATGATTTATAATATTAGTACAGATTATTTTTTGGAGGTTCATCTTGGCAAAGTTTAAAAGAAAATATACACTCGGAGAAGAAATATTCAACTCGGTATCACACGGAGTCGGTGCAGGGTTGTCGATTGCAGGGACGGTTGTGCTTATCGTTATGGCGGCAATCCACACAAATGCGTGGGGTGTTGTCAGCTCATGCATTTACGGTGCATCGCTCATCATACTCTACACAATGTCAACTCTGTATCATTCTTTCACAAATGAAAAGGTAAAAGCATTTTTCCGAATAATGGATCACAACACAATTTTTCTGCTGATTGCGGGAACATACACACCGATTACGCTTTATTATCTCAACGGTGTGACGGGCTGGATTTTGTTCGGCATAGTGTGGGCATCGGCAATTTTCGGAATAGTTATGAACTCAATCAACCTTGAAAAAGCAAGGATTCCGTCAATATTCTGCTACATCGGAATGGGTTGGGTAATAATTTTTGCAATAAAACCGCTTATGGAGCATATGCCGTCAATTTCGGGAATTTTCCTCATCATCGGCGGAGTATTCTACACGGTGGGGATTATATTTTACGCAATTAAAAAGGTAAAATATTTTCACTCGATATGGCACTTATTCACGGTTGCAGGAAGTGTGTTTCACTACTTTGCAATTCTTCTCGGATTTTTCAGCATTTAACAACAACCAAAAAGGCACAGAACCGATTTTGCGGTACTGTGCCTTTAATTTATTATCTTAAATTTACAACAATTTTCTGAATGTCGGTTGCATCGGTAACGGATATTGCTCCGTCAGAGTTTATGTCTGCAACCTTTTTCTGAAAATCCGTGAGCGTTTCAAGCCTTACGATATCCTTCTGAACAAGGGTTGCATCCTTTACCGTAACATCACCGTCAAGGTCAACATTGCCAAGCTCTGTGTCGGCATAATTACCGAACACATTAAGACTTTGGAGAGGGTTGCCGTTCCTGTCAAACATAGCCTGATTATCCCACGATGAACCTCCAAAATATTTTGCACCGTCATCACAATAACTGCCTGCAAACGAAGATTCCCAGCCCGAGCCGAATTTTTCCCACTTTTCAAGATTTTCTTCATAGCTGTTTGTGCCGACTGTAATCCATGCCGGCTCCCAGTAAAACACACCTATACCCTTCTCACCTACATTCTTTACTGCATCAAACACAGCCGAAACAGCCTGAGCCTGACCTTCTGTGTTGACGGAATAAGGCATACCGCTGTCAGCACCGCTTACCGTGTTACCGAAAAAGTCCGAATCTTCGCTTGTGAACGGATAGGAAGTTTCTGCAACAAGAACATACTTGCCGTATTTTTCGGCTATCTCTGAAAGCTGTGCTGTAAGATTCTGTGCAGTACCGTGCCAGTAGGAATAGTAGGAGCTTGCAAAGACATCATAATCAACACCGTTTTTGTCAAGCTGACCTGCGTACCATTCGTAGCCGTTCTTTTCGGGATTTGTAAAATGAACGGCACGGAGAATGCTTTCATCAACATTACTGACTGCCGAAAAACCGCTTTTGAGTAGCTTACAGACATTTGAAAAGTCGGTTTCTCCGCACATACCGTTGTTAATTTCGTTGCCAATCTGCACCATTTTTACATCTGCACCGCTGTCGATAAGCCTGTTAAGGCTTGTATGTACAAAGCTATAAACCGCATCTGATTTTTCCGATACTGAATAATTCTGCCATTCTTTAGGAGCTTTCTGCTTTTCGGGATCACACCAGAAATCTGACAGATGAAAATCTGCAAATACGGAAATATTATGCTTTGCGGCAAGCGAACCTATTTTACAGGCATTTTCAATGTCACAATTTCCGCCACCGTAGCCGTTACCGTCAGAGTCATACGGATTGTTCCAGATTCGTACACGCACGGAATTTACACCGCAGTTTTTGAGCAATTCAAAAAATCCGTCATCATCGAGTACCTTGCCCGAAAAGTCACGATACACAACTCCGCTGTTCTTTTCGGCTGAATATGACGAAATATCAACACCTCTGAATTTCAATGAGGTTCCCCCTTTTTCCGCTGCAAATACCGTCACAGAGCCAAAAGCCATAATAACGGCAAGCAACGCACTGATAATTTTCTTCATAAAAAGCACCTCCCTGTATGCTTAATTCTACCACATATAAAGCTGCAAGTGAATATTTTGTTCACAAAAAAACGGGCTGCAGAAAAAACTTTCGTTTTTCTGTAGCCCTAAATATTATAAAAAGATTTGTTTAGTTTGCGGGAACGCCTACGGAAACCTCTCTTACAGACAGAGCTTCCTTTGGAAGTGTGTACTTCTGCTTGTAAGCCTTGTAATCTGCGTTGTACTGAATATCATCGGAATTTTTGAGTTCGTGAAGATATTCGTGTGCGTCGTAGCCGTTGCGATTGATTTCAATAACACCGATTGCAATGTTTGAGCAATGGTCGGAAACTCTCTCAATATTTGTGATAAGGTCAGAGAATACAAAACCGAGTTCGATTGTACAGGTACCGTTTGTAAGACGCTTAACATGGGCGTCTTTAAGCTTGTCACGCAAACGATCGATAACCTGTTCAAGCGGTTCAACCTTTGACGCAAGTGCAAGGTCATTATCAACAAAAGCAACAGTAGCGTTGTTGATAATTTCACGAAGCGCGTCAACCATAACGGCAAGTCCTGCTTTTGCCTCTTTTGAGAACGAAATGTTCTTTTCGTGAATTTCCTGAGCAACCTTTACAATGCTTACCGCATGATCGCTGATACGCTCAAAATCACCGATTGTGTGAAGAATGAGCTGAATAGTTTTACTGTCGTCAGCCGAAAGCTGTTTGGAACTGAGCTTTACAAGATATGTTGAAATAACATCCTCATAGGAATCAATCATATCCTCGTTTTCATGAATTGTTTCCGCAACCTTTTCGTCATAATGGTCAACAAGCTCAAGTGCGCCGAGGAGCGTACCCTCAGAAAGACGAGCCATTTTTTCAGCAAGTGACTTTGCACGCTCTGTTGCAACAGAGGGAGTGTTGAGAAAACGCTCATCGAGGAACGGAACATCCGAATCCTCTTCCTTGTCCTTGATTGTAAGGCAGGCAAGCTTTTCAAGATACTTGTTGAACGGAAGAAGAATTGCAGTTGCAAGCAGATTGAATGCTGTGTGGATAACCGCAACATTCTCCGGACCTACGATATCGTCAAGAAAACCGTAGTTGATAAAGAGGTTAGAACCGTAGAACAATGCACAAATTACGAGTGTGCCGATAATATTGAAGTAAAGATGTACAAATGCGGCACGCTTTGCGTTTTTCTTTGCACCGATACAGGAAATAAGTGCGGTTACGCAAGTGCCTATATTCTGTCCCATAACAATCGGGATTGCCATTGAATAGCTGATTGCGCCTGTTTTGGACAATGCCTGCAAAATACCGACAGAGGCGCTTGAGCTTTGTATAATTGCGGTCAGCAATGCGCCGGCAAGAATACCGAATACAGGGTTGTTAAAGAGTGTGAGGAAGCCTGTGAATGTCGGATCATTCGAAAGCGGTTCAACAGCCGCACTCATCTGATCCATACCAACCATAAGAATACCGAATCCGAGGAAAATTGTGCCGAGATGCTTCTTCTTTTCCGAATTGCAGAACATAAGAAGAACAATTCCGACAAAGGCAAACACGGCAGAGAAAGACGACGGCTTTAAAAGCTGCATAACCAAGCTGTCGCCCTCGATGCCCGAAAGGCTGAGAATCCAAGAAGTGATTGTTGTGCCGACATTGGCACCCATAATAATACCGATTGCCTGGCGGAGCTTCATAATTCCCGAGTTTACAAAGCCGACAACCATAACGGTTGTTGCCGAAGAGGACTGAATCACCGCAGTAACCGCCGCACCGAGAATGAATCCTTTCATGGTGCTGTTAGTCATTTTTTCCAGAGTTTTTTCAAGCTTACCGCCGGAAAGACTCTCAAGACCGTCGCCCATTGAATTCATACCGAACAAAAAGAGCGCCAGACCGCAGAGCAGTTGTAAAACCATAAACAAATTCATAAATACATACTCTCCTTTATCATCAATAATATTAAACTAAAGTCATAGGATTGTCAATGAATTGTAAAGAATTTGTAAAGTCTGAAAGCTTGGCGAATATCTTTGAAATTTGTCAAAACGGAGTATTTTTTATGTGAGATTCGTAAAAGCACATTGCTTGGGCAATAAAAAAACGACACTGCACAACACAGTGTGCGCAGTATCGCTTAAAATTTGTTTTGTTTGTAAAATAATGTAAACAGACTTCACATCAGAACCTTGCGGTAAATGTTGTTCCCTGTTCACTGCTTTCAAGAGAAATCTCTCCGCCGTGTCTTTCAGTAATGTGCTTGACAATTGCAAGTCCAAGACCCGTGCCGCCTGTTTCCTTTGAACGGCTCTTATCAACACGGTAAAAGCGTTCAAACACACGCTTGTGGTGCTTTTCGGGGATACCGATTCCCGTGTCGGCAACTTTAACAAACGGATGTTCATTGTCATCACCTGTTATGATTTTTACCGAACCGTTTTCACGATTATAACGGATTGCATTGTCACAAAGATTGTAGATAAGTTCGTAAATCTGATTACGGTTTCCGTTTATGACGGCAGTTTTTGTATCAACAGTAATTGTAATTCCGTGCTTTTCGGCATTTGAACGGAGATCCTCAGCAACCTCGACCGCAACCCCTGCAAGGTCAACAGGGGCAAATTCTTCGTCGCTGAATTTTTCATCAAGCTGTGAAAGCTCCATAATATCGCTTATAAGGGAGAGAAGTCTGCCCGATTCCTTGTGAATTTTATTTGCAAAATTCGGAATATCATCGGGCTTTACAAGACCGCTTGCAATGATCTCCGCATAGCCCGAAATTGAAGTCAGCGGAGTTTTCAGCTCATGCGTTACATTTGCAGTAAACTCACGGCGCATTTTTTCAGCCTTTTTCTTAGCCGAAACATCAATAATAAGACAGATTGCACCGTTTTTTTCGCCGTTTGAATAAACAGGATTGGTGATAATCTGCAATGCTCTTCCTTTTACGGTTGTGTCGCCGTTTTTACTCTCGCCCGAAAGAGCCTTGTCAACGCAATCGTTGAGAACCTCGTTGCGTGAAAACGCAATCAAAGTCTTGTCGGTAACACCGTCATCATCGGCACCGAGAAGCTTTGACGCCGAATAATTGCTCATAAGCACCTTTTTGTCAACATCAATAAGAATAAAGCCCTCCGCCATATTTTCGATAAGCGTTGAAATTTTATCCTTTTCAAACTGCAGTCTGCGCATCTGACGCTTGATTTGTCTTTGCTGGCTTGCAATTTTCTGTGAGAGCGGCAAAAGCTCATCATACGGCGAGCCGTTGCCGTTGTCCGCCATTTCCTTAATTGGTTCAACGATTTTCTTTGTGGAGCGCTTTGCCAGAATTGTGCAGACAACAAATACACCTATCATAATTATAAGAATCGACGGAATAACAAAAAGAAAAATTCCGTAAATGCTGTCAATTGTCTTTGCAACACGGATTACAGAACCGTCTGCGGTTTTTTCTGCATAGTAGTATGTTATTTTATTCAAAGTTTCCGACATTCTGTGGCTTGAACCGTTGCCGTCCTTGATTGCCTGTTCAAATTCGGGGCGGTCGCTGTGATTCGGCATAGAATTAACATCTGTGTCAACGCTGTCGGATACAACCGAACCGTCACTTTTTATGAGAGTAACACGAAAATCGCCTATTCCGTAATATTTTGAAAGGTCGATTTCGCTGTCGGAATTATAAACACTGATGATTTTATCGGTATATTGCCGAACCTCAGCCTCCTGTTCATCGGAGAACACAAACCAGAAAGCGGCTGTTGAAAAAACAGCCGTCAGAAGAATGGACACCACAGCGATAACCGAAAAGTTTTTTAAAAGCTTTTTACTCAGTTTCACTTTATTCCCCCGCCTTATATCCGACATTTCTCACGGTTTTGATAAGGTTTCCGCAGCTGCCGAGTTTTTGCCTGAGGGTTGTAATGTGCATATCAACCGTTCTGCTCTCGCCCTCAAAATCATATCCCCACACATTGAGAATGATATTTTCACGGGTAAGCGCCATTCCTTTATTTTTGAGAAGATACTTTAAAAGTTCGTATTCTTTGAAGGTGAGGTTACATTCCTCACCGCAGCTTGTTACAATGTGCTTGGAATCGTCAAAAACAATCTGACCGAGCTTTATTACATCCTGTCTGTCATCAACAGAACATCTGCGGAGGATTGCACGGACTCTTGAAATAAGCTCAAGGACTGAAAAAGGTTTTGTAATATAGTCATCGGCACCCATGTCAAGACCTTTGACCTTATCCATTTCACTTCCCTTTGCAGTAACAAGGATAACGGGAACATTTTTTGTCACGGCATCCCTGCGCATTTTTTCAAGAACGGAAAGTCCGTCAAAATCGGGTAACATAACATCAAGAATTACAAGCTGAGGAATTTCGGCTGTACAAGCCTTAAAAAAGCTTTTGCTTTCACCAAAGCTCTGAACCTCATATCCGCTGCTTTTCATAGCATAAGTTTCAAGCTCTCTGATATCGGTATCATCTTCAACAATGTAAATTAACATCTAATACTCTCCCTCAACAAATGTGTATTTAAATGCACCGCAAAGGGGCGTCTGCACTTAAATTAAAATCGGAACATCCGCCATAATTATAGACTTTTTTTGCAAAAATGTAAAGTTTAATAAAACAAAAATCAGGAGCATACAGCTATGCTCCCGTTTGTTAAGCAAAATATATCAGTCGGACAAATCGCAGCTGCCTGTAATTGAAAAAGCAACCCACTCTGCAACATTAACCGCATGGTCTGCAATTCTTTCAAGATACTTTGCAATCATAACGATATCGAGAGCCTCTGAGCCGAGTTCCTTATTCTTATGAATGAGTTCAACCGTTTCATTTTTTGAACGGTTAAAAAGTTCGTCAACGATATCATCCTGACGGGCTACCTTTTTGGCAACCTCAATATCGCTCTTAACAAAAGCGTCAATAGCCTCTGTTACCATTTTTGAGGCATTGTCTGCCATTTCCAAAATGTGAGTAAGATTGAACACCTGCTTTTTGTCCTTGATGTAAACAGACATTTCAGCAATATCAACCGCCTGATCGCCGATTCTCTCAAGGTCGGTAATCATTTTGAGTGCGGCAGAAACATATCTGAGGTCGTGTGCAACCGGTGCCTGATGAAGAAGAAGGTGCAGACATCTGCTTTGAATGGATTTTTCCGCCTCGTTAATACGATTTTCGTGTTCTCTTGCGGTATCAAGCAAATCTTCTCCGTCAACAATCATCTTCATTGTATTTTTGATTGCCTTTTCAACAAGACCGCCCATTTCAATAAGGCTGTCGTTAAGCTGTGTAAGCTCTTTATCAAAATATTCTCTCATTAGCCAAACCTTCCCGTAATGTATTCTTCGGTACGCTTATCCTGCGGATTTGAGAAAATTGCGTCGGTTGAATTACATTCAACCATTTCACCGAGTAAAAAGAATGCTGTTTCATCTGAAATACGCAAAGCCTGCTGCATATTATGTGTTACCATAACGATTGTATAATCATTTTTCAGTTTAAGGCAAAGCTCCTCAATTTTACCCGTTGAAATAGGATCAAGTGCAGAGGTTGCCTCATCCATAAGCAGAACTTCGGGTTTTACGGCAAGTGCTCTTGCAATACAAAGTCTTTGTTGCTGACCGCCCGAAAGACCGAGAGCGCTCTTTTTGAGTCTGTCTTTAAGCTCATCCCAGATTGCGGCGTCACGCAAGGATTCTTCAACAATCCTATCAAGTTCTTTCTTGCTTTTGATTCCGTGTGTGCGAGGACCGAAAGCGATGTTATCGTAAATGCTCATCGGGAACGGATTGGCTTTCTGGAACACCATACCAACCCTTTTGCGGAGGATATTTACATCCATATCCCCGTAAATATCCTCGTTGTCAAGGCGAATGTCGCCTGTTATCTTACAACCCTCAACAAGGTCGTTCATTCGGTTGAGCGACTTTAAAAGAGTTGACTTACCGCAGCCTGACGGACCGATGAAGGCTGTGATTCTGTTTTTCTTCATACGGATATTTACATCCTTTAACGCATGAAATTTTCCGTAGTAAAGATTCATGTTTTCTATGGTAAATTTATCCATTGTAAAATAATTATCCTTTCCTGTTACTTCTTGTTGTTTCCAAGTTTCTTTGCAACAAATGCCGAGAGTGTATTGATTGCAAAAACAAGTACAAGAAGTACAACTGCGGTACCCCATGCCTGATCTGTATGAAGTCCTTCGTTGGTAAGTACATACATATGAACGGCAAGTGATCGTCCCGAATTGAGAGGGCCTGCCGCATAGCCTGTTGCCGAACCGTAAGTATAAATAAGTGCGGCTGTTTCGCCAACTATTCTGCCGACAGCAAGAATGATTCCGGCAAGAATACCGGGCATCGCACTCGGAAGAATAATTCTCATAATTGTTCTGAGCTTGCCCGAACCGAGTCCGTAACTGCCCTCACGGTATGAATCGGGAACTGTGAGAAGTGCCTCCTCGGTTGTACGCATAATTGTGGGAAGCACCATAATTGCAAGCGTAAATGCACCGGCAAGAAGTGAATAACCCCAGTTAAGGGCATACACAAAGAAAAGCATACCGAAAAGACCGTAAACAATTGACGGAATACCGGCAAGGGTTTCTGCCATTGTTCTGATTACCTTAACAAGCTTGTTGCCACGCTTTGCATACTCGGCAAGATAGATTGCCGCTCCCACACCGAACGGTACGGAAATTATAAGGGTTACAAGCGTAAGAACAATTGTGTTGATAATTGACGGCATACACGATAAATTGTCGCTGTTGTACTCAAGCGAGAACAGCTCGGGGGTAAGGTTAGGAACACCTCGCACAAGAACATAGACAATGATAAATATGAGAGCCGCCGCTGAAAGTGCCGCCGCAAGACCTACAAGAATGAGCAATACAAGTGAAAGGGGCTTTCTTTTGTAGGCTTTCATTCTCTGTTTAAACGATACTTTGTTGATTGCCTTAATCTGTGACACATCAACCAAAGCAGCATCGTTTTTTATATTATCGCTGTTAGCCACGCTTTTCACTCCTACTCTTTATAGCCTGCATTGAAAGTGTGATGAGCAGAACAAATACGAACAGAACAACACCCGTTGCAATAAGTGCCTGACGGTGCAAGCCTGTTGAATAACCCATTTCAAGAACAATGTTTGCGGTCAGGGTACGAAGTCCGTCCGTAACGCTGTGCGGAATCTGAACCTGATTGCCTGCAATGAGTACAACTGCCATTGTTTCGCCCAACGCTCTGCCTATGCCGAGAACAACTCCTGCAAGAACGCCTGATTTTGATGCCGGAAGAATTGTCTTGAACACACTTCTTTCCTTTGTAGCACCGAGTGCCAAAGCACCTTCGTAGTAGCTTTCGGGAACTGCCTTGATCGCCGACTCTGACACACCGATGATTGTCGGAAGAATCATAACTCCGAGTACGATTGATGCCGCAAGCCAGCTTGTACCGTCGCCGCCGAAGTTATCACGGATGAACGGTACAACTACCATAAGTCCGAAGAAGCCGTAAACAATTGACGGGATGCCTGCCAAAAGCTCTGTTGCCGGTTTAAGCACCTTGTAAAGCGGTGCAGGACAAAATCTTGCAAGAAATACTGCTGTGAGAATCCCTATCGGGACGCCGATTATGATTGCTCCCGCAGTAACATATATGCTTGCGATAATCATATCAAAAATTCCATATGATGCAGGCACATTCGTAGGCGCCCATTTCTGTCCGCCTACGAAATCAAAGAAGCCTATTTCTGCCATTGCAGGAACACCGTTACAGAATAAGAATATACAGATTATGACAACCGCCGCTATACTTGTTACAGCTGTGAGGAAGAAAACTCCCTGCATTGCCTTTTCACGAAATCTGTTTAATCTCATTTAATTATGTCACTCCAAACAGTTGTTTCACCTGTGTAAATTGATTTTACCTGATCAAGTGTGAGGTCATCACATGTGTTTGCATTGTTTACGATTACTGCGATACCGTCTTTTGCGATTGTTTCAACCTTGAGTGCGCTCTTTTCTTCATCTTTAAGGTCACGGGATGCCATACCGATATCACAAGTACCGCCCATAGCCGACTGCATACCTGCCGATGAGTCGGATGTCTGGATTTCAACCTTAGCGTTTGTGTTTACCTTCTGATAAGCCTCGGCAAGCTTTTCCATTACAGGTGATACCGAAGATGAACCTGCTACGCTGATTTTGCCTGACGGCTTCTTACCGCTGTATGCGGCATTTTCCGAAACTGTTACATAACCGTTGTCAGAAACAATCTTCTGACCGTCTGAGCTCATTATGTAATCAACAAAATCCTGAGCAACATCGCTGAGTTCGCCCTTGTAAGCAATGTTGAACGGACGGCTTACTGCATAGTCGCCTGACTTTACATTATCGGCTGTTGCCTCAACACCGCCGATTTTAAGAGCCTTTACCGTATCGTTGAGTGAACCGAGTGAAATGTAACCGATTGCCGCCTCGTTATCCTTAACATTTGTGATAACAGCCTCTGTGCTGTTGATTGTTACAGCCGAAGTAGTTGTGTTGTCTGTCTTGTTGTCGCCGTCCTTTACAAGAACGCCTGTGAGTTCTGTGAAAGCATCTCTTGTGCCTGAACCCTCTTCTCTTGTTACTACAGAGATTGTTTTTGATGCGTCAAACTTTGCGGCATCCGAACCTGCGTCGGATGAACCGTTTGATGAAGAATTTGCACCGCCGCAGCCTGCAAATGCAGAAACTGCAAGAACACCGAATAATGCTGTTGCCGTAATTTTTTTAGTCATAGATTTCATTTGAGTTTTCTCCTTAAATTCATATCATTTGTGTACCTCTTTCGTACAACATCAGTCTATGACTGTTTTGTAAAATACGCTGTTTGTCAATTGTAAAAAGAGTGTAAATAAAAATATAGGTTTTGTATGCCAAAATAAATTTTTACAAATTTGCGTGACAAAGCCTTTTATTTGTGGTACAATATTACAGAAGTGTGCAGGATGTAAAATAATTCCTGCAAAATTTCAAAATTAACTTACATAAGATTTACAGAGAAATATTATTCCAAGGAGGTCATTTTAGTGGCTGAAAACAAAATTCCATACAAAATATACCTTGACGAAAGCGAAATCCCGACACAATGGTACAATGTTCGTGCAGATATGAAAAACAAGCCTGCACCGCTTTTAAATCCTGCAACACTCAAGCCTATGACACACGCAGACCTTGCTCCCGTGTTCTGTGATGAGCTTATTGATCAGGAGCTTGACGATACAGACGCATACATTGACATTCCGGAAGAAATTCAGAACTTCTATAAAATGTACCGTCCCTCTCCGCTTATAAGAGCATATTTCCTTGAAAAGGCTCTTGACACTCCCGCAAAGATTTACTACAAATTCGAGGGCAACAACACAAGCGGAAGCCACAAGCTTAACAGCGCAATTGCTCAGGCTTATTACGCTAAAAAGCAAGGACTTAAAGGTGTTACAACCGAAACAGGCGCAGGTCAGTGGGGTACTGCCCTTTCAATGGCTTGTTCATATTTCGGCCTTGACTGCAAGGTATTTATGGTAAAGGTTTCATACGAGCAAAAGCCTTTCAGAAGAGAGGTTATGAGAACCTACGGTGCAAGCGTTACTCCGTCACCGTCAACAACAACGGAAGTCGGCAGAAAGATTCTTGAGGCTCACCCAGGCACAACAGGCAGCCTTGGCTGTGCTATTTCTGAGGCTGTTGAGGTTGCAACTCATACAGACGGCTACCGTTATGTACTCGGAAGTGTGCTTAATCAGGTACTTCTTCATCAGTCCGTTATCGGTCTTGAGGCAAAAGCCGCTCTCGAAAAGTACAATGTAAAGCCTGACATTATCATCGGCTGTGCAGGCGGCGGTTCAAACCTCGGCGGTCTTATCTCTCCGTTTATGGGTGAAAAGCTCCGTGGCGAAAATGACTACAAGTTTATCGCTGTTGAGCCGGCATCATGCCCAAGCTTTACAAGAGGTAAGTTTGCATATGACTTCTGCGACACAGGTATGATTTGTCCTCTCGCAAAGATGTACACACTCGGCAGCGGATTTATTCCGTCAGCCAACCACGCAGGCGGACTTCGTTTCCACGGTATGAGTTCAACACTTTCTCAGCTTTATCATGACGGTCTTATGGAGGCAAGAGCAGTTGAGCAGACAAGCGTGTTTGCAGCAGCAGAGCAGTTTGCAAGAGTTGAAGGTATTCTTCCTGCTCCCGAAAGCAGTCACGCAATCAGAGTTGCAATTGACGAGGCTCTCAAGTGCAAAGAAACAGGCGAAGAAAAGACAATTCTCTTCGGTCTTACAGGTACAGGCTACTTTGATATGGTTGCTTATCAGAAGTATAATGACGGCGAAATGAGTGACTACATTCCAACAGATGCCGACCTTCAGCAGGGCTTTGACGGTCTTCCAAAGGTTGACTAATGCGAGTACCTCACACACAGTTCGTGTAGATAATAATTATGTACAAAAGAGGTCAGCAATGCTGACCTCTTTTCAACTGTATTATTTCGGTAACTGTATCTCATTTATACAGTTTGTTTTCATCATAAATTTTCTGTCATTACTTGGCGGGCGTCCAATAAACGCCCCTACGGCTCAAACATAAAAATCACAAAAACAAAAACGGTTGGATTACTTTTTCGTAAATCCAACCGTTAATTTTTTATTTGGTAATCTAAAATCCGAACTTATTCTCTACCGGCACGAACACTTGCGGAGGCAAGTATATACACAAAACCGAGGAGAATATCGGTTGCTATGTCGAACACTTCAATCACAAAAACAACCTGTCCGTTGACAACATTAAATATGATGTTAAGCACTCCGATAAGCACAAGCACTACTGCGAGTTTGCCCGAAGTTTTCAACATTTTTTGCATATCGGGCGGTGATGTCTTTTTTGAAACGGCTCTCAGTCCCATTGAACCTACTGCGAGCTTCAGCACCATTGAAACGGTGACAGTCACGATTAGCAGATAGTCGAATACCGATGCCGAACCGCCGTTAAATGACGGGATAATCGTATTAACCAGCTTGTATGCAACCAAAATTCCCGAAAATATAACTCCGAGAAACATTACAACTGCCGTTACTTTGATTTTTTCTTTCATAAGACACACCCCCGTGAAGATTTAAGTTATCAGCCGATAAGCTCCTTGATTTTTGACTCTGCAAGAGCAGGATCGGCCTTACCTCTGCTGTTCTTCATAACATTTCCGACAAGCGACTTAATCGCCTTTTCCTTGCCGTTCTTATAGTCCTCAACAGCCTTTGGATTGCTCTCAACAGCCTGCTTGCACAAATCGTTAAGTGCGTTTTCGTCAAGACCGCCCATATCGCTTTCGCTGATAAATTCAAGAGCACCCTTGCCGCTGTCAAGCATTTTTTCAAGTGTTGCCTTTGCAAGGTTGTTGCGGATTTTACCGCTGTCAAGAAGTTTTACAAGCTCGTTAAGCTGTTCGGGAGTAACCGCAACATCAAAAATTTCCTTGTCAGCCTCGGTTTCCGTTCTGCGGAAAATCTGACCGATAATGAAGTTTGAAACTGTCTTTGGTGACTTAACGCCCTCGCAAGCCTTGTCAAAATACTCGCTGATTTTGCGGTACTTTGTAAGAAGCTGTGCATCCTTTTCGGGAATTGCAAGTTCGTCAATATATCTTCTGCACTTGTCGGCAGGAAGCTCGGGCATTGCAGCCTTGATTTCTTCAACAACATCTTTCGGAACATGGATAGTAACAAGGTCGGGATCACGGAAATAACGGTAATCGTGAGCGTCCTCTTTACTTCTCATTGAAGATGTTGTGTTGGTTGCGTCGTCATAACGGAGAGTTTCCTGAACAACACTTCCGCCGTTTTCAATGAGGTCAACCTGTCTTTCAAACTCATACTCCATAGCCTTTGCTATGTTGTTGATTGAGTTCATATTTTTAATTTCGGTTCTTGTACCAAGCTTTTCGCTGCCCTTTGGACGAACCGAAATGTTTACATCGCAACGCATTGAGCCTTCCTGCATCTTACAGTCGGAAATTCCGATGTAACGCATAACCTGCTGAAGCTTTTCAACATACTCTCTCGCCTCGTCAATTGAACGAATGTCAGGCTCTGAAACGATTTCGATAAGAGGAACACCGCCACGGTTGTAGTCAACATATGTGTCGCCGTGCTGATGAATGAGCTTTCCTGCGTCCTCTTCAATGTGAATGTGGTGCAGACGGATTTTTCTGCCGTTTGAAAGCTCAACATAACCGCCTATAATAAGCGGAGCATAAAGCTGGCTGATCTGATAAGCCTTTGAAAGGTCGGGATAGCAGTAGTTCTTTCTGTCCATTTTTGAAATCTCTGCGATTTCACCGTGAACTGCAAGACCTGCACGGATTGCATAGCGAACTACCCCACGGTTAAGCTTTGGAAGTGTTCCCGGCAGACCGATACACACGGGACAGCAATGGCTGTTTGGCGCACCGCCGAATTTTGTAGTACAGCCGCAGAAGATTTTTGTCTTTGTGGCAAGCTCAATATGGGTTTCAAAACCCGCAACTAATTCGTAACTCACAGCTTAACACCCCACTTTGTATCCTTAAAGTTTTCAGCAGCAGCCTGCTGATATTTGTATGCCGCATTAAGAATTTCAGCCTCGCCAAAGCTCTTGCCGATAAGCTGCATACCGATCGGCATACCCTTTGCGTTGAATCCGCACGGAACCGAAACACCCGGCAGACCTGCAATATTGACAGGTACAGTGCAGATATCCGTAAGATAGGTTTCAATCGGATCGCTTACAGCATGTCCCTTTTCAAATGCTGTCATAGGAACTGTCGGAGCAAGGATTACATCGCACTTTTCAAATGCGTTGTTGAATGCCTTAACGATAGTGCCACGGAGGTTCTGAGCCTTTTTGTAATAAGCATCATAGTAACCTGCGGAAAGAACATAGGTACCGAGTAGGATTCTGCGTTTAACCTCTTCGCCAAATCCCTCCGAACGGGTACGACAGACCATATCGTGAGTGCCGTTGTAATGCTCGGTTTTGTAACCGAAACGGATACCGTCATATCTGCCGAGGTTTGAAGAAGCCTCAGCGCAGGCGATGATATAGTAAACAGGAAGGGCAAATTTGAGTTCGGGCAGGTCAAAGTAAACAATCTCTGCGCCCATTGACTTGTAGATATCGGCAGCCTTTAAGACAGCCTCTTTTACATCGTCACGGACACCCTCGAGATATTCCTTTGCAATACCGATTTTCATACCCTTGATGTCATTGTTGAGTTTTGAATAAGTGTCACCGACAAAGCCCTTTGAGGTTGAATCTCTTTCATCTCTCTTTGAAATTGCGTCAAAAACAATTGCAGCGTCCTCAACAGACTTTGTAATCGGTCCAATCTGGTCAAGTGAACTTGCGTATGCGATAAGTCCGTAACGGGAAACCGCACCGTAAGTAGGTTTAAGACCTACAATACCGCAGAATGATGCCGGCTGACGGATTGATCCGCCTGTATCGGAGCCAAGACCATAAGCGGCAATGTTTGCGCCTACCGCACTTGCAACACCGCCTGATGAACCGCCCGAAACATAGTTTGAATCAAACGGATTCATTGCACCGCCAAAGTATGATGTTTCGCATGAAGAGCCCATTGCGAACTCGTCCATATTCGTCTTGCCGAGCATAACTGCGTTTTCGCCTGCAAGAGTTTCCCAAACGGTTGCGTTATAAATCGGCTTATAGCCTGTGAGAATTTTTGAACAACAGGTTGTTTCAATTCCCTTTGTTGAAATATTGTCCTTGAGCGTCATCGGAACACCCTCGAGCATACCGATTTCTTCGCCTGAGGCAATTTTTCTGTCAACAGCCTCGGCAGTTTTCAGAGCCTCCTCGCCTGTTACATTAACATATGCGTTAAGCTCACCGTTAGCCTTTTCGATTTCATCAAGATAGCTTTTTGTAAGCTCGGTACATGAACACTCTTTTGACACAAGCATTTCATGAATTTTTTCAATAGAACCCATTTTTACACCGCCTTACTCTCTGTTTCTTACAAGGAAGTGATCCTCTGCCTGCTCGGGAGCATTTGAAAGAATTTCCTTTGTATCGTAGGACTCAACAACCTCATCCTCACGAAAAACATTTGACAGATTGTTAATATCGTCAAACTCCTCGCCGTCTGTCGGAGCGTTATTGATTGTGTCGGCAAAATCTATGATTTCCTGCATTGACTTTGTAAGGCCGTCAAGCTCCTCTTCGGGAACAAAAAGCTTTGAAAGCAACGCAATGTTTTCAACATCTTCTCTTGTTACCATAAAAACCGTCCTTTTTAAAGAAAATAGGGCAAGTCATATAATATATAACTCGCCCTTTGAGTTTGAATATATGACTGCAAATGCAGTTTTTATCTTAATTTAATATGAACCTCACGGAGCTGCTGTTCTGTTACCTCACCCGGTGAACCGAGGAGAAGATCCTGAGCATTGGAGTTCATCGGGAATGCAATAACTTCTCTGATGTTCTCTTCCTCTGTAAGAAGCATAATCATACGGTCAACACCCGGAGCCATACCTGCGTGCGGCGGAGCACCGTACTGGAACGCATTGTAAAGTGCGGAGAACTTAGCCTTGAGGTCATCCTCGCTGTAGCCGGCAAGCTCGAACGCTTTCTTCATAATTTCAATATCGTGGTTACGAACAGCGCCTGATGAAAGCTCAACACCGTTACAAACGATATCGTACTGATAAGCAAGAACCTCTTCGGGATCCTTGTTAAGAAGGCTGTCAAGACCGCCCTGCGGCATTGAGAAAGGATTGTGTGTGAAGATAATTTGATTTGTTTCTTCATCTCTCTCAAACATCGGGAAGTCAACGATAAAGCACATTTCAAAACGGCTTGTATCGATAAGGTCAAGACGCTTTGCAACCTCTGTTCTGATCTGACCCGCAAGCTTTGGAGCTTCCTGAGCAGTATCGGCGATAAAGTAGATTACATCGCCTGCTTTTGAACCGTTACGGCTGATAAGTTCTTCACGGTCGCCCTCTTTAAGGAACTTGTCAATCGGACCGTCAAATGTGAGGTCATCTCTAACCTTAACATAGCCAAGGCCCTTCATTCCGATTGAAAGAGCGAACTCCTCCATCTTCTTGAACCATTTCTTTGACTGACCTGCGGCATTCGGAACATTGATTGAACGAACTGTCTTTTTGCGGAACGGAGCAAAGTCTGTTTCCTCAAACATATCGCTGATTTCAACAATTACGAGCGGATTGCGGAGGTCAGGCTTGTCTGTACCGTACTTGAGCATACTCTCGGCATACGGAATACGGGCAAACGGAGGCTTTGAAACCTCTTTATTTGAAAACTTCTTGAATGTTTCGTAAAGAACTTCTTCTGCAACAGCAAACACATCTTCCTGTGTTGCAAAAGCCATTTCAAAATCAAGCTGATAGAACTCGCCCGGTGAACGGTCTGCACGAGCGTCCTCATCACGGAAGCAAGGTGCAATCTGGAAATACTTATCAAAGCCCGACACCATAAGGAGCTGTTTAAAAATCTGAGGAGCCTGCGGAAGAGCGTAGAATCTACCCTTGTGCTTTCTGCTCGGGATAAGGTAGTCACGAGCACCCTCAGGAGATGAAGTTGAAAGGATAGGAGTCTGAATCTCCATAAATCCCATTTCATTCATCTTGTTGCGCAGAAATGTGATAATCTGCGAACGAACCATAATATTATTGTGAACCTTCGGGTTACGGAGGTCAAGAAAACGATATTTAAGTCTTACTTCTTCGTTGGTATTTGTAGAGGTTGCAACCTCAAACGGAAGAACATTCTTACACTTACCGAGAACCTTAATGTCCTCCGTGTGAACTTCAACAAAACCTGTTGCAATCTTCTTGTTGATTGTTTCTTCGTCACGCTTAACAACAGTACCGCTGAGAGTTACTGTACATTCCTTGTTGATATCTTTAAGAAGTTCATCGTTGTGAACAACAACCTGAAGCACGCCGTACTGGTCACGGATATCGAGGAACATTACACCGCCGTGGTCACGGATATTTTCAACCCAGCCCGCAACTCTGACCTGCTGTCCGATATTTTCTTCTCTTAACTCACCGCAGGTGACTGTGCGGTATTCATTAGCTTTTATCATTACTGTAACTATCCTTTCACAGATATTTTGCCTGTCAGCCTATTTATTTAGCCTATTCTTCTGTATTATAACACAATTGCTGTATTCAATCAATATTTTACAAAAGATTTTTTAAGCATACGGCAAAATATTCCGTTATTCAACGCTTTTAAGGCTTTCAACCATATTAACGGCTTTAATCTTAAAGCTCATAACCGCATTTACAAGAATTGAAAACAGGAATGTCAGCCCTGCCGCATAGAGGTATGAAGTGAAATAAATATCTCTTCCAAACATAACGTTGTCAACCTCAACCGTCTGAATGATAAAGCCCGTCAAAAGATTTCCGAGGAACAGACCTACGAAAATTCCGAGGAGGGTCAGAATTATGTTCTCTTTGTAAATGAAAGATGAGGTTTCGCGGTTGTAGAATCCGAGAACCTTAAAGGTTGCAATTTCACGGACACGCTCGGCAATGTTGATGTTGGTCAGGTTGTAGAGTACAACAAAGGCAAGTGCCGCTGCGCAGATTATCATAACCGTAACAACCATATCAAGAGAGTTGAGCATATTTCTAAATTCGTTCAAGCTTGACGCAATGTAGCTTACCGCAGCAATTTTATCATCGGATAAAACCTGTGAGCCGAATTCGTCACAGGCGGAATCCGAGGTGTCTTTGAGTGCAACATCAGCCATATTATAGGTGCAGTCCTTACCAAACAAGCTCTTATAGGCATCGGGCGTCATGTAGACAAAATTGTAAAGGTACTGTTCAAAAATTCCGCTGACCTTGACCTCTGCCTTTTTGCCGTCAACATTCAGTGTGATTTTGTCGCCCGTTTTTATTCCAAGCTCACTGCACATTTTTTCGCTGAGCATTACTCCGCTGTCCGAAAGCTTGAGTTCTTCTTTGCCTTTTCTTGTATGCAGAGAAACAATTTCGTCAAACTTTTCGGGATTCTGCGGTACAACAAGATTTGTGTCGCTGTCCTTAACCTTACTGCCGTGTGTTACCGTACATTCCTGCTGTGAAACAAGCATTGAGTGTTTGACATTGCTGTTTTTATCAAGTGTATCTGTCAAAAACGAAAGATCGTCGGCACTTCCGCTGTCTTTCGGAACAACAACGGCATCGTATTTATAGATTGTTTCAAACTGATCGTGTGTCATCGGTTCAAAGCTGTTGAGCAAGCCGAATGCGGCAACAATCAGAGCCGTACAGCCTGCCACACCGATAACAGTCATACAAAGTCTTACCTTGTATCTGAACAGATTTCTTGCGGTCAGCTTTGAGTTAAAGCTCATATGTGACCACAACGGTTTTATGTGTTCAAGCAAAATCCTCTTGCCTGCCTTTGGTGCTTTCGGCCGCATAACAGCCGCAGGCTTTTCGTGCAGAGATTTTGCACACACTACAATCGACACAACAACCGTGCAGACAACTGCGGCAACAATTCCGAAAATTATGCTTGTATAGTCCGGTATCAGCGTTATATCGCCGATGTAGTACATAATTTTGTAAGCATCATAAATTATAAACGGCAAGGTAAAAATGCCGATTAAAATACCGATTACACTTCCGATAACAGCCGCAAGCAACGAGTAGATTACAAACTTCATTACAATGCTTGTGTTGCTGTAGCCGAGTGCTTTCAGCGTTCCGATTTCGGTACGCTTTTCCTCAATAAGTCTTGTCATTGTGGTTACGCAGACAAGCACCGCTACGAGCAGGAAAAATACGGGGAATACCGTTGCAACAGCCCCGAGTCTGTCTGCATTTGACGAAAATGACGAATAGCCGGGGTTGTCGCTTCTGTCAAAAACATACCACTTTGGTTCTGTAAGAGAATTAATTTCCTCCTCTGCATCTTTGATTTTATCCTCTGCTTTTTTAAATTCTTCATCGGCTTTTTTAACGCCGTCATCGTATTCTGTCTGTGCATCGGAGAGTTTTTTCTCACCGTTTTTCTTTTCCTCGGCAAGCTTTGCAACACCGCTGTCATATTCGTTCTGAGCGTCATTCAGCTTGCTTTCTGCCGAATCAAGCTGTGCCTGACCGTCTGCCGACTGTTGTGCAAGTTCTGCTTTTGCGGATTTAAGCTGAGATTTTCCGCTTGAAATCTGTGAATATGCGTAGTCAAGCTGAGCCTGTCCCTCACTCTTTTTCTGTTCAAAAAGTGCCTTGCTTTCGGCAAGCTGATTTTCGCTTTCTTCAAGCTGTGCCTTTGCGGAATCGTATGTTGCGTTGAGTTCGTCAAGCTTCTGCTGAGCCTGTTCAAGCTGTGCGTTCAAAACAGCAAGCGTTTCTTCATCGGTCGTTTGACTAATCTGATACTGTAAAGCCGAAACGGCGTCCTCAGCCTGACTTATTCCTGCCAAAAGCTGTGGTTCCTGTTCGGTTTTAAATGCATCCTTTGCCGACTGCAGCTGATATTCCGCATTTTCAATTTCTGCCTGTGATTTTGAAATTTCTTTATCAAATTCTGCTTTTGAAGAATTATATTGTTTTTCGGCAGAATTAAGCTGACTTTCCTTTTCGGCAATCTGAGCCTGTGCATCGGCAATTTTTGTGTTGTATTCGTTGCGTGAATTTTCAAGCTGTGTCCTGCCGTCCTCAATCTGCTGTTTTGCCGAATCAAGTTTTTTCTGTGCGTCATCGGTCTTGGTTTTCAGCTCTTTTTTGCCGTCATCAATCGCCGTCTTTGCATCGGCAAGCTTCTTTTCAGTTTTTTCTTTATTGTCCGAATACTCCTGTTTTGCATCTGCAAGGTCGCTCTTAGCCTTGTCGATAACCTCAACCGTAAAGCTGTTGCTCCTGTTCTCTCCCACCTTTTCAAAATCGGCGGCTTTATTCTCTATGGCATTATCATAATCGTCCGTGTATGCCAAGAATTTATCCGAAATATCGGTTTTTACATAAAGCTCCGTGTAGCGTTCAAAGGCGAAATCTTCGGGGCAAATGTAGAAACAATCCGAGATTTTTCCGTTGCCGACCGTCGTAGTTCCTCGCTGATATGCTATGTAAAGAGGTGACTGCACAAGACCGACCACCGTGTATTCAAGGGTTTTAAGTTCGGTTGAAGTATCTGTATCGCCCGTCTGTTTTGCAAATCTGATTTTGTCACCGATTTTATAACCCTCTGCCGTGAACGAGTTTGAATCGGCTGCAATTTCACCCGACTTTTCGGGAAGTCTGCCTTCCGTCAAAACAAGCTTGTTCTGAACAGAATTATCACCGTATTTTTCGGGAAGCGCAATGACTCTCATAGTCCTGCCGCCGCTGTCGGCATCGGTCTGAACATCGCAGAAATATGACGGCATAACAGAGGTTACTCCGTCCGTATTTTTTACCGCCTTTATGTCGTCCTCATCAAATCCGACCGTTGACACAAGTCGGTAATCCATAAGCTCCTGCTCGTCCGTGTAGGTTCTTGCAAGATTGTACATTGACGGAACCGTTGCCTTTATTCCGGCAAAAAATCCCACTCCGAGGGCGATAATCGCCATAATTGAGATGAATCTTGCTTTTGTATTTTTAATTTCTCTGAATGTGTTTTTTATCAAGGATTTAGTCATTGTGACACCTCCTTTCCATTTTTACCACTCAATTTCTTCAACATTTTTCGGATTTTCATTGTAAATATCTTCAACAATTTTTCCGCTTTTCATTCTTATAATGTGATCCGCCATCGGCGTTATTGCTCCGTTGTGAGTGATGAGAACAACGGTCATTTTGTCTTTACGGCAGGTTTCCTGCAACAATTTCAGAATCTGTCTGCCTGTGTTATAGTCAAGCGCACCTGTCGGTTCGTCACAAAGCAAAAGCTTCGGTCTTTTGGCAAGTGCTCTTGCGATTGAAACTCTCTGCTGTTCACCGCCCGAAAGCTGTGCAGGAAAGTTGTTTGCCCTTTCAAGCAAGCCCACGCTGTCAAGAGCAGTTTCGCTGTCAAGAGGATTACTGCAAATCTGAGCGGCAAGTTCAACATTTTCCTTTGCCGTAAGGTTATGAACAAGGTTGTAGAACTGGAACACAAAGCCTATGTCGTGCCGTCTGTACTCAATAAGCTGTTTGTCCTTAAATTTGCTTATATCCTTTCCGCCGACAATGATTTCGCCCTCGGAACAGCTGTCCATTCCGCCGAGAATATTCAGAACGGTTGTTTTGCCTGCACCGGACGCACCGACTACAATTGCAAACTCGCCCTCCTCAACCTTGAACGAAATGCCGTCAACCGCATTGATGACAATCTCACCCGTTTTGTATCTTTTGTAAACATTATTAAATTCTACAAGGCTCATAAAATCACCCTTTTCATATGTTTCTTACAGAAAAAATCACTGTGCTTTGCATACTAATTATACCAAATTAACACCGCAATATCAACAGAAATCTTACCGTATTCGTCATCTGTATGTACAATATTTTGAAATTATACATATAAAAACAGCAGAGGTCACACTAAACCTCCGCCGCAAAAAGATTATTCATATGTATGGTCGCAAACCTCGTTGATTTTATCACGGAGCTTTAAGAAATCGTCAAAAGCGTCGGGCTTTCTGCGTGGATCACGCAAAATTGCCGCAGGATGAAGCATTGCCATCATAAGCACACCGTTTTTCTCAATCCACTGACCGTGTTCCTTTGTGATTTTGATATCCGATTTAATAAGCCTTGCCGCCGCAATTCTGCCGAGACAGACAATAATTTTCGGCTTGATCATTCTCACCTGTGTTCTGAGCCACTCAATGCACATTTCCTGTTCTTCGGGCTTTGGGTCACGGTTTTTCGGCGGACGGCACTTTACCATATTGGCAATGTAAATATTCTTGTTTCTGTCAAGGTCAACAGCCACAAGCATTTTGTCAAGCAGTTTGCCTGCTCTGCCGACAAACGGTTCGCCTTGAAGATCCTCGTTTTCACCGGGACCTTCACCGATGAACATAACCTCTGCATTTTCGTTGCCGACGCCCACAACAACATTTGTGCGAGTTTCGCAGAGTTCACACCTGTGACAGTTTTCACAAGCCGATTTTAATTCTTCCCAGGTATTATACATAATTTTCTCTCCCAAAATAAAGATTTAAATTTATCAAAAATGTTGAAATTCCAAGAATAAAGTAGTAAAATAAACACGAAGCCGTACGGCGAATTCTAATTGAATGGTGGTACACAAAATGAAAGTAATGGTTGAAACATCAGCGCATCATGTTCATGTTACCAAAGAAACTCTTGAGGCTCTCTTTGGCAAGGGCGCAACTCTTACAAACAAAAAGAATCTTTCACAGCCGGGACAGTTTGCCTGTGTTGAAAAGGTAACTGTTGTAGGTCCGAAAAGTGAAATGAAAATGTCAATTCTCGGTCCCGAAAGAAGTGCAGATCAGGTTGAAATCTCTCTTACAGACGCTCGTAAGCTCGGCATTGCCGCTCCTGTCAGAGAATCCGGCGATATCGCAGGCACACCGGGTTGCAAGCTTGTCGGTCCCGAGGGCGAAGTTGAAATCGAATGCGGTGTAATTGCCGCTAAAAGACACATTCACCTTGATCCGAAAACTGCCGAGGAGTTTGGTCTTAAAGACAAACAGCTCGTTTCGGTTAAGGTTGGCGAAAACACAGGCAGAGCAACAACATTCGGTGATGTTGTAATCAGAGTAAACGCAAACTACGCTCCTGCAATGCACATTGATACAGACGAATCAAATGCCGCAGGTCTTGGCGGTACGGTTGACGGCGAAATCATCGCATAATTTTGATTTAAACCAAATCACATTTTTGGGACAGTCTTTTAGGCTGTCCTTTTTGTTTTGTTAAAATACTGTTAGTTCGGGCAAAAGCTGAGGTGCCTTTTGAGAAGATTTGTCAAATCATTTATTTCATTCACAGAAAGGTCATTAAGACTAACAAGCAAAAATCCTTTGGAAGGCATAACTATGTAAATGTAGTTTTTATAATATCCCCATGCCGAAAAAGTAGCCCATGGATTCATACTGCTAGATAATAATGATGATACCTTTATGCCACCTTCAGAAAACACATATTCCCTCACACCCTGTTTTTTCTCCGGAGTTATTTTTGATGACTTTATGTAAAACATTAATTCTTGAATTTTTCTTGCAAAGATTGCAAGCCAAACAAATATTGCCGCCAAGGCAAGTGACATATAATTAATTGAGCCGTCATCATTAGCATCAAAGAGAAATGTTTCTAATAAAATATATATTACTGCAAAACAAGAAACTATTCTTAAACACAATCGCTTTGTTTTGCCGCCCATGCAGTCCAAAAAAATATCCTTTAATATTTCATTTTCCTTTTCACCTATATTAATTTTGTATTTAATCATTTTGATTTTACCCTTTCATTTCTTTTTTCAAAAGGAAATCGGTTTGCATATCGTCACCGATGACAAATGTGTGTTGTGAAAATTTTTCATATCCTTTTGATTTGTAGAATTTCTTTGCAGGCTCGTTATGTTCCCATACACCGAGCCATATTGTTGAAAGTTTTTTCTCACTTGCAAAATTCTCCGCAATCTGCATAAAGGCTGAGCCTATGCCCTGTCCTTTGGCACTTTTCAGAATATAGATGCGTTGAATTTCAAGCGCATTGTCAAGGCATTTTTCAGTCTGCGCATTGCCGATATTCAGTTTTAAATATCCGAGAGGAGTACCGTTTTTGTACGCTATAAAGGTTACACTTTCGGAGTTTGCAAGTTCTGCTGACAGCTTTTCCGCTGAATAGGTTTCTGCAAGAAATTTTCGCATATCCTCTTCATCGGTTGAATCGGAGAAAGTTTCGTAAAAAGTTGTTCTGCAAAGATACTGCAAGTCCGTCAGCATATCAATGGTGCATATTTTCATATCAATTTTGCTGTTCATATTATCAAAGTCTGCTCAAAAATGTGTGGAGAAAATCGGGGAAAAATTCTCGCCAAGATTTTTCATTGTGTGCGTTTTCAAAGAGAATGACCTCGTTCATTCTGTCATACGGATAGAAGCTTTCTTCCAAAAGTTCGTAGAGCATTTCGGTGCTTTCAAAAATCATCTCTTCAAGCTCGTCACCGTTACCTGTATAGATGTAGAGGTAAGGCATATTTTCAACAATTTTTGTCGAAAGATATTTCGCCCAATCCTCTCTTGTGTAACAGAGAAATGCAGGAGAAAACACACCTGCGTAGCCGAATTTTTCGTGGTGTTCAACAGCCGAAAAGAATGACATAAGTCCGCCAGATGAGCTTCCGCAGACGGCAACATTCTGTCTGTCGGTGCATACGGAGAAATTATTTTCAACATACGGAATGACGGTATTCATAAGAAAATTGTCAAAGATTTCGCCCTCTGGTTTAAAATCCTCGCAGAGCATTTCAAGGTGCTGAACCTCGCCGATTGATTTCGGTGTAAGCTCGCTGTCACGCCAAGCATTACCGTTGTCAATACCTACGATTACAGCGTTGCCTACACCGCTTTTCTGCTCGGCTTCAACAGCTTTTACAACCTCCCACGAACCGTGCGGAGTTGAATTATCGTCAAAAAGATTCTGTCCGTCTGTCATATATACAACGGGAAGTTTTTCGCCGTCGGAATGTGACGGAAGATAAATCCAGACAGTTCTGTCGCCCTTGTCAGGATACGGAAGTTTTATTGTATATAACTTTGCGTCAACCATAAAATCACCTGTTTTTTAATTATCTAATAGATATTAAACCATAAAAACGGCTGTGTTGCAACCTAATTTTTTACGGTTGCATAAACACAAAAATTCCCGTAAATAATATCTACAGAGGTGATTTGTTATGACTAACGATATTGAAATGCTCAACTGCGTTTTGCAGAATGCCGAAATGGGCTGTCAAGGAATTACGAGCGTGAGAAAAAGTTTGAAGGACAGCAAGGTTGACGGTGTTTTGTGCGAACATCTTATTAAATACGGAAAGCTGTATCATTGTGCAAATAAAATGTTGCAAAATCGTGGTGCAGAGCCACACAGAGTGAGTAATATGACAAAAACAATGACACGCTATGCCGCACAAAGGGATCTAAAGCGTGACTCATCATCTTCGCACATTGCCGAAATGATGATAAAAGGCAACACAATGGGAGTGAATAAAATGTCACGCAAAATCCGAGAATATAACGGCAATGACCCCCATGTCAGCCTCCTCGCCAAAAGAATGTTAGAAACCGAAGAAGAAAACATAAAAGAAATGTCCGCATTTTTGTAAAATCAACAAACCACAAAACAGCCACAAGACAGACAATTTGCCTTGTGGCTGTTGTTATATTTTATGAAATACAAATAAGTATTCATGTGCTATTAAAAGAAAGTTATATTTAACGCTATTAGTTTTCCAATAGCCAGTTGCTCTACAATTGTGTTGTTCCTTAATAATCAACTCTTTCAAAGTAAAACCCGCATCTTGAAAAATCTTCATAACTTCAAAACTCATAGGAACCATATGACCTTTTTGTCTGGTATCTCCCATAAGTACTGCACAAAATTTGCCTTGTTTAAGGACACGAAAACTCTCCGTAGCTACCTTTTCCATTTCTTTTAAAAAATCTTGAACTTTAAGCAAAGATAAATCTTCAGGTATATCCTCACTATATTTTATTATATTAGCATACGGTGGGTGAGTACACACCAAATCAATGCTTTCATCAGGTATAAAGTCAAGTTTTCTAGCATCGCCTTTGTGCAAATACACTTTTCCGTTGGCACCTTCATGTTCAAAGGTAATTTTTTCTTTACATCTTTCAAGTGCAACATCATTGACATCTACACCAATAATATCACGATTAAGCAATTTCGCCTCTACAAGTGTTGTTCCTCCACCTGCGAACTGATCCAAAATCAAATCATTTTCTTGTGAATATCTCAATATAATATTTCTCGGTATATACGGTGACCAATTTCCTCGCCATTTAGCATCATGTGTTGCCCAATTTCCTCTTTTTGGAAAAGACCAATGCGTAGTCATTTCCAATTCAAAATCTTCGGGTTCCCATTTTGTTATTTTCTTCGTCATTATTTAATGACCTCGTTAATTATATTGTTTTCCAAATCTTTAATATTATAAATATGTTCCATAACATCAAAGGTTTCTTCAAGATTATGACGAGCACTCGCCCAACCTTTGCCGTCAGTAAACCAAACAAATGTAAATCCGTCAATAGTATCTGTTTCAAGAGCAAGCGTTTTGTAGCTACGGGAAGTTTCATTTAATTTACTACCTTTACTGCCATAAAAATTTGTTTCGATTCCATATATCATATTATCAGTTTTAATCACAAAATCAAAACGTTTTTCCATTTTTCCTTGATTAGAAATCGCAGATAAATCTATACTCCACTTATCGGTTATTTCATGGATATACATTTCTTTAAAATAAGTAATATTTTTAACAAAACCAGCTTTTTGTATAAAACTCTCTACTAAATTTTCCATTAGGTGTCCACCACGGTTTTTTCTGCCATTGGAATCTAAACCTGTTTCAACACCGGTTGCATAATCAACAAGATTGTTAATAATATGATTTTCTATCAAATCAAAAAGTCCTGTTTTACGCATAAATATCTTATATTGTTCAACAGAAAGATTCGGTTTTTTAAAATTATATTTAAACGCACCGTCCCTGTCAATAGCATATATCTCATCTGCCCTTACAGCCAAAAGCAAAGGTATGCACTTCAATACCTCGGGATATTTTCTTATCAGATTATCAAAATCAACTTCTACATTTTTAGAACCAACTAAAGAATTTAAAATATTCAATTCAACCTTTATACCATCAACATTTTTATGAACTTTTTTAAACTCTATGTAGTAATCGTAATCTGCTATACTTGGTCTAAATGTTGAAAACCAATTTTCAAAAATTCTCATAGTGGTACATCTCCTTATTAATAACTTGTAATTAAGAGTTCGTTTATTTTTCCTCTGCCTATCCCTTTACTATTGATAGAGCGTTTAGCTGATACTCTATATATATTCAGTCCTGAATATATATCTTCAAAAAAGTTGTCATTTTCATTTACATTCTTCGGATCTGAATTACTTGCCATTACAAAAACCTTATCATTAGCTAATTTATTTATATATTTTCCTAGCTTAATCTGATCATCATCATTAAAATCAGTTTTATTGTAAGCTGTAAAATCAGATGTTTTAGAAAGAGGTCTGTATGGTGGATCAAAATACACAAAAGTAGAACTATCCACAAAATTTTCTATACTATGATAGTCACCTACAGAAAAATTAACATTTTGCAACAACTTAGAAACATGTAACAAATTATCTCTATCACATATGGTCGGATTTTTATAAGAACCTATCGGTACATTAAATAATCCGTTTCGGTTCACTCGATATAAACCGTTAAAACAAGTCTTATTTAAAAAAACGAATATAGATGCTCTCATTAAAGCATTTTTATCATTTGGATTAGTTATTAACTCATTAAATAAAAGTCTTTGATTATAATAATATTCTTTTCTCTGCGTTTCATTTCTTGTTAAATAATCATTTTCAAGAATACTTAAATTCTCAATCAGCAACTCGACCTGAGATTTTACTATTTTATAGAGATTTATCATTTCAGCATTTGTATCATTAATTAACACTTCGTCCATATCATAGGTGTTCAAAATATCAAACAAAACGGCTCCAGCACCTACCATGGGTTCACAATATTTTTTTATTTTGGTTCCCAAGCATGGTGGATAATATTTTTTTATTTGTGGAATTAACTGACCTTTTCCACCTGCCCATTTTACAAAAGGTTTTGCAAAATTAGATTTTACTGATGATAATAATCTTAAATCCCCTGGTTTTTGAGCATTTTTAGGTATTATCCACATATTACCAAGCATCGCTGTGTTTGGTATTCTGTTTTGTTGACACAATGTAATAACCCTTCTATGAGAAATATTCCATTTATCAGCCGCTTCTTTTGCGGTCATATATTGAATTTGCGACATCATAAACACCATTCTTTACTATCATAAAAATACACTAGTTAAATTATATACCAGACTTGGAACAAAAGCAATACAAATAAAAAAACACCCGAAAGGAATTTTTTCAAAAACCTTTCGGGTGAAATTTTTATTTAGATAAAGGTTGCACCAATTATGATGCGTTAAGCACAGTCGGGCAAATTAAGCCTTAGGACCTGCTTCAACGAGAGCCTTACCTGCTTCGTTGCCTTCGTACTTAGCAAAGTTCTTAACAAAACGGCTTGCAAGATCCTTAGCCTTCTCTTCCCAATCAGCAACATTTGCATATGTGTCACGAGGATCGAGGATGCCTGAATCAACGCCCGGGAGTTCTGTAGGAACTTCAAAGTTGAAGTGTGGAATTGTCTTTGTAGGAGCCTTTGTGATAGAACCATCGAGGATAGCGTCGATGATACCACGAGTATCCTTAATAGAGATACGCTTGCCTGTGCCGTTCCAACCTGTGTTTACGAGGTATGCCTTAGCACCGCTCATTTCCATCTTCTTAACGAGCTCTTCAGCATACTTTGTAGGATGAAGCTCGAGGAATGCCTGACCGAAGCAAGCTGAGAATGTTGGAGTCGGCTCTGTGATGCCACGCTCTGTACCTGCAAGCTTAGCTGTGAAGCCTGAGAGGAAGTAGTACTTTGTCTGCTCAGGTGTGAGGATTGAAACAGGCGGAAGTACACCGAAAGCATCAGCTGAAAGGAAGATTACATTCTTTGCAGCAGGAGCTGAAGAAACAGGGCGAACAATGTTGTCGATGTGATCAATCGGATATGATACACGAGTGTTCTCTGTTACAGTCTTGTCGTTAAAGTCAATCTTGCCTTCCTTGTCAACAGTAACATTTTCAAGAAGAGCGTCTCTTCTGATAGCGTTGTAGATGTCAGGCTCTGACTCTTTGTCAAGGTTGATAACCTTAGCATAGCAGCCGCCTTCAAAGTTGAATACGCCGTTGTCATCCCAGCCGTGCTCGTCATCACCGATGAGGAGTCTCTTAGGATCTGTTGAAAGTGTAGTCTTACCTGTACCTGAAAGACCGAAGAAGATAGCTGTGTTCTCGCCGTTCTTATCTGTGTTAGCTGAGCAGTGCATTGATGCGATGCCCTTGAGCGGGAGGTAGTAGTTCATCATTGAGAACATACCCTTCTTCATCTCACCGCCGTACCATGTGTTGATGATAACCTGCTCACGGCTTGTGATGTTGAATACAACAGCTGTTTCTGAGTTAAGACCGAGCTCCTTGTAGTTTTCAACCTTAGCCTTTGATGCGTTGTAAACAACGAAATCAGGCTCAAAGTTTTCAAGCTCTTCAGCTGAAGGAGTGATGAACATATTTGTTACAAAGTGAGCCTGCCAAGCAACCTCAACGATGAAACGAACAGCCATTCTTGTGTCCTTATTAGCACCGCAGAAAGCATCTACAACATAAAGCTTCTTGTTAGAAAGCTCTTTCTTTGCGATTTCCTTAACTGCCTTCCAAGTTTCCTCAGATGCAGGATGGTTGTCGTTCTTATACTCGTCAGAAGTCCACCAAACAGTGTCCTTTGAGTTCTCGTCCATAACGATGAACTTGTCCTTAGGTGAACGACCTGTGTAAACGCCGGTCATAACATTAACTGCGCCAAGCTCAGTTTCCTGACCAACTTCATAACCCTCGAGTTCGGGTCTTGTTTCTTCTTTGAAAAGCTCTTCATAAGAAGGATTGTGAACGATTTCAGTGGTACCTGTAATACCGTACTTTGTTAAATCAATCTTTGCCATTTCAGTATCAACCTTTCTATGTTTTCTGAATTCACATAGATAGTGGAATTGCGACAAATACCCCTTGTCAGCGTTAATATCCAACACCCTATGTTCGTTAATAGTTTATCACAAAAGAATCGGCTCGTCAAGCAAAACAGCAATCAAAAGCTCTCAAAACAGACATTGTGACTATATTGTCCATTCTCTCTTATTATTGGCGGACAAAATAAAATTATGTAAAAAGCTAAATAACAAATTTTGACAATAAACGCAAAAAAGTCCGACAGAAAACTGTCGGACTTAAAATGCAAGCTATAAGTAAAATTACTTAAGTTCTACTTCAGCGCCAGCCTCTTCGAGCTTAGCCTTCATAGCTTCAGCGTCTTCCTTAGAAACGCCTTCCTTAAGAGCCTTAGGAGCACCGTCAACGAGTGCCTTTGCTTCCTTAAGACCAAGACCTGTTATTTCACGAACAACCTTGATAACAGCAATCTTGTTGCCGCCTGCAGCCTTAAGAACTACATCAAACTCTGTCTGCTCAGCAGCAGCAGCGCCACCGTCAGCAGCAGGACCAGCAACTGCAACTGCAGCAGCAGCTGATACACCAAACTCATCCTCTACAGCGTGAACGAGCTCTGAAAGCTCAAGAACTGTGAGGCCTTTTAATTCTTCAATAATAGCAGTAATTTTCTCTGATGCCATTGTAATTTACCTCCAATATGATAATTAGTAAAATTTTAATTGATTGCAGCTGATTATTCTGCTGCGGGAGCTTCTGCCTCTGCAGGAGCCTCTTCTGCTGCTTCAGCAGCACAAGCTTCAACGCCGCCCTTGTCAACGATAGCCTGTACGGCACGTGCAAAGGATGCGATAGGTGCCTGGAATGCACCAAGAACATTTGCAAGAAGAACTTCTCTTGTTGGGAGCTTTGAAAGGGCAACGATTGTGTCCATATCAATTACGGCACCGTCAAGATAAGCTGACTTAACCTTAAAGTTGTCATGATCCTTAGCATAGTTGCAAAGGATTCTTGCAGCAGCAGCGTACTCGCTGTCGCTTGTAGCAATAGCTGTTGTACCCTCGAGAACAGGCTTAATGTCATCAAGACCTGCTTCCTCGCAAGCACGGGAAAGAAGTGTGTTCTTTACTACAGTGTACTTAACATCGTTCTCACGAAGCTCTTTTCTGAGCTTTGTATCGTCCTCTGTGTTAATACCCTCGTAGCTGACAACCACACCTGTGATTGAGCTTTTGAGTCTTTCTGAAAGCTCTGCAACAATTGCTTTCTTCTGCTCTAAAACACTTTGACTTGGCAAGATAAATTCACCTCCAAAATATTTGTAACGCAGTTCATAAAAAACAGCCGTCCGTTTTACCTCGGACGGCTGCAAAAACACAAAACAATGTAATTTGCATCTTCCTCGGCAGGTAGGAAAAACCTTTACGCTTACGCACCTGCTGTCTTTAGAACAGCGAATTTATATATTCACACTACCGTGTAAATACCTTTAATTAAGCACCAAACTTAGCCGGGTTGATGCGAACGCTCGGACCCATTGTTGAAGTAATGGCAACTGAGCGGATGTACTGACCCTTTGCAGCAGCAGGCTTAGCCTTTACGATAGCGCCCATGAGAGTGTCAAGGTTTTCACCGAGCTTCTCAGCGCCAAAGCTTGCCTTACCGATTGGGCAGTGAATGATGTTTGTTTTGTCAAGACGGTACTCAATCTTACCTGCCTTAGCTTCTTTAACAGCCTTAGCAATGTCAGGAGTTACTGTACCTGCCTTGGGGTTAGGCATAAGACCACGGGGACCGAGGATTCTACCAAGACGACCAACAAGACCCATGCAATCAGGAGTTGTGATAAGAACATCAAAGTCCATCCAGTTCTCCTGCTGAATCTTCTGTGTCATATCCTCAGCACCGACAAAGTCAGCACCTGCTTCCTTGGCAAGCTCTTCGTTAGCGCCCTTACAAATTGCAAGAACTCTAACCTTTTTACCTGTACCGTTAGGAAGAACAACCGCACCTCTAACCTGCTGGTCAGCATGACGGCTGTCAACGCCGAGCTTTACATGAAGCTCAACTGTTTCGTCAAACTTAGCAACTGCAGTCTTGATAACTGTATCGAGTGCTTCGTTTGTATCATATAATTTAGTTCTGTCAACGAGCTTAGCAGCGTCAACATATTTCTTACCGTGTTTCATCAGTCTTCCTCCATTGTTAGGTGGTCAATCGGAATTATCCTCCCACCCGGAAATAATTAGTCAACTACTGTAATACCCATGCTTCTTGCTGTACCGGAAATCATGCTGATAGCAGCATCAAGTGAACCTGCGTTGAGGTCAGGCATCTTCTGCTCTGCGATCTTTGTGATCTGCTCACGAGTGATCTGAGCTACCTTTGTCTTGTTAGGTACGCCTGAACCGCTGTCGATACCGCAAGCCTTCTTAAGAAGAACCGCAGCAGGCGGAGTCTTTGTAATGAAAGTGAATGAACGGTCTGCATATACAGTAATAACTACCGGAATGATAAGACCGATATCATTCTTTGTACGCTCATTAAAATCCTTTGTGAACGCAACAATGTTTACACCGTGCTGACCGAGAGCCGGACCAACAGGTGGTGCCGGAGTAGCCTTTCCGGCGGGAATCTGCAGCTTAATTAAGCCTACAACCTTCTGAGCCATTGTGTTTGCACCTCCAAAATTCGTGGTAAATTGCGGGACGCCACTGTGTAGGGTCCCTCCCACAGGGAGCATTACACTCCCAATAAAAAGCCAATCGGCTGATTATTGTTTGTTTAATCTTCTATCGGTTCAGCCTGAGCAAGCTCAAGTTCAACCGGAGTTTCTCGTCCGAACATAGAAACAACTACACGGACATAATCCTTGTCAGCGTCAATTTCTTCAACGACACCGACAAAATCCTCAAGCGGACCGTCTATAATACGAACTGAATCGCCGACAGAATAGTTAAGCTTAACGCTTCGTGTTTCAACACCCATTCTGTAAACTTCCGCATCTGTGAGTGGAACAGGCTTTGATCCCGGTCCTACAAATCCTGTGCAACCTCTGATGTTGCGAACAACATACCAGGTTTCATCAGTATAGACCATCTTAACAAAAACATAGCCGGGAAACAGTTTGTTTTCAACCTCTTTGGTTTTATCACCGACTGTTTCGGTTACGATTTCAACAGGAACTTTGACATCAATAATCATATCCTGAAGATTTCTGTTTTCAGCTGTGGTCTTAAGATCTGTTGCGACCTTGTTTTCATAACCTGAATAAGTATGAACAACATACCATTTTGCTTCTGATTCTGCCATAACAACTTTCTTCCTTTCGTAAATCAAGTAATGTCAGGTACGAATCAAGCGGTTGTGTTCATAAAAAGACCAACGAGAGCGTACAAGCCCTGATCAAGAGCGAAGATGAATACGCCTACAATGGCTACCATAGCGATAACAATACCGAAGTTCTTTGTTGTCTGCTTTGGAGTCGGCCATGTGATCTTTTTGATTTCACCCTTACAGGAGCCGAGGTACTTTGCAAGCCTTTTGAAAACATTAGGCTTCTTAGCAGGCTTCTTAGCAGATGCCTTTGCAGTTTCAGACTTTTTCTCAGCCATTTTGTACCTCCATTATTTTGTTTCCTTGTGAAGAGTGTGTTTCTTACAGAAACGGCAGTACTTGTTCATTTCAAGTCTGTCAGGACTGTTTTTCTTGTTCTTCATTGTGTTGTAATTACGCTGTTTGCACTCTGTGCAGGCCAATGTGATTTTTACTCTCATAACGGCACCTCCCGGTTTTTTCGGAATATTTTAGCCTCCCTCAATAGGGCACAAAAAAATAAGCCCCTTTCAGAGGTAAGGTTATTCTACCATATATCAAGGCTTTAGTCAAGCCTTTTTTGCAATTTATCTGCACAAATTCTACATTTGTTGCAGTATTCCGTAAATTCCGCCTTATTTGACGGAACTTACGGTGATTACAGTTAAATCATTTGTCAGACAAGGTGCTTGCCTTAGCCTTAACTTTCTTAACCTTTTCAGGCTTTACTGTCTTGCCCTTAAAAGCTCTTGCATTTGTTGCGGCAACTTTAAGGTCATCGCTGAAATGGTCATAAAGTGTGTTGTAATCGGCATCATCAAGAGAGTTGAGAAGAACAATTGTAATGATTGCTCTTGTGTCAACATCGCCGTTGTTGTACTGAAGATTGAACACACCTGCGAACTTTTCAATTTCATTCTTGTTTGCACGCTTTATATATGTCGGAAGCTTTGGAGCAATATGCTCTTTTGCGAATGTTGCGCCTCTGAATGGGAAGTAGCAATCTTCCTCGTTCTTGATTTCCTCACGGAGTTCGGGGAAATATGTTACAAAACGCTTTGCAAGGAACTTTGGATCGGCGGTTCCGTCATCGTCCTTTTTCTTTTTCTGCTTAACCTGCTTTGCCCTTTTGATTGCAAGTGTGCCTGACACTGCCTCAACAAAGTCATTTGCGATACTGTCGGCATCTTTCTGAGTACCAACCTCTTCATCATAGAGCCAAGTTGCAAGTGTTTTCCATTCATTGTCAGGACCTTCGTCTGTCATTGTGCATGAACGAAGAACCATCTGTTCTTTATCCTTATAATATACTACCGAATAAGCAAGAGCCGCACTTGTAAAAAGTGATACAAGCTCGTTGTCATTTTCGGCAACAACTTTCTGCTTTGTATAGTTCTGTTTTACAAGCTCTTCTTCAACCTTGCCAACGATATAATCAAATGCTTTTTTAAATTCCAACTTAATCTTCCTCTCGGATTAGTCTGTTAAAATCCATTATACAATTAAATAACAGATTTGTCAAAGGTTTTGACTTGCAAGAAACACATTATTGTGTTATTATTTAAGCTGTATATTAATGTAAAAGAAGGTTTTATTATGTCTTGTCAAGATGCTATCGGAGTTTTCGACTCCGGATTAGGCGGACTCAGCGCTGTAAAAGAGTTTTTGCATGTGCTGCCAAACGAGAAAATAATATACTTTGGAGATACGGGACGAGTACCCTACGGCAACAGAAGCCGTGAAACAATTTCAAAGTATGCCTTTCAGGACGCAAGCTTTTTGTTGAAACACAATGTTAAAACAATTGTTGCAGCCTGCGGCACAGTAAGTTCGGTTGCAGGCGATATACTTGAAGAAAAGCTCCCTGTTCCCTACACAGGCGTTGTAAACCCAACCGCATTTATTGCAGACCAAAAAACTAAGAACGGAAAAATCGGAATTATCGGCACTGCCGCAACAATTTCGAGCCACAGCTACAAGCTCCGTCTTGAAAAGCTTAACCCAAAATATAAGGTTTATGAGCGGGCTTGTCCGCTTTTTGTTCCGCTTGTTGAAAACGGTTTCATCTGCCGTGATGACCAGATTGTAAGGCTTGTTATCAGAAGATACCTTTCTGAACTTAAAGAAACAGGTGTTGACACGCTCATTCTCGGCTGTACTCACTATCCGCTTTTGCGTGATGCAATTGCCGACTTTATGGGTGACGGTGTTACCCTTGTTGACTCGGGATACGAAACTGCAATCTATTGTGCAAAAATTCTCAGAGAAAACAATCTACTCAACACAAACGGTGAACATCAAACACCTGAATTTTATGTCAGCGACACTCCTGACGGATTCAAAAGCGTTGCAGGTCTCTTTTTGGGAAGAGATATGGAACATACTGTTACGCAAATTGACATTGAACAGTATTGATGAGGAAAGATATGGCAGATAAGGAAAAGAAAAATGGAAAATATATGATTTCCATTCTGGGCGAACAGATTCTTGACGATGACAGCGACAGAATCGAAGTTCTCACAGAGGGAAACTTTCTGATGAAGAAAGACCATTGTTACATAGGCTACAAGGAATATGACGAGGACGCACCGCAGAGCTTTTATGACAATCTCATCAAGGTTCAGGGCGATATGGTTACAATCACACGCAAAGGGCCTATGCGTTCACAGCTTATGCTTGAAAAAGGCAGAAGACATCAATGCCTGTACCAAACGCCCGCAGGCGACCTTATGATAGGGGTTTTCACAAAAACTATGAACAACACCCTCACGGAAAAGGGCGGCACTCTTGAAGTAAGCTACACGCTTGATTTCAACAATGACCTTGTGAGCGAAAACAAGTTTAAAATTACGGTTGAAGAAAAAGAAAAGTTTGAAAATGAGGTAGATTGATATGGATACATACGCACTTGCTGTACAACAGCTTAAAAAGGCAATTGAAAACGCTATTGAAAAGGCAATCGCAAACGGTGAACTTCCGCAGGCGGAGGCCGCTCCGTTCATCATTGAAACACCTGCCGACAGAAGCCACGGCGACTTTGCAACAAATGCGGCAATGGCAGGCGCAAAGGCATTCCGTATGCCGCCTTTCAAAATTGCACAGGCTATCACATCAAACCTTGACCTTGACGGCACAATGTTTGACCGCTTTGAAACAGCAGGTCCGGGATTCATCAACTTCTTCCTCGGCACTGAATTTTATTCGGCTGTAATCAGAGAAATTCTCGCAAACCCCGAAGCATACGGCAGAAGCGAATACGGCAGAGATGAAAAGGTTATGGTTGAGTTCGTATCAGCCAACCCGACAGGTCCTATGCATATGGGCAATGCAAGAGGCGGCGCACTCGGTGACTGTCTTGCCGCTGTTCTTGACAAGGCAGGCTACAACGCATGGCGTGAATTTTATGTAAACGATGCCGGCAATCAGATTGAAAAGTTCGGCTGTTCACTTGAAGCAAGATATCTTCAGATTTTTAAGGGCGATGAAATCGAGTTCCCCGAGGATGGCTATCAGGGCGAGGACATCAAAGACCTTGCAAAAGAATATGCCGACCTAAACGGCGACAGCCTCGTTAATGTAAGTGCAGAAGAACGCAAAAAGGCTCTCGTTGACTATGCACTTCCGAAGAACATCAGCAAGATGCAGGCTGATATGGAAAAATACAAGATTTTCTATGATAAGTGGTTCTTTGAGAGTGAACTTCACAAGAGCGGTGCTGTTAAGGCAGTTGTTGACCTTCTCACAGAAAAGGGACTCACCTACGAAAAAGAGGGTGCTGTTTGGTACAAGAACAAAGAGGTACTCACACAGAAACTTCTCAAAGAGGGCAAGTCACAGAAATATATTGACAACCTTGAATTAAAGGACGATGTTCTCATTCGTCAGAACGGCAACCCGACATACTTTACAGCCGACATTGCATATCATAAGAACAAATTTGACCGTGGATTCACAACTCTTATTGATGTTTGGGGTGCAGACCATCACGGTCATGTTATGAGAATGAAAGGCGCAATGGACGCTATCGGCTATGACGGTGACAAGCTCAATGTTGTTCTTATGCAGCTTGTAAAGCTTGTAAAGGACGGCGAGCTTGTAAGAATGAGCAAGCGTACAGGCAAGGCTATTCAGCTTGGCGATTTGCTTGACGAAGTGCCTGTTGACAGCGCAAGATTTCTCTTCAACACCAAAGAGGCTAACACACAGATGGACTTTGACCTTGACCTTGCAGTTAGTCAGGACAATCAGAACCCTGTTTATTATGTTCAGTATGCACACGCAAGAATTTGCAGTATCTTCAAGTCACTTGCAAAAGAGGGCATTTCTCCGAGAGAATGTACAGATGCAGAGCTTGCACTCCTCACAGCTCCAGAAGAAAAGGAGCTGATCAATCATCTTGCGTCATACACCAACGAAATCATCAGTGCGGCAAAGGATTACGACCCCACAAAGGTTACTCGCTATGTAACACAGCTTGCAACACTTTTCCACAAGTTCTACAACGCTTGCCGTGTTAAGGGCGAAGAAGAAGGTCTTATGCAGGCAAGACTTGCACTCTGCGACTGCGTAAGAGCAGTTATCAAGAATGTTCTCACAATGTTCAACATCTCCTGCCCCGAAAGTATGTAAGCAGCGTGTCGCTTCACCCTGTTCGTGTAGATAGTCTTGCTTATGCAAAACTTATGATGCCCGAGCAATACATTGCAAATTGAAAATTAAAAATTGAAAATGTAAAATTAAAGTCGGGAAGACAGTTTGCATAATGCAAATTCTTGTCTTCCCGACTGTTTTATTATTTATTTTTTTCAACCTTATCCCATTTTAAATACGGACCATCTTTACGAGTTGCTGCTGAAATACCGCCGTTGTCAATTTCAACATCCTTATATGATATTCTCATAATCTCCATTACATTATTATTTATATCATATCTTTCACAATTATATTTTTCATAATCCATATTAGGACTTATACCATTGTAATCATAACAAGACAAATACAAGTATCCGTTACAATACTCAATAGGAGTTCTGGCGATATTTACCGAATAGAGTTTATCATCATAAAGTTCAACTTCCTGTTTGCTATCAAGCGATACCTCATACAGCTTTCTGTAAAAATCATCTTGTTGAGCATAATACAATTTGTTATTCTTCATATCAACAGTAATGCTGTACGCATTATTCTGACTTAGCACCTCATAGTCGGTACCGTCGGTTTTTATCCTACATACCTTTCCGCCTGCCGATTCAGAATCATCAATAAAATACAAATAATCTCCATAACAACATATATCTTTGTAAAGGTCATTATACTGATATTCATATCCGCTCGGCTGTTCCATATTGCCTTGCAACTTTTGTTTTTGACTGCCGTCAATCTTTATTTTATACAAACCAACATTTTCTGATTCTATACTGAAATCATTTTCATTTCCCACATAACCGTTATCAAAATAATAAATCCATCCGTTATCAATTGTATACGAAGAAGCCGTGATACTGTTAACTGATTCAATTGTTTTTCCGTCAAGACTGATTCGTCCGAGCTTATAATAAATCGGCTTATCAACATTTACATAGTCTTTTTGCGGTTCTGTTATAAAATACACATAATCACCGTCAGTTTTCCACTGAGCCATACAACCGTGGTATTCGTGATTTTCAAAAACAGAACTGCTTGACAAAGTATCATTATCAACCCACAATTCTTTTTCAACCACTAATGGGTCTGATGTAAAGGCATATTTATACAACTCCGCCTTATCATCACCTTTTTCACCGTAAATTGTGTTATTCCAAAAAACATATTTTCCGTTTTTTAGAATAACAGGAGCATTGTCATTTGCATAAATGTAATCTGACTCTTCTTTTGGATAACCAACCGATTTTGCACTTCCGTCTGATTCCATTTTTGCAACCAAACCGTTAATGTAATATTCACCGCCGTTATTTATAATAAAAGCGTCACCTGTTTTATTTTCAGTTTGTGATGAACACCCACAAAGCACACTTGCTATACTTATCGATACACATAATACACCTGAAACTATTACTTTTTTTCTTTTCATATTCTACACTCCTCTTAATCGTCTTTATAACCATATGGTTATTATACAGAAATTTTATCACAAAGAATGTTATTCTGTCAATAGTAAATAAATAAAAAGGGTGATAAAATGCCTTATTATAAAAGGATAAGGGAGTTGCGTGAGGATCATGATATGACGCAGAAAGATGTTGCGGAATATCTGGGTATGAAACAGCCGCAGTATTTTAGGTATGAAAACGGAAACCGTGATGTGCCGTCAGAGGTGCTTATTTCGCTTGCAAAATTGTACAAAGTTTCAACCGACTACATTCTCGAACTGAAAAACGATACAAATTAAACACACTCAAAAGTAAAACCCCGAAGTCTGTAAAAACTTCGGGGTTTGGTTATGTTTGTTATTTGCGTGTGATTGACCAACCTGTTTTGTTGTAATCGCTGACTGTGTTGCCCTTTTTGTCAATACAACGAACGGTATAAGTTACCTTCTTGCCCTTCTTTGCACCGGAGTCTGTGAAAGATGTTGAAGTTGTATCCTTAACCCTTGTCCAACTGCCGCCTGCATACTTTCTGTAAAGTCTGTAGCCATACACTCCTGCAACCTTGTTCCATGTCGCACTTACACCCTTTGAAGTGTTTTTAAGCTTTGTGATTTTCGGTGTTGCGGCTGTGTATTTCTTTGACCAACCCTTTGAGTTGTAACCGCTGATTGTTTTGCCCTTCTTATCAATGCAACGAATTGTGTAAGTTTTGGTCTTATTAGCCGTTACTGCTGAATCTGTAATACTTGTTGCGGTTGTGTCTTTGAGTTTCTTCCAACCTGATGAAGTTTTAGCGTAAACTCTGTAACCGTAAACACCGGTGATTTTGTTCCAACTAAGCTTGATACCGCCTGTTGTGTTCTCAAGCTTGCTGATTGTCGGAGCAACAGGAGTGTACTTTTTCGACCAACCCTTTGAGTTGTAACCGCTGATTGTTTTGCCATTCTTATCAATGCAACGCATTGTGTAGGTTTTTGTCTGATTTACGCTTACCGCTGAATCGGTATAACTTGTTGCAGTTGTGTCCTTAATTCGTTTCCAACCGTTAGAAGTTTTCTGATAAACTCTGTAACCGTAAGCACCGTCAATCTTCTTCCACGCAAGCTTAATACCGCCTGCCGTGTTTGTAAGACTTGATACATATGGTGCTGGTAGGGTTTTTAAAACGGTAATTTTACACTCTGCAACTCTTCCGTCGCTGTCTTGAACACTGATTGTTGCCTTACCAACCTTTTTGGCAGTAACTTTACCCTTTGAATCAACCGTAGCAACACTGCGGTCACTGCTAAACCACTTTGCGTTGCCAACCTCAGCTTCGCCAAGATATGTTTCAAGTGTCGCCTTTAAAGAATATGTCTGATTTAATGTCAATGTTAGTTCAGACCTGTTGAGTTTTAATACAGATAAGATGTCATTTATCGTTTTTCTTATTGTTTCTTTATTATAATAATAGCCGGCATCGAGCTTTTTATTTACCTCATTCATAACAGTTTTCGGACTAAGATTTAGTTTGTTCATCAAATCACTGGTCTTATCTGTCTTTTCCGTATCGTTGTAGTATGAGATAAGATAAGTTGCCATCATTGTAGCATCATTTTCGCCATCTGCAAATGCTGTACCGACAATATTGCCCGATGATGCAATCGTCTTTACAGGTCCGCAATCCTTATTTCTTGCCCAAACAGCCTCATTTGCCTTTTTCTCTGAATCATACGGATTTTCAATCTGTCTGCCGGTACAATACAGAGTATCACCTATACACTTGCCACTCATTATGGCATTATATGACTGCATACCTGTGTTAGCACTGAAAATCACACAATAAATTTTTCCGTCAGATTTTGAAATATTATTTCCTGTTTTTAAAAGATCATATGTAGCAATACCTGTTGAAGAATTATAAGTGCATTTTTCTTTTTTAGATTGCCAACTAGGCCAAGTACCTGTACCATCAGTTCTCCATATATGGCAATATACTGTTTTTACATTATACCAACCTGACCTTTTAACATCAAAGTTTATTGTATTTCCTTTACTGGTTGGTGGGTTATATGGTTTTGATGGATCATATGTAGTAGGCTCAACAGGAGGTGCATTTCTATACGCTTCCCAGACAAGACCTTCTTCATTTGCCATTTCATAATTAGGAAGTCCGCCGTACTCATAGTTGCCTGTTTCTTCATTTAGTCCATAGAAAAAGTAGAACTCACCGTCGTATGTTTCTTTACCGCTTACTTCATTGACTGAAGTATTGTTAGGATCAATAACATATACCATGTTGTCAAAGTTCATTGAGATACCAAGGTCATACTCTGTTTCCATAAAGAAGTTCTTTTGGAAGTTGCCGAGAAATGTCTTATCGTCACCCTCAACTGCTTCCTGAGCCTTTGCCCAGAAGTCGCCATCTAACATATTGTCATAGTAGTCGTCGTCGCCTTCTGAATAGTACTGACAAGTAGTATCCACTGTCTGCTTAGCAGCCTTGAACTGTTCTTCACCAAACTCATATGTTACCTCACCTGTATAATGGTTAATTTTCCTCTCACCACTATTGATGTGATTGTTGAAAAGAATTACAGGAACATCTGAAGGGAGGTCAATGTAATACAGGTTAGCGTCAGCATCAGCAACCTGCATCTTGTAACCTGGCCAAGCAGGACCAGCTGATGTGCCATCTACAGAACCACACGGATCTGAACCGTTCCACCAATATGCACCAGCTTCTGTAGCACCAAATTTTTCGTTCTTCCATGACTCAGGCATAAGAAAATATATTCTGTTTGTTTCTTTTACGCTCTCGCTCGGGACATAGCGACCGTCTATGTCAACTGCCGCAGTTGCACCAATAATACCTACAAATGTAAGTGAAAGAACAAGAGAACAAGCGAGAATGATGCTTATAAGTTTTTTGCTCATTATAAAAACTCCTCTCAAATAATTATGATTTGTAAAATCAAAAACAAATTGCAATATCGCATTACAATTTGATACTAACCATAAATAAATTTTATAACAAATACCGTGTTTTGTCAATATAATTTTGATTGTTTTGAATGTTATTTTGTAAGTTTCGCTGTATATTTGAGGGGTGTAGGTTAAAGAGGAACATATGCTTTGTTTCTCTTTATTTGCTGTCAAAATAAAATTGGCATCTATTCAATTCGTGTTTACACACGAATTGATTGGCGAACACAGTTCGCCGCTACAATATATCAATTACTTTGCAGCATTTATAAAATTATATTCAACATATATTTTCTGGCTTTACTTGCGGGAGAACGAGGTTCTCCCCTACGACTGCATTTTGAACAACAACAAAAAGCCTCCCGATATCTCGGGAGGCTTAAATGCTTTACGCACAAATATTTAAAGTAAAGTTACTTAACAAATTACTTCTTGTAAGATGTGTGCCAGATTTCCTTAGCATACTGGAGGATTGTACGGTCAGATGAGAACTTACCTGCATTTGCAATGTTGATAAGGCACTTCTTACCGAATTCCTTACGGTTAGCATACTCTGTGTTAGCTCTGATCTTTGTGTCAACATAATCGGGAAGGTCATAGATGAGGAAGTAGTTATCAGCCTTCTGCCATGAAGAATCCTTAAGGAGTGAATCATGGAGTTCCTTAAAGCTGCCTTCGCCCTGAGCACCGCCGTCATCAAATGTGCCGTCGATAAGAGTATCAACAACTCTCTTAATTTCTGGATTAGCGTCATAAAGAGCCTTTGGATGGTAGCCTTCCTTCTTCATTCTCTCAATATCCTCAACCTTTGCGCCGAAGATGTACTCGTTCTCAATACCTGCGCACTCAGCGATTTCAACATTAGCGCCGTCAAGTGTACCGAGTGTAGGAGCACCGTTGAGCATGAACTTCATGTTACCTGTACCGGATGCCTCTTTGGAAGCTGTTGAGATCTGCTCGCTGACATCTGCTGCTGCGAAAAGAATCTCTGCATTGGATACTCTGTAGTCTTCGATAAATACAACTTTCAGTTTTCCGTTGATACTTCTGTCATTGTTTACAACATCTGCTACGGAATTGATCAGTTTGATTGTCTCTTTCGCACGAAGGTATCCGGCTGCTGCCTTTGCTCCGAAAATAAAGGTACGCGGAACAAAATCCATATCCGGATGCTCTTTTAATTCATTGTACAGATACATCACATGAAGGATATTCAAAAGCTGGCGTTTGTATTCATGCAGGCGCTTCACCTGAATGTCGAAAATCATGTTCGGGTCGAGCTTCACGCCCTCGCGCTTCTCAATCTCGGAGGCGAGCTGCGCTTTCTTTTCCTTCTTCACGGCGATGAACTCGCGGCACAGGTCGTCGCTGATCTGCGGCTTCAAGGCTTCCAGCTTGTCCAAATCGGTCAGGAAGCCGCTGCCGATGTGCTTCTCAATCAGCGCGGTCAGTTCCGGATTGCACAGCCCCAGCCAGCGGCGCTGCGTGATGCC
>OIZT01000100.1_pt1 | contig 64971 bp, 50 predicted proteins | sample 1588611 | NCBI WGS metagenome assembly OIZT01 (sample SAMN03283278) | human gut metagenome | biome: human-associated habitat; material: feces | host: Homo sapiens | place: Peru | collected 2012
CCTGCAGGTTCATGTTCATTTTCCAGTTACCTGCTACAATTTTCTTTCTCATTTTTCTTTTCTTTTTAAAAGTTGATAATATTTTGTTTGAATTCTCTTTCTTTCTAATCCATGCGCCCCAAGCCCAGAGCCGGTCGGCGATGGTGAGTAATACCAATGGTATGACGAACCATGAAACCATGCCTGCTATCTTCTTGGCTGCACTCACTTCCGGCATCTTGCCTATCTCTGTCTGCTCCAGCGGCTTGCCTGCTATCTCCGTCATGTTTGGGAGATCATTGTGGCTCCATTTCTGGATGATGGTTCCGTCTTTCAGCAAGAGCAGTCCCGGATTGCTGCGGATCACAGTCTTCAGTGTGGTCTCGTCAGTGAGATAGAACGGATACTCTGCGCCTGTGATGTCTTGCCAGTGCTTGATGCCTTTTTCCGTACTTGCCGTAAGACAGATGAACTTATAGCCATGATCATTGGCGTATTCATAGATCTCGTCGATGTTCCCAAAGTTGGCATCATCGGCAAATTCCAGATGGGGCGAAACCAAGATGAAGGTGTATCCCTTACGATGGATCACCTCTTGGGTGATGTCTAGCCCCGTCTGAGTGTCTTCGATACTGAAATCGTGGATAGGAGGCACATATCCCTCTTCTGTCTGTACCGTCTTACTGTCGATGAATGTCCAGGTAGAGTCAGGGTAGTTGTCTATCGTGAACTCCTTTCGCTCTCCGTTTTTTTCCAGAATGAAGGTCGTGTCAAACTTAGGCTGTTTGGCTCCCTTTGGTATTTCCATCCCTTTAGCGATGTTGGCACCGATATGATATGGGCGGAAGTCGAATTGTGGAAGTGTCCACAGACTCCATAAGCTTACGCAGATAGAGAAGATGAACGTATAATTGATTACGATCCATTGAGTCGGCTTGGATATCAGTCGTTTCATTTCGAACGGCTTTCTCCACAATAAGAGAGCTATCGCCAGGAGGATGATGTTCTTGATGAAAGTCTCTGTATTCGATAGGATAATGGCATCACCGAAGCATCCGCAGTCTTTTACAGGGTCTGCGATGACTATCCATAAAGTAATCAGCGTCATCACGCTCATGATGAACAGAGTAATCCGGCTGACCTGCCTCCTATGGATGGCAAACAGCAGGAAAATACCGATGGCAAACTCTATCATTCCTAGCAGAACCGACATGCCAAGCGTACTCCATGAGGGGAATATCCAGTCAATATGCAGTGCTTCCAGATAGTCGGTTATCTTGTATTGCGTACCCAATGGGTCCATTCCCTTCACGAATCCTGAGAATATGAAGGTTGTCGCCATGAGCAATCGCCCGATATTCACCGCAATCTTGGTTAAGATATGAGTAGCCTTATTCTCCATTTGAATTATTCATTTACCCTTATTCGCTCATCTTGATGGCTCCAAACACGGCATAGTTGATGATGTCCATATAGTTGGCATCAATGCCTTCTGACACGAGCGTGGCACCAGCGATATCTTCTATTTCCTTTACGCGCTGAATCTTGGTAAGGATGAAATCGGTATAGCTGCTGACTCTCATCGAACGCCAAGCCTCGTCATAGTCATGGTTCTTCCTGAGCATCAGTTCCAATGCTTCCTGTGCATGGAGGTCATATAACTTCATTGCCTCTTCTGGCGTCATGTCTACTTCATCCACGAATGGTTTTTCCAGCTGGATGAGTCCCACAATACCATAATTAATAAGGGCGATGAATTCCGGACGTATGCCTTCGCCAACCAAAGATTCTTTCTTGATTTCGAGCGAGCGGATACGCTTAGCCTTGATATAGAGCTGGTCTGTCAGAGAAGAAGGGCGCAAGATTCTCCAAGAGGCTCCATAATCATGAAGCTTCTTCTCAAATAATGCCCTGCATTCACCCATGACAGCCTTAAACTGCTGTTCTGTTTTTAATAAATCTGCCATAATAATTTCGAAATTCGGTGCAAATTTACGCATTTATTATGAAATAGCCAAATAATTATTTTGTATTTTACATAATTTGCAGTAACTTTGGATAAGTTACGCTGCATTCGGAAGAAAAAATAAATCGCAATTTATTTTGTTTTTCGCTCATTTTGCAGTAACTTTGGATAAGTTACGCGGCATCTCAACAATAAAAACAAAAAAAATCTTTTTTTATTTTGTATTGTCTTCGATTTGCAGTAACTTTGCACCCCGAAAGAAAAAAGAGTATGAGAAATTTGACCAATGCCGAACTGGCACAAATACTGGATAAGGATATATTTCATAAGATTTCAGAGGTAGCGGATTCGTTGGCTGTGGAATGTTATGTGGTTGGTGGATATGTGCGTGATTTGTTCTTGGAGCGACCTTCCAATGATATAGATGTCGTTGTGGTGGGTAGTGGTATTGAGGTAGCTTCTGCCTTGAAAACATTGCTCGGAAAGAATGCATATCTCTCTGTGTTCCGGAATTTCGGAACTGCTCAGGTGAAGTATCATGATATGGAAGTGGAGTTTGTGGGAGCCCGTAAGGAGAGCTATAACCATGATTCCAGAAAGCCTATTGTAGAAGATGGAACTCTGGAGGATGATCAGAACCGCCGGGATTTCACTATCAATGCACTGGCTATCTGCTTGAATAAAAAGCGATTCGGTGAACTTGTAGATCCGTTCGATGGCGTTTATGATATGGAAGATGGTATTATTGCCACTCCTCTCGACCCAGATATTACCTTCTCTGATGACCCGCTCCGTATGATGCGTTGTGTACGTTTTGCCACTCAGCTCAATTTCCAGATAGAAGATGAGACCTATGATGCTCTCTCCCGTAATGCCGAGCGCCTGAAGATTATCAGTGCCGAGCGCATCTGTGACGAGATGAACAAGATTATGCTCTCTAAGCATCCTAGCAGTGGATTTTATTATTTGAAGGATACAGGTCTGCTTGACCTCATCCTGCCGGAACTGGTAGTGATGGATAAGGTGGAAACACGGAACGGCAGAGCGCATAAGAACAATTATGACCATACGATGGAGGTGCTTGAGAATGTATGCAAGCATTCTGATAATCTCTGGCTTCGTTGGGCGGCACTCTTCCATGATATCGGCAAACCGAAAAGCAAGCGATGGGATAACAGCATCGGTTGGACCTTCCATAGCCATAATATCATAGGCGCCAAGATGATTCCGAACATCTTCCGCCGTATGAAACTGCCGATGGATGCAAAGATGAAGTATGTACAGAAGCTGGTGGAACTCCACATGCGTCCGATTGTGATTGCTGATGAAGAGGTAACGGATAGTGCCGTTCGCCGTCTGTTGAATGATGCAGGCGATGATATCAACGACCTGATGACCCTCTGCGAAGCAGATATAACCAGCAAGAACCAGGTTCGCAAGCAGCGTTTCCTGGATAATTTCAAGATGGTGCGCGAGAAACTTGTTGATTTGCAGGAACGTGATTACAAGCGTCTGCTCCAGCCATGTATCGATGGCAATGAGATTATGGAGATGTTCCACCTTACTCCATGTCGCGAGGTTGGTACCTTGAAGCAGTATCTTAAGGATGCTGTACTGGACAATAAAGTGGCTAACGAGCGGGAACCATTGATGGAGCTTTTGATGAAGAAGGCACAGGAGATGGGACTTGTAAATGCAGAAAACTTAAAATAGAGAATAATTTTTGTTAAATAACGGCTCCATGCGAGCCGTTATTCGTTTATTATTAGTAATTTTGCAGCGCCTTTAAAACTTAGAGGTGTTTCTTAGTTTTCGCCGGAGGGCGGAAAAGCGTTGTAACTTAAGGAAGTAAAAAGATTAAATAATAAATTATAATATAAAATAGGTATGAAAATTAAAAGCGTTTTGTTTGTTGCAGCAGTTTGTGTTCTTGCTGCGTTGACATCATGTGGTGGAAGTAAGAAGGGCGGTCTGCCTGACTTCAGCGACGATGAGTTCGCTGTGGCTACTATCGGTACTTCCAGCGCCGCATTGCAGACTACCTATCCTGCTACCATCAAGGGTATCCAGGATGTAGAGGTACGTCCAAAGGTTTCTGGTTTTATCACTAAGGTTTTTGTACACGAGGGACAGACTGTATCAGCAGGTCAGGCTTTATTCTCTATTGATAGCGAGACCTATCAGGCTGCTGTCCGTTCTGCTGCTGCCGCTGTAAATACAGCTAAGGCACAGGCAAATACAGCTAAGTTGACTTATCAGAACAACAAGAAGTTGTATGATAGCAAGATTATCGGTGAATATGAACTTTCTACAGCAGCTAACAGCTATGCAACCGCTAAGGCTCAGGTAGCTCAGGCAGAGGCTGCTCTGGCTTCAGCCCGCGAGCAGTTGGCTTGGTGTACCGTTACCAGCCCTTCTGCAGGTGTTGTAGGTAGCCTTCCTTTCAAGGTTGGTGCTTTGGTAAGCGCTTCTGGTCAGGCTCTGACAACCGTTTCCAACATCAGCACCATGGAGGTATTCTTCTCACTCTCTGAGTCTCAGATTTTGAATATGTCTAAGACCAATGGAAGCATTCAGGCTGCTATTGCTGCGTTCCCAGCTGTAAAGTTGCAGTTGGCAGACGGTTCTATCTATAATCATCCAGGTAAGGTTGTCAAGATGAGTGGTGTCATCGATGCAACTACCGGTTCTATCTCTCTTATCGCTCACTTCCCTAATCCTGAGAAGTTGCTGAAGAGTGGTGGTGCAGGTTCTATCGTAGTTCCTAACGATCATAACAGCGCTATCGTTATCCCTCAGGAGGCTTGCTCTCAGGTTCAGGATAAGATCTTCGTTTACGTTGTAACCAAGGATAACAAGGTGAAGTATTCTGAAATTAAGGTAAATCCACAGGATGATGGCAAGAACTATATCGTAACTTCTGGTCTTCATGTAGGCGATCGCATCGTTTTGAAGGGTATCACCAAGTTGACCGATGGTCAGCAGATCAAGCCAATCACTCTGGAGCGTTACAATCAGAAGATTGCTGAGGCTACCAAGATGAGCGAGGCTCAGGACAATGCTCATGCTTTCGCTACAACCATGAGTGGCAAGAAGGATAAATAATGTATAATTAATAATGTATAATGAATAATTAATAGGCCAGTGGCAATTATTAATTGTTAATTATTAATTCTTAATTAAAATAAGATTATGTCATTTACAAACTTTATAAAGCGCCCGGTACTTTCGACGGTGGTTTCCATCTTCTTCGTCTTGCTGGGTATCATCGGCTTGGTATCGCTGCCTATCGAGCAGTATCCGAATATCGCGCCGCCTACCATCTCGGTATCTACTACCTATCAGGGTGCTGATGCCCAGACGGTGTTGAACTCTGTCATCGCTCCTCTGGAGGAGAGTATCAACGGTGTGGAGAACATGACCTATATGACCTCTTCTGCGTCTAACTCAGGTTTTGCTCAGATTACCGTTTACTTCAAGCAGGGTTCTGACCCTGATATGGCTGCGGTCAACGTACAGAACCGTGTGTCTCAGGCGCAGTCTCTGTTGCCTGCCGAGGTTACCAAGGTGGGTGTCACTGTAACCAAACGCCAGAGTTCCAACGTCATCATGTTCGCTCTGACTACAGACGATGGCCGTTACGACGACCAGTTTGTTACCAACTACGCCCTGATTAACGTCATTCCTCAGTTGAAGCGTATCAATGGTGTGGGTGATGTGCAGAGCCCTTCTACCCGTAACTACTCTATGCGTATCTGGTTGAAGCCAGAGAAGATGAAGGAGTTCGGACTGGTTCCTTCTGATATTTCTCAGGCTTTGGCAGAGCAGAATATCGAGGCTGCCCCTGGTAGCTTTGGTGAGAGCTCTGATATGCAGTATGAATATACCTTGCGTTACAAGGGGCGTTTGAAGACTCCATTGGAGTATGAGAACATCCTCATCAAGAGCAATACTTCCGGTCAGACTCTCCGTCTGGGCGAAGTTGCCAAGATTGAGTTGGGTGGTTTGCAGTATAACGTTAACCTGCTCAACGATGGTCAGCCTGCCGTGATGGGTATGGTTCAGCAGATTGCCGGTTCCAACGCTACCCAGATTGCCAGCGACGTAAAGAAAACGTTGGATGAACTGGAGAAGAGTTATCCTCCAGGGTTGAAGAATGTCATCCTGATGGATGTTACCGAGTTCTTGTTCGCATCTATCGAGGAGGTTATCTTCACCTTGATCATTACCCTGGTACTGGTGTTCATCGTAGTGTATATCTTCTTGCAGGACTTCCGTTCTACGCTGATTCCTATGATTGCCGTACCTGTGGCTTTGATTGGTACGTTCCTCTTCCTCTGGATCTTCGGATTCTCCATCAACCTGCTTACGCTGTCAGCCCTGCTGCTGGCGATTGCGATTGTGGTCGATGATGCCATTGTGGTGGTCGAGGCGGTTCACGCCAAGCTCGACCAGGGTTACAAGAGTGCCCTTACTGCAGCTATCGATGCGATGAACGAAATTTCCAGCGCCATCATCTCTATTACATTGGTGATGTCTGCCGTGTTCGTTCCTGTATCATTCATCGGTGGTACTTCCGGTTACTTCTACCGTGAGTTCGGTGTAACCATGGCTGTATCTATCGTTATTTCGGCTATCAATGCGTTGACGCTGTCTCCTGCACTCTGTGCCGTGTTGCTGAAGCCACACGAGGAGGGTCACGAGAAGAAGATGTCTTTTGTAGACCGTTTCCACGCAGGATTCAACTATCAGTTTGAGAAGATTACCAATAAGTATAAGGGTGGTGTCAAGTGGGTTATCAATCATGGCATCATCGCTGGTAGCCTCGTGGCTGTCAGTATCGTAGGTCTGGTTGCTCTGATGGGTACTACCAAGACGGGTCTGGTGCCTGATGAGGATACCGGTACTATCTTCGCTTGTATCTCTACAGCTCCTGGTACATCTCAGGAACGTACAGCAGAGGTGGTTAAGCAGGTAGATAAGATGCTGGCTAACAACCCAGCCATCGCAACCCGTAACGCCATCATGGGTTATAGCTTTATCGGTGGTGCCGGTTCTAACCAGGGTACCATCATCGTGAAGCTGAAGCCATTCGAGGAGCGTCCGGGTGGATTCTTCCACCGTATCAAGGAGGCTTGTACCGGTGGCGGTATTGAGGCATTGTTTGTCAACCCTATGGAGTATACCTCTGTATTGGGTATGATCTACAAGCAGACTGCTGCCATCAAGGATGCACAGGTTCTTGCCTTTGCTCCACCTATGATTTCCGGTTTCTCTGTACAGAATGGTATCACCATGACTATGCAGGATAAGACCGGTGGTGACTTGAACAAGTTCTATGACAACGTGAAGAAGTTCCTGGCTGAGTTGAACAAGCGTCCTGAGATTCAGACTGCTCAGACTCAGTACAACCCTAACTATCCACAGTATATGGTAGATGTAGATGTTGCCAAGACCAAGCAGGCTGGTATCTCTCCATCTTCAGTATTGGGCGTAATGCAGGGTTACCTCGGAGGTCTCTACGCATCAAACTTCAATGCTTACGGTAAGCTCTACCGTGTGATGATCCAGGCTGGTCCTGAGAATCGTATGAAGCCAGATGATTTGAGCAAGATTTATGTTCGTTGTGCTGATGGCACCATGTCTCCTGTAAGCGAGTTCGTGAACTTGAAGAAGATTTATGGTCCATCTAACATCACACGTTTCAACCTGTTTACCTCTATGGATGTATCTGTAACTCCTAACAGCGGTTACTCTACCGGTGACGGTATGAAGGCGATTGCTGAGGTTGCCAAGGAGACATTGCCAGAGGGTTATGGTTATGAGTACTCTGGTCTGACCCGTTCTGAGGCTGAATCAAGCAATTCTACAGGTTTGATCTTCGCACTCTGTATCGTATTCGTTTACTTGATTTTGAGTGCTCAGTACGAGAGTTACATCTTGCCATTGTCTGTGGTATTGTCTATCCCATTCGGTTTGGCAGGTTCGTTCATCTTCACCAACCTCTTCGGTCACTCTAACGATATCTACATGCAGATTTCGTTGATTATGTTGATCGGTCTGTTGGCTAAGAACGCCATCCTGATTGTACAGTTCGCCCTCGAGCGTCGTCGTACGGGTATGGCTATCAAGTACTCAGCTATCCTGGGTGCCGGTGCCCGTCTCCGTCCTATCCTGATGACCTCTCTGGCGATGGTTATCGGTCTGTTGCCTCTGATGTTCGCATCAGGTGTAGGTAAGAATGGTAACCAGACCCTGGGTGCTGCCGCAGTAGGTGGTATGTTGATCGGTACTATCTGTCAGATCTTCGTGGTTCCTGCTCTCTTCGCAGTCTTCCAGTGGTTGCAGGAGAAGTTGACTCCATTGAAGTTCGAGGATGAGTTGAACGAGGAGGCTGCTGCCGAGTTGGTGCAGTACGCTAATGCTGCTCATAACAAGAAGGGTATCGAGAAGAAGTAATAACGCAATGTAACTTCAAAGGAAACAATGAAAAAGAATTTAAATATCATCATATTGGGTCTCGCAGCGCTCTCTCTGAGCAGCTGCAAGACTCTCTACGGAAAGTATGAGCGTCCGGATGTGAAGACCAGCGGTATCGTTCGCGATGTAGCTTCTGATACAGATACTTTGGCTGTAAAGGATACTACTACCTTCGCCAATATCCCTTGGCGCAGTGTCTTTACCGACCCTCAGCTCCAGTCAATCATTGAGAAGGGATTGAACAACAATGTCAACCTGCTCAATGCGGCTTTGAACGTGAAGATGGCAGAGGAGCAGTTGAAGTGTGCCAAGTTGGCATTCGTACCTGCCTTGTCTTTCACTCCTCAGGGAACTATCGCTTCCTGGGATGGTAACGCTGCTACCAAGACTTACAGCTTGCCTGTAACAGCCAGTTGGATGGTAGACCTCTTCGGCAACCTGCTCTCTCAGAAGCGTGGTGCCCAGATGGCTCTGCTCCAGTTGCAGGACTATCAGGTGTCTGTAAAGACCAACCTCATCGCCAACATCGCCAACATGTATTATACCTTGTTGATGCTCGACAAGCAGGTGGAGCTGGTTAACAATATGGAAGGTTTGACCAAGAATACCTGGGAGACCATGAAGGTACTGAAGGATACCAAGATTGGTTATCGCGGAACTTCTGTTCAGGCTGCCGAGAGCAACTACTATGCTGTGTTGACCCAGAAGACCGACCTGTTGCGTCAGATTCGCGAGACAGAGAACTCCCTGAGTCTTCTCATCGGCGACCAGGCTCATTCTATTGCCCGTGGCAAGCTGGAGACTCAGAGTCTTCCTGCCACATTCTCTACAGGTGTAGGCATCCAGTTGCTCAACAACCGTGCCGATGTTCACGCAGCCGAGATGAATCTGGCTCAGTGCTTCTATGGCATTGAGACTGCCCGCAGCAAGTTCTATCCATCTATCACCATTTCTGGTACAGGTGCATTCACCAACTCCGCTGGTGCAGGCATCGTGAATCCAGGCAAGTTGTTGCTTTCAGCTGTTGGTTCATTGGTTCAGCCAATCTTCCAGAATGGTAGAATCATTGCTGGCTTGAAGGTGGCTAAGATGCAGTATGAGCAGGCTTACAACACCTGGCAGAACACCGTGCTGAAGGCTGGTAGCGAGGTGAGCAATGCCCTCGTTCTCTACAACTATTCTGACGAGAAGGGTAAGGTGGAGGCTAAGCGCATCGCCGTACTCGAGCAGAATGTGGAGGATACACGTAAGTTGATGTCAGAGGCTGGCGGTTCTTATCTGGAGGTAATCCAGGCACAGTCTTCACTGCTCAACGTACAGCTTTCTAAGGTAGCTGATGACTTCTACAAGATGCAGGCAGTAGTTAATCTCTACTATGCATTGGGTGGAGGAGCTAAGTAATTTATAGTTAATAATTAATAGTTTATAGTTATGGCTAGTATAATAAGTCCAAAGGCAGAGGTTTCTCCAAAGGCTAAGATTGGAGACAACTGCAAGATCTATCCATTCGCCTATATTGAGGACGATGTGGTCATCGGCGACAACTGTACCATCTATCCCTTCGTGAGCATCATGAACGGTACTCGCATGGGTAATAATAATAAGGTGTTCCAGGCAGCCGTTATCGCTGCCCTCCCACAGGATTTCAACTACACCGGTGAGGAGAGTGAGGTAGTGATTGGCGACAACAATACCATCCGTGAGAACGTGGTTATCAACCGTGGTACTCACAAGGGTGGCAAGACCGTTCTGGGCAACAACAACTTCCTGATGGAAGGTGCCCATATCTCTCACGATACAGTTATCGGAAACGGTTGCGTATTCGGTTATGGTACCAAGATTGCAGGCGACTGCGTGATTGGTAACGGTGTCATCTACTCAACATCTGTAGTAGAGAACGCCAAGACTAGAGTAGGCGACTTGGCGATGATTCAGGCAGGTACCACCTTCTCTAAGGATATTCCTCCTTATATCATTGCCGGTGGAAAGCCTGTGAAGTATGCAGGTCCTAACACCATCATCATGGAAGCAGCCGAGGTTACCGAGAAGGTTCGCAAGCATATTGCGAATGCCTACCGACTGGTATTCCATGGTCAGACATCCCTCTTCGATGCCATCAACCAGATCAAGGATCAGGTGCCAGATGGCCCGGAGATTCAGAACATCATCCAGTTCCTGGAGAGTTCAGAGAAGGGTGTCATCACCAAGTTGTAAGATTTGTTAGGGATTAGCAAGTCCCATAAAAGCAAATAGATTAAATTAAGTAAAAGTTCAAGTCATACCTATTTGAATTTTACTCTGTATAGGAAGGGCTGGCCGTGAGGTCGGCCCTTTTTCTCGTTTCTGTTATTCTTATTTTTCCGAATAAATGTAAATAAATGCAATTTTATTTTGTTATCTCTTCGTTTATATGTACCTTTGCAGACAATTTGGGTAATTACGCCCTTTTCAGTCAGAAATAAATAGAATTGATAATGAGAAAGAAACAATATAAACCTCGCAATCATCGTGGATTGCAGGTTGTTACTTTATGCATCAGCACCGCCATGGTGCTCGTTTTGTTGGGTTTGGTCATCTTCTCTGTCCTCATGGGGCGGAACCTCTCGTCGTATGTGAAGGAGAACCTGGTGGTACAGGTGATGCTGGAGCAGGATATGACCAATCCGGAAGGTTTGCAGATGTGTAAACGCTTGAATGCCCGTCCTTACGTAAAGGATTTGACTTATATTACGAAAGAACAGGCGTTGAAGGAAGCTACTAAGGAATTGGGTACCAATCCTAGTGAGTTTGCTGGTGTAAACCCATTCCAGCCTTCTATTGAAATTACGACTCAGGCAGATTATGCCAATAATGATTCCCTGACATGGATTGCCAAGGAATTGAAGGCTTATCCGCGTGTAACTGAGGTCAGTTATCAGCATGATTTGATAGAGCAGGTCAACAATACGCTCGCTAAGATTAGTATTGGTTTGTTGATTGTGGCAGTCTTGCTTACTTTCATATCCTTCTCATTAATCAACAATACGGTACGCTTAGGTATTTATGCCCGTCGATTCTCTATTCATACGATGAAACTGGTCGGCGCTTCATGGGGCTTTATCCGTAAGCCATTCCTGAAAAGAGCGATGGTGATAGGCGTGGTGGCAGCTTTGCTGGCAGATGGATTCCTGGGAGGCTGTCTTTATGCCTGGTCATTGCATGAGCCTGAGTTGCTCAACGTGTTGGGTTGGCAGGAACTGGCTATAACTGGTGGCTCTGTGTTCCTCTTCGGTATCATCATCACGGCTTTGTGCGCAAGCATCTCTGTAAATAAGTTCCTGAAGATGAAGGCAGGAGATTTGTATAAGATTTAAACATTACACATTAAACATTATATATAATGGATAAGAAGAATTTAGCATTTGATAAGATGAACTTCATCTTGTTGGCAATTGGCATGGCAATTGTCATCATCGGTTTCCTCTTGATGAGCGGAGCTGGCTCTAATGAGCATACTTTCGATACTGATATCTTCAGTACTCGTCGTATCGTTGTGGCACCAACCGTTACATTGATTGGTTTCCTCTCAATCATCTATGCAGTAATACGCAAGCCGAAAGACAATTAATAATTTATAATTAATATACATATTATTATTAGATGGATTTTATTCAGACAATCATTATCGCTATTGTAGAGGGATTGACCGAGTTCTTGCCTGTGTCAAGTACAGGTCACATGATTATCACCGAAAACTTGTTGGGCGTAGATATTCAGGATCAGTTTGTTAACGCTTTTACTGTCATCATTCAGTTTGGCGCTATACTCTCCGTTATCTGTTTGTATTGGAAGAGATTTTTCTATCCGGATTCAGTGAAAACAGGCGAGAAGACCTATTGGAAGGCAATGTTCGATTTCTATGCACGATTGGTAGTGGGTACTGTACCTGCGGTGGTATTGGGTCTTGCCTTTAATGATTTTATTGAGTCTAACCTTGGCAATGTACAGTTGGTAGGTTGGATGCTTGTCATTGGTGGTGTCTTCATGCTCTTCTGCGATAAGATATTCAATAAAGGTAGTGAGCAGACTAAGCTTACTTACAAGCGTGCCTTGACCATCGGTTTTATCCAGTGTATTGCGATGATTCCTGGTGTGTCTCGTTCTATGTCAACCATCGTGGGTGGTATGTCTCAGCGTCTTACTCGTAAGGCTGCTGCAGAGTTCTCATTCTTCTTGGCGGTTCCAACAATGTTTGGTGCCACTTGTCTGGAGGTTTATAAGCTCATCAGCCATGGTGGCGGTTCGTTGCTCACTCAGGGTAATAATCTGGTAACATTGATTTTAGGCTCAGTGGTAGCATTCGTCGTTGCCATCCTCGCCATCAAGTTTTTCATCAATTATGTCACCAAGTACGGTTTCGCAGCTTTCGGCTGGTATCGTATCGTTGTAGGACTCATCATCATCATCTGCGGCCTTTGTGGTGTAGACATGCAGATGGTGGATTAAATATTTCATAATGGATTTCAGAAAAGGAGAAATTATTGCCATCGACAAGCCTTATCGCATGTCGAGTTTCGGAGCCTTGGCGCATGTTCGCTATCTGCTCAGCAAGAAGCTCGGATTTAAGGTGAAGATAGGACATGCCGGTACGCTCGATCCCCTTGCCACTGGCGTGTTGGTGCTCTGTACAGGAAAATGTACCAAGCAGATAGAAGAGTTGCAGACCCATACCAAGGAATATACTGCCACCTTGCAGCTTGGTGCTACTACGGCTAGCTATGATAAGGAGCACAGCGTGAATCATACTTTCCCTACCAAGCACATCACCCGTGAACTGGTAGAGGAAACACTCAAGCAGTTTGTGGGCGAAATCCAGCAGGTACCACCTACCTACAGTGCCGTGAAGGTGAATGGTGATCGCTCTTATGCCCTTCGTCGTGCGGGAGAAGACGTGCAGTTGAAGCCAAAGACCGTACGTGTGGATGAGATTGAACTCACCGACTACAACGATGAGGAGAAGACGGCGAGCATCCGTGTTGTTTGTGGTAAGGGAACCTACATCCGTTCTCTGGCACGTGACATCGGTCGTGCTTTGGATAGTGGTGCATTCCTTACAGCCCTTCGCCGTACTAAGGCAGGAAGTTTTGCCGTTGAGAACTGTATCGACTTCGATCATTTCCAGGAATGGTTGGATGCTCAGACTTTAGAAGACAGCACCCAGGCTGCAAAGTAAGTGTTGTCTTTTGAGAATAATAAAATAGAAATTAGTAATCATTTAGAAAGGAGAAAAATATATAACATGAAACTATCACAATTCAATTTCAAGTTGCCAAAAGAGCAGGTGGCACTTTATCCACATAAAGCAAGACGTGTGGTTAAGACTGCAAGTGGAGAACGTGTATTCGAGGTGACTCGCCGTGATGAGTCTCGCCTCATGGTGCTCCATAAGAAGTCAGAAACCATTGAGATGTATAAGAAGGATGAGGATGGCAAGGATATGGTGGATGCCGACGGCAATCCAGTATACTTGCAGTTCAAGGATATTGTCAACTACTTTACCGAGGGTGATACCTTTGTATTCAATGATACCAAGGTTTTCCCAGCCCGTCTTTATGGTACCAAGGAGAAGACTGATGCCAAGATTGAGGTGTTCCTGCTCCGTGAGTTGAATCCTGAGATGCGTCTTTGGGATGTACTCGTAGAGCCTGCCCGCAAGATTCGTATTGGCAACAAGTTGTTCTTTGACGATGTGAACGAGATGGTAGCTGAGGTTATCGATAATACCACCAGTCGTGGTCGTACTCTTCGTTTCCTCTATGATGAAGAAGGTAAGCATGATGTTTTCAAGAAGTCTCTCTTTGCATTGGGTGAGGCTCCATTGCCACGTTATGTGATTGATAACCGTGAGGTGCATCACGCTACAGAGGAAGATATGGACGATTTCCAGTGCGTATTTGCAGAGAAGGAAGGTGCTGTAACTGCTCCAGCTACTGGTCTCCACTTCTCCAGAGAGTTGATGAAGCGTATGGAGATTGATGGCATCAACAAGGCTTTCATTACTTTGCATTGCGGACTTGGCAACTTCCACGAGATTGAGGTGGAGGATCTTACCAAGCACAAGATGGATTCTGAGCAGATGATTATCACCAAGGATGCATGTGAATTGGTGAATAACACCAAGTTGTCTGGTCACCATGTCTGTGCCATTGGAACAAGTGTGCTCAAGGCTACAGAGACAGCTGTGGGTACAGATGGTATGATGAAGGCATTTGATGGCTGGACCAACAAGTTTATCTTCCCTCCATACGATTTCGGATTGGCAGACTCTATGGTAGCCAATTTCTATCAGCCTGAGTCTACACTCCTGATGAATACTGCTGCCTTTGGCGGTTACGACATGGTTATGGAGTGCTATAAGAAGGCTGTGAAGAATGGTTATATGTTCGGTTGTTACGGCGATTCATTGTTGATACTTCCTGATTAATTGCGAAATAAACGCTTTTTGTGTATAATTAAGTCGTTGATATACAGGGTTTAGACTGAGTTATCCACAGCTTTTGCAAAAGTGTGAATAAGTATGTATAAAGTATATTTAGGTCTCGGCACGAATTTGGGCAATAGAAAGCGCAATATTCGTGAGGCAATAGATAAAATAGGAGAGCAGATTGGCGTGGTTAAGCGCCAGTCTGCTCTTTACGAAACCAAGCCTTGGGGCTATTCTTCTCCCAATGACTTCATTAATTCCTGTGTGATGGTTCTCACCGCCATGGCACCTCGCCAGGTGTTGGAGGCTACCCAGCGTATAGAGCAGGAGATGGGCAGAACCCTGAAGTCTGTAAATGGGGAATATCACGACCGCATCATCGATATCGACATTCTGATGATAGATGATCTGGTCATTGATGAGCCCGATTTCAAGATTCCTCATCCTTTGATGGAAGAGCGCGATTTCGTGATGACTCCTCTGAAGGAGATATTGTAGATGGTTCCACGTAAAAAGGTGTTATGTCGGATAAAAGATATAACTATTAAGAAAACGCAAAATCCCATCGTTCTTGCGAGCGATGGGATTTTGCGTTTGTTTTAGTTATGTGACCAGTCAATCAGCAATCCAAAGCTATTTACTTATCTGCTTCTTGCCAATCTATCAATCCTCTATTTTCTTTGTCGAATGCCAAAGCCAGGCAGATTCGTTTCTTCTTGCTGGCAGCATAAGCATCAGCGTAGTGGCGGGATGCAATTTGCTCCACAGCCGCTTGAGCTCCTCCATTGTCCGCCATCTTCAGCTCCATGATATAGATGATTTCTGGCGTCTCTATGGCGAGGTCGATACGTCCACCAGCTACCTGCTTTTCTTCTTCAACGTTAAAACCGCAGATGTAGAAGAGGTTCTTGATGATGAATCGGAAGTGCTCTTCAAAGACAAACTGTTCTTTCTTCTGAGTACTGTAAGGAGTGCTGGCGATGAGTTGCTTCAGGCAGGTTACGCCCTCCTCTAAATTGCCAAGGATAAAATGTTGCTTCAGGTCTTGAATAGCATTCTCTGTCTCTTCCTTGTCGGTGTTGAGCATATTGGGAACAACCAGCTCTAGAAGCGCTTTCTTTACTTCTCTGTTTGGAAATCCCAGTCTGTAGGTTTCTCCAATCACCCCTTTGATCGTCAGATAGCCTGATTGGTAAAGAAATAGCTTTGGATTGTCTTTGCTGATGTCTGCCGTTTCGATGTAATCCATGTCGATGAGGCTGCCGTCCAGTGTTTCTACATCTTTCTCAAAGTTGGTGAGTATTTTGGGCAGCATTTCTGTAGCACCGCTGGCAATCCAATAGGGTCTCAGACGACGTTCTTTTAAGGCACTGATGACACTGAACGGATTGTAAACACCCTGCAGACTTTCTGAGAAATGATAACCGTCATACATATCTTTCAGTTCATGCATGGTCTGGTCGATATCCCACTTCTTTTGGACAGCTAATACCTGGATTTCATCTTTCAGATTTTCCAAGATTTCTTCTTTCGTTAATCCGCAGATGGTAGCATAGCAGTTGTAAAAGCTGATATTGCTTAATGTGTTGAGAACGCTGAACAGACTTATCTGCGTAAACTTGGTGATTCCTGTAAGGAAGACACACTTGATGCAATAGCCGTAGTCTTTTAGACCTGTGAAGAAGTCACGATAGAGATTGCGGCATTTTTCGTGTCTATCTGTCAGATAGGAGTGCTGTAAGGGTGCATCATATTCATCTACCAATACGGCAACTTGCTCTCCCGATTGTTGGTAAGCTCTTTCTATGATACCGGTAAAACGGTTGCTGAGCGTAGCTTCTGTGGCGCGTTTGCCGTAGATCTCTTCATATTTGGTTAATGTATCATCCAGATAATGGTATAATGATTCTGCATCTGAACCTCCAAGGTTCATGCTGAAATGGATGACAGGGCGCTTGATCCAATCTTTCTCCAGTTCCATGATCTTAAGTCCTTCGAAAAGTTCTTTCTTGCCTTCGAAGTAGCATTGGAGTGTGGATACCAGAAGCGATTTACCGAAGCGTCGTGGGCGACTTAGAAAGTTATACTTGTCACCATTGGCGATTTGCCAAACCATATCAGTCTTGTCTGCGTAAAGGTAACCACCCTTGCGCAGTTCTTCGAAATTCTGTATTCCTAATGGTAACTTTCCTCTAGTCATAATTACACCTTATTGTATATATGTTGCAAAGTTAGCAATAAAAAATGAAATGGCGATATAAAAGCTGAGAAAAAATAAAAAGAAAGCCGAAATAAGAGTAGAAAAAGAAAAATCCCATCGTTCTTGCGAGCGATGGGATTTTTAATTCTGTTAAGCAATGTGTCTGCTTTCGCTGATTACTTACGAAGACCGAGGGCCTTGATGATAGCACGATAGCGATTGATGTCGCGATCATACAAGTAATCGAGCAATGCACGACGCTTTCCTACAAGCTGTGTCAACGCACGTGTTGTAGTATAATCTTTACGGTTCTTCTTAACGTGCTCCGTCAAATGAGCAATACGGTATGAGAACAATGCTATCTGGCTCTCAGCAGAACCAGTATCAGAGTTAGACTTTCCGTACTTGCTAAAGATCTCTTCTTTTTTTGCTTTGTCTAAATACATAGCTGTGATACTTAAAATTTAATTATTATGAATGAATGTTATGCACTTTTGGACCTTCCTCACGGTGGTTTCCGTTAAAATGCGGTGCAAAGGTACAACTTTTCAGTGAATTATGCAAATTTTTCGGGAATTTTTTGTAATTTTGCACCCAAATTCATTAAGTATTTAAGGTAAACGAAATGCAAGACATTAGAAACATTGCAGTTATTGCGCACGTTGACCATGGTAAGACTACCTTGGTTGACAAGATGATGCTCGCTGGTAAGCTGTTCCGTGACGGCCAGGATAACAGCGGCGAGGTGCTCGATTCCAACGACTTGGAGCGCGAGCGTGGTATAACCATTCTCTCAAAGAATGTGTCTATCAATTGGAAAGGTACTAAGATTAATATTCTCGATACTCCAGGACACTCTGACTTCGGTGGTGAGGTTGAGCGCGTGCTCAACATGGCAGACGGTTGCCTCCTCCTCGTCGATGCTTTCGAGGGTCCTATGCCTCAGACTCGTTTCGTGCTGCAGAAAGCTTTGCAGCTCGGACTGAAGCCTATCGTTGTCGTTAATAAGGTAGATAAGCCTAACTGTCGCCCTGAAGAGGTGTACGAGATGGTGTTCGACCTGATGTGCGACCTCGATGCTACTGAGGATCAGCTTGACTTTACTGTAGTTTACGGTTCTGCCAAGAATGGCTGGATGAGCGATGACTACAACAAGCCAACAGACAACATCGATTATCTGCTCGACAAGATTGTGGAGATTATCCCTGCTCCTAAGCAGCTGGAGGGTACTCCTCAGCTCTTGATCACATCTCTTGATTATAGCTCTTACACCGGTCGTATCGCCGTAGGTCGTGTACACCGTGGTACTTTGAAGGATGGCATGAACATCACTATCTGCCATCGTGACGGTACCCAGGAGAAGACTAAGATCAAGGAACTCCATACTTTCGAGGGTATGGGTCATAAGAAGACTGACCATGTAGATTCTGGCGACATCTGCGCCGTTGTCGGTTTGGAGAAGTTCGAGATTGGTGATACCATCTGCGACTACGAGAACCCAGAACCACTTCCTCCAATCGCTGTTGATGAGCCTACCATGAGTATGCTCTTCACCATCAACGATTCTCCATTCTTCGGTAAGGAGGGTAAGTTCTGTACTTCACGTCATATCCAGGAGCGCTTGAACAAGGAGTTGGAGAAGAACCTCGCTCTTCGTGTTCAGCCTTATGAGGACACTACTGATAAGTGGATTGTCTCTGGTCGTGGTGTGCTCCATCTCTCTGTGCTCGTTGAGACCATGCGTCGTGAGGGCTATGAGCTCCAGGTAGGTCAGCCACAGGTTATCTACAAGGAGATTGACGGCGTGAAGTGCGAGCCTATCGAGGAGTTGACCATCAACGTTCCTGAGGAGTTTGCTTCTAAGATGATTGATATGGTAACCCGCCGTAAGGGTGATATGACCTCTATGTTGAACATGGGCGACCGTGTGGATATCGAGTTCGATATTCCTTCACGTGGTATCATCGGTCTTCGTACCAATGTGCTGACCGCTTCTCAGGGTGAGGCTATCATGGCTCACCGCTTCAAGGAGTATCAGCCATACAAGGGCGAAATTACTCGCCGTTCTAACGGTAGCATGATTGCTCTGGAGACAGGTACAGCCTTTGCTTACGCTATCGATAAGCTGCAGGATCGTGGTAAGTTCTTCATCGACCCAGGTGAGGAGGTTTACGGCGGTGAGGTTGTTGGTGAGCATGTTCACGACAACGACTTGGTAGTCAATGTAACCAAGGCAAAGCAGTTGACCAACGTGCGTGCTTCCGGTTCTGATGAAAAGGCTCGCGTGATTCCTAAGACCGTGATGAGCCTTGAGGAGTGCCTGGAGTATATCCGCGAGGATGAGTACGTAGAGGTTACTCCTAAGAGTATGCGTATGCGCAAGGTGATTCTCGATCACTTGGAGCGTAAGCGTAGTAATAAGGATTAAGCTATAGCTTATATATAAATGGATCCACGAGAATTCCCCTCTTGCCGATTGCCCTGGGCAGTCTGCTTGCAGGGGATTCTTTTTTTTTAATGTATGCGTATGTGGTTGTGGAAATTCTTTAGAAAGTTTTCGTTGCCTTGTTCCCTGGTATTGGGAGCCGTGGGCTATCTGATTTTTGCCAACGTTCCTTTTCTGGAACCTGTGGGCGATGCGGTGGGACCGAAGTTGGTGGATTTGATGCCGGTGGTGCTCTTTGCCTTGCTCTATGTTACCTTCTGCAAGATTGAAATCAAGGAGATGAAACCGAAGGCTTGGCATTTCATCCTGCAGCTAATCCGAACAAGCCTGGCTCTTGCGATGGTGGTGCTTATCTTCGAATTCGGAGATAATTATGAAACCAAGCTGGTGCTGGAGGGTGCCTTCATCTGCTTTATCTGTCCTACGGCGGCTGCCGTAGCTGTGGTGACGGAGAAGTTGGGTGGAAGCATCGGCTCGTTGACTACTTATACGGTGATTGCCAATGTCTTTACGATGGTTATCATTCCTAGTCTTTTCCCGATGGTGGAGAAGGGGGCAGATGTTTCCTTCCTTTTCATGAGTGCGATGGTGTTCCGAAACGTGACTACCGTCTTGGTGGTGCCTTTGCTTCTGGCTCTGCTGAGCCGTAAGTTCCTGCCGAAGGTGGTGGATAAGGTGAAGAGCGTGAAGGATCTGGGATTCTATATGTGGTGCTTCAACCTCACGATTCTGATGGGAGAGACGGTTCGCAATATCCTCCATGCCGAGGTTTCGGGATGGATTCTTGCCCTGCTGCTCATCGTTCCGCTGTTTGTATGTCTCATCCAGTTTGCTATCGGTAAGGCGGTGGGCAGACATTATGATGCGAGCATCAGTGCCGGTCAGGCTCTGGGACAGAAGAATACCATTGTGGGCATCTGGCTCACCCTTACTTTCCTGAATCCGCTTGCAGCCGTAGCTCCGGGTGCTTATGTGGTTTGGCAGAACCTGGTGAATGGCTGGCAACTGTGGTATAAGGAGAAATACGGAAAATTGAAATGGTAGAACTATAAGCTATAATTATGCAGTAATACTGTGAATTATAGAAATCGTACTGAGTAATATTATATTCTGTCTGTACTTTGGCAGAATATAATACGATGTTTCGAAATGTGCCTCGGCATGGCAATTTATTGCCCCTTCTAGGGCAATAAATTGCCGTACCGAGATATTTTTTTATATGTCGGGATGAAAAATAGAGAGTATGGCGTGGTATACTGAAAAGCAGTATATCGGGTGTGTAAGAGCCAGCTTCGATTTTACTCTTCACTCTTCACATTTTGTAGATAACCTGCTGTGCTACTGTGGGTTGAAAGGGTGAAGAGTTGATGGTCACTCTTCACCACTCTTCACCACTCTTCACCTTTAGTGGGAAAATGGCTCCTATTAAGACAGGCCTTTGTCATCTATTAAGACTGGTCTTTGTCATCTATTAAGACTCGTTTAAGCATCTATTAAGGCTAGCTTTAAGTCTTATTTGCTTTAGGAACAAGCCTTCTTTGAATTTGGTTTAAGCCTTCTTTGAATTTGGTTTAAGCCTTAGATAAAGTTTACGTAGGGCTTTGTTAAAGTTTACTTGAGCCTTATTCCGATTCCAGGAGTCTCTGAAATCTCTTTCTGAGCTGCTCAAAATCACTTGATGTGAAGAGTGGTGAAGAGTTGTGAAGAGATAAAGCAACTCTTCACCCTTGCAACTTGCAGTAACACAGAAGGTTATCTACGAAATGTGAAGAGTGAAGAGTAAAAGCGAAACTGGGTTGTATTCCTTGTTTATTTGCTTGTAGAGATAAATATGCACTCGATGGTTATGTTGCCATCCATCCATTTGGCAGGAATGGTATAGGTGCCATCCTTGTCGATATCTGTCTTCTTGAGCAATTCTATCTGATCACCATGGGTAATGGTGAAGTCACCGTAGGTGAATCCTGGAGCTGGAACCATCTTTACCTTGAATGGTTTTCCGTATGCCACCTTGTAGTTGTTGAGGGTAGTTCCATCTGCTGCGGTCACCATACCGTTACGGTTTGCCTCGGTTACAGAAACGAAGTCGCTGTGAGCTTTCTTCTTTGCAGCACCTTCGGTCTTCAGCAAGGAGATGCGGGGAGCGTTGGTCAGGTGGATATTGATGTCGTCGATGTATACTACGGCATCCTGCTCCATCTCGTGAGGAGATTCTGCATGAGGAACCACTACCAGACTGTAGATATCCACACCTTCTGCACTCTTGATTGGGAAAACGGCATCAGCCCACTGTCCGGCAGGAACAGGAGTGGTTGACTTGATCCAGAACTGCTCTACTTCGTTAGACTGTCCGGCTCTGTCTCTACGCTTTCCGAGTCCTACCAGCATCACTCTGCCTTCCATCGGACGGTTGATAAGTACATGAACTACTTTTCCTGAAGGGCCCAGTGCTATAGGTTTCTTCAGATCTATTCTAGCTCCGAAGATGTTGGATGCCAGGCGTGAACGCTGGAAGGCAAGCACCTTCTTGTTGGGGTTGTTGGTGAGGTCAGGATTATCCACAACCTCGCAGTTGCCTGCCAGCTGTCCTGTGCGGAATGGGGAATGCTCCCATCTATCGTAAACTCCCACGGATTTGTAATCCTGGGTGTCGAACTTAATTTCTTGTCCCATTGCAGCCAATGGTAACAAACACAATGCTATGAGTAATTTCTTCATATTCTTAGTGTAGAGTCAGAGTTTAAAATACTTTTATGGAATGTAACAATGGGCAAGCCTTGCTGTCGTCGATGACAACCTTCAGGCCTTTCACCTGATACCCCTTGCCGTAGCTGTCTGATGTGCTGCCATTCAACGGGATGATGCGCTTGTATCCGATGGTTGTGGTGGTGCACTTCTCTGCGATAGGTTTCCATGTCTTTCCGTCTTCAGAGATTTCGATATGGAACTTTCTAACTCGCTGCCCCTTGCGGATATATTCCATCATGTCTACATAGCGAACGGTCTGAGGCTTGTCCCAGTTGAAGGTGATGGTAGCCTGCTTCACGCCATCATCAGTAGCCCAATAGGTATTCTTGTTGTTGTCGGTCAGGTTCTTGGCAGCATAGTTGCGGTTGGCACCAGCCTTTCGGGTGTTGCTTACAGTAACCTTTGCCTTCTGTGCCAGGTCCTTGCCCAGACGGGTACGAATCATATTGCCCATATCCTTGAGGACACGGACGTCAATCTCTGGCAACAGACCACTCTTGTCTGGAGGACAGTTGAGAATCAAGGTAGCATTTCTACCTACAGTTTCCAGATACATCTGGAAGAGTCGCTCTACAGAGAGAGGCTTCTCGCCCTCGTGCCAGAACCATCCCTTGTCGGTAAGTTTGGCGTCGCTTTCTCCCGGGTCCCACTGCCATCCGTCTTCGGTACCATACATACCGTTGCTTTCCGGAGCATAGCCTCTTTCGTCGGTGAGCCAGTTGGTTTCGCCAGCCCATCCCGCTTCGTTACCAATCCATCTTGACTCAGCGCCCACACCCCAGAGGATGATGTCAGGGCAAACCTTGTGGATGGAATCTCTGAGGTTAGGAATATCATAATAGGTAGAGCGGTCTACGTTTACGGTCGTATTGCGTCCGCCATAGTATCCGTCGCCACCGTTGGCACCGTCGAACCACATTTCGAACTGGTCCTTACCATACTGAGCCAATTCTGCGCACTGGCGTAGGAAAACATCGTTTACATATTTCTCTGTGCCGTAGTACTTGCTGTTTCTATCCCATGGAGAAACATAGAATCCATACTTCATTCCCAAGCTGCGGGCAGCCTTGGCAAAGTCACGGGGGATGTTGGTAGTCTTGCCATTCTCATTGCCTGCATTGACGATGGAATGGTCTGTGGTAGATGTAGGCCAAAGGCAGAAACCGTCATGATGCTTTACTACCGCAATACCGCCCTTCATGCCCGCAGCCTTTACAGCCTTGAGCCATTGAGTAGGGTTAGGCTTCTTGGTAGGTGCAAAAAGGGTTACGTCTTCACTTCCCAATCCCCATTCTCTGTTGGTATAGGTGTTCATTCCGTAATGAAAGAAGGCATAGAATTCTGTCTCCTGCCATTTCATCTGGCGATCGCTAGGAACAGGGAAAACAGCTGTAGGCTCGTTGTCCGGATTAGGCAACGACTGCAGCTTTACTTGGAATACACTCTGGGAGTGGCCAGTCATGGTAGACATGATGAAGGTCACTCCGAATAAAACTTTTTTGATGTTCATGGTTGTGGTATTTAAATCGATACACTTTATTCTTGCCATAAAAAGAAGTTGATAATTGTTAGTTATTGTCGTTATTATGCAAAGATATGGGTTTTCGGAAAAGTTTCAAAACTTTTCAGGTTAATTAAATATAAACGCCCGCAATTTGTGGTTGCGGGCGTTCATATATGATTAATCCTGTGTAGGATAAATCAAGTTAGCTTCTGTGATGCAGTTGAGCACCTCTTCGAGATATTTCTTCGATTCGTACTTAGCCATAGGCAGGTCGTGGAGCAGATAGTTGCCGCAATCCTTGGCTGCCTGTCCAGGAATTTCGCCTTCGAAATCGGCAATGAACTGGAAGGTACGCTTCATCAGTTCTACGATGTCCTTGCTCTCCAGATCGCCCTTGATGAGGAGGTAGTTGCCGGTGAGGCATCCCATTGGTCCCCAATAGATGATGCGGTCCTTCCACTCCTCGTCGTTACGCAGGTAAGTGGCAGCAAGGTGCTCGATGGTATGGATGGCGCCGTTGTGGAGGCATGGCTCCTGGTTAGGCACCTTCATGCGGATATCGAAAGTGGTGATTACTTCTCCGCCTACTTCGTCCTTGCGGCTTACGTAAATGCCGCGGAGCAACTTGTTATGATTGATTGTGAAACTTGGAATCTTATTCATATTACTTTGAACTTTGAATATTGAACTTTGAACTTTATGATTACTTTTACTTTGAACTTTGAACTTTGAGCTTTGAACTTTATGATTACTTTTACTTTGAACATTGAGCTTTGAACTTTATGATTACTTTTACTTTGGGCTTTGAACTTTATTATAATCCATATGGCATATCATAAAGTTCAAAGTTCAAAGTTCAAAGTTCAAAGTTCAAAGCTCAATGTTACAGACTTTCCAGGAAAGCCTTGGTGACATTGAATGAGCCTTCTGCCATCTTAGCCCAGAAGTCGAAGTACTGCTGTGCCTTGGTATCCTTCAGAGGAACATCGCTGATGATGCGGAAGGAGATGAAAGGAGTCTTGTAGATGTGGCAGGCCTGTGCAATGGAGCAGCTTTCCATATCCACAGCCATGGCATGAGGGAAGTGCTCCAGGATAGAGCGCATCTTCTCCTTGCTGTCTACAAACCATTCGCCGCTAACAATCTGTCCGGCATGAATCTTTGGATGCTGGTTGTCGGGCAATTCATTGATGGCAAGTGCTTTCTCCACATACTCCTTTGGAGTCTTGAAGGTGGCTGGCATACCGAGAATCTGTCCAAACTCGCATTCATCACCGCAGTAAGCATCGTGATATACACAGTCGGTAGCTACCACTACTTCGGTTACATTGAGGTTGATGTCAGCACCTCCAGCCACACCCGAAGAGATAACGAGGTCTGGGTGATAGTTGTCAATCATTTCCACCGCTCCGATGGCGCTGTTCACCTTTCCGATGCCGCACTGCTGCATCACCACCTCATTCTCGCCGATTTTTCCGATGACGAAGTCCTTATGATTCTTTCGCTCTGTCTGCGATTCTGTCAATAATGTCTTGAGCTGCGTGAACTCCTTGTCCATCGCAACGATAATTCCTATTCTCATACTGATTTATTTCAAATTTGGGTGCAAAGTTACAAAATAAATCCCATAAAAGAACAATTCCCCACCTATATTTTATAATAGGCAGGGAAATGTATATCAAGTTTTAACTACAAAACGTATGGTTGTTTTCTTCTGTTAGAAATTTACGCCAAAATTGAGCATGACGGCTCTGTTGCGTGCCTTGTCAAATGTATCGTGGCAGATGTTGGCAAGACCGAGGTCGTAGGTGAGGTCGGCATAGAACATGTCGTAGCCGATACCGCAACCGATGCGGAGACCGCCATCCAGACGACGGAAGTTGTCGCTTCGGAATGAACTCTGAGCCTCGCGCTCAGCAAAGTTCTTGATCTTGCCACCCACGCCTGCTGCAAAATATCCACCGGCAAACGGCTCAATGGTTAAGTCGTCATCTATCTCATATTTATATTTTACTACTACCGGAATCTCCAGATAGTTGAGGTCGTAGGTCATCTTCTTGCCTCCGCCTAAGGATTTCTTTCCACCTTTTTCTATATAATAGAGACCGGTCTCCAGATAGAGTGGGTCGGAATAGGTGAGAGGAAATCCGGCTACGACACCTACGTTGAGACCTGTCTGCCAGTCGCCACCATCGAGACGGCTGTCGTCAGAAGTGACGTATGAGAATCCCGGTCCGATGCGGATGCCGTAATAGGTATCGACGCCTTTATTGTTGAATCCGTAGTCGAGATGTCCCGTCTTCTGGTTATAATATTTACTGTGCTTGTAATTCTGTGCAGTAGATGGGATGACTGCCATCAGCATCGCCATCATGATAAATACGATTTTTTTCATAATCTTACTCATTTTATGTTTATGGGTGCAAAGGTATGGCTTATCGGCAGATAAACCAAGATAGTTTCCCTAAAAGTTAGGGGGAAACCCCTATTGTGACTTTTCTACGATAAAAAAAGTAAAAAGTTTCTTCTTTTATTTTGTAGTGTCTTCGATTTGTGCTAACTTTGTCCCCAAAATTATAAACGTTTATAGAAAATATGAAATTTTTGAAGAAGTATCTACTGGATATTCTGGTAGTAATTGTTTTTGCGGTAATCTCCTTCGCCTACTTCATGCCAGCTGACATGGACGGACGAATCCTGTTCCGTCATGACTCTGCGGCAAGCAAGGGACTGGGACATGAGAAGGAACTTTACCAGCAGCAGACTGGCGAGACTACTCGCTGGACCAACTCTGTATTCGGCGGAATGCCAACTTATCAGATGTCGCCTTCGTATGGCAGTACCAAGGTGCTCGACCAGGTAACTAAGGCTTATCACCTGTGGCTGCCAGATTATGTATGGTATGTATTCGTATATCTTCTTGGCTTCTACATCATGTTGCGTGCTTTCGATTTCCGACAATCGCTGGCGGCATTGGGTAGTATCATCTGGGCATTCTCGTCCTACTTCTTTATCATTATCGCAGCCGGTCATATCTGGAAGGTATGGGCACTGGCTTATCTGCCTCCTATGATTGCGGGAGTGGTGCTGGCTTATCGCGGCAAGTATCTGAAAGGCTTGCTCCTGACAGCCATCTTCTCGGCTTTCGAGGTGAATGCCAACCATGTGCAGATGACTTATTATTACCTCTTCATCATCCTCTTCATGGTGATTGCCTTCCTGGTAGAAGCCATCCAGAAGAAGCAGCTGGCTCGTTTTGGAAAGGCTACAGCGGTATGCGCTGTGGGTGCCCTCATCGGTATCTCGCTCAACCTGTCCAACCTTTATCATACTTGGCAGTATGGCCAGGAAACCATGCGCGGAAAGAGTGAACTGGTAAAGAAAAACTCTGCTAATCAGACCAGTAGCGGTCTGGATAGAGATTATATCACTCAGTGGAGTTATGGTATTGACGAGACTTGGACGCTCCTGGTTCCAGATGCCAAGGGCGGTGCTTCCGTGCCTCTTGCCCAAAACGAGAAGGCAATGGAGAAGGCAGACCCTAACTTTGTTCAGATTTATCAGCAGCTGGGTCAGTACTGGGGTAATCAGCCTGGTACCAGCGGTCCGGTATATGTTGGAGCATTCGTATGTATGCTCTTTATCCTTGGGCTGTTTATCGTAAAGGGTCCGATGAAGTGGGCTTTGCTCGCTGCCACCATTCTGAGCATCCTGCTCGCATGGGGTAGAAACTTCATGCCGTTCACCAATTTCTTCCTGGATTATATTCCGATGTATGCCAAGTTCCGAACGGTGGCTTCCATCCTCGTTATCGCCGAGTTTACCATTCCGCTGCTGGCGATGATGGCACTGAAGAAGATTGTGGATGAACCGGAAGTGCTGACTTCTAAAATTAAATATGTATACGCCAGCTTTGGTCTGACTGCAGGTTTCTGCTTGCTCTTTGCCATCATGCCGAGTGTATTCTTCCCTGATTTCGTCTCAGCCCAGGAGACTCAGGCGTTGCAGCAGTTGCCTGCTGAATATCAGGGCCCTATTATCAGCAATCTGGTAGAGATTCGCAAGAGTATCTTTACTTCTGATTGCTGGCGTTCGTTCTGGATTATCGTTATCGGTTCAGCCTTCCTGCTTCTTTATAAGATGAAGAAGCTCGGTGCAGAATTCATGATTGCGGGTATCGCCGTGCTCTGTCTCGTGGACATGTGGATGGTGAACAAGCGTTATCTCTATGACGATATGTTCGTGGACAAGGTAGAGCGTGATGCTCCTCAGCAGATGACAGAGACCGATAAGATCATCTGTCGCGATAAGGCACTCGACTATCGTGTGCTCAATCTCGCATCGAATACCTTCAATGAGAACGAGACTTCTTATTATCATAAGAGTATCGGTGGATATCATCCAGCTAAGTTGCGCCGTTATCAAGAGATGATTGATGCTCACATCGCTCCTGAGATGCAGAAGACAATGAAGGCTGTGGCTGAGGCTGGCGGTGATATGACCAAGGTGAATGGCGATAGCATCTTCCCCGTATTGAATATGCTGAATGCCAAGTACTTCATCATGCCTTTGCAGGGCGGTCAGACTGTTCCTGTTCAGAATCCATACGCCTACGGCAATGCCTGGTTTGTTGACGAGGTGAAGTATGTGAACAATGCCAACGAGGAAATCGAGGGCGTGGGCAAGGTGAACCTCCGTCATGTAGCCGTGGCTGATGCCAAGTTCAAGGAGCAACTGAATCAGAGTGTAAAGCAGGATGATACTTCGGTTGTGAAGATGACTGCCTATAAGCCAAACAACTTGACTTACGAGGTGAAATCGAGCAAGGGTGGTGTTATCGTATTCTCTGAAATCTATTATCCGGGTTGGTCTGCTACCGTAGATGGGGAGCCTGTTGAACTCGGTAGAGTTGACTATATTCTCCGTGCGCTCAATGTGAAACCGGGTAATCATAAGGTGGTACTCGACTTCCATCCACAGTCGCTCAAAAATACAGAGACTGTAGCATACGTAGGTTATGGCGTTCTTGTACTCCTTATTATAATAGGTATAGGAGTGGAAGTCAAGAAACGCAAGAAGAATACTGAAGTAGTTAAGGAATAAAGGAGTAGAAGAGATGCTGTTTCGGACAGAAATCGATATTCCTAAGGCTGACTTTGAGATACAGCCGGCAGAGCAAATGCTCTTTGTGGGCAGTTGCTTTGCCGATAATCTGGGGCGCAGATTTGTAGAGAATCGCTTCCGGGCTACGGTGAATCCTTTCGGAGTGATGTATAATCCGGCTAGTATTCTTCATACGGTGGAGAAGAGCCTGGATGTTCATCCACGGGTTGCGGTCTTTACGCTGGGGACAAACCATGTGTATATATTGAAGGAGACGGGCGAAATAGTGGACAACTGCCAGAAACGCCCGCAACGTCTCTTCGAAGAAAGGGAACTTAGCGTGGATGAATGTGCGGACTATCTGCAAAAGGCGATAGATTTGCTGAAAGCAGAAAGAAAGGAAGCTTCATCTGCTGACGGTGACTTGAAGGTTATCATTACGGTGAGTCCTATCCGATATGCCAAGTATGGTTATCACGGAAGTCAACTTTCGAAGGCAACGCTCCTTTTGGCTGCTGATAAGCTGTTGAAGGCGAATCCGGGAGTGGTGAGCTATTTCCCGGCTTACGAAATCATGAACGATGAACTTCGTGATTATCGCTTCTATAAGGAAGACATGCTGCATCCGAGCGACCAGGCTGTGGAGTATATCTGGGAGAAATTCCGGACGGTTTACTTCGGAAAAGCAGCCGAGCAGTTTCTGGAAGACTGGAGACCCATCCGGGAAGCGCTCGGACACAGACCCTTCAATCCTGATAGCGAGGAACACAAAAAGTTTATCGCCAGGACGGAAGAAAGGAAAAGAGAATTTGAGGAGAAGTATCTTCTCTTATAAAATATAGAATCATTAAAGTATTAAGACAATGACATATACTATTGAAAAGGTAACCACACTGATAGGTGCGCGTCGCTATGGAGACAATGATACCAACATCGGTTTTATCCTGACCGATAGTCGTTCACTTTGTTTCCCAGAGGAAACTCTATTCTTTGCGCTCAAGTCGGAGCGTAATGATGGTCACAACTACATACCTGAGCTGTATCGCAGAGGTGTGAAAAACTTTGTGGTGACTGATGTTCCTAAGGGATATGCTTCTGATTATCCGGAGGCAAACTTCCTGAAGGTTGTCAATACGCTGGAGGCTTTGCAGCGTCTGGCTGAGCGTCATCGTGATGAATTCAATATCCCTATCGTGGGGATTACGGGTTCCAACGGCAAGACCATGGTCAAGGAGTGGCTCTATCAGTTGCTCTCACCAAGTATGTTCGTTACCCGAAGTCCTAGAAGTTACAATTCCCAGATAGGTGTGCCATTGTCTGTCTGGTTAATGAACGAACAGACTCAGGTGGGCGTGTTCGAGGCTGGTATCAGTCAGCCAGGTGAGATGCTTGCCCTTCGCGACATCATCCAGCCTACCATTGCTGTTCTTACCAATCTAGGTTCTGCCCATCAGGAGAACTTCTCTTCCCTGGAGGAGAAGTGCCGTGAGAAGCTCATCCTCTTCCATGATGCTGATACCGTGGTTTATGATGGAGATAATGAGGTGATTACCAAGGTGGTGGCAGAATATCCTGATTATAAAGGTGAAAAACTCTTCTGGTCGCTCAAGAATCCTGAGGCTCCTTTCTTTGTCAAGAGCATCGAGAAGCAGCAGAGCGTGAGCGTCATCACCTATATATATAAAGGTGAGGTGGATAGTTTCTCCATCCCATTCATCGATGATGCTTCTATCCAGAACTCTATCATCAGCGCTGTGGTGGCTTCTAAGCTCGGAATCTCTGCTGAGGATATTGATAAGCGTATGGCGAAACTCGAACCTGTGGCTATGAGACTGGAAGTGAAGGTGGGACAGCACGGATGTACTCTTATCAACGACAGTTACAACAGCGACATTAATTCGCTTGACATTGCTCTCGACTTCATGAATCGTCGTCCAGACCATCGTGGACGCCGTCATACCTTGATATTGAGCGATATCTATCAGAGCGGCCAGACTCCGGAGGAGCTATATAAAGAAGTGAGCGATCTCGCCCGCAAGCGTGGAGTTGTGAAATTCATCGGTATTGGTCCTGAACTCTGCAAGCAGCATGATATTATTCAGATTTCTGAAAAGTTCTTCTTCCAGGATGTAGAGGAATTCATTGCCAGCGAGGTCTTTGCTTCCTTGCGTGATGAGGTTATCCTGCTGAAGGGCGCTCGCCAGTTCGGTTTTGACCAATTGACCGAGTTGCTGGTTCAGAAGGTTCATGAAACCACTCTTGAGGTGAATTTGAATGCAGTGGTAGCCAACTTGAATTACTATCGTGCCTTTATGAAGCCTGAGACAAAGCTTGTCTGCATGATTAAGGCTGACGGTTATGGAGCTGGAGCTGTTGAAATCGCAAAGACTTTGCAGGATCACCGTGTAGATTATCTGGCTGTGGCTGTTGCCGATGAAGGTGTAACCCTGCGCAAGAACGGAATCACCAGCAATATTATGATTATGAATCCGGAGATGACCGCCTTCAAGACCATGTTCGATTATGACTTGGAACCAGAGGTTTACTCATTCCGTTTGCTCGATGCACTGATTAAGGCTGCAGAGAAGGAGGGAGTAACAGGATTCCCTGTTCATATCAAGCTGGATACAGGTATGCATCGCATGGGCTTTGATCCGGAAAACGATATGGAGGAATTGATCGGCAAGCTGAAGCATCAGAATGCTATCATCCCTCGTTCTGTGTTCTCTCACTTCGTGGGTAGTGATGATGACAGCTTCGATGACTTCTCTGCACATCAGTTTGAACTCTTCGATAAGGGAAGCAAACAGTTGCAGGCTGCCTTCGACCATAAGATCTTGCGTCATATCTGTAATTCTGCAGGTATCGAGCACTTCCCTGAGCGTCAGTTGGACATGTGTCGCCTAGGTCTTGGACTTTATGGAATCAACTCCCGCAACAATAAGACAATCAACTGCGTGAGTACCCTGAAGACTACCATCCTGCAGATGCACCATGTGAAGGCGGGAGATAGTGTAGGTTACAGTCGCAAGACCATTCTTGATAAGGATAGTGTAATTGCAGCCATTCCTATCGGTTATGCCGATGGCTTGAACCGCCGACTCGGCAATCGACATGCTTATTGCCTTGTCAACGGACAGAAGGCAGATTATGTAGGCAACATCTGTATGGATGTGGCGATGATAGATGTGACAGGCATCGACTGCAAGGAAGGTGATTCTGTGGAAATCTTCGGAGAGCATCTTCCTGTTCAGACACTGAGCGATATTCTGGAAACTATTCCTTACGAAGTTCTGACAACCATCAGCAACCGAGTGAAGAGAGTTTATTATCAGGACTAGGAAGTGAAGAACGACGTTCAATTCGTCAATAAATCGTGCAAAAACGGATAAAAATCGATAAATCCCATCCGAAAAGCTCGGATGGGATTTTTTTTAAGTAATATTTTCCATCAAAACGTATTGAATATGAAGAAAAAAGTGTATCTTTGCAACCAACAAATCATCTAAAAACAGGTGGAGGTGCACTTTTGGTGTATTTTCTTAACTATTTAACAAATTCAAAAAGTAATAATGGAACAGGTATTTAGCTATATCATCAGTCTGGGTGCAAGCGTGATGATGCCTATCATCTTCACGGTTATAGGACTATGTATTGGCATGAAATTCGGAAAAGCGTTGAAATCGGGACTCTTCGTAGGTGTGGGTTTCGTGGGTTTGGGTGTGGTCACAGCTTTGTTGACTACTAACTTCAATGACCCGTTGAAGGCTATCTCCGACATCTATCACCTACAGTTGAACGTGTTTGACATGGGTTGGCCTGCAGCAGCTGCCGTAGCTTATAATACAGCAGTGGGTGCTCTGATTATCCCAATCTGCTTGGGTGTCAACTTCTTGATGTTGATAACCAAGACCACCCGTACGGTGAACATCGATCTTTGGAACTACTGGCACTTTGCATTTATCGGTGCCGTGGCTTACTTCGTAATGGGTGAAAGTTTGCTTTGGGGATACTTTGCTGCCATCGTCTGCTATATGATAACATTGGTATGTGCAGACCTCACTGCAGAAAAGTTCCAGAAGTATTACGATTTGGATGGTATCTCTATTCCGCAGCCATTCTGCCAGAGTTTCATGCCATTCGCCATCATCTTCAACAAACTCCTGGATATGATTCCTGGTTTCTCTAAGCTCGATGTTGATGCAGAGGGATTGAAGAAGAAGTTTGGTGTGCTTGGTGAGCCTTTGGTTCTCGGTGTGATAGTGGGTGCCTTGATTGGTTGGGCAGCACAGCTCGATATCAAGAAGATACTCTTCCTCGGTGTGACCATGGGAGCCGTGATGGAGCTGATTCCTCGTATCACCTCTTTGTTTATCGATGGTTTGAAGCCTATCTCTGAGAAGACACAGGAGTTGGTAAAGACCAAGTTCAACGGTAAGAAGGTTCATATCGGTATGAGTCCTGCCTTGGTGATTGGTCATCCTACAACCCTGGTAGTATCAGTCATCCTGATTCCTGTCATTTTGGCTATAGCAGTCTTCTTGCCAGGCAACCAGTTCTTGCCATTGGCATCATTGGCTGGTATGTTCTACCTCTTCCCAATGATATTGCCATTTACCAAGGGAAATGTAGTGAAGACCCTTATCATAGGTTTGGTAGCTCTCATCATCGGTCTCTACTTTGTAACCGATATGGCTCCAGACTTTACAATGGCTGCCAATCAGGTTTATGCAGCTACTGGTGATAATGCCGCTCATATTCCTGACGGTTTCTCAGGTGGTGCACTCGATTTCGCATCTTCTCTCTTTGGATGGGTCATCTATCGTGGCGTGAAGCTTTCATACATCGGTATGGGTGTGCTCACCATCATCACTATCGCCCTGTTGGTTCTCAACCGTCAGCGCATCGTGAAGGAAGAGAGAAAGGTAAAAAAGTAAAAAGGTAAAAGGGTAAAAAGAACCTTAACACCTTCCTCCCTCTTTGCACCCCCGTTCCCAGCGATTCCATCGCTGGTCCCCTAAAGATAAAATATCAATAATAAACAAGATAATTATGAAGAAATTAACATTAATATTAGCAGCAATGGTATTAACAGCAAGTCAGGCTTTTGGCCAGTGTGGTAAGTGTGGATACGAGGTAAAGGCAGAAAATGCCTACACCAACTACAACGTTCGTTATGCTAGCAACCCAATGGATGCCAAGCATTACACAACAGACCGCCTTCGCAGCGAGTTCGCTATCGAGAAGGTGTTCGCTCCAGGTGAGGTGAACTGGACATACACCATGTTCGACCGTTTCCTCATCGGTGGTGCAGAGCCAACAACAGCTCCTTTGAAGCTGACTTCTATCGCTCCTCTCTATACAGATAAGCCAAACGATCAGAAGAATCTGCTCGACAACCGTGAGCTGGGTATCATCAACATCGGTGGTGAGGGTACTGTTACCGTAGATGGCAAGAAATATACTCTTGGTTTCCAGGAGGCTCTCTATGTAGGTCGTGGCGCCAAGAACATCGAGGTAAGTAGCAAGGATGCAGCTAAGCCAGCTAAGTTCTATATGAACAGTGCTTGCGCTCATCAGACATTCCCAAACAAGAAGGTGACTCTGAAGGATGCCAACAACATCAAGGCTGGTAGCTTGAAGGAGAGCAATGACCGTGTTATCCATCAGTTGATTATCGATGGTGTGGCTGGCGTTCGTACTTGTCAGTTGCAGATGGGTGTAACAGAGTTGAAGGAGGGTTCTGTATGGAATACCATGCCTGCTCATACTCATCTCCGTCGTATGGAGACATACCTTTATTATAATGTACCTGAGGGTCAGAAGATTCTCCACGTAATGGGTGAACCACAGGAGACACGTCCAATCTGGTTGAACAACGAGCAGGCAGTTATTGCTCCTGAGTGGTCTATCCACTGTGCAGCAGGTACCAGCAACTATACCTTTATCTGGGGTATGGCAGGTGAAAACCTTATCTATAACGATATGCAGGTAGTGAAGATTCCTACATTGGAATAAATAAAAAAAACGCTTAAAAACTTAGACAAATGAGTCCTATTTCAACGAGTAAAATGTCCAACTTCCGTTGGGTTATCTGTGCGTTGCTTTTCATTGCTACCACAGTCAATTACATGGACCGTCAGGTTCTGTCATTAACATGGAAAGACTTCATCGCTCCAGAATTCCACTGGACTGATGACGACTATGGTACGATTACCGGTCTTTTCTCCATCTTCTATGCCATCGCCAACCTCTTTGCAGGTAAGTTCGTGGATTGGATGGGTACCAAGAAGGGTTATCTTATCGCCATCTTTGTATGGTCAACCGGTGCTGTTATGCACGCTGGTTGCGGTTGGGTAGCTATGCAGATAGAGGGTTACGATTCTATCGAAGCACTCCGCCTGGTACAGGCTGGTAGCGACGCTGCTGTTGCCATTGCTACCATCAGTGTATGGTTGTTCCTTTCTTGCCGCTTGATTCTTGCAGTGGGTGAGGCTGGAAACTTCCCTGCTGCTATCAAGGTAACAGCAGAGTACTTCCCAAAGAAGGACCGTGCGTTCTCTACTGCCATCTTCAACAGTGGTGCATCTGTAGGTGCTTTGGCTGCTCCTGCTACTATTCCATTGTTGGCTCGCAGCATGGGCTGGGAGTGGGCTTTCATCATTATCGGTGTGCTCGGTTATGTATGGATGGGTCTCTGGATGTGGCTTTATGAGAAGCCATCTCAGAGCAAGCATGTAAACAAGGCTGAGCTTACTTACATTGAGCAGGATGAAGATCTTGATAAAGTTGAGGCTGAGAAAGCTGAGGCTACAGAGGCAGCTGAGGAGAAGACTATCGGCTTCCTCAAGTGCTTCAGCTATCGTCAGACTTGGTCATTCATCGTGGGTAAGTTGATGACTGATGGTGTTTGGTGGTTCTTCCTCTTCTGGGCTCCAGCTTACTTCTCTGATCAGTATGGATACTCTTCAGACTCAGGTATGGGTATTGCTCTCATCTTCACTCTCTATGCGATTGTAACCGTATTGAGTATCGGTGGTGGTTATTTGCCAACTTACTTTGTAGATAAGAAGGGTATGAATCCATATATCGGTAGAATGCGTGCGATGTTGATCTTCGCTTGCTTCCCATTGCTCGGTCTGATAGCTCAGCCTATGGGTGAGTACAGTGCATGGTGGCCTGCTATCATCATCGGTTTGCTCGGTGCAGGTCATCAGGCTTGGTCAGCTAACCTTTATTCTACCATTGGTGATATGTTCCCTAAGTCAACTGTTGCTACAATCACTGGTATTGGTGCAATGGCTGGTGGTATTGGTTCATTCCTTATCAACAAGGGTTCTGGTATGCTCTTCACCTATGCAGAGGGTCAGGGTTCTGCCTTCAGCTTCATGGGATTTGATGGCAAGCCAGGTGCTTACATGATTGTATTCTGCATCTGTAGTGTTGCTTATCTCGTAGGTTGGTGCATCATGAAGGCTTTGGTTCCTAAGTACAAGCCAATCGTGGTTGAATAATATACATAAAAAAGCGCATCGGCATTTGTTTGCTGATGCGCTTTTTCAATATAAACCTTTACGGCTCTTTTTACTTATTTCCCCGTTTACCTTTTTACCTTTAAATAAAGCCTTGCTGTTTGAGGGCATCCAGGAATCCTTCACTCATCGCCTCACAGTCTTTCTTGGTGTAACGGATGTCTGTGAAGACCTGTGCGAGAGTCTCAACATGGTTGATGCGGACAAATTCCTTGTTCTCTTCCAGAGATTCCTTTTCTGAATAGAAATCATCTATTTTTTCTGGAGTGTAATCTTCAAAGGTCTCATTGTGAACGATGCTGCGTAATGGCAGACGGTCGGTCTGGGCTGGTTGCTCATCTGGCCAACCGATGGTTAATGTCGCTACAGGCATCACGAGCTTCGGAAGCTTCAAGGTATCGATAATCATCTTTGGCATATAGACCGTTGTTCCTAAAAAGCAAGTGCCGAGTCCTGCCTCTTCTGCCAGATTGGTAAATGTCTGGGTGAAGAGGAGAGCATCTGTGGCTGCATTCATGAAGGAGAGAATGTTGTTGTAGCCTGGAGTTCCTTTGCGGTTCTCTGCCCATAGGGTGGTGCGACGATAATCGGCACAGATGGTGAGTACAACGGGAGCACCTGTCACCATCGGCTGGTTGAAATGAGCTGGAGCCAATGCCTTCTTGCCTTCCTCGCTACGGGTAATGACAACGCTGTAAAGCTGAAGATTACCCATGGTTGGGGTACGCATTGCATCTTCCAGCAATTGATTCAGAAGTTCGTCAGAAACTTCCTTCGTTGAATATTTTCTAATGCTTGTTCTGTTCTTGATTGATGTCATAACTTTCCTATTTATGTTATTATACCTTATTATATATAGTAGCTCCGTGTTGTTTTAGAGCCCTATTTTGATGCAAAGTTAGTGAAAGTTTTCCTAAATGGTACATATCTTTTATATTTTTAGTGAAATATATGGTAAAACGTTTCATATTTTAGAAATAAAATCTTAATTTTGCACCATAATATTAAACGTTTGATAGAATGAATAAAGAAAATACAAATTTTGAAGAGGCTACAAAGGTCTTGCTAGATGAGTTGAAAAACAATTTAGCTGCTCTTCATAAACAATATGAAGTGCGTCCGGCTGAATGGAGTAAGATGCATGATCAGCTGTTGAAAGTAGTTTCTGAGGAAACTCAAATTCCTTATGTACCTGAAGAGGTTGTAGAAGTGCGTCCAAGAGAATTGGAATGTGATGTCGTAAGATATCAGAATAATAAGGAAAAGTGGGTGGCTCTTGTTGGATTGCTCAATGGACATCCTTATGAAATCTTCACCGGCTTGCAGGATGAGGATGAAGGAATCATGCTCCCTAAGTCTGTTACTAAGGGTAAAATCGTCAAAACCGTTCTTGAGGATGGTGTGAAGCGTTATGACTTCCAGTTTGTCAACAAGCGTGGTTATAAGATGATTATTGAAGGTCTTAGTGAGAAGTTCAACCCTGAATACTGGAATTATGCTAAGTTGATTTCTGGTGTATTGCGTTATCGAATGCCTATTGAGCATGTAATCAAGCTTGTGAATCAGCTTCAGCTTACCTCGGATAGTATCAATACCTGGAAGAAAGGTGTAGAGAAAGCCCTCAAGAGATATCTCAATGATGGGAGTGCCTTTGATAGGGGTGACGACGACATGGAGGAAGAGGCTTAATACTGAGGTCTATTGAATCAGAAGACTAAACTATTTATGAAATTAAACTATGTCTGTTAGTAGTAGGATTTATTTGAAGAATGCTCGTTTTCATGCTTATCATGGCGTGTTGCCGCAGGAGAGAACTGTCGGCAACAACTATGTGGTGAATCTAGTCGTAGATTATGATTTCACTGATGCCATGGAAACGGATGAACTGTCTGCTACCATTAATTATGCAGAATTGTATGAAATCATCAAAGAGGAGATGGCTATACCAAGTAAGCTGCTGGAACATGTAGCGGGAAGAATCGGTAAAAGACTCTTTTCTGAATTTTCCGCTATTCGTCAAATGCAACTGGCTATTACTAAAGAGAATCCTCCTTTTGGAGCTGATTGTGACGGTGCAGGAGTTGAAGTTGTATTAACAAATGATAAAACTTACTAGTTAGTTTAGGTTTTCTGATAATAAAGTAGTAATTTTGCAAAGTCATCAGAAAGTATGTATAAAAAAATAACACTGATATGGGTGGTATTGTGGATGTTGGCAATGACTTCGTTTGCTGCCAATAGAAACTTTACACTTGTGATAGATGCAGGACATGGTGGTCATGATGCGGGTGCGCGTGGAGCTATTTCCATGGAAAAGAATATCAATCTGTCTGTGGCGTTACAATTCGGCAGATATGTAGAGAAGTATATGCCAGAGGTAAGAGTGATTTATACACGTAAAACAGATAAGTTTGTCTCTTTGATAGAACGTGCCAATATAGCTAATCGTGCCAATGCAGACCTTTTCATCTCTGTGCATACCAATGCTTTGCCTGCAGGTAAGATAGCACGTGGATTTGAAACCTATACGCTCGGTATGCACCGTGCCAAGGATAATCTTGATGTGGCTATGCGGGAGAACTCTGTAATTTCGATGGAGAAGGACTATAAGCAGACTTATCAGGGATTCGACCCGAAATCTTCGGAGAGTTATATCATCTTCGAATTCATTCAGGGCAAGAATATGGAGCGCAGTGTAGAGTTGGCAAGAATGATTCAGCGTAAGGTTTGCGATAATGCCAATCGTCCAGACAAGGGGGTGCATCAGGCTGGTTTCCTGGTGTTGCGTGAAACATCTATGCCAAGTTGCTTGATTGAGTTGGGATTCATCACAACGCCTGATGAGGAAAGAATTCTCAATAATTCTGATCGTGTTAATGATATAGCGAAATCTATTTATGATGGTTTTGCTCAATATCGAAATAAATATGATAAGAGGGTCACTGTACCTTATCGCCCATTACAATCTGGTGATGTAGAGGAATTGAAGGAGCAAGAATCTCAACATCAAGTTGAACCTCAGAGAAAAAATGAAACTCAGAAGAAGGTAGAAGTTCTGAAAAAAACAGAAGCTCTAAAGAGAACTGAACCTCAGAAAAAGGCTGAAGTTCAGAAAAGAGTAGTAGCTCAGAAAAAGCCAGAGCCAAAGGATGCTCCTGTTTTCAAGCTTCAAATCTTCGTGAGTGATCGAATTCTGCGCAAGGGAGATGCCCATTTCAAGGGCGAGACTGATTATGAATCATTCCGGGAAGGTAATCTGGTGAAGTATACCATGGGTTCTTCTACCAATTATAATGAGGTATATCGTTTGCGTAAGAGTTTGCAGGAAAAATTCCCTGAGGCTTTCATCATCGCTTTCAAAAATGGACAGAAGTATGATGTAAATCAGGCGATACGTGAATTTAAGCAGAATAAAAATAAATAAAGAATGAAACTGACAAAGGAAATAAAGATAGCGCTGGTTGCTGTTGTAGGTATTTTGATTATGTATTTCGGAATTAACTTTCTGAAAGGCATCAATCTGTTTTCTACCAACAATGCCTATTATATGACATTTGAAGACATCCAGGGATTGGGCGCTTCTACGCCTATCTATGCGGATGGTTACAAGGTGGGTACTGTGGATGCCATCAGTTACGACTACAAGGAAAACGGACCTATCAGAGTAACGGCTGATATTGTCAAGGATCTGAGGATTCCGGCTGGTAGTCAGGCTGAGATTTCTAAAGATATGATGGGCAACCTTCAGGTGAACCTGCTCCTGGCTAATAATCCACGTGAGCGTATTGAACCAGGTGGAACTATTCCAGGCTCTATCAATGCAGGTATCATGGGAAAGGCTGAGCAGCTTATTCCTGTTATGGAAAAGATGTTGCCTAAGCTCGATTCTATCTTGACCAGTGTGAATGCTCTTCTGGCAGATCCTGCTTTGGCAGCTACACTTCATAACGCTGAGACCATTACCAGCAACTTGACAGTTTCTACTCGAGAGTTGAATACCTTGATGGCTGGTTTGAACAAGCAGATACCAGGTATGATTGGTAAGGCGAATGGCGTGCTCGATAATACCCATAAATTGACAGCCAATTTGGCTGCTTTGGATGTACAGGGGACATTGAACAAGGTGAATGCTACCTTGGAAAATGCACAGCAGTTTACTGAGAAGTTGAATAGCAATAAGGGTACTCTCGGTTTGTTGATGAATGATACCCAACTCTATGAGAATTTGAACTCAACCATGGGGCATGCAGATTCATTGATGATAGATCTGAAGGCGCATCCTAAGCGCTATGTGCATTTCTCAATATTTGGAAAAAAAGATAAGTAAACTTGATTTTACTTATATAAATATTATCTAAATAACAAAATAGATGTTTCACGCCCCGATATAACTGCCAAACTGTTTGTTTGTTAGCTATTTCGGGGGTGTTACATAAATGTTTCACTGCAAGAATATTAACGATTGTGGATAACTCTGTAAAATGCAGAGCATCAACTGGTTACATTTAATGTATTAAAATTAATTAAATGGGGAGATTTGCTGTTCTCCTTTTTTTTTCTTAATTTTGCAACTGGTTTCGCATCTTTAGTGGTGTGAACACAATCAATATCTAAAAAATAATTAATATAAAATAGTCAATGTTAGCAAGTCCGAAAGCGCTTTGGGATAATAGTCTTTTACTTATAAAGGATAATGTGTCAGAGCAGCAATATAATACATGGTTTAAGCCAATAGTCTTTGAGTCGTACAAGCCATCGACAAAGACTTTGTTGGTGCAAGTTCCAAGTCCGTTTGTTTACGAATACTTGGAACAGAACTATGTTGGCTTGTTGAGTAAGGTGTTACATCGCAATTTTGGTGATGGAATCCGACTCACTTATCGTGTTGTTACCGATAAGGAACATAAGATTGCACAAGATTTAGAGGCTGATCCTGCTGACGAAGAGGTTGCTGAGCGCAACAGAAAAGCGAAGCAGGCTCAAGCCCAAGGTGTCGTTCCTGAGGCTCTTCAGCAGGATGACATTGATACCCAGCTCGATCCTAAGCTTACATTCAATAATTATGTAGAGGGTGAGAGCAATAAGTTGCCTCGTTCTGTGGGATTGTCTATTGCTGAGCATCCTAATACCACTCAGTTCAACCCTATGTTCATTTATGGTCCATCGGGAAGTGGTAAGACGCATTTGGTGAATGCTATCGGTTTGAAGGCAAAGCAGATATATCCTCAGAAGCGTGTGCTTTATGTCAGTGCCCGTCTTTTCCAGACTCAGTATACGGATGCTATCTTGCATAATTCCAGCAATGATTTCATCAATTTCTATCAGTCTATTGATATTCTGATAGTGGATGATATTCAGGATTGGGCAGGAAAGGCTAAGACATTGAACACTTTCTTCCATATATTCAATCATCTCTTCCGTAATGGAAAACGCATTATCTTGGCGAGCGACCGTCCACCGGTGGAGTTGAAGGATATGCCAGACCGCTTGATTACCCGTTTCTCCTGTGGCTTGGTATGTGAGCTTGAAAAGCCAAATGTGGAGCTGTGTGAAGATATTGTCAGTAACAAGGTTCGTCGCGATGGTTTGAAGATTCCTAATGATGTTGTGGCCTTTATTGCTCAGACCTGCAATGGCAGTGTGCGTGATTTGCAGGGTGCTATCAATGGTCTGTTGGCTTATAGCATCGTGTACAACAGTCATATTGATATCCGATTAGCTGAGCGTGTTATCAAGCGTGCTGTGAAGGTAGATGATAAACCACTCACAATTGATGACATCGTGGAAACCGTTTGTAACCATTATAATGTAACTGTTACGGCTGTGAACAGTAAGAGTCGTAAGCGTGATTATGTGGTGGCACGACAGGTAACCATGTATTTGGCGCAGAAATTTACCAAGATGCCTGCTTCACGCATCGGCAAACTCGTTGGTAATCGCGATCATAGCACAGTTATCCACAGTTGTTCCAAGGTTGAAGAACGATTGAAGGTTGATGCTGCATTCAATGATGAAATCAATAGTATTGAGAACGGATTGAAGATAAAAAAAGGTTAGAAATGCACGGAACTTTGGTATAGTAGTTCTGTTTATATAAATGAAATAAAAGGAAGTCGAGCTTTTTGTATATGCTCAGGCTTCCTTTTCCTGTTTATTTACTTTGAACTTTAAACTTTATGATCAGTTTTCTTTTTGCTCTTTTTTCATCATCTTTTTCCATTTGAAATATCCGGCTACGGCGATGATGACGTAGAGACCATAGAGCCCAGCCTTGAATGGGATACCTTTTACTATATAGAGATAGCAGCAAACGGCATCTACAAGAATCCAGAAGAACCATTGTTCAATGTATTTCCGTGCCAAGGCCCACAGACCCACAAAGCTCAGGGCATTGGTGAAGCTATCCTGCAATGGTACCGTGGAGTTGGTAAAGGTAATCAGAATATAATAGGTGATTCCCCATGCTGCCAGAAAGAAAATAGCGGTAGGGAGATAGAGTGATTTTTTCATATAAGTGATCGGAAGCTCTTCTTTTTCTGTCTGGTTGTGTTTCTTGCCGAATTTCCAAACAGCATAGCCATAGACGGCTGCCACCGTATAATATACTGCCATACCCGCATCGCCATAAAGACCATGGCTCCAGTATAGCCAGACATCCAGAGCCGGCATGATGATGCCCACTGCCCAAAGCCAGATGCTGGCACGGTACTCCAGCAAGATGTAAATCAAGCCGAGTACCGTGGTAAAGATGTCTAAACCATGTGATGCAATATAATCCATCATAATGTTTTAGTTTTTGAATCTACTTTCTAGAAACCGTGATAATTAGAACTTCAATGTTACATGTCCCATTACAGTGGTGCCTGCCATAGGAATATAGCTGATGGCACTGAGGCGGTGATCCTGAGTGTAACCGGCACTCTGACTTACCGCATTGTACCATACGGAACCGCTCGCTGCGTAATGACGGTTGAAGATATTGTTGATATCAAAACCGAAAATCATCTGCTTGATTCCCAGCTTCTTTGCTACATTTGTCTGATAGTTGAGGCTCAGGTCGCTCTGTGAATAGCAAGGTAATGAACGGTCTTTGCTCTCAGAATTGTCGAGATACTGACTGCTTACGAAGTTGGTGTGCCAGGTTGCTGAGAATCCGGCATAGTGCAGGTCGATGAAACCATTCAGAATAGCTGATGGAGAATATGACAAGGTTGAATTGTCGTAGTGTATCTTCAAAGCATCACCATCCCAATTATCTACATACTCATCGAAATCCTTAATTTTGTTCTTGCTCAAAGCAGCATTTCCCTCCAATGACAACCATGACAATGGTGCCCAACCGGCAGTCAACTCAACGCCCATGCGATAAGAATCCTTGATATTGGTAGTCAATGGCTCACCGATTTCGCTCAACTGTCCGGTTTGAGCAAGCTGGTTGTCGTAATCCATGTAGTAGAAGTTGGCACCTGCATGCCAGTTGCTTCCCTCATACTGATAACCGAATTCCACATCGAGTAACTTCTCCTGTTTAGGGAAAGGATAGTTGAGGTTGTCGGTATAGTTGTTGCGCTCCGGCTCACGGTTGCTGTAAGCTACGGAAGCGTAAGCCTTATGACCGTCCTTGTTGAAGCTGATACCTGCCTTAGGATTGAAGAAATTGAATTTCTCGTCGATGTTCAGTTCCTGATTCTTGTAGCTGCCGTCAGACTGTTTGATAAACTTATCGTTGATACCGTCGGTCTTGTATTCCACACGGCGGTATTGCAGGTCTGCGAATGCATTCCAGTAGTCTGCAAAGCGATAGCTTGCCTTGATGAAGGCGCTGTAGTCGTATTTGTGGGCATCAGAATCATAGTACTTATACTTGCCGTTGCTGCCGAGGAACTGCTTCTCTGCGTCCTGATTGGCGATATAGGTAAGGTAACCCCAGTGGTTGCCACGGAACTGCTGGAGGTTCAAGCCGCCGATTACGTCCCAGTGTTCATCCTTGTAGTTGGTGTTATATACCATGCCGTAGGTGTTCTGGGTCAATCCCTTCTTGCGGATGAAGTCAGATTTCTTAACCTTGTTGCCCTCTGCATCCTTATAGATGAGTCCAAATTTCTCAAACTTGGCGTTGTTCTTGAACTCCTTGTAGTAGCCGTAGCCATAGGTATAGTGCAAGGCGATGTTGTGGCTCCAGTGGCTGTTAGGAGTCCAGGCTGCAGAGAGAATATTGTGGTTCTGATAGAAATTATCCGTAGTTTTCTCCCATTTGTTGCCGTTTCTGAGGGTATATGGCTTGATGGTATAATCGCCCTTTCCATTGCGCACCAAATCGCCAGTCAGGACATTGAATTTCCCCAGTCCAGCCTCGTACATATCCTTGTATGTGCGGATTCCATCATCCATCAATGTGAAGTTGGTATTGTAGTCGCCTCCCAACACGCCATTCCATGCCTGTCCGGTCTTCTCGAAGTTGCCGATGTTCTTATAGCTGATCTTGAAGTTATCTCCTAACCAAGTCAGTCCACCATAGTAAGAGCCGGATCTGCCGTCTGTTCCGTCGATATAGCCATCTGTGGCAGTCTCGTGATAAGCACCGTCAAAAACCAGGTGGTTGCCCATCAGTCCGGTAGAGAAGCTGACGCCCGTATTGTAAGTGTTGTAAGTGCCGTAAGAACCAGTTACTTCTGCCATAGGAGTGAGCGAAGGAGCAGCTGTAGCCATAGAGATGCTGCCGCCGAAAGCACCATCGCCGTTGGTAGAAGAACCTACGCCACGCTGCACCTGAACACTGCCCAGGAGCGAAGCATAACTGTTCATGTTAGCCCAGAAAACGGTCTGGTCTTCAGGAGAATTGAGAGCCACGCCATCAAGTGTCACGTTGATGCGGCTACCGGCAGCACCACGGATACGCATATAGGTAGTACCCGTACCGATACCATTTTCTCCCCAAGCCAGGATACCTGGTGTGCGAGAAAGGAGGAAAGGCAATTCCTTACCTGTAGAGGAAAATTGTTGGAGTTCTGATTTCTTGATGTTGGCAATGGCGTATGGAGCCTCTTTTGTGGCACGTACGCCTTTTACGATTACTTCATTCAAATGTTGCACCTTCAAGGTGTCGATTTTTGTCTGTGCCAGTGCAGCTTGGCTTGCCAAAGAGCAAAATGCTACACCGAGTGTGATCCCGTTGAATCTTTTCATTTATTTAAATTAAAACCTTTATATAAGGGGCATTCGTGTAAAGCTACCCCTTCGTCAGCGCTCTGCTAACTGGATGCAAAGTTAGCAATAATAACCGAAAGCGCAAAATTTTCGTAAGTTTTTTCAAGGTTTCAGTCTTTATATCATTCTTTTTTATTATATTTGCAGCTGTAATTGTATTGAACCTAAATAAAACGAAGATATGGTCAAGAATATTTGTCGTCTATACCTTTGGGTCTTCTTTTTGGGGACTATGCTAGCATTCTCTTCGTGTCAGAATGAGCAGCAGAAGAATCTGCTCAGCGAGGATGCTATCAATGGTTCTGTGTCCGAAATTTATTCCAATGCCGTAGCGCCCCTATATGATTATATGGATAAGGACAGCCTGGAAACTTCTGATGCCGACCCGCTTTATCATATTTGGGATAATATCTATCAGGGTATTTCTCTTGCCAATCATTCCCTTGATTTCATTGATGATAACGCCTCACTGATTACTGCCGACCAGAAGGACCGGTTGAAGGCTGAGGTGCGAGCTATCAGAGCTTTACTGTATTATGAGGCGATGGATAAGTTTGGGCGTATTCCGGTGGTTTTGTCTTCGGAAGAATCTGCTATTTATGCCTCTGCAAAGTCAGATTCCATAGTTTCATTTACAGATGCTTATCTTTCTGCTCAAAGTGAGAGGAGTGAGGCCTTTCAGTTTATTTTCAGTGAGTTACAGCAGGTTTTGCCTTATCTCTCCGCTCAGCATAGCGGTAAGGAGGGCAGATTTTCCGGTCGCATCACGAAGCCGGTGGTCAACTATCTGCTGGCAAAGATGGCTTTGAATGCAGAAATTTATACTTTTGATGATTGGACCAAGGGTTATAAAAAGCGTCCAAAGGGTCGTAATATTGATTTTATGGTTCAGACAGCCGATGGTGCCTCCCTGCTGAATGACCTCAAGGCGAGCGAGAATCGCAGCAAGAAGCTGAATGCGTGGGAAACCTGTATTTACTATTGTGATGCTCTGGCTGCTGAGGGATATTCCTTGGACGAAGATGTGATATTCTGCAGTACCGACAGCCGTACAGCGCTTCCTAGCCGTTCCGGCACCCCAGCTGCGCATTTCCTGTTCCGTTATACGGATGTTTTGCTGATGAAGTCAGAGGCGAATATCCGTAATGGCGAGGATGGTAGAACTGAACTGAATATGGTTCGTGCCCGCCAGGGCAAGCCTGCCCATAGGGCTACGCTCAATCGTATCCTCGAAGAGCGTCTTGACGTATTGTCAAGAGAAGATATTCATCGTCAGGACCTTATCCGCTTTGGTATGTTTACTGATGCCTTCAATCTCTATCCATATCTTAAGGGCAAGTCGTCCGGTTATATCACCGTTTTCCCGATTCCTCAGAAATGTATCGATTTAAATCCTAAGCTGGTACAGAATAAGGGATATGGAAATATAGGTGCATCTAGTTGTAAATCAATGCGTTAGGTCTAGTTATACGGCGTCTCGCCGTGTGGCTAGAATGTTAGTACTTGAAAAATGAACCTATACTAAACTTCGATATAGTTATGGAACAGAATTTTAAATTCATGTTATATGCAGTGGGTGCGATGATTCTTGCACCCCAAAACCTCAGTGCTCAGTCTGTGAACATCGAAGGCTTGGATTCCTTGCGCTTGTCGGGTTCGATAAGTGTGATAGAACCTGAAGTCTTGAAGAAGGGAGTGCTCAATAATGCCCTTGATGCCTTGAGCGGACAGACGGCTGGTGTCAATGTCACTACCAATGGTCTTGACCGTATTGCCATGTTGAATTCCGTCCGGGTTCGTGGAACCACCTCTATCATGGGTGGCAACGACCCATTGGTCATCATTGATGGTGTTACATCAGATGTGGCTACGCTTGCCACCATTTATCCTGCTGATATCGAGAGCTTTACTGTATTAAAAAATGCCAGCGAAACGGCGCTCTATGGATCCCGTGGTGCTTCGGGCGTTATCCAGGTAAAGACCAAGAAGGGTACGGGCAAGGGATTTCAGATTTCTTACGAGGGTAATTACGGTCTCGAGGCGATGTATAAGAGTATGAACATGCTCAATGCCGCAGAATACATAGCTGCTGCACAGAAGTATGGTTTGGAATATAACAACAAGGGATTTGATACCAATTTCCGCAAGGCGATTACCCGAACCGGAAACATCCAGAATCATTATCTAGCCTTCAGCGGTGGTACTCCTCAGAGCAACTATCGCGCATCCTTCGGTTATATCGACCATAACACGATTATCCGGAGCAAGGGCTATCGCAATCTTGTGGCTAAGATTGATGTCACCCAGAAGGCGTTTGGCGATAAGCTGACAGGAGATTTCGGTGTGTTCGGTTCATCGTTTAAGAACAATGATATCTTTGACAGTCAGATGCTTTTCTATTCTGCCGATGCCATGAATCCTACTTATCCATTCGATAAGCTGAACGGCAGTTGGGTGAAGAATGGGGCAGCATCTCAGGTGAATCCTCCCGGTGCCTTGCTCAAGGAACGTAATGATACGAAGAACATGAACTTCAATGCCCATCTGAAGTTGAACTATGATATTTCAAACTCTCTGAGCGTTTCTGCTTTCGGGGCATACAGTTATGCCTCCAATGAAAACAACCAGTTCTGTCCTACCTGGGTTTGGGCGCAGGGAAATCTCTATCGAGGGGAGTTCAAGAGCGAGGACTGGCTTGCCAATGTATCGCTGAACTATCAGCATTCGTGGGGCGTTCATAATTTCAAGGCGATGGTAGGCGCTGAGTATCAGAAAGATATCCGTACAGGTTTCTGGACTTCAGCCAAAGGATTTACCAACAATGATATGTATTACCATAACATAGGTGCTGCCGCTTCCCGACCTTTCGGCGGAACAGACAGCAACTATGAAGACCCGACCCTGGCTTCTGTGATGGGCAACATCGATTACACCTTATATAATAAGTATAGTCTTTCTGTTTCCATGCGTGGTGACGGTTCTTCTATGGTGGGTGATGACCATACCTGGGGATTCTTCCCATCCGTCTCTCTTTCCTGGGATATGAAGCAGGAGGAATGGCTTCGTTCTCTCAAGGAAATCACCATGCTGAAACTACGCACGGGCTATGGACGCACGGGCAATCTTGGCGGCATCTCTTCCTATACCACCATGAATACGGTGCGACAGAACGGTATAGTCTCGGTTAACAGTTCTCCTACGGTTACGATGGGAATGATCAGCAATAACAATCCTGACTTGAAGTGGGAAACCCGAGCTACCTGGAATATTGGTGCCGACCTTGGTTTGTTGAACAACCGTCTGGTTCTGACGGCAGAATATTATTATTCCAAAACCACCGATATGCTCTATGCCTACGATGTGCCGGTTCCGCCTTTTGCCTATGACAAACTGTTGGCAAACATCGGTTCCATGAGCAATCAGGGTTTGGAAATAGGTGTTTCCATCACCCCTGTGCAGAAGAAGGATATGGAGCTGAATATCAATATGAATCTCTCTTGGCAGAAGAATAAACTCCTCTCGCTGAGTGGTGAATATAAGGGCATGCAGATGTCGGCTGCGGATATCACGGCGATGGGAGCCTTGTCGGGCGCTGGGCAGCATGGTGGCTACAACAATGTGGTCTATCAGATAGTTGGTCAGCCACTTGGCGTATTCTATCTTCCTCATTGCAAGGGACTTATTGAAGATGGAAACGGACATTACCGCTATGATATCGAAGATTTGGACAAGGACGGAACCGTGGATTTGAGTGATGGCGGCGACCGCTATATCGCTGGTCAGGCAACTCCTAAGTTGACGCTGGGTTCCAATATCAGTTTCCGTTACCGCGACTGGTATCTCTCATTGCAGATGAACGGAGCCTTCGGACATAAGATATTCAATGGAACGGGTTTGGCATATACCAATATGTCGAGCTTTCCGGATTATAATGTGCTGAAGGGAGCTCCTGAAAAGAACATCGTTGACCAGAATGTTTCTGATTATTGGCTGGAGAAGGGCGATTATCTCAACTTTGAGTATCTCACGCTGGGTTATGATATTCCTATCCGAAAGGGAGTGGTACAGTCGCTCAGAGTATCAGCGAGTGTCCACAATCTCGCCACTATCAGCAGTTACAGCGGATTGACTCCTATGATTAACAGCTATGTGGTCAACAGTACGATGGGTATCGATGATAAGCGAACCTATCCTGTATTTAGAACCTTCTCGCTAGGTTTGAGTGTTCAATTCTAATTCTAAAAATCAGAAAGTTATGAAACGATATAGATTTTTATTTCTTCTGCTGGCGGCATTGTCTATGACATCCTGCCTGGACGAACATCCTAAGGATCAGTTGGACGAGGATGCCATCTATGGCTCTGCATCTGATATTTATATCAATGCCGTGGCTTCTCTCTGTAATTATATAGGTGGAGCCAACGAGAGTGAGGGCATCCAGGGCACCTGCCGTGGCATCTATGATTATAATACGCTGACCACCGATGAGGCGATGATTCCGATTCGTGGTGGCGACTGGTATGATGGCGGTCTGTGGAATGCCATGTACCAGCACCGATGGACTGCCGATGACCAGTCTCTTTATGATACATGGAAGTATATCTATAAGGTTATCGTGCTGGCTAATAAGTCGTTGGATATCATCAGCAACAAGTCGGGTCTGCTTTCTGCCGGTCAGCAGCAGGAATACCGGGCAGAGGTGAGAGCCATCCGGGCTCTGTTCTATTATTATGCCATGGACATGTTCGGTCGGGTTCCATTGACTCTTTCCGGCGATGAGCAGCTCTATTCCAGCTTGTTCCAGGGTCAGAACGATCGCAGTTCTATCTTCCATTTCGTTTTTCAGGAGTTGCAGCAGGTTTTGCCCTATCTTCCTGACCAGCGCAGCAATATGGAAGGCAATTATTATGGCCGCATCACTCAGCCGGTAGTCAACTTCCTGTTGGCTAAGTTGGCATTGAACGCAGAAATCTATATGTATGATGATTGGACCCGGGGATATGCGAACCGTCCTAAGGGAAGCGACATCCATTTCTCTGTGCCGGCAGTCTCCGATGCCTCTTCTCGCAGTGGCAGTAAGGAGTTGAACGCCTGGGAAACCTGCATTTATTACTGCAATCAACTGTCAGCAGAAGGCTATGTACTGGAATCGGATGATGCTTTCAATTTCTCAACGCATAATGAGACGTCGAAGGAGAATATCTTCACGATTCCGATGGATAAGAATATCTATACCAACCAGTTCCATTATCTCTTCCGCTCTTACCATTATACGCATGGCGGTGCCTTGGGATGGGGTAGTGAGAATGGTACCTGTGCCACGATTTCTACGATGAAGGCCAACCGTTACGGCGAATCTGATGAGGACACTCGCTGCAGGATGAATTTTGTGGCGGGAGTAGTGAAGGTTGATGGGCATGAACTGTTGATGGATAATGGCAAGCCATTGGAGTATCAGCCTTTCGAGGTGGCTCAGAATCTGACCAACAGCAAGTATATCAAGACGGCTGGAGCGAGAATGGCGAAATATGAGGTAGATAGAACTTCGTATATGGACGGCAAGTTGCAGAGCAACGACATCGTTCTTTTCCGTTATGCTGATGTGCTGCTGATGAAGGCTGAGGCAAAGGTTCGAAACGGAGAGAATGGTGATGAAGAGCTGAATATGATTCGTTCTCGTGTAGGAATGCCTCATCGCAAGGCTACGCTCGATAACATCCTGGAAGAGCGATTGCTGGAGTTGGTATGGGAGGGCTGGCGTCGCCAGGACCTCATCCGTTTCGGCAAGTTTACCGAAGCCTACGATCTCCGCACCCCTCTTCAGGGCGAGTCATCCGGTTACACCACCGTCTTCCCGATTCCTCAGAAATGTATCGACTTGAATAAGGAGCTGGAACAGAACAAGGGGTATAAATGATAGGTTATGTGATATTTCTAGCAACACTGTGTTTCACGGGGGAGCTAGAATAAGACTTAAAAAATCTAGCAACGCAGCGTTTCACAGCGTCGCTAGATTTATTTTTTTTATTTCCTTTGGATAGCAAATTGGTTTACAATTGAATTTCCTATAGGAATTACAACTGATAGAATTTGGTGAAAGCCTTCACGCAATATTCGTGGTCGATAACGCTACCGGTTTCGCGGCAACTGTGCATAGCGAGGATGGCATTGCCCATATCAACACCCTTCAATGGGATGGAAGAGGCGAGGATGTTGCCCAAGGTGCTTCCGCCTGCCACATCGCTGTGGTTCACGAAGCGCTGGCATGGTACACCGGCTGCATCGCAAATGTTGGCGAAGATGGCTGCTGATACAGCATCGCTCGCATACTTCTGGGCTGCATTGAACTTGATGACCGGACCACCGCCCAACTTAGGATGATTCGTAGGGTCGAATTTCTCGCTATAGTTAGGATGCCAGGCATGCGCATTGTCTGCAGAAATCATAAATGCACGCTCCACAGCCTGATAATAAGCCTCTTCCGTACCGCTCTGAGCCAGGGCGATGCGCTGCAGCATATAAGAAAGGAATGGACTTCCGGCTCCCTGCTTGGTCTGAGAACCAGTCTCCTCGTTGTCGAAAATAGCGAGAACCTGGGTGGTATCATTGGCATCAGATGCAATCATCGCCTCTACACCAGCCCAGCACATCGATAAATCGTCGAGTCTGCCTGAAGAGATAAACTCATCGTGTACACCGAAGGTGCAGGCTGGAGTGGCATCAGCCAGATAGAGATCGAAATCAAGAACATCCTCTTTCTGGATATTCAGTTCGTCGGTTATCACATTCATCAGGAGGTTACCCTTCTCCAATTCATCATTGATGATGCCGAGGATAGGGAGTACATCCTTCTGCTTGCTCAACTTCACACCATCATTCACCTGACGGTTGAAGTGGATAGCGAGATTGCTGATCTGCAGCAATGGGCGCTTCACATGAAGAAGGAGCGTCTGGGGATTCATCGCATTCTCGCCCTTCACGATAACTCTACCAGCCAAAGTGAGCGGACGGTCGAACCAGGTTGACATGATAGGACCACCATAAACCTCGGTATTCAGTTTTACGATACCGCCCTCGCAGAGCATCTCGGCATTTGGCTTGATGCGGAAGGTAGGCGAATCGCAGTGGGCGCAGATCATGTGGAAACCGGCATCTGCCAAAGGCTTCTTTCCGATTTGGAAGGCGTAGATGGAAGAGTCGTTCTTGGTAACGAAGAACTTTTCACCCGCTTCAATCTTGCCCAAAGGCTCCTGTGGGTTCATACGGCGGAACCCGTTCTTCTCCAATTCCTTGGAGATATTCTTTACTGCCAGGAAATTCACTGGCGATGCGTCTAGAAAGGATAATAATCTTTTGATCATAGTCTATATCTTTATTTTGTTTCTATTGTTTTCTTCAATTTCAATTGCTTTTGCAAAGATAATGCAAATTTTTCATTTAATCACCTGTTTTCTCTTGTTTTTTCTTTTTTTAATGAGCTAGAGAGAATCTTACGGATGGTCTTATGCTCCTCTTGAAATAAATGATGTAATAAAGTTGGTTAAAAATGTAGTAAATAGCTTGTTTGCTTGTCGTTTTTTTGTATCTTTGCGATGAAAAATAAAACTCAAGTGTGGAAAATGTGGAGAATTTCACAAAAGAAGTATCAGAAATGTGTAAACTTACACATTTTCCGCACTTTAACGATGGAGGTGCTAAAAAATGTTTAATAGAATAATTATTCAAGAATTAAAACAATGGAGAGCTAAAAAAGACCGTAAGCCATTGATTATGCTGGGCGCTCGACAAGTAGGAAAGACTTTTGTACTTCAGAAGTTCGGAGAAGAATATTTTGAGCATTGCGCATATTTTAGTCTCGATGAAGAAGAGGGAGTCTGCGATATCTTTCGCAAGACCAAGAACCCGCTGCAAATCATCGAGCAATTGTCATATCTTACTTCAGAACCTATTTTGCCTCAGAAGACTTTGCTTATTCTTGATGAGATACAAGACTGTCCGGAAGCCATTAGCGCAATGAAATATTTCTGCGAAAAGACGCCGGAATATGTTGTGGCTTGTGCTGGTTCTCTTTTGGGGTTGGCTTTTGGTCATCAAGGCTTTTCGTTTCCTGTGGGTAAGGTTGACCATATAAATATGTATCCTGTCACTTTTTCTGAGTTTTTGGAGCAGCGAGATGAAAGGCTTTACCAATATTATATGTCAATAGATAGCTTGGAACCTCTTCCTGACGTTTTTTTTGATAGACTTTCTCAGGCATTTACTGCCTATCGTATATCTGGTGGAATGCCAGCTGCGGCAATGAAGATGATAGAGAAGGATCTGAGTGGCGTGGAAACAACTCTACGTAATATCTTGCAAGATTATTCCTTGGACTTTGTGAAGCATGCTACGCCTTTACTGGCTAATAAGATTTCGCATGTTTGGAAGTCTTTGCCGTCACAGTTGGCTAAGGAAAATAGAAAGTTTGTTTATCAGCTGGTTCGTCCTGGTGCAAGAGCGCGGGAATATGAGGATGCTCTTACATGGCTTAAAAATGCGGGATTGATATATAAGGTAAGCTTGTGCTCAACTCCGCAAGTTCCTTTGAAATCGTATGAAGATTTGAGCATCTTCAAGATTTATAGTCTTGATGTGGGATTATTGAGAGTGCTTGCTGATTTGAGTCCTGAGGCTTATCTGGTTGATAATCCTATATTCAAAGAATATAAGGGCGCTTTGGCAGAGAATTATATTCTTCAGAGTCTAGTGGCTAATGGCGTTAATTGTTCCCATTATTGGGCTTCGGGTAATAAAGCAGAAGTGGAATTTATTGTTCAGCGTGGTTTGGAAGTTATTCCGGTGGAAGTGAAGTCGGGTACCTGTGTCACGGGGCGTAGTTTGATAGAGTATAACAAAAGGTACTCACCTGGTTTGCGCATCAGATATTCGATGCTTAATCTCAAGAGGGATGATTCCTTTATCAACATCCCTCTTTTCCTGGCTGATAGAACGGAGAAACTGATTTTAAATAATTTTTAATAAGAAAAAAGATAAATGGAGATAATAATAGGAATTATAGTAGGACTTGCCATCGGATTCTTCGTGGGCAAGCTGATGGAAGGAAAAAAGGCGGGAGAGGAGAAAACGCAGCTCATAGCGAAGGCTCAGGTGCTGCAGGCTAACATCGAACAGAGTAATCTGCATCATGCTTCTGAGGTTCAATCCTTGAAACAATCTCATGCTGCTGAGGCTCAATCCTTGAAAGCGCAGATGGAGAACGAGCGGCTGTATGCGGCAAAACTCAGGGCGGAAAGCGACCAGCAGTGGGCACAGAAACTCGAGAGCCTGAAGCAGGAAATGCAGCGAATGACGATAGAACAGCAGAAGGTGGCGGCTGAGCAGTTGGCTGCCAAGCAGTCGGCTCTGCAGGAAAACAACCGTCTGCAGATGGATGAACTCCTGAAACCTATCAAGGAACAGTTTGCTGATTTCAAGAAATCGGTAGAGGAGAGCAAAACCCAGAACGAGGTGAACAAGAAGGAACTGCAGAACACCTTCGAGGCAACGATGAAACTCTTCCAGCAGGAACAGCAGCAGGCTGTACTGAACCTGAAGGAGCAGACCGAGAAGATTGGCTCCGATGCAGCCAACCTGACCAAGGCATTGAAGGGCGACAGCAAGATGCAGGGCGACTGGGGCGAGATGGTGCTGGAAACCATCCTGGAGAACAGCGGACTTCGTAAAGATGAGGAATTCTTCATTCAGGAGAATACGAAAGATGAAGAGGGAAAGAACTATCGTCCGGATGTCATCGTCAGATTCCCGGAAGGCAGAAGTGTGGTCATCGATTCCAAGGTTTCGCTTACCGCCTATTCCGATGCTCTGGCAGCTAAAGATGAGGCTGAACAGGAACGCCTGATGAAGGCACATGCGCTGAGCGTACGAAAGCACATCGATGAACTGGCAGCCAAAGACTATTCCAAGCTGGTGGATGATGCCATCGGCTTCGTACTGATGTTCATTCCTAACGAGACCAGCTATATCGCAGCGATGAAGCAGCAGCCGGATCTCAGCCGTTATGCTTACCAGAAGAAGATTATCATCATCTCACCAAGCAATCTGCTCATGGCACTCCAGCTTGCCTATAATCTCTGGCAGTATGACCGGCAGAACAAGAATGTGGAGAAAATTGTGAAGACGGCTGCTGACCTATATGATAAGGTAGCAGGTTTCGAAGATACCTTTACAGGAATCGGCGATTTGATAACCCGTCTGTCCGGAACCTTCGACAAGGCAAAGAAGCAACTTTACGACGGAACAGGAAATGTGATGAGAAGAGTGGAAAGCTTGAAAGGTCTTGGCGTTACGCCGAAGAAGCAAATCAAATCGCTGGAAGAATAGGAAAATGAAATCTAAAGATAAAAAGAAGAGGATGTGGGGGCAAGAACTTACGTCCTCTTTTCTGTTTTTCTGATGTAACCCTTTTTTTATTTGATGTAACATAATCGTTAAAAACGGGTTCATCTGATCCGTGACGTTTACCTTTTCGTTCAAATGTATTTGCAAATCGTTCATTTTATGAAATTATAGCCTTTAAAATGAGCGGGTTTCGATTTTTCTTTGTATTTTTGCCACGCCTTTTCGGAAAGATAGGCGAGTACATGAAACAATCAAAAAATACCGTATAATCATGAAACTGAACGAAATTCTATCAGACAGCTTTAATGCTGCAGAATGGGAAGCTAAGGGTTATGAGCTTCCTAAGTATGACATCGCAGCCGTAGCTAAGAAGACTCACGACGAGCCTACTTGGGTTCACTTTGGTGCAGGTAACATCTTCCGTGCTTTCCCGGCAGCCATCCTCAACGATGCGCTCAATACAGGCAAGTATGATCGTGGTGTAATCGTGGCAGAAAGCTTCGACTACGAAATTATCGATAAGGCTTATCGTCCTTACAATAATCTCTCTCTTCTCGTAAGCCTCCAGTCTAATGGTACTATCGAAAAGAAGGTTATCGCATCTATTACCGAAAGTATCAAGGCTGACAAGCAGTTTGCTGACGACTGGGCGCGTCTGGTTCAGATTTTCCAGGCTCCAACTTTGCAGATGGTTACTTTTACCATCACCGAGAAGGGATATTCTTATAATGATGCAGATTTGGCACGTGGTCTTGATGCAGTATTTGCTATGGGTAAGCTTACCGCTCTTCTCTATGAGCGTTATAAGGCAGGCAAGTTGCCGCTTACTCTTCAGTCTACCGACAACTGTTCTCACAACGGCGACCATGTTAAGGCTGGCGTAAAGGCTTATGCTGAGCGTTGGGCACAGGATGGTATCGTAGAGGCTGGTTTCGTAGATTATATCAATGACAGCAGCAAGATTACCTATCCTTGGTCTATGATTGATAAGATTACTCCTCGTCCACACGAGAAGGTACAGGCGATGCTCGCTGAGGATGGTTTCGAGGATAACAATACGATTATCACCGAGAAGCATACTTTCACCGCTCCTTTCGTAAATGCCGAGGAAGTGCAGTATCTCGTTTGCGAGGATACTTATACCAACGGTCGTCCGCCATTGGAGTTGGGCGGTGCGCTCTATACATCCCGCAAGACTGTAGATGAGGTTGAGACCATGAAGGTAACCACCTGTCTGAACCCTCTCCATACAGCGATGTCAATCTATGGTTGCATGCTCGACTATACCTTGATTTCTGCCGAGATGGCTGATGAGGATTTGCGTTCATTCATCCAGAAGATTGGTTATATCGAGGCAATGCCAGTAGTAACAGATCCAGGTGTATTGAACCCATACGAGTTTATCGGCACCGTTATCAACAAGCGTCTGCCTAACCCTTTCATGCCAGATGCTCCTCAGCGCATCGCTACCGATACCAGCCAGAAACTCTCTATCCGTTTCGGTGAAACTCTGAAGAAGTACATCGCCCGTGGTCTCGACAAGAGCAACCTTGTGTTGATTCCTCTGGTATTGGCAGGTTATGCCCGTTATCTCAAGGCATTGGATGATAACCTGAAGCCATTCGAGCCATCTTCCGACCCATTGCTGGCAGAACTCCAGGCCATCGTGGCTCCTCTGGAGGTAGGCAAGGCGGATCAGGACTACTCTTGCCTCAAGAACCTCTATTCCCGCAAGGATGTATTCGGACTCGATCTCTACGAGGCAGGCTTCGGCGAGCAGATTGAAGGTATGGTGAAGGAACTCTTCGCTGGAGAGGGTGCAGTAAGAAAGACATTGCACAAGTACGTTGCTGCAAGATAATTCATTTTTAAACTTATACATTATATAATATATATGGAAAGAACATGGCGCTGGTTTGGCAAGAAGGACAAGATCACTCTTGCACAGTTGAAACAGATAGGAGTTGAGGGCATCGTTACAGCATTGCACGATGTTCCTCTGGGCGAGGTTTGGACACGTGAGAAGATTCATGAGCTCAAGGAGTACATCGAGTCTTACGGTATGAAATGGAGCGTGGTAGAGTCTTTGCCTGTTGTTGAAACCCTGAAATATGGTGGTCCTGACCGTGATCATCAGATTGAGGTTTACAAGGAAAGTCTCCGCAACTTAGGTGAGGAAGGCATCAAGTGCATCTGCTACAACTTCATGCCGGTTTTAGACTGGGCTCGTACCGATTTGTCTCACGACAATCCTAACGGAGCCAACAACCTCTATATGAACTGGGGCGAGTTTGCCTACTTCGATATCTATATCCTCCAGCGTGAAGGCGCTCGTGAGGATTGGGCTGAATTCTCTAAGGAGCATAAGTGGGGCAGAGACCTGGTGGCTGAGGCTGATGAAATCAAGAAGACTTCTACACCAGAGCAGGATCATGCCCTGGTAGAGAATATCATCATCAAGACCCAGGGTTTCGTATCGGGTAACTTCAGCGAGGGCGATTCAGCTCCTGTGCAGAAGTTCCGCGACCTGTTGAAGCTTTATGATGGCATCGACAAGAAGAAGTTGCAGGAGAACATGAAGTACTGGCTGGAGGCTATCATGCCTATCTGCGATGAATACGATATCAACATGTGTGTTCACCCAGACGATCCTCCTTATCCTGTATTCGGTTTGCCAAGAATCATCGGTCGTGCCGAGGATATCCAGTGGATGCTCGATGCTGTGCCAAACAAGCACAATGGTCTGACTTTCTGTGCAGGTTCATTCTCTGCCGGCGAGCACAACGACTGTGTGGCAATGGCTAAGCAGTTTGCTGACCGCACTCATTTTGTTCATCTTCGTTCCTGCTACATTTTCCCTAACGGCAACTTTACAGAGGCTTCTCATTTGGGTGGTCGCGGCCATCTCATTGAACTTTGCCGCATCTTCGAGAAGGCTGAGCAGGAAGGCAAGTGCAATTCCGGCCGTCGATTGCCAATGCGAGTAGACCACGGTATGACCTTCACTGATGAGCCAGGTGGCGTATTCGATGAGAGCAATCATGGTCACAATGCCGGTTACACTCTCCTCGGCCGTATGTTTGCCATGGGGCAGATTCAGGGTGTCATCGCCACAGTTGATGATGAACTGGGCATTGAGTATAAGCAGCCGGGATTCTATGATTAGTTATTAGTTATTAGTGATTAGTTATTAGTGATTAATTCTGATGAAATATAAAAAGGGCTAGCATGCACAAGCGCACGCTAGCCTTTTTGTTTTTACACCCTCTTGGACCGCATGTGGCCATGAGTCAATTTCAGGGTGTCATCGCCACAGTTGATGATGAACTCGACATCGAGTATAAGCAGCCGGAATGATTTTATTTTAAATAGGAATGTAGGTTTTTTGTTCGCCCAATGAAACAAATCATTCAAATGTAGCTGAATTGACGAATTTTGCTGTTTTTTTGACGAATTTTAGGTGTTCTCTTCCAATTATTCGTATTAATTTTGCAGCAGAAAACAAAAGATATAGTCGGTTATAGTAACAGAAAATATAAATTATTAAGAATATCATATATGACATATAAGTATATTATAACTCAGAGTTTGGCGATGCTGATGAGTCTTGCTTCGAATGCTTTCGAAGTGAAGAGCGGGCAGATGGTGGTGGTTTCTGCTGATACTGCCCGGATGGAACCCGTGGCTAAGACAGCTTTGAAGATGTTGAAGGGCGATATCCGAAAAGTGCTGGGCTCGGAAATGAAACTTGTTAATACTTCTGTTAATAGTTCCATCATCCTGCAGAGGGATGCCGCTGCCTTCGCCTACAAGAAGGAAGCTTTCCTGCTAAAGTCTGCCAATGGCTGCCTATATATAAAAGGTAGCGATGATCATGGATTGGCTTACGGCATCCTCGAGGTTTCTCGCCTCTTGGGCGTTTCACCGTGGGAATGGTGGGCAGATGCCGAGCCTAAGCAGCTCAAGGCATTCTCCCTGAAGGAAGGATATCACAATGAGCAGGCACCATCGGTGGAGTATAGAGGCATCTTCATCAATGATGAGGATTGGGGACTGATGCCATGGTCGGGAAAGACCTATGAACCATCGGATATCAAGGGGCATATCGGTCCGAAGACCAACGCCCGCATCTTCGAACTCCTGCTCCGTCTTCGTGCCAATACCTACTGGCCGGCGATGCACGAATGCACCCGTCCTTTCTTCCTGACAGAAGGCAACAGAGAAGTGGCTCAGCAGTATGGCATCTACATCGGCGGTTCCCATTGCGAACCGATGGCTTCGAGTACGGCTGGCGAATGGCCGGCAAGAGGCAAAGGACAGTATGACTTTGTGCATAACAAGGAGAATGTGCTCCAGTTCTGGGAAGACAGAGTGAAGGAGGTGGCTAACCAGCCTATCCTCTATACCATCGGAATGCGTGGCGTTCATGATGGAGCCATGCAGGGAGCAAAAGGTGTACAAGAGCAAAAAAAAGTACTGGATAGCGTTTTTGTGGCGCAGAGAGAGTTGTTGGCAAAGTATATCAACAAGGATGTGACGCAGGTGCCGCAGTTGTTCGTGCCTTACAAGGAGGTGCTCGATGTGTATCATGCAGGCCTGCAGGTGCCTGAGGATGTATGCCTCGTATGGTGCGACGACAACTATGGTATGGTGCGCCACTTCCCTACAGCTGCTGAGCGTGCCCGCAAGGGTGGTAACGGCATCTACTATCACGTAAGTTATTGGGGCCGTCCTCATGATTATCTCTGGCTCGGCACCTTCTCGCCAGCTTTACTCTACCAGCAGATGTCTGAAGCCTGGCACAAAGGCATTCAGAAGTTCTGGATTCTCAATGTGGGCGATATCAAGCCTGCTGAGTATCAGATAGAGCTCTTCCTGGATATGGCGTGGAATATGAACCGCATCTATCCGGGCGATACCCCAGAGAAGGAGCTGCAACCTAACAATGAATGGCTGGCAGAGCATGAGAGGAACTTCTGGACCCGCGAATTCGGAAGGAAACTGGCAGCTGTGATGTTGCCGGTGATGCAGGAGAGCTATCGGCTGGCGTATATCCGCAAGCCGGAGTTCATGGCGAATACGCGATGCGAGGAAAGCGATAAGAAATATAAGATTATCTCTGACCTGCCATGGAGCGAAGCCTATATCCGGGCAAGATTGGCTGGTTACAAGTCGATTTCAGACAAGGCAGAGAAGATAGGGGGAATGCTCGATAAGGCGATAGCCAAGGGCGAATTGCCAAAGGAACGCAAGGATGAGTTCTATCAGCTATTCAAATATCCCGTGCAGGCTGCTGCCCAGATGAACAATAAACTCCTTTATGGGCAGCTGGCTCGCCACGGAAAGGAAATTTCTGCTTCTTCCCGTGATGTTTCTGCCGAGTATTGGAAGAAGAGCGAGGCGGCTTACGACAGCATCATCAGTCTCACCAAGGTATACAACGAGGGTTATTACAATCAGGGCAAGTGGAACCGCATGATGGATTTCCAACCACGCAGGCTGCCGGTATTCAACCGTGTGCCTCATACCGTGGCTACCCAGCCTTTGGCAAAAGATCCTGAATATATAGCATGTTTGAGCGCCAACGATTGCTTTTCAGCCAGTCCTCTTTACTTGTGGAAGGGATTGGGTTATGAAGGTAAGGCGATTAGTATAGTCCGAAATCAGGAGATCGGTTTTGTTTTCGACGGTAAGAAGGTGAAGGGTGATTCGATTACCATCCAGGTTCGTTGGGTTCCGACTCATCCTATGGATGACAAACTTCGTTTCTCTCTGTCGCTGGACGCAGGAAATCCGGTTGAAGGGGAGGTTCAGACCAGAGGCAGAAGTGAGCTGTGGAAGGTGAACACCCTGCAATGTCAGGCTCGTGTATCCTTTACATTGCCAGTAGCCCGAATGAAGAAGCATCGCATTCTCATCAAGGCATTGGACGAAGGCTTGGTCCTTGACCAGGTTTGTGTGTATTGAGAGGGCGTGTTTTACGGGAATTATTTCTTCGCATCGAGTTTCACCTCCTCTACATATTTCACCAGCGAATCCTTGCCGTTCAGCAGATAGTAGTCTACTCTTACCACGTGGTTGATGTCGGCATTACCCTTCACCTTGATATGTAGGGTCTTGCTATATATAAAGGTGTCGCGGCGTGAAGGGTAGGATACCAGCTGGATGATATCCTTGGTAGAACCGCTGCCTATATAAAATATGTCGGTACTGTCCACGATGGCAGCCTGCTCAGCTGTCTTCTTCGCCATCTTTTTGGCGTGGGCAGACGATGTGTCTTCCGGATAGAACTCGCTGGCAGCCACGGTGTCACCATCCTGCTGTTCGGGTGCAAACTTGCAGCTGGTACCGGTTGTCGTAATAAGGGTTGTGGCGGCAATGGCAGCCACGAAGTATAAAATCTTCTTCATGATTATCTGTTTTTTGCCTGCAAAATTACAAAAAATCCTCTGAAAAACCAATTTCTTTTTCGTCTGATAGTCTTTTGAGCGTATAATTATCGTTCATTTGATACAATAAATCGTTCTTGATGCGTAAAAATGCCAAAAATTGCTGTTTTTTGAACGTTTTTTTCACCTATTATATACAGAAATACCTTATCTTTGCACCAGAATTCAGAAAGGTTTGGTTTACTTACGGTGAATCGATTCGTTTCGGGATGATATGGTTTACGATTATAAGTTTAGGTTTAGTTGTTTTAGGTTAAGTTTAAGGTAAAAGTTTTTAAGTTTAGGTTAGTTAGGTTTATAGGTTTAGTTTTTTAGGTTTATAGAATTGTATTCTAGAAGTCCACGGCCCGCTGTTGAAGCTCGCTGTGGATTTTTTTTAATCCCCAAAATACAAAAAAAAATATGAGAATGTTTTTGGATTCCTAGTTTTTGCTTGGTAAAAATCTGCGACGTTTATGGATAGGAAATCGGCGGCAGGAGGGAAAGGTGAAGCTGCAGGAGTTATTTCTTGTCCCACAGATTCCACAGATTTTCACAGATACAATAGAAAAAAGGGTCTATATGCCACGATAATCGGGTGGCGTATAGACCCTTCTTATTGTATCAGGGATACCGAAGGATGGCGCCATGCGGTCTGATGGGGCGCTGCATGACTAGAGTTTCATCTGCTTGATTTCCTCTGCCGTCAGCCCCGTCAAATCCATGACCATTGCTTCATCCATACCCTGTGCCAGCATCTTTCTGGCAATCTCAAGGCTTCGCTGGTTCATGCCTTCTTCTTTACCTTCAGCTCTTCCTTTTTCTATGCCTTTCTCCATTCCCTCTTCCTTACCTTTCTGGTAGCTGTCATCTATGAGGGTTCTTTCAACGCTTACGGAATCCCAGAACTTGTCGTAGGCCCAGAGTTCGGCATCTGTGAATCCGGAAATCTCCAGTTCCTCTACGGCTTTTCCTATCTCCGGGTCATTAAGCAGGTCGGAAGGAATCTCCTTCGTGTTGGAATTGATTTCCGTCAGGAAACGGAGCCACAGCACCATCATGCGCTTGTCGGCGATGGAATGAGGAGTGAACTTAGGGAGTTCTATGAAGGTGAAATGCAAACCCTCGATGACCTTATTGCTGTCCTTATCGTGCACGATGCGGTAGTTGTGGATGAAATCCGGAGTATCATGCGCAAAGATGTCATTTATCAGGTTGAGAGAATACACGGGTTGGAGTTCGCTGTATTTTCCTCCCTTTTTAGCCTGACTCACATAGAGCTTGGATGCATTGAACAGTACTCGCTGCTGGAAGGCATCAGACCATTCCATCTGCATCTCCACGCAGAACTTCCTGCCTCTGACATCGGTGCAGAGTACATCAACAATGGTATTCTTGCCCCCTTCGAGCTGGGGCACAAGTTCTGTAGGCAGATACTTGATTTCGTGTATCTGCTCCTCTTCGCTGAGTGGCAGGAGGGCGTTCAGAAGGCTGATCAGTCTTGCGGGATGATTGCCGAATATCTTCTTGAACGTGAGGTCTGCCTTAGGATCTAAGTACTTCATAAACATCAGTTTTAAAATCTACAGCGCAAAGTTACGATTTCTTTTTGAAACTGGCAAGGATTTCGGGAGTTTTTTCTATCATTATTCTCCATAATTGTAAAAAAGTTAACTTGTAAACCCTAACATGGTCTCTGTTGGCGATGAATCCTTTCACAGCTGCATATATGGCGCAACAAGCCTAGAGGTTCCTCTACAACTCCTTTACCATAAAAATGGTGGTGGCGGTATGTCCCGAGTCACCAAGGCGCTGAAGAATATGCCTGAAGCCATGACGCTCATACATGGCTACTGCATCTGAGAATTGTGGGAATGACTCGATATAGAGATGACTATAACCAGCCCTTCGGGCTCCTTCAATGGCCTGCGAGAACAAAACAGATCCATTGCCTTGACCACGAACTAAAGGAGACAGGTAGAACTTTACCAGTTCTGCATATCCATCCGGCAATCCCTCCGTGGGATAATAGCCGCAGCCTCCCTGAACGACCCCATCATCAGCTACAACAAAATAGCCGGCATTCTTCCCAGCCATTGCATCAAAGATATGCTCCGTCCTTGGGTCATCATACACGGTGTTGACCAGCGGAGCGCCATATTCCTTATTCATAGCTTTCACCAGTTTATAGGCATGAGATTTTGAGCAGTTCAATTCCTGTGCCACTTCATCAGCACTCATCATATAATTGTAACTTGCCATTTTGCCTCCTCCTTTCCTCACCAGGCTTTAAATACGTTTACTGTATTTTTTATCTGTACGATTTTCGTAAATTGATAATATCATGCATTTCTACTATTGTCAATATTTCGTAAACACATTTTTACGAACTTCGTATATCCTTTTTTCTTTATTTTATTCCAGGTCTGTGATATGATATTTTATAGATTTATGTTTTTCGTAATTTTCTAATATATGAAAAAGGAGGATTCTATGGGTGACGGTAAAAATTTAAAG